>Ga0078972_1000457_pt1 | contig 170048 bp, 150 predicted proteins | sample YelNatPaOPGAMG01_FD_67568 | JGI IMG/M metagenome (GOLD analysis project Ga0078972, IMG submission 67568) | Hot spring thermophilic microbial communities from Obsidian Pool, Yellowstone National Park, USA - OP-RAMG-01 (SPADES assembly) (version 2) | ecosystem: Environmental > Aquatic > Thermal...
AATATTCGGACAGAGATAGGGTTCCACTTGAGATCGATCCAAGTCGTCCAGGCTAAAATGATTGGATAAATGCTCAAGCTTGTTGCAATGATTAAAAATAGTTGTAACGATAAATCTACATCTTTTTCTACTTTCAAAAATTTGATTAATAAAAATCCTGGCAGAATTAGGAAAATAAAGAATGGAATGATTAAATTAGTATTTATAATAAATGCTTTGAAATCATCCATGAAAGTGGAGAAGGTATAACGATAATTCACAGAGAACCCAAGATCAAACCCTGTATCAGCATTATCGAGAAAGAGTGTCCCTTGAGGATAGCTATCCAGCTTGCTACCAAATAGCCAAATCGGAGAGGAATCTGGCTGTATTACAATCTTATATAAGCCAGCAGGAATGTATATATCCTTTGGAATGGATACGTCTACAAATTGATGTAAAGGATAAGGTACATCTGTAGAATAGAGCAAAATGGTTTTATCTTTTTGTGCATAGAGAGCGAAATGGATTTTTCCATTTTGTGAAGATGATACTGCTGAAGATGCCCAAAAATGAAATGCGCTTAATGAGGCTTGCGGTAAGAAGATGGTTTGGCTTGCAGTTTGATTATTGGCTAATAGGATCAAAGCATCTGTATGTAACTCTTGGGACGATTCGGGATCATATAAAGAGGCACAGCCGCTTAGAAATAAACCGAAAAACAGGACGAGGAAGCTCGTAAGCGCGAGCTTCCTAATCCCCAATTTGTTGATGCAGGTAAGCTTCGATAAACCCATCGATATCGCCATTTAAAACTGCTGTTGTATTGCCAGTTTCGTAGCCAGTGCGGTGGTCTTTCACCATTTGATAGGGATGCAAAACATAAGAGCGGATTTGTGATCCCCATTCAACTTTTTGAAACTCACCGCGCAATTGTGCGAGTTGTTCTTCTTGCTCACGTTGTTTTATTTCCAATAAACGAGCACGCAAGACTCGCATAGCATTTTCACGATTTTGAATTTGGGAGCGCTCATTTTGACAGGTTACAACGATGCCAGTTGGTATATGGGTTATCCGAACAGCGGTGTCATTTTTCTGAACATTTTGTCCACCTGCCCCGGCGGAACGATATGTATCGATGCGTAAATCGTTCGGATTTATTTCTATTTCCGTATCATCTTCAACCTGTGGTAAGACCTCAACAAGGGCAAAAGAAGTGTGCCGGCGGTGGGCTGCATCAAAGGGTGACAAGCGGACCAAACGATGCACTCCTTTCTCTGAGCGAAGCTTACCATAAGCATATTTTCCGTTTACCGCAATAGTCACGCTTTTAATACCGGCTTCCTCGCCTTCGCTGCGATCGAGTATTTCAGTCTCATACCCATTCGCTTCTGCCCAGCGGAGGTACATTCTTTCAAGCATCTCAGCCCAATCCTGAGAATCGGTGCCACCTGCGCCGGCATGAATAGCCAGTAAAGCATTTCCGAAATCATATTTTCCCGAAAACATAGCGTAGAATTCACGCTGTTTGAGATCTTTTTCAATTTGCTCTATCTCTGCTTCGAGTTCTGGGCGTAAACTCTCATCTCCTATACTGGCTAACTCAGAAGCATCCGCAATTTTTTGTTTTATTTCCAGAAATGGTTCAATTTGTTCCCTGAGGTTTGCCAGTTTTTGCATGATGCTTTGGGCAATTTCGGGTTGTTGCCAAAAATCTTCGGCCTCAGATTGTTTTTGTAATTCCTGAATTTGTTTTTCTTTTTCGGCTATGTCAAAGACGCACCAGGAGATGGTTGATTCGTTCTTCGAGTTCTTTCAATCTTTCCAATATATCTTCCATAACTTCTCCCATTATGTTTATGCGGATGTCTTTTCTAATAAGCCATCAACAAACAATTGCGGATCGAAAGGTTCTAGATCATCAATGGCTTCACCTAAGCCGGCGAAATAAATTGGAGCCCCAAGTTCATTTTGAATAGAAAAGACCATCCCACCCTTCGCGGATGAATCAAGTTTCGCTAAAATAACCCCGTTTATATTCACTGCGTTTTTAAATGCTTTTGCCTGATTGAGTGCGTTTTGCCCGGTTGTGGCATCTAAGACCAACCATGTGTAATGAGGCGCGTTAGGTAATGCTTTGCCAATCACCCTATGGACCTTTTTAAGTTCTTCCATCAAGTTAAAACGTGTGTGCAATCTTCCAGCAGTATCTATTATCCCAATATCCATATTACGGGCTATTGCGGCTTGAATGGTATCGTATGCGACTGCCCCGGAATCACCGTTAGGCTGACCGACAATTATCGGAAGATGTAATCGGTCAGCCCATGTTTCGAGCTGGTCTACAGCAGCGGCACGATAAGTATCGGCTGCTCCAAGGATGATTTTGTAATTTTGCCGTTGAAAATAATAAGCAAGCTTCGCAATAGTGGTTGTTTTCCCGGAGCCGTTAACGCCGACAATTAAAATGATGGTAGGATGGTTGTCGATGGAGATTGGAGGGGGCGAAGAAAGGCGTTTCAACAATTCCGTTCGAAGTTCATTTTCCAAATCGCTGCTTTTAATGATGTTTTTTTGAATTTGGATTTCTTTTAGAGAATCAATAATCGTTTGTGTTGTGCTGACTCCAACATCAGCCTGGAGGAGTAACGCTTCCAGGTCATCAAATGTGCTCTCATCAATGTCACCCCCGCCAAACAAAGCACTGATTTGATGAAAGGTTGTTTTACTTGTTTTCGATAAACCGTTTTTCCATTTTGTAAATATATTTGCCATAGATTGGGATTATAACATGTCTATAAAGGTGTTTATTGATGCTATAATTTTGCTATGACTGAAAAAATTACTCATTTAGACTCAAGCGGCAGCGCACGGATGGTGGATGTTGCCAATAAATCAGAAACGGAACGGATAGCCATTGCCAAAGGAGAAATTGTGATGCAAAGCAAAACTTTGCAAGCTATTCAAGAAGGCAATGCTCCGAAAGGGGATGTTTTGGGAGTGGCAAGGATTGCTGGCATTATGGCTGCAAAGAATACATCCCATTTGATTCCATTGTGCCATCCATTAATGTTGGATGCAATTCGTGTAGATTTGGAATTTGATCCGAATTTACCTGGGGTACAGATTCGAGCAGAAGTTAAAAGTCATGGAAAAACGGGGGTTGAAATGGAAGCTTTAACCGCGGTTAGTGTTGCGGCATTGACAGTGTATGATATGGCAAAGGCATTAGAGAAAACAATGCGGATTCAAAATATCCGCCTGGTTGAGAAACATGGTGGTAAAAGCGGTGATATCGTCAATGAGTAATCTGGAGGAAGTGTGAAAATTAATTTGTTATATTTTGCTACTTACAAACAACGGATCGGAAAAGCACAAGAAGAAATAGAATTAGAAAAAGCGGTCAAGGTAAAAGAATTAAAAAAATTGTTAATAGAAAAATATCCAGAGGCAGGTTTTCAACAACAATCTACTTTAATCTCAGTCAATAAAGAATTTGCTTTTGACGATGATATTATCCCCGATGAAGCGCAAGTTGCTATCTTTCCGCCTGTCAGTGGGGGTGAAATGACAGAGGAGAAGTCGACCATTATCAAATTAACGCAAGATAAATTAGAGCTTGAAGAAATAATGAGTGAGTTGATTTTACCAACCACCGGTGCAGCTTGTGTGTTTTTGGGGTTTGTTCGTCAAATTACACAATTGAAAGAAGTGCGTCATACTTCCCGTTTGGAATATGAGGCATACCCAGAAATGGCAAATGAAAAAATGCTTCAAATCGCCGATGAAATACGCCAAAAATGGCCTCTTGTAGAGGGTATCGCCATTATTCAGCGGATTGGAGTCTTGCCAGCGAAAACCCCAACTGTGGCAATCATTTGTACTGCCGCGCATCGGGATGCCGGAATTTTTGAAGCGGCCCGTTATGGTATCGATAGGTTAAAACAGATCGTTCCCATTTGGAAAAAAGAAGTTGGTGAAAACGGGGAATATTGGGTGGAGGGAAATTATATTCCCAAAGCGGGTGAATAAAAAATGGAGATAAGCATTAAATGTAGTAATTGCGGAAATCCGTATCCAGAAGCGGGTGCACCTTACCGCTGTACGAAATGTGGTGGCATTTATCAAATAAAATTGATGCCACAATTTTTCATTGAAAATGCGGGACGATCAGAAGGAATATGGTCTTCTCTAAATCCAGATTGTTTAAACGCCAAGGATCATTTGATCACACTCGGTGAGGGAAACACACCTCTGATCCAAGATCAAATCGAAGTAAAAAACCAAGCATGGGACGTGTATTACAAATGTGAGTATCTCAACCCAACTGGATCTTTCAAGGATCGCGGATCAGCAGCAATAATCACATTTTTAAAGGAGCGAGGAATAGAAAATATTTTTGAAGACTCATCTGGGAATGCTGGCGCTTCTATTGCTGCTTATGCAGCGCGGGCAGGGATGAGAGCAAACGTTTATGTACCAGCGCAAGCATCTGGGGTCAAAAAAGAACAAATCAAACAATACGGGGCAAATATGATTCTCGTAGAAGGACCCCGTTCAAAGGTGAGCGAAGTATTGCTTCGAGATTTATCAAAGGATAATTCGGGTTATAGCGCCTATGCAAGTCATGCTTATCTGCCATTTAATTTGTACGGTTATGCCACCATCGCTTTCGAAATATTCAAGCAATTGGGTAAATCACCGGGAACGATTATGACACCTCTAGGTCAGGGAGGATGTTTGTTAGGCGTTTATTATGGATTCAAATCGTTATTAGAAAACGGTTTCATTGATCGAATTCCAACATTCATAGGTGTCCAGGCACGCGCCTGTGCGCCATTATGGGCAACCTTTGAATATGGTGTCAGCGGGTTGCAATGGGTATCAGAAGGAAATACCATTGCAGAAGGTATACGGATTAAATATCCTGTTAGAGGGGATGAGGTTTTGCAAGCAATACAAATGAGTAACGGTAAAATATTTGCCGTAGATGAGGAAGAAATCATCAATGCCGGTGTTCATTTAGCTCACAAAGGGTTATTAGTGGAACCAACTTCGGCAGTTGTTGAGGCTGCTTTAATTCAGCATATCGATGAATTTAATCCGCCAATTGTCGCAATCTTGACCGGAAGTGGTCTAAAAACTATGGAGGTATATGGTCGATCTGCCAATCCAAAATGAATATTTATTTAAACGTGCATTAACCCATCGCTCATATTTAAATGAGCATATGGATGCCTTAGAAGATAATGAACGCCTGGAATTTTTAGGTGACGCTGTGATTGATTTTTTTGTTGCATCATGGATTTATCATCATTTTCCAGAAATGGCAGAAGGCGATCTAACCCGCCTACGCTCAGCATTAGTAAGGACAGAACAACTCGCGGAGTTTGCTCGAAAGTTGGATTTGGGTTCACTGATGTTACTTGGTAAAGGAGAAGCCGAATCAGGCGGAAGAGAAAGGCCGAATCTACTGTGTGCCACTTTTGAAGCATTGATCGGCGCGATTTATCTGGATGGCGGTATCGAGGTGGTATCCCAATTTTTAGAACCCTTTATCAAAGAAGCTGCCTATGAAATTCTGGCAAGTAGTAAGGAACGGGATCCGAAAAGTGATTTACAGGAATGGGCTCAATCCCAAGGATTTGGTACACCTTATTATCGCACGGCATCGGTGAAAGGCCCAGAACACTCAAAAACATTTGAAGTGGAAGTTTATATTGGGGATCATTGTTATGGGAGAGGCGAAGGACCGAATAAGCGCATTGCAGCAAAGAGTGCCGCAAAAGCCGCATTAAAATCATTAGGTTTGGATATTTAATATGGCCCATCGTCTTAAATCATTAGAACTGCAAGGGTATAAAACTTTTGCCTCTCGCACGAGATTTGAATTTAGCAAGAATATCACAGCCATTGTTGGACCTAATGGATCTGGTAAATCGAATATAACCGATGCCATCCGTTGGGTTTTAGGTGAACAGTCGTTTAGCATCCTGCGCGGGAGAAAAACGGAGGATATGATTTTCTCTGGATCAGAGAGCCGCCCCAGATCGAGTATGGCTTCTGCTACGATGGTTTTCGATAACACCGATCAATGGCTGCCAATTGATTTTAGTGAAGTGGCAATCACCCGGCGAGCATATCGCGATGGGCAAAACGAATATCTGATTAACGGGCAAAAAGTACGCTTGAAAGATGTGAATGAATTGATCGCCAGTGCAGGCCTTGCGGAGAGAACCTATACGGTGATAGGACAAGGATTGGTTGATGTTGCTTTAGCTTTGAAAGCGGAAGAACGCCGTCAACTTTTTGAAGAGGCAGCTGGGATTGGTTTATATCGTGGGCGGCGAGAAGAAGCGCTGCATAGATTGGATGCCACCCGGCGAAACCTTGAACGATTACAAGACATCTTATCAGAGCTCGAGCCACGTCTGCGAAGCCTCGAAAAGCAGGTTAAACGTTTTGAGGAAGTTGAGCAAATTAAAAAGGATTTAAAAGTACTATTACTGGAATGGTACGGGTTTCACTGGCATAAAGAACAATTGGAACTGATTACTGCCAAGGATGTGGTCAGTGAGCAAGAAAAAATATTGAAAACTGCGCGCATTAATTTAGCTAAAAAAGAAGAAGAGAATGTTCAAATAAAACAACAGTTAGAAGTGTTGCAGAACGAGCGTAACGAATTAAAGCAAAAGCTTTCAGAATTAGGGCAGCAACAACAAAAATGCGAACAACAAATAGCGGTGCTTCAGGAACGCAAAAGGTATCTCGAACAACAGCAATTAATCACGGGCGGAGAGATTACACAAAGAAAAGAAGAGCTGGATTATATCAATAAAGAACTCATTGAAATTGAAGCAGAAATTAAAACCGCGGAGCAAGATTTTGCGGATGTATCGGAGAAAGCAGAGAAAGCACGTGCGGAATTTGACCAAAAGAAAAAAGAATGGGAGATAAGGAAACAGGAAATTGATAACTTATCCAATCAACAGGAGAGATTGATCCGTACAAAAGCAGAATTAGAAGCAAAAATTAATGAGACACAGCAAAGGATACATCGCTTGGAAGGAAGTATTAGCGAGCATCAAAACACTATTCAGGTTTTAGAGAACGAAATCAAAAATCAAAATCAATCCAAGACCGTCATAGAAAAAAATTTGCAGGAATTAAAAAGCCAATTTCAAAATCAACAACATAAGTTGAATGATGTACTGCAAATAGAAAAAGAACTTATTGTTCAAAAAAACAATTTACAAGAACAACTTACTAAGGTAGAGACCAGATTATTACAGTCCAAAACACAGTATGAGATTCTCGAGCAAAGCGATAATAGCCTTACGGACTATAATCAGGCAGCCCGTTATCTTACGGAAAATTCCCATAAATTTCGGGTATTAGGTGTATTAGGTACAAAACTATTTATACCCGTGGAATACGAAATCCCCGTTGCTGCTATTTTAGGGGAATATACCGATACGATTTTAGTGGAAAACGATGCCTCGATCAATGCGATCATCGATATTCTTAATCAAGAAAAATTACGGGGTATTTTATTTCCTTGGGTGAATCCTGATAATCTGTCGCGTGTCCAGCGGAGTGAATTGATCAAACAAGAGGGTGTGATAAGCTGGCTAGATGAATTAATAACAGCCGAAGCTCCTTTTCAAGATGCAATTCGTGCTTTGTTCAATAATGTGTTATTAGTCAAAGACCGCAGCGTTGTGAAACAGATCCAACCCCTAGTTACCAATGACATTACTTTTGTTACCTTGTCTGGTGAAATATATTATCCGAATGGTGTAATAATTAATGCTGGAAATATTGAAGTTGGGAAGCTGCGTCGCCCACGACAGAAATCTGAGCTGCTCCGACATATCAATGAGCTTGATAAGCAACTTAATGAAATTAATCAAAATTTACTTAAAGTAAAACATCAGCTTGAAGCGAATAGCCAAACCCAAGAGCAAATCCAAAGTGAATTAAGGCTTTTGCAGCAACAAATAGATGGTCTGGAAAAGCGGTCAAGAGACCTGGATATCAATCTTGAACAAAGCCGCTCTCGGAAAGATTGGTTAATGAGAACCAACCAAAAAGAACAAGAAGAATTGCGGCAATTGCTTGCTACCCAAGAAACGATGCACAATCAATTGGATGATGCCTTGCATTCACTTGAGGAACTCGACTCAACAATAAAACAAAAAAAGGAAGGATTGAGTTTAATCTCTTTAGATGCTTTGATAAGTGAAATAAATCAGTGGGATATATATGTTAAAACCGCTCAAAAAACGATAGCAGATAGCCACCGCCGCTATGCGGATAAGCGTGAACAATTAAAGCGGCTGCAAAATTCAATTGATACACTTATCCAACGGGAAAAAGATACAAGAGATTTGATATCTGGCGCAGAGGAAGAAATAATAAAAAACCAGAATGAAAAAGATGGATTTGAAAAGCTGAAACTGGATATACAAAATCGCATGCAGCCACTCGAAGATTCCGTATCAGAACAATCGAGCGTGGTAGAAAAGAATAACTCAGAGATACATCGTTTACAGGCTAATCTGATCCAACTCGAACAAAAATTCGCCCAAGCCCGTATTTTACTCACTCGACAACAAGAACGTTTCGAGACCTTACGGAAGAGGATAGAGGAAGATTTTGGGTTAGTTGCATTTGAATATGATGAGACGATCACTGGCCCGACTCCATTACCCATTGAAGGGATGGTGGAGAAGTTACCCGTTGTAACCGAAATAAGCGAAGATTTGGAAGAAAATATCAAGCGTTATCGATCTCAACTTAAACGATTTGGTCCTATTAATCAAGAAGCGAAATTGGAGTACGACGAGGTAAAAGAACGTTATCAGTTCCTATTGGAGCAGATCGCGGACCTCGAAAAAGCAGAGGATGACATTCGCCAAATTATCAATGAGCTTGATCTAACCATGCAACATGATTTCAAAACCACTTTTGAATTAGTTGCCGAAGAGTTCAAATTGATTTTTAGCCGTCTATTTTCGGGTGGCAATGCTCGATTGATCCTAACGGACAGCGATGATTTAACGCAAGCGGGAATTGAAATTGAAGCTAGGTTACCAGGAAAGAGAACCCAAGGGCTTTCCTTATTATCTGGTGGTGAACGTAGTTTGACTGCGGTCGCATTAATCTTCGCTTTGTTGAAAATATCCCCAACACCATTTTGTGTATTAGATGAAGTGGATGCGATGCTCGATGAAGCGAATGTCGGTCGTTTTCGGGACTTATTAGAAGAGCTTAGCGAGAATACTCAATTCATCATTGTTACCCATAATCGAAACACGGTACAAGTTGCAGATGTCGTTTATGGAGTAACCATGGGAAGAGATTCAACCAGTCAGGTAATTAGCCTGCGATTAGATGAAATTGATCAGGTTATCCAAGAGAATGAATAAAAAGGGTTGCTTGAAAATAAGCAACCCTTCAAAGTAATTCAATGATATTTCTTTAAGGGGTAGGTTGGGGTGTCTCCTGTACCTGTGGAACAGTTTGTTGTTGCTGTTGGGCAAGCTGAACGATTTCGTCCATGGCTTGTTGTAGATCAGTTGGAATGGTTGGAGTAGTGGGTACCCGATTTTTCCAGGTATCATCAATGGTGATGGTTGCCTTGCTATGAATTTCCGATAGCCATTCTTGGAATTTATTGGCTTTCAATTGTTCAAATTCACTTTGTGAAAGTGTGCGCAGTTCATGCCCTAAGACCTGAATTATGTGGTAACCATATTGGGTTTTAACTGGTTGACTGATTTCACCAATTTTCAGGTTGAAAGCAGCATCTTCAAATTCCTTTACCATCATTCCATGATAAAACCATCCTAAATCGCCGCCATTGTCCTTGTTGCTGTTGTCGATTGAATATTCTGCGGCTAGTTTCGTCCAATCTTCCCCATTATTAAGTTTTGCTAACACTTCCTTAGCTGTGGTTTCATCTTTGACTAAGATATGCCGTGCCCATACCATATCTTGTTCGGGGGTTAGCTTCAATTCCTCTGCAATCGCTTGCTGCATTTTTTCATAAAGGATTTGGTTGTAGACGATCTTCCGTAACTCTTGTTCAGAAAATTGGATTTGATCCTGGTAACTTTTCAGTAAATTCTGATAGTCTTTTTGGAAAGCATCCTTTGTATAAGCGGTAGCAGTCGCGGTTGGACCTTCAGTCGGTGACTCAGTCGGTGTTGCGGTTGCAGTTTCTATAACTGTTGTAGGAGATGCTTGCAGGGTTGCAGAGAGAGATTGTGTTGCAGTCGCGGTGGGCAAAGGGGTAGCGGTAGTTGTTGGTGTGGGGGAAACCAAAGCATATTGTGTTGGAGAAAGAGTGGAGGTTGCTTTGGGTTCAATAGTCGGTTGGGTTGTTGGCGTCCCGTTCGGGAAGAATTGGAATGCCTCCTGAATTTTTTGATCAATTTCTGCATCACTGACGGTGATATTGCGCTTTTTTGCTTCCTGTTCCAATAGCGCATTATCAATCATTTGATTCAGAACTTGTTCACCAACAACTGTAGGGCTGAGTTGTTGTTCAATTTGCTGGAGTTGAGCTGCGTAATATGCAGTATAACCACTTTCCGTGCCATAAATTTGGGATATAAGTTGATAATTTTGGATGATATTGGCTGCTTGATTTATCATCCGCTGGCGGGTATAACGCACCAATCCCTGCCAATCTTTGGTGGAGATTTTTTGACCGTTCACTACTGCTACCGGACGAATTTTGCTTAAATATGTTTGGTCTAAAATACCATAACCGACCACTAAAACTACCAATGTGATTGCAATAATGCTCCCGATCAGAACAATACGGCTGGTACGTTTTTCCCGTTCGAGACGTGCTAAATGTTTTTTACTTTGTAGAGATAATTTTGGATTTCTTGCCATAATGACCCTCAAAAAGCAGAATTAACCTGCGGATCATGAACTATCCAGAGATAAAGTTCAAACCCGCAGGTTAGTGAAGACAATAATCATCAATCGAGCATTTCGCCAGTAAACTGCAGCAATGCTAGATGACGAGCTCTTTTAATCGCTTTGGCTAATTCGCGTTGATGACGAGCGCAAGTGCCAGTTTGACGGCGCGGACGAATCTTTCCATCCTCGCTCACAAAACGGCGCAGGATGTCAACTCGCTTGTAGTCGATCACTGCATTGTGATCGGTGCAAAACAAGCAAACACGCGGTTGGGTGTAATAACGCCGCCCAGTTTGCTGAACTTCTTCATTTCCTTGATCCGTATTCACAACTTATTACTCCTGTGTGATAGTATTTCTAAAATGGATATTCATCCTCAGTCATTTCTTCTACTTCTACCTGACCATTGTTACCATCTTTTTTCTCATCAAGCATAATCATTTCGTTGGCAACAATCTCGGTCGAAGTCCTTTTATTTCCGTCATTATCTTCCCAATGACGGGTTTGAAGTCGTCCCTCAATGTAAACTAAACGATTCTTGGTTAGAAACTGTTTGCAAATTTCCGCTAAACTGCCCCAGGCTACGATGTTGAACCATTCTGTTTCGGAGTGTTTGTCTCCATCGGCAGTGTTCCAGGAGCGGCTAGTGGCGATGCTAAAGGTGGTTACGGGTTTACCAGAAGGTGTATAACGCATTTCTGGATCACGCCCTAAACGGCCGATTAACAATACTTTATTCAAGCCTCGGGTCATCATTTCCTCCGCAATGAACCGTTAATTACTTGTGAGACAGTTCCATTAATCAAACTTGTATAATCGAAAAGCGCATCACCGGTTCCAGATAACGTAAATTTCGTTCCAATTGCGGAGCAAATCCAGGAGGAATGTTCAGGTTGACTTGCACATACAATCCTTCTGTTTGCTTGTTAATTGGATACGCCAGTTTACGCTTTCCCCATTGATCGACCTTTTCAATTTGTCCGCCACTCTCGCTAATCCAGTTTGTCACTTTATTGACTACTTCGGAAAGCGCGCTTTCGTCCAAATCAGGCCGAGCAACCATAACGAGTTCGTATTTACGCATAGATGCCTCCTTTCCACGGGATTGCCTTTAGACCACATAAATGGCTAAAAGCGGAAAGTAAGCCACGCTTTGCGTGGCTTGGCTTATATTTTATCCTATTTTATTCGCTTTGAACAGGAAGAAAATAATCTTGTTTTTCCTTCTGCTTGACGTTGATAGGGATAATGGGTATGATTATTTTAATCCTAAGTGATCGAGGAAGAGATGGATGATATTTATTTAACAGAAGCTGAAAAACAATATCTTCTCAAAGTAGCACGACGGGCATTGGAAGACTATTTCGGAATTCCAGCGCGGGAGACATTGCCTCCTCCATCTAAGAGGCTTCTTGAACCAGGCGCGACATTTGTAACTTTAACGATTGATGGACAATTACGCGGCTGTATCGGTGCGCTGGAAGCATATCAACCTTTAGTAGATGACGTGCGTGAACATGCATTGGCTGCAGCACTCCAGGACTATCGCTTTCCTCCCTTGACCGCTGAAGAACTCCCGCGAGTAAAAATAGAAATTTCACGTTTGACCAAACCAGAACGTTTGGAATACCATCATCCATTAGAATTAGCAAAACGTATTCGGCCAGGTATTGATGGTGTTGTTTTGCAATGGCGAGGTCGCCGCGCAACGTTTTTGCCGCAGGTTTGGGAAAAGATACCTTCCCCCGAGGAATTTTTAGATCATCTTTGCATGAAGATGATGGTCGATCCGCATCTTTGGCGAAAGACGATGTTGGATGTTTTTACCTATCAAGTGGAAGAATTTCACGAAGAATGATCATTACACTTGGATAAATTGAGCAACATTTAACACAAAAATGGTTGCTCGCCGAATAGCGCTCTCTTCAGGTTGCGTGGTATTCTCGCGAATAATTTTTAACGCTTGCTCGACTTTATCATCAGCTACTCCGATCATCAACGTCGTTGACCCTTTGCGCAGGAATCCACCTGTCGATGCTATCTGGGTTACTCGAAAATCCTCTGCAATTAATGCCTGGCAGACTGAATCATTATCAATATCTCTAATAATAGCAATGATGAGTTTCATAATTAATACTCCTCATAGGTATCAATGGGCAGCAAAAAAACCGTCGCTCCCCCAATGGTGATCGGTGTCGAAATCGGGATGGGTAGTGGTGCGCTTTCTAAAGGAGTGGTTATATATTCTGTTCGTTGTCGGCATTCCTTTTTGATGATCTGGATCATCCCTTCAAGCTGATGTTCCTCAAGGTTTAATAATAGCGTGGAATTCTTTTGTGACAACAACCCCCCAACCGTGGCAATACCTTCTACATCTATGCCTGCTTTTTGTAAGGCTAGGGTTGTCTTTTTTTCGTCTTGACTCTGTAGAACAACAATACCAAGATAATGCATGAGTAATTAGGGGTAAATGTTTGTTTATTATTTTTTATTTTACCGTATTTACGCCAGATTGGTACACTCAATTTACCCAAATTTAAAATTGATTTGGAAATTGGGGAAGTTTTAGAGGCAATTTTATTTTATGACGAACTATATTTTCATCTATCCATGTTCAATACAACCCGATAGTTCCTTATATATCCTTGTTTTGTTGTTGGTGATTTTTTTCCATAATTAATTTTTTACTGGCGTAACCATTCAAATCTAGTTGGGTTGTAACACAAAGACACAATCGTGAACCTATGCTAGAATACAAGGAAAAGGAGAGCAAACGTGGAAAACACAATTCGCTCAAGAGGTTTATATTTTGAAGAATTTGAGATTGGAAAAAAATTCGTCAGCGTTGGACGTACGGTAACAGAACATGATATCGTCACATTTGCTGGTCTTTCTGGCGATTTCAATCAAATTCATACTGATGCTGAATTTAGCAAAAACACCGTTTATGGACAACGAATTGCCCATGGGGTGCTTGGTTTATCGATCGCGACTGGATTGGTCATGCGCACCGGCTTACTTGAGGGCACAGTTCTTGCATTTAGGGAAATAGATCAGTGGAAATTCACGAAACCAATTTTTATCGGTGACACCATCCATGTTGAATTAGAGGTGATCGAAACCAAGCCATTGGCGAGATTGGGCGGTGGTTCGATAACCATCGCAGTAAAGGTATTAAACCAAAACGAAGAAATGGTCATGAAGGGAAATTGGATTGCCCTTGTGGCATCTCGACCAGCGTAATGCAAAAAGGTAACTATGAGTGATTATAGCGAAGAGAATAAGCCTGATGCCGATCAAAGATTAAAGCGCTTATTATCGGAATCGAACAATGAAATTCATGATTCCGAGAATGAGGATGATAATGGAGAAACTACTGAAATTAGTGAGAACGATGCGATAAAACAAATTAAGGATAACCCTGCTACAGAAGAAGAACACACATTAGAGATTGAAAGCGAGGAAAACGCAACTGAAGAACACGATCTTTCTTCAATTGATCTAGAAAGTGATTTAACTCAACCGGCAAAGTTAACCGACACACCGGTTTCAAATTACCCAATTTTAGGTGCACATGGGTTGCCTTTGCCTCAAAAGGATGTAAAAGCGGATAATGATGCAACAAAGGTCGTTTCTTTGGGTAATGCAGCGCTCAAACCGAACCTTTCGCCGACTATTCCAACTCCTATTAAAGAGGTTCCACCTAGCAAAGCATTTGGACAAAATCTAAACAGAACAAACCAGAGAAACAATGAGTATGACTGGAAAGCTGGCAGGACTTATAGTGGATCTGGCTATCCTACTCCACCGCGAAGTGCTCCACCCACACCTCCAAAATCCAATACAAATGACAGCTTTGATTGGAAAATGGCAGGAGGCTGTTTCCTGCGCTCGTTCATCCTAGCCCTTTTTGGACTAGTTATCCTCAGTGTTTGTGGAGTTTCGCTTCTACTGGTTGAATATTATCGAATCGCACGCGATCTCCCCAATATTGAGGAATTAAAGCAAAAAGCCTCCCATTTTGAAACAACTCGAATTTTAGATCGAAACGGTAACTTGCTTTATGAAATTATTGATCCGAATGCCGGAAGAAGAACTTATGTCACCCTTGATAAAATTTCCCCTTATCTTGTAGCGGCTACCATTGCCACCGAAGATAAAGAATATTATAGCCATCCTGGCTACAATGTGATGGCAATCTTCCGCGCCTTTTATCAAAACGCCAGTGCAGGAGACACCGTATCGGGTGCATCTACTATCACGCAGCAGCTTGCGCGGAATCTCCTTTTTACGCCGGAAGAAAGGGCAGACCGCTCATACCAGCGTAAAGTGCGTGAAGCAATACTGGCAGCCGAATTAACCCGCCGTTATACGAAAGATGAAATCTTAGAACTGTATCTCAATGAAAATTATTATGGGAACCTTTCCTATGGGGTAGAAGCGGCAGCCGAAACCTACTTCCATACAAGCGCTGCAAAACTTTCATTAGGACAAGCGGCATTTTTGGCGGGGTTACCGCAAGCGCCATCTGTTTATGATATTTATACCAACCGAGAACAAACTCTAAAACGCCAAAGTGAAGTTTTAGTTTTGATGTATCGAGTCAGCCAGGAACAGGGGTGTATCTATGTAAGCAATTCTCCCCAGCGAATTTGCATCGATGCGGTTTCTGCAACAGAAGCCCGCAATGAAATCATGAATTATTCGTTTCCATCCCCCAATATTCCAATGGAACACCCCCATTGGGTCAACTATATACGCCAACAATTGGAAGCACAATTTGACCCGCAAACGATTTATCGGTCTGGATTTACGGTATATACAACCCTTGATTCGGAAATGCAGTCCATTGGAGAACGTTTGATACGTCAGCAAGTCGAAAACCTCAAAGATAAGAATGTTACGAATGGAGCATTAGTTGCCATTCAACCTACCAGTGGTGAAATATTGGCTATGGTAGGATCGGCCGATTTCTACAATAATGCCATTGATGGGCAGGTGAATATGGCGATCAGTCCACGGCAGCCTGGATCAGCTATAAAACCGATTACCTATTTGGCAGCTTTTGAAAAAGGATGGACGCCTGCTACATTAATTTGGGATGTGCCATCAGAATTTCCTCCATCTGGAAAACCGGATGATCCTAGTCCAGCGTATGTGCCCCAAAATTATGACGAAAAATTCCATGGTCCCGTTACGGTTCGTATTGCTTTAGCAAATTCCTATAATGTACCAGCTGTAAAAGCGCTGCAATTTGTAGGTATTTACGATGATCCCAACACCCCATCCGAAGATGGCTTTATCGCAATGGCAAAACGGCTTGGAATTACCACTCTAACTCGCCCGGACTATGGGTTATCGCTCACACTAGGTGGCGGAGAAGTAAGCTTGTTAGAGCTTAGCAGTGCATACACGGTATTGGCAAGTGGTGGGCACAAAGTTCCCTTGATCTCGATTTCGAAAATTCTCGATCGTGAAGGGAATATCGTTTACGAAGCTCCTCATGACCCACCACCGCAAGTCATTCGTCCTGAGCATGCTTACTTAATCACCTCGATTTTGTCCGATAATGCTGCCCGTACACCGATGTTTGGTGCAGATTCGGTATTAAAATTGCCTTTCCCTGCTGCGGTAAAAACAGGGACAACGAATGACTTTCGAGATAACTGGACAATTGGTTATAACCCAGAGTTAGTTGTGGGGGTGTGGGTTGGAAATGCAAATTACACACCAATGAATCATATCAGTGGTGTGAGTGGTGCTGCCCCAATTTGGTCTGAATTCATGAAGACAGTCATCCCCAAAATAAGCAATGGAAAGCCACCCGCTTTTACCCAGCCGCCTGGCATAATTGAAAAAACCATTTGCGCTATCTCTGGAACAGAGCCCTCGGAATGGTGTCCTCAACAGGCAACCGAAATATTTGCCGCAGATCAACCACCGTTACCGAAAGAGCAAGATTTGTGGCAAAAAACCTGGATAGACACATGGACTGGATTAAGAGCCAGTGATGCTTGCGGCGATTTTCGAAAGGAAGTGTTTGTTTTAAATGTCACGGATCCGTTTGCCATCAAATGGATTAAGAACGATCCTGACGGGAAAGACTGGGCAAAAAAGATGGGCTTCAAAAAGCCGATTCTCTTTGCGCCAAGCCGGGCTTGTCAAGCCGATGACCCTCACCCTAAATTAGAATTCATCCATCCGAAAGATGGTGAGACGATAACTGCGCCGATCTTGGACATCTATGCAATCGCGGATGCCACAAAGAATTTCAAGGGGTATCAATTAGATTATGGCATTGGCGGCGACCCGAAAGATTGGGAAACTTTAAGCGCGGATAATCACCCTTCCGACGCAAGTGAAAAGATGTATAGCTGGGATCTCAGTGATTTTGCATCAGGCATCATTACATTACGGTTAACTATATTCAGCACACAGGACACCAGCGCGGAATTGAAAATTCATCTCAATATTCAGGTACCAACACCCACTCCGACGTTGACTCCAACACCGGAACCTACCGAAACACAGACACCTGTACCAACCCAAACAGACACCCCGATGCCGAGTAATACACCCGTTCCTAGTGTAACCCCAACGCTGACAAATACACCGTGAAAATGAGGTTTCATCATCATAGTCATTGGGCATGAAAATTGACAATCGGTGACATCAAACCTTTGCCTGCTTTTAACAGAGGAATTTTGTATTTATTTTCAGATAAAAAATGATGTCGGCAGTAATTTACCAGTTATACTTAAACAAGAGGAGTCATCATCATGGAAGTCATACCGATCAACTTAAGCAATCAAGAAGAAGTCGAAAAATTTATCCGTTTTCCATTTGACTTGTATAAGGGATGCAAATATTGGGTACCGCCGCTTTTAGATGATATGCGTAAAAATCTCAACCCGCAAAAACACCCCTTTTACCAGCATTCTGAGGCAGCTTATTTCTTAGCAGTCAATGATGGAAAACCGCTGGGGCGGATAGCTGTGATGGAAAACCGCCGTTTTAACGAATTAAGGGACGCCAAAGTCGCCTTTTTTGGTTATTTCGAGAGTGTAGAAGATGAGCACGTCTCTCATCGTTTGTTTCAAACCATCACGGATTGGGCAAAAGACAGAGGATTGAAACAGATACGTGGTCCAAAAGGTTTATTAAGCACAGAAGCAGGCGGCATTTTAGTAGATGGATTTTCCCATTATCCCGCTTTGACAGTCGCATATAACTATCCTTATTATGACAGCCTCATAAAAAAAGCGGGGTTTGAAAAAGAAACCGATCATCTGTCTGGTTATCTGCCAGCTGATCATGTCTTACCAGAAAAAATACTGCGCATAGCAGAAAAGGTCAAAGAAAGAAGAGGCTTCTGGGTTAAAAATTTTGAATCAAAAGATGAAATAAGAGGCTGGATTAAGCGTGTAGCTGAAGTGTATTCGAAAGCTTTTTCGCAAAACTATAGCTTTATCTATCCAACCGACGCAGAGATTGAGATGATCGCTCATTCCATCATCAGTATTGCCGATCCAGCCTTAGTTAAAGTGGTGATGAAAGGGGATGATGTTATTGGATTTCTAATTTCCTACCATGATATCTCGCGTGGTCTAAAACGGGCAAAGGGTGAATTAATGCCATTTGGGTGGTTTTGGATCTTATTAGAGAAACGACTGACTAAGTGGTTAAATATAAATGGCGGGGGAGTGTTACCGGAATATCAAGGTTCTGGCGCGACAACGATTTTATATACCGAATTACAAAAATCAATCCGGAATTACCGTTTTAAATACATCGAAGTTGTGCAAGTGGACGAAAAAAACCATGATAGTTTTTCGGAAATGGAAAAAATCGGCGTGAAATGGTACAAACGGCATCGCAATTATATCCTTAATATTTCATAGCAGATATATATCATAGAGATAGACTTTTCAATTGACTACGGAGGTGTATGATGAAGGTGATGGCAATCCAAAAGATCGTTCGACTGGAAGATAATCCCAATCCATTAAACCTTATCGAGATGCCGATACCGCGTCCAAAAAATGATGAAATATTAATTCAAGTCAAGGCTTGCGGCGTTTGCCACACCGAGTTAGATGAAATTGAAGGCCGCACACCTCCTCCATTTTTTCCTGTTGTGCCAGGTCACCAGGTGGTTGGGAAAGTGGTGGAACGCGGCGATTCAGCGAACCGGTTTGCGATAGGTGATCGAGTGGGGGTGGCTTGGATCTTTTCTGCTTGTGGGAAATGCGAATTTTGCCTCAGGGGTGAGGAAAATTTATGTCCGGAATTCAAAGCAACCGGGCGTGACGCTCACGGCGGTTATGCAGAATATATGGTTGTTAAGGAGGGTTTTGCTTATCCTATCCCTGAAACGCTCGATGATTTTCAAGCAGCGCCATTGTTATGTGCCGGTGCGATTGGATATCGCTCCTTGAAGCTAACTCAAATCCAAGATGGCATGCGGTTAGGACTAACCGGCTTTGGCGCATCGGCTCACTTGGTTTTGATGATGGCAAAAGCGCTTTACCCTAAAACGGATATTTATGTTTTTTCACGCAGCGAGAGTGAGCAACAATTTGCCCTGCAATTAGGTGCGGTTTGGGCAGGAGATATCTCCGCACGTGCGCCAAAATTAATCCACGCCATCATTGACACTACCCCAGTTTGGAAACCAGTTTTAGAAGGGATGCACAATTTATTGCCGGGTGGGCGGATGGTGATTAATGCTATTCGCAAAGAAAGCAATGATCGGGAATTACTGGCAGAGCTGGACTATCCCTCTCAATTGTGGATGGAAAAAGAAATCAAAAGTGTGGCAAATGTCACCCGCAAAGATGTAGAAGCGTGCTTAACCTTGGCTGCCCAGAGCGGAATAAAGCCAGAAATTCAAGTCTATTCTCTAACGCAAGCAAACCAGGCGCTTTGGGAATTAAAAAATCGCAAGATTAGAGGTGCCAAAGTATTAGACCTTTCTTTGGATTAAGATGGCATCTCTTAGAAAATACAAATGGAGTGGGTTACTTCTAGGGGGATTTACACTTTATTTTTGTTTTTCTGCACTAATAGCTCCATTTTGGGGTGGCAATGATACCTGGTCTGATCTTCTACCGGTGGTGCATTATCAAAATGCTATCCTTAAAGAGCATCGACTTCCGCTATACACAGAACAATGGTACGGGGGGAGAGAGCAATGGAAAAACCCATTATGGAATTTTCTTTATTTGCCAGCGACGTTGATTTGGTTGGTTTTGCCTTTAGATTTAGCAACCAAAATCATCTTAATCGGCCATTTACTCTTTTCTCTATTTGCTGGTTGGAAGCTGGCTTCCCTGTTTATAACAAAGGAATTAGATCGCATCTTTGCTGCGATTATTTTTGTTTCCCCTAGTCTGCCTGCCTATTTAGCGGGACACATCGAAAATATCTTGTCTTGGGGCTGGATTTTGTTAGCACTGTACTTTTTGCTAGATGAGCAATCATCGGCGAAAAAACGCGGTTTGGGCAGCGGGATTTGCTTTGGCATTATCCCTTTAACCGGTTCGAATTATTACACTTTTTATGGATTTATTTTAATAATTCCGTTGTTATTAGCACTCAAGAACAAAACCATTTTGGGCTTTTTTGCAATAGGCGCTGCGATTGGATTGCTCCATTTGCCCAGTGTCGCGTACATGATCGGAATGGAAAGGGCAAACACGACCAGCATGCTCGTACAATTTCGGATGAATTTCTTGAGTATATTATCTTCCATAACGATAGGATATACCCTTCCGCTTAATTGGGAAACCTGGGGATGTATTGGAATCGGGGTCATCATTTTATGGTTGAAAATTCTTTGGCGTAAGATTAAGGAACTAAATAATAAAACCCTTTTAACGGATAATAAGCAAATCGCGTTATGCTGCTCGTTAGTTATCCTTATCCTCTTTGCGACGGGTTTCATCTTTCATCTAACCAGTCTCTTCGATACCTTCCGTATCCCTGCTCGTGCAATTCCGTTTATCGCCCTAAATATATTCTTATATTGTCTGATGAGTGTCCAAAGGGGTAAATCTGACTTGAATGTCACCTTCTATTTGGGAGTTTCAGCAATTCAAATTATCTTCCTAGCCTGGTTAATTAGACCAATAGGCAGTCCATATTCTTATCATGATATCGGTGTGAGAGAGTTGGGAACATTATTGAAAAAAGATAAAGCCCAAGATATCTGGATTAATAACCAATTGCCGACAAATATGAATATCGATATCGGCTTAACCATGCTAGGTTTTAATCTTCCTAACGTGTATTATGGCGATATGGGGCAGGAAGTGCCTGTTTATGGTAATCGATGCGGATACGCTTTTGATCATATCATCACCGCAGAAGATGAAGGACTGCCAATTCTATTGAAGCCGAATAATGAATGGCAGTCTTTTAAAATATCAATGCCCAAGGAAAGACTGGAGTTGGTAGGGAGAGTAAAGGTGAATGGGTTGATCTATAAGGTATATCGTGTGAAGTGTTGATAATAGATCTTGGTCGATAAATAAAATAAGATGAGATAAATCCTGCCATACTGACAGGACTCATCTAATCTTAAAAATAGACTTTACCAAGAAAATCGTTATTTTTTAATGTAAGGTAGAAAAATTTTATATCCGCTTTTCACCAAAATAATTGCATCATTAAATGGCCCTAATTTGCCATCCTTGTCAATTATTGCCACCCGCCAATAGTAAGTATTATCTGAATACTTCTTTGTAGGCATGTAAATGACATTATTGGTTGTCACCGAATCATAAAGTGGGGCAAATGTTGGTGAGATAGAAACTTCAAAGCGATAAGCAGCGGCGCCATTTACAGGTGTCCACACAAATTTAGGAGTTCCATTAGATGTAGATCCAGGAGCGGGTTCAAGTAAGGTTGTTATGGGATATTGCTTGGTAAACTTTAATGCAGATGTAAATTCACCAACCCTGCCTTGTCCATCAATCATTGCAATCCGCCAATAATAATTCCCATCATCATATCCTTTGCTAGGTGTCCAACATGTTTGCTCTGTTTCAATTGAATCATAAATAGATGAAAAAGTAGAATCTCCCCGACTAACTTGAATTTTATATTTATAAGCTGCAAGTACAGGGTTACCACTTTGATCCTTTGCGATCAGTGCATCCCAACAAAAAGTTGGAGCTCGATCGACAATTGCTTCATTAACAGGGCTTAGATTAGTAGGTTTAGGCAAAGCAAGAGTGAAGCTTTTTACAGATGACCAATCATTTGCAATTCCTCCATTGCGTCGGACTTTTACTCTCCAATAATAAGTACCATTTGCAAGTGTAGATGTAGGTGTGTATGAATTTTGTTTGGTATTGATATTTATTTCTGTTGATCCAAAATTTGGATCATTATCCACCTGTAAATCGTATGATTCTGCTCCTTCTACCATATCCCAAGAAAAAGTTGGTGTGGCAAAAACCACTGATTCGCTTAGATTTTGTGCAACGAAACCAACACGTTTGAAACTCATTGCTTGACTCCATACACCATAAATTATAGAATGAGATAATAATTCATATGCAGGTCGTATTCTCCAGTAATATGTATTATCACCGATTAAGTCCTTTTCCCAGGATGTAAAAGTTGGTGAGGTATATTTAGAAAATTGAATATCTCTAACCCCAGAGGAAATCAATGTTGTAAATTTTTTATCTAAATGCACTTCAAGGCGATAGCCTTTCCATGGAATATTTTCACCAGCGGGATAATCCCAAAAGAAAGGAGTAATCGATGGGAATGTTGTTGGGTCACCTCCTAAGTTGTTCGGTAACATGCGTGGCATCATTCTTTCTGAAACACTTGTAAAATGACTAATTACACCTGAACCAGGTACATTTGGATCCGTTGGCACTGAATCGATTGGAGAACCATTAGCTGGAAGGCTAAACAGTGCAAGGCTATAACTGCCCGTATCGGTTTGCATACCAATTGCTGTGTTTGGAATTTTTATTTCCACATAATTATGGTCGACGTCGATATATAGTGCTCCACCGATTTCTTGAAGAGTTTTTGGGTTATTTGTCCAGGCTGATCCTGTCCAATCATAAATTACTATACGATCAGAACTTAATGAATTACTCTGCTGGAAATAATATATCGCAAATTCTGGTTGATGAGCAGGGATAGTAGTAATAGAATATCCGCGTGCATCAAAGGTAGCGCCTGAATTATTCAGATGGTCTGTATCTAAATATAAAACATAGACCATATCATCACCGGCAAGGACTGCATTGAAACCAAAATACCAATTATCTTTATCTTGTGTTGCGTAGAGATTTGTCAATTCAAAATTGTCATCTATTGTATCATCTGGATCATTGGCGATTTGTTGCCGATTTTCTACATTTCCTAATGTCCGTGTTTCCCTCCATAAACTTTGTGCAGCAATTTGAAAACGCCGTGTTTCACTCCAAGATGTATATCCGCTCGGTGTTTGAGCGCGCACCCTCCAATAATATGTCCCATAATTCAAGCGATTAAGTAATTCTCGTTGTGCGATTACATTCGTAGGAGAATAAGCAGGATATGGAACTTTATTAGTATCCACAATTTCAGTGAAAGTTTCATTGTTGCTAATTTGTATTTCATAAGAAGATGCATTTTGGATTGGCATCCATTCGAAAAGGGGAGTCATTTCTACATATTCGTAAGAATCAACTGGCCTTAAAAGTTGCGGTGATCCATTCGTCGCTGGTAAACCACGTGTATTATCAAAGCGCGTTCTCCATTTTTGACTCCATAAAAGTCCTGAAACGGGTATTGTTGTAGTAAGGCAATTTCCTCCTAAATGATCTAAAGGACAAACCCGCCAATAATAATCTTTGTTTATTGTTGGAGTGAATGGATGGTCTGTTGTTGGTGTTGCAGAAAGATTTTCTGTATCTATTTGCCAATCGATTGATTGAAACAATGGATCATCATCCACTTGAATTCGATACGCGGGAGCAACTGTTGCTCCATTTGAAGCGCTGGTTACTCGATTCCAAAGAAATATTGGATAGGGAACGGTACGATCCTCATAGGGATTCATAGAATAGGAAGAAAAAGAGTCAGGAAAAGTATTTGGAGGATAGTAATATAATGGATAAATTTGGTTTGGTGCATTGCTATCGTTCGAACAATTGAATGACGCAGTCCCACTATGTTTACCGCTATTATTATTACCATCATAAGGGGTGACACGCCAATAAGTTAATGAATAACATTCCCCTGCAAAAAATGGATTTGCGGTTAAATGTATAATGGGTGAGGTAAAATTGATATTATCGTCTATCTCAATTTTATAATAAGATGCCCCTGGAACAGGAGTCCAATTATATAATGGATAGCTCACGTATTGATAGAGATTTGTTGGAGTAAGCAATACCGGTAAAATATACCATTTTTTTACAAAATGTCTTATTTCGCTCCAATCTGATATTGAAGAGCCCGAAATTGCTCTCACTCTCCAATAAAAATCCACATCATTTGGCATCGCATTTTGGGGAGTATACGTAGTATTTTTTGTGCTGATTGGTGTTAAATTAGAGTTAAATGAGGGGTCCGTTGAATATTGCAACTCGTATGTTTGAGCCCCTTTAACTGCTTTCCAACGAAAAGTTGGAGTAAAAGTTGGATTGGAATCATTTGCAGGTTCCAGGAGTTCGGGGATATAGTTATACGCCATTGTAAATTGTCGAACTTCACTGTAAGTTCCCTCCCGATTAGCTGGATCAATTGGAATGACTCGCCAATAATAAACACCATTAGCTACCTTTAAAGGGGGTTGATATGTTGTGTAAATTGTTGTGATATTAATTTGAGGATTTGTAAAATCAGGATTTGACGCAATTTGGAAGCGATAAGCTCCCGCCCCCATTACAGGCTGCCAAGAAAAATTTGGTGAACTAAAGAAATCTAATACCGCTTCATTAGCTGGTTGGATTAATACTGGAAAATTATGTTCGCTTGCCCAATCCTTTGTAAATTGATATGGTTCACTAAAAAATCCGACAGTAGGAGCCTCAACTCTGACACGCCAATACCATATTCCATCATTAAATCGAGAAATATCTGTAGGAATATAATGTGTGTGTGGTGTAGTAAATTCGATTTTTGTAGTAAACCCAATGTCTTGACTAAACTGAATGCGATATGAAGTAGCTCCATCCACTGATTTCCATATAAATTCTGGAATTGCTACTGGAGCAGAAACAATACTTCCAGTTTCGTTAATAGGGGTAATGAGGCTATTGTTCGCTGGGGCTTGAAGAACAGGTGTGTCAATAGCAAATGTCGTAATTATTCTGATATTCGATAATAAAATAATTAAGATAAAAATTCTTAGCACTTTGATTGCTAACTGTTGATGATTGATATAAGAATAAATTATCTTACTGATGGTTAGTAATTTAGTTGATAAATTAGCTATATTCATCTAATGCCCTCCTAAAAAACTTCTTAATCGAATAAGAACATTATTTTGCTTGTTATAAGCAAAACATAATAAAGTTTATGTATAAATTATATTCTAAAATATAAAATCCTTGTTATCAAATTTGAAAGGAGTATATTTTCCTATAATTAATATTTTTCCACAGCTCTATCATCCCACCCAGCCTCCTATGGCAAATTGTCCAGATAAGAACAATTGCAAGAACAATGCAATAAAAAGAAGTGGTTTTTTAATGTTTTGATTTTCTATCATATCCCCCAAAGTAAAATAAATTGGAACTACAACGATAATATACCGCGCCATTCCAATTAATGGTTGAGGGTTTCCCAATCGGGTTAAATAAAATAATAAGAATAATGCACTTAATAAACGATATAGTAAAGAATAGTTTTTCCACCCTGCCATAATTAAATATATTAATAAAATCAAAGAGCTAATTTCCAGTATATTTTCAAAGAGCATATTTCCTTGAATGATTTTTTTTATTGCTACAATGACATTCAAACCTGGCAATGCAATTCTGCCTCCCCTCGCTATGGCTTGGAATATAGAAATGATTGGCATTTTCATAACGAAATAAACATATAGCGGAAAAATTAATGCTATCATGCCACCGATTGCAATTGAAAAAATAGGTTTTATGTCTTTTGTATGGTAAATTTCAATAATCAATAAAGCGATTAATAAACCAAAAACAACTATACCTGTTACTCTGGTTAATGTAGATAAACCTGAAAAAATCGAAGCATATACCCATTTTTTATGCTGTAAAAAATATATCGTAATAAGAAAAAACAGGAAGAATAACGATTCAGTATACGCAGCAAAAAAGAAAAAAGAAAGAGGGAACAACAATAAGATGTAAATAATTTTTAGGGCTTGTTTTTCGTTTCTGTATTTGAGAAATGCAATGATATAAAGTATATATAATGAAAATAAAAAGGCAATATTGGATATCAATATTGCCGCGATTAATGAATTATTGCTTGTAAGAGGAGTAAGAAGGTGGATTAAAAATGGATACAATGGTGGTGCAAATAACGCGCTATCAAAAGCCTTATACCCATATATCGAAATAGCTTGATAATGTATTGTGTCCCAGCGTTGCCAAGGTTCTAACCAAGGATTGACTTCGATAGGTACATGCATTAATCTTAAATTGCTTTGGTCAATGGAAATTGGCAAAATTATCCGAATAAAATACATCCAGATAAGTAAACCAAAACGCTCAACGATAAATAAATATGTGATTTTGAGAATTGCCCTCTTATCGATTGTCATTGGAAAATGGCATATATGGCTATTGGGGATTATTTTTTATTTCTCCCTCAATAATCTGTTGGAACACCTCATACGGTTGAGCTCCTAAGACAATTTGTCCATTAATAATAAATGCTGGCGTGCTGGTGATGCCTAACTGGCGAGCAAGGGCGGTTTGGTTTTTTACCAAGTCGCTATATTTGCCCGAGTCCAAACATTCATTAAATTTTTGACTATCTAGATTTAGAGCCTTGGCAAATTCCTTTAGGTGATCCTTGCTGAACGCACCCTGGTTTTCACCGGCTTGACTGGCATAGAGGTTATCATGATATTCCCAGAATTTCCCTTGTTCTGCAGCACATTCGCTTGCCTCGGCCGCCCAAGTGGACTCAGGCCCAAGGAAGGCTAAATGCAAATAGCCAAAGCGGATTTTTCCAGTTTGAATGTAATTTTCTTGGATCAGACGCCCCGCGTCCGTGGCATAACGCCCGCAAAATGGTCACTGAAAATCGCCAAATTCAAACATCAGTATGGCTGCTTCAGCTGAACCTTGATAGTGTTCGGTTTTTTGGGAAAGCATTTCCATAAAGCGCTGTCGTTGTGCCTGGGAAAGGGCTGCAGTAGTCGGACTAGCCTGGGGAAGCAATTGGGCGCTGGGCGATGCTGGCGTGGAAGGATGCAGAAAATAGCCGATAATGATGCCCAGCAGGAATACCAGCAATAACAAGATTGGCACGAACCAGCTATAGAGGGTTATTACCAATAGCGGGCGTTGCGCGATTGCCTTCCGCTTTAGGGGTGTGTTTTCAGATGGAGGTGAAGGTGGTATTGTCATAGTAAAAGTATAGCACATTAATAAATTGAGGATAGGAATTAAGAAATTGGCTTAGTGAATGAATAGACGTCCCAAGGTTATCAGGCTGAGTAGAATACAATAAACTGAAAAGATCTTTAGCGAATGGTTACGTAAATATCGAATTAACCAATGGATGGAAATTAATCCAACCACAAAAGCGACAAAAAACCCAGGTAATATCGTGGATAATGTTTGAATCCAGTCGGGCATTTTTAACAGGTCTAATAAAGAGATTAAACCAGCACCTGCTAAAGCGGGAATCGAGAGCAAAAAAGCGAAGCGGGTTGCGGTGCTTCGATCTAAATTGCGAAACATCCCTCCTGAGATAGTGGCGCCGGAACGAGATATGCCCGGAAAAGCAGCAAATACTTGAAAGATTCCGATGATAAAAGCGTCCCACAGGGTAACAGCTTCGTGATGGGTTCGAGCAGCAAAGATGGTTTCAGCTGAATAAAGTAGCATGGCAGTAATGAGCAAGGCTAGCGCAACAAACATCGGGCTGTTGAATGCTTCGGAAACGAATTTTTTAATTGGGATTCCCAGCACGACAATGGGCAGTGTTCCGATTACCAGGGCTAAAAGCAAGTTAAAATCAGGATTATTTTCGAAATTACGAGTTTGAAGCACTTTAAAAAATGAAAGGATGATTTTCCAAAGGTCTTTGGCGTAATAGACGATGACCGCCCCAAGGGTGGCAAATTGAACCAGGACATCGAATACAAAAGCCAAATCTGGTTGGAGATGCCAACCTAAGAAGTAAGGAACGAGGGCGAGGTGGGCGGAAGATGACACGGGGATGAACTCGGTCAACCCTTGTATTATGCCAAGCAGGATAGATTGAAAAAGGTTCATGGTGTTGGATATTCCTCAAGCAGGGATTGAAAGGTGTGGTTAAGGATGGCTTCACGGATAGTTTGGGTTAATCGGATAAGAGTATAAACGTTGTGAATGGATAACAAAGTCGCCGCGAGCATTTCCTTTGCTAAAATGAGATGGCGCAAATAGGCGCGAGAAAAATGCTGACAGGTATAACAATCACAGTTTTCATCGATAGGTAAGGGGTCATCGGCAAAACTCGCGTTCACCAGGTTCAAACGATCTTTTAAACGTAAGGCGGTTGAATGGCGCGCTAGCCGGGTGGGAAGGACACAATCGAAGATATCGATTCCGCGCGCCACCCCTTGGATAATATCATAAGGTGTCCCAACACCCATGAGATAACGCGGCTTAGTGGCTGGCAAGATTGCGTTCACAACTTCAATCGAATGGAGCATATCCTCTTTTGATTCACCTACCGAGAGACCGCCAATCGCATACCCGGGCAGGTCTAGGCTGGAAGTAAAGTGAGCAGATTGAGCGCGTAAATCATCGAAGATGCCGCCCTGCACAATACCGAACAAGGCCTGGTCGGCGCGTGTTTTTGATTTTATACAACGTTCCAGCCAGGCATGGGTGCGTTGAACAGCTTGATGGTTATATTCGCGGTCATGTGGTGGAGCACACTCATCGAAAGCCATAATAATATCTGCACCTAAATTTTCCTGCACCGCAATCGATATCTCGGGCGTTAAGCGTTTGATTGCGCCATCGATGTGGCTTTTGAAAGTAACCCCATCTTCATCGATTTGATTGATGCCGGAAAGAGAAAAAACCTGAAATCCGCCAGAGTCGGTTAGGATTGGCTTTTCCCAAGCCATGAAGTGATGTAATCCACCTAATTGTGCAATGCGTTGATCGCCTGGCCGCAGAAAAAGATGATAGGTATTGGCAAGGATTAAACTCGCGCCAATTTCATCGAGTTGTTTTGGCGTTAAAGCTTTGACGGTTGCCTGCGTTCCGACGGGAGCAAAAAGTGGTGTTTGCAATACACCATGTGGGGTGTGAAAGCAGCCTGCTCGGGCACTGCCATCCTTTGCTTGGATCTCAAATTCAAACATTGTATTCTTTTTTCCCCACTATATTTGATGGTTATGCCAGAGGATAAAATCTTTCAAAATTGAACCACCGATAAATTCACGAAGGATAGAGTTATCGGGGACGAAATCACTTTCAAGGGGCAAAAACCACTCCAGAAAAGCCAATAACCGCTTTGCCTCGATAAATTCGGGGGTGCCGTAAGGCACCTGGCGGAGCAGTGGTTCTGCTAATGGTTTTAATGCAGATAGCTCATAAACCAAAGCAGAATTGAACATGACATCGGCGTTGTTTTGATAGGGGAAAATATACCGTTTTTCACCACGCCGCACCGATTCCCACCGTTGGATGGTTTGTTGAGCACCGTAACCGCGTTCACGGGCATCGCGAACAATGCGGCGGATAAGGCGGGTATCGGTTGTTGAAACCCGATTATGACGATCGAGGTTAAGCTGTGTGAGCGCGCTGACGTAAATACGAAAAATGTGCTCTGCAGCGACACTTTGAAATAATTTCGGATTCAGGCCATGGATACCTTCTAAGATAATGATATGATTTTCGGTAAGTTTAATGATGTCACCGGGTATGCTGCGACCATTTTTAAAGTCATATTTGGGCATTTGCACTTCTTGACCAGCGATCAATTTGCTCAAATCCTGATCGAGCCTTGCCCAATTGAGCGCATCAACCGATTCGAAATCATAATTGCCATTTTCATCACGCGGTGTTTGTTCGCGATCGACGAAATAATTATCCATTTCGAGCGGAAAAGGCGCTACACCGCGCGCTAATAGTTGGATAGAAAGCCGTTTCGAAAAAGTTGTTTTTCCGGAGGAAGAGGGACCAGCGATGAGAATGACGCGCACTTTTTCCGGGCGGGATAATATGGTTGAAGCGATATCAGAAACCAGCTGTTCGTGCAAGGCTTCTGAGACCAGGATCACTTCTGACGCACGATTCGCTTTGATGGAATCATTCAGCGCTCCTACATTTGCAATTCCCAAACGTTCTAGCCAATCACCATATTGACGAAACGCAGCCAGCAGCTTGGGATAGCTTGGCAATGGTAAGAGTTGGGTAGGCGCATGTTTACGAGGAAAACGAAGGGTAAAACCATGATCAACGGGTGTTAGTGCAAACCATTTTAGATATGCCGTGGAGGGCACCATATAGCCATGGTGGTAATCGCGAAATCCATCTAATTCATAGATCGTCACATAAGGTTTCTGGCGATATGCCAACAGACGAACCATGTCATCCGCGCCAATGGAGGCAAAATAGATTTTGGCTTCTTCGATAGGAATTTCATAGCGAGTAATTGGCAAATCCGCTTCAACCAGTTGTTTCATGCGTAATTCAAGTTGATTTAATTCCGAAGCGCTTAAAGGGGGACGTCCGCCAACTTGGCAATAATATCCGCCCGAGGAGACCGAATGATCAACGGTTAAGTAAGCTTCGGGATAGAGCTGGTGGAATGCGGTTTCGAGAAGCATGGTGAGGGAGCGCCGATAGATGCGCATTCCGTCTGTATCCGCCATGGTAATCGGTTGCACTCGAGAATCAATCTTGATAGAAAAGGTTAATTCCCGCAATTCACCATTGACAATCGCCCCAACAATGGGGGGAAGCTCCGGTGTTTGAATAACTTGTAAGAAATCTTTCACCGCAGCATTACGAGGACCGCGGATGGTTTTTCCGTTAGGGAGGATAATTTCGACCGTTTTGCGTGGTCTTACAATTGAAAATGGAGCACCTTTTGCCATATTGAAACCTCGAAGTGCTATTTTACTCCAGTTTAGAGATTTAGATTTTACGGTTTTGTAAGTAAAGCAACCTCCCTTTTGCTGCCTGTAGGCCGGGAGGTTGCTATATTGTAAAAATGGAAAGTTAATTTGATTAGTTAATCTGGACAGACATTACAGGCTAGAATTAAATCTTTAGCTGCCCGAACTTCATCCACTCTGCCAACCGGTGTGATATGCGGTGCAGTCTTGAGTAATTCTGGTTCTTGATGAGCTTCTTCTGCAATCTTGAGCATTGCTTCAATAAACGCATCCAGGGTTTGTTTACTTTCCGTTTCGGTGGGTTCGATCATCAATGCTTCATGGACAATGAGCGGGAAGTAATTCGTTGGGGGATGGAAGTGATAATCCATTAGTCGCTTAGCAATATCTAATGCGTGGACTTCCGGAGCATCATCCCAACATCCTTCTGCCACGAACTCATGCATACAAATACGATCATATGGAACATGGTAAGCATGGCGCAACTTAGCAAGGAGATAGTTTGCATTTAATACCGCGTGTTCAGCAACTTGACGCAAGCCATTTGCACCATGCATGAGCATATAGGTGTAAGCCCGTACCATGATGCCAAAGTGTCCATGAAAAGCTTTTACACGCCCAATCGTTTTTGCGGGGGTAATAAAACCATATAAGGGTGGGATTTCATCTGTTCCCTCTTCGATGATTCCAACGATCGGAGCAGGGAGAAAATCTACGAGATGTTCCCGTACACCCACAGGTCCAGAACCAGGTCCACCACCACCATGGGGGGTGGAGAAGGTCTTGTGTAAATTATAGTGCAACACATCGATGCCAACTTCACCCGGTTTCAAAATCCCCAATAACGCATTCATGTTTGCGCCATCGCCATAAACTAACCCTCCGGCTTTATGCACGAGTTCGATCACCTCTTCAAGATGTTCATCAAAAAGGCCAAGCGTGTTAGGGTTAGTCAGCATAAGGCCCGCTAATGTATCATCGCATTCCGCTTTTAAGGCTTGCAGGTCCACATTACCGCGTGCATCTGACTTGATTTCAACCACATTTAATCCGCTCATCGCTGAAGAAGCCGGGTTTGTTCCATGAGCCGAGTCGGGAATGAGGATCTTTGTCCTTTTTGAATCGCCACGATCTTTATGGTAGGCACGGATGATTAAGACACCGGTTAATTCTCCATGGGCTCCGGCGGCAGGTTGGAGAGAAACACCAGCAAACCCTCCTATTTCCTTAAGCCATTCCTGTAACTCGTACATTAAAGCTAATGAGCCCTGCACGGTTTCGATGGGTTGTAATGGATGAACAGCAGTAAAACCGGTATATCTTGCTGTTTCTTCATTGATTTTAGGGTTGTACTTCATCGTGCAGGAACCCAATGGATAGAAACCAATATCGATGGCGTGATTTAGTTGTGAAAGATGGGTATAGCGCCGAATTACATCCATCTCTGAAAGTTCTGGCATGGGTAATTCGGTACGGAGCAAATCCTTCGGCATATCTGTGCTAGGTACATCCGCAGCAGGGAAGCGAAAGCCAACTCTTCCGGGTACAGAAAGTTCACATAAGCGAGGTTCAGTCATGGCTTGCCTCCTTCAAAACATTAACCAGATAATCAATTTCTTCTTTGCTATTCATTTCAGTAACTGCGATCAACATATGATTGTGCAGGGCGGGATAGTCCTGTCCGAGATCATAGCCGCCCAGAACGCCGTGTTCTAACAGATGTTCGTTGATATTCTCAACATTGGAGGGGCATTGGATTGCAAATTCATTGAAAAATGGGTCGGGCGACCAAACCTTAAATCCTTTAACCTTAGTTATTTGTTTTGCTGCGTAGTGAGCTTTTTGATAACACAGATTGGCTACCTGTTTTAGCCCTTGTTTGCCAAGTAAACTCAAGTAAACCGCAGCGGCTAAGACCATTAAGCCTTGATTTGAGCAAATATTAGAAGTGGCTTTTTCACGGCGGATATGTTGTTCGCGTGCGGTCAATGTTAAGACATAAGCGCGTTGCCCGCGGTTATCAACGGTTTCTCCTACCAAACGTCCTGCCATTTTCCGCACATATTCTTTCTTGGTAGTAAAAATGCCCAAGTAAGGACCGCCGAATGAAAGCGGTATCCCTAAAGATTGCCCTTCTCCGGTGACGATATCGGCATCAAATTCACCAGGTGGTTTGAGCATGCCTAGCGCAATTGGGTATGTGGATACAGCAAAGAGTGCACCAGCTTCATGCGTCTTTTTGGCTAATTCCGTTAGATCAAAAATCCGTCCGAAGAAATCAGGATATTGGACGACGACCAGGGCGGTGTTTGAGTCAATGAATTGGGCTAGCTCATCCGGTCTACTCTTTGGATCTTGCGTTGTCTCATCACCTACAAATTCGATACCGCTTCCAGCGTGATAGGTCCTGACTGTTGCCCGATACATGGGATTCAATGCTGGGGAAAGAACCACCCGATTACGTTTTCCACGAAAATGAGCATGTGCCATCGTGACTGCTTCTGCTACTGCAGTAGCACCATCATAATGAGAGGCGTTGCTTACTTCCATTCCCGTGAGGGCGGTGATTAAACTCTGATAGTCAAAGATGGCTTGCAATGTCCCTTGAGATACTTCGGGTTGGTAGGGTGTATAAGCGGTATAAAATTCACCTCTGCGCAAAATCGAGTCAACAGCAGCGGGGATATAGTGATTGTATGCCCCTGCCCCCAAGAAACAAACCAGATCTTGAAGATTTTCATTGTCAGAAGCATACTCTGCCAAGGTTTGTTGTACTTCCATTTCTGAAAGCGCTTCAGGAAGGTTCAAAGTTGGAAAACGATATTTGGCAGGGATAGATGAAAATAAATCTGCAAGGCTTTCTACGCCAATTGCAGCCAGCATTTCTTGACGTTCGCTATCCGTATGAGGTAAGTACATTGTACCTCCTATTCTTTTTGTGCTAGATGGGCTTCATAAGCAGCGGCATCCATTAACCCAGCCACTTCTTCTGGATGGGACAACTCAATTTTTACCATCCACGCTTCTCCATAAGGATCGCTGTTGACGGTTTCTGGTTTGTCTGGTAAGGACTGATTGACAGAAATTACCTTACCGCTTACCGGCATGTAAACATCGGCAGCTGCTTTTACACTTTCCACTGTTGCGCATGTATCGCCTTGTTTTACGGTATCTCCCTCGGATACCACAATCTCGACAAAGACGATGTCAGACAGTTGACTCTGTGCATAATCGGTGATGCCAACTGTGCCAACATTTCCTTCGACGCGCAGCCATTCATCATTTTTTGTATATTTTAAATCAGCAGGAATATTCATATTTGCCTCCTCAAAAGTTTAGATTAGAATGAAAAAGGCGCATGAATAGAATTCATGCGCCTCTGTCGTTGACCTGAGAGATTCGCGGGTTACATTCTACCGCTTGCCCCATCGGTGCCGTATCCTGATTAAGGATGCGTCTTTCCAGAGGAAATAAACCCAGGGTCCTTATACCTGAGAGTTTCATCCACATTATCATACTAATGTGGATTTGCCCCTTCGGTGCCTGCCATTCAGGACTCTCCCCTGGATTTATTTTCAATTTTTTATAATTATAAATAATAAATCCTTTTTTGGATAGAGAATTCTCTCCTTCAAGGATAATTAATAGATTAAATCCAACCTTGGTTCTTCATGAAGTTGGTCAGGACTGGTATTTCGAAATATTCTCCTTGATACGCTTTATACGCCCAATAGAACATTACTAAGATGAGTATAGAGCCACAGCCAACTGTGATTGTAGCCAGGACGAAAATTACAACGAATGCCGCGATGGATTGGATGGAATGATACTTAATAAAAGGACGAACTTTTTTCTCTTCTATGAGTAGCATGATAATAGGGATGACGGGGGAGAATATGTAACCGAGTGCTGCCCAAAGTTTGTCATCACTTGTTACCTCACTGGTAGAATATTGTTCGGACATAATCGTAGCCTCCTAAAAAAAATATTTCTATCATTTTACATGATTTTTGGGATAATGTATAGCAATAAACAGAATTGTTATTGGACATATCCGAGCGGATTGACCTTTGTGCCGTTGTAGATCATCTCAAAATGCAAGTGAGGACCGGTTGCGTTTCCTGTTGCTCCTAGTGTGCCAATGCCACCACCTTTAAAAACGCTCATACCACAGGTAACCGCAATCGAATTCAAGTGCGCATAGGCAGTTTGCCAACCATTACCGTGATCAATTACGATAAGGTTACCATACCCATAATCGCTCCATCCTGCATAAACCACGACGCCACTATCCGCAGCGAATACCGGGTTTCCAGTTTGGCCTCCAATATCTATTGCTGGATGGATTTCAGGGTCATAGTTATAACCGGAAATATTGTGATCTGTAGTGGGCCAAACAAAACTACCAGTTCCAACCGCGCCTTCGTATACTTCGCCGCAAGCCCCTGCGCCGTAACCTCGCGCAGTCGCTGGATTTTTCCGGGTGATCGCAGGAGGTCCCCAATCTTTGATAGGACGCCTTCCTCCCGGTATAACAATCCATGTTTTGGGTTCAATCCCTGAGTTTTTCTGATTTATCTTTGTGAGGTCAATGTTGTTCCCAGTGAAATTCAAGATGTCATTGAGGTTTGCCTTGAAATCATTTGCTACTTTTTCAAGAGTATCCCCTTCTTGCCATTGATAATAAATTCCATCCACCGGTAAAACATTGAGAACTTGCCCCGGTTTAAGAAAATGAGGATTATCCTGTAACACTTCGTAATTTCCCCATAGAAGGGTTGTCGGTTTAACATGGAATAAATCCGCAATACTAAATAAAGTATCGCCACTTTTCACAGTATAGGTTAATATATCTGTTGGGGGTCGGTCTGGTATTACCGTTAGATACGTCGCTTCACGAAAAATTAATTTTGTGGTGTTATTGGATGTATTGGATTGGTATGGTGGTAATGTGAAATTTGAATTGGCTATATCATTCTTCTCGTTGATTGGTGCATTTTTCTGCGTTAATTCATGAGCGACGATGTGGATTGGCAGGCTTTGTTGATTTATCCTCAACCAGGCCAGATAAAGGACTGCGCCAATTGCTAAAAGAGTCACCCCATTAATCAAAATAGAAAAAGATGCTTTGCCGATTTGACGGGTTGTTATCAATGCAAACCTCCAAAATTTACCATGCCACCATTATTATCCGACATAACATTGAATCGATTTTACCTCGAAAAATGTTTCGCCATGATTAAAATAGATTAATCTATAGCCCCAATCGGTGCCTCTTTATTGAAAAGTAACTAACACCGTCATACCCCAACGAAGATTTGGATCGCTGTCTAATAACCGTATTTTCGTAGTATAGGTGATATCACCCCGCTTTTCCACGTAAACTTGGCTGATGGATTCAACTATTCCCCGCAGGGAGACATTCGGTAATGCATCCGCTACGACACTCACTGGTTGATTATTGCTTATTTTGACCACTTCAAGCTCGGTGAGATTATCTGTTTCTACATACCAGGATGAAAAATCCGCAATAGTGGCAACGACGACATTTGGTGCAACTTGATCGCCGATAACTAGATTCAGCCTTGCAACAGTACCAGCGATAGGTGCTTTTAACTCGAGGTTAGCAAGGTGCGCTTGGGCGGCTTTGAGGGCTGCCTGTGCTGCGGAGAGGCGATCTTTTGCTAAAGCAAGCTGTTCGGGGTCTGGACCAGATTGAATAGCTTGCCAATTCCGAAGTGCTAATTCCAATTCTGCTTGTGCATATTGTAATGTGACTTCGTAATTGAGCCTTTTTACTGCTGCATTATAGTCAGCCTGTGCATTGTCCAAATTTTCTTTTAGTTTTTCCCGATTATCATCGAGAAGGGAATCATTCTTATATGGTTCAAATGCTTTTCGAGCTTCATCCAGTTTTTGCTGTGTAACTTTAATCGCTTCAATGGCGCTTAATTTTTCCTGTCCAACCGGTATTGTAAAATTGTCCAATTGATATTGAGCATCGCGCACTTTTTTATTTGCCTTTGCTACCGCATCTAGAGCTTTGGCAACATCCAGCGCATGATTTTTAAATAAGTCATCATAACTTTGTTGAGCATTAGCAACATTGACCTCAGCATTTGCAACTTCGGCTTCGACCTGTTCACGATTACCTAAGCGCGCAATCACATCACCAACCTTAACCGAATCGCCTTCTCTTACGAGTACTTCGCTCACGGTACCGCTAAATTGGAAGGATAGATCAACGGATTGATTTGGTACAATCATTCCTTCGGCAATGATTGCCGATCCAGCTTTAGCAATAGGAATTGGTGTATCGGTTGGCTGAGTAGATTGTTTCTCTTTTCCGGTACAACCACTCAAAAAGATGAAAATTAAAATCAGGATAAATCTTGTTACAAAATTATTTTTCATATTTAAACTCCATAAAGTTGTGTGTAGCTATTTATAACTATGTAATATTATAACATAAACTGTACAAAATATATACTATATATTCACGCAGCAATGGATCTAAATTAATAAATATTTAATAGCAGAAAATATAAAACGCCCGCCAACGCGGGCGTTTTATCATCAATGAATAGATTCTACAAAAATATTTCTGCGCAAATATGCTTGTTCTCGTTGATAGGTTTGAGGTTGAAACCCAATTTTGTAAACAAGTGTTTCATTGCTTCATTGTCTGGTGTAATGATCGCTTCGATGCGTTTTAATTTTTCATCTTTCGCAACGCGTAATATTTGTTTGAGTAATTCTTTACCTAATCCTTTTCCTTGATACAAATCGCTTATTAAGATACTAAAGCGCGCTTCATCAAGCGAATGCATCTTACTTAATCGCGCTGCACCAATGATACGCCGCTCACCCGTTTCGCAGTCTTCTTGCTCTACAACAAGTGTTATTTCTCGGTCATAATCACTGTGGCAGATACGTGCTAAACGTTCGTGAGCAACACGCTGGCTGAGCAACATAGGATGCAAAAAGCGCAAGTACACAGTGCGATCGGAAAGGTTTTCATGAAATTGAACGAGCAGAGGTTCATCTTCCGGTAGTGTTGGGCGGATAGTATAAGTACAATTTTTCTTGTCTGTCCAGGTTGTCACATACTGGGTTGGATAGGGTCGGATTGCTAACTTAGGTAGCTCATCCTCATCCAATAATGGATCGTGGAGGACAACCCGGGCATCCAAAGCAATAATCCGATCGGGGGATACGAGCAATGGGTTAATGTCAACTTCTTTGATCCACAGATTATCCGATACAAGTCGACTGAAACGGACAAGGAGTTGTTCAAGTGCTGCTAAATCAACTGCTTTCCGACCGCGCACACCTTTAAGCGCTTTATAAATTTTGGTTTGTTCCATCATCCTTCTGGCTAAAGTTGCATTGAGTGGTGGAAGACCAAGGGCACGATCCTTGAAAACTTCAACAAGTTGGCCACCTAAACCAAACAATAACACTGGCCCGAATTGTGGATCCACACTGCTTCCTAAAATGATTTCATATCCATCTGGTTTGATCATTGGTTGAACTGTAACACCGAGGAAATGTGGTTTGCCGTTGTTATCTTTCTCGCCAACTTTTTCGAACAATGATTGCCGAATGGAACGAAAAGCTTCTCGAACTTGCTCCTCATCTTCAAGGTTAAGCTTTACCCCTCCGACATCGGTTTTGTGGGTGATGGTTTCTGAATGCAGTTTTAATACTACAGGGTACCCGATTTCATTCGCAAATTTTATCGCTTCTTCCTCGCTCGTGGCGATCTGTGTCTGAACAACTGGAATTTTGTAATAATTCAGGAGTTGTTTCGATTCAAACTCTGAAAGGAGAGTGCGTCCTTCAGAGCGTACTCGCTCGATAATCTGTTCGGCAGCTTGATTATCAATACCAATACTCAAGTCTGCGTTGCTGGTAGAAGGGGTTTCATATAGGCTGGCTAAGTTTTCGGCGAATTGAGCCATATAAGTAAACATGCGCGCTGCAGTATCAGGATAAGGGAAGGTAGGTATTTTAGCTCTTGATAGGATTTTTATTCCTTCTTCTACCTCTGCGCCACCCATCCAACTTGCCAAAATGGGTTTTCCGAGCGTTTGGGAATATGGTACGAGTTGTTCCGCTGTTTTTGTCGGGTCAGTCATAGATTGTGGCGTAAGGATGACTAACATTCCATCACTGTTTGGGTCTTTTGCAGCAATTTCGAGCGCTTTGGCATAGCGTTCTGGGCTGGCATCTCCAATAATATCCACTGGATTATTTTTACTCCAAACTGATGGCAATATTTGATTGAACTCTTCCATGGTTTGGGGTGATATTTCTGTAAGTTGTCCACCGTTCATCAGCAATGCATCGGTGGCGATTACTCCAGGACCACCTGCGTTAGTTAAGATGGTTAAACGTGGACCTTTGGGACGAGGCTGTTTTGCCAAGACATCTGCCATATAAAACAACTCGGCAATACTATTCACGCGCAAAACACCACTACGGCGGAAGGCAGCTTCCAGGACTTCATCACTGCCTGTTAAAGAGCCTGTATGGGAGGCAGCGGCTTTTGCAGCGCCAGCAGTGCGGCCTGGTTTGATGACAATAATTGGTTTCAATAAAGCCACTTCACGTGCGGCGGAGAGAAACGCTCGTGCGTCACCAATTGTCTCCATATAAATTACAATACTTTCCGTATTTGGATCATCGCCAAGATAATATATTAAATCGCCCCAGCCTACATCCAACATGGATCCGATTGACACGAATGCACTGAATCCCACATTTGCCTTAAGGCTCCAATCCAGAACTGCGGTACACAGCGCACCACTCTGACTGATGAATCCGACAGAGCCTTTTTGGGCGATTGTGGTGGCGAAGGTGGCATTGAAGCCAGATATTGGATTCATTAATCCCAGGCAGTTTGGCCCAATGATTCGCATATTTCCTTTACGGGCGTATTCCAAAATCTGTCTTTCTAGTTCTGCACCTTCTTTGCCAATCTCTTTGAAACCCGCTGAAATGATAATTGCACCTTTCACACCTACTTCTACAGATTGACGGATGATATCGGGGATCGTGGGCGCTGGTGTAGTGACAACGACAACATCCACTGGTTCAGGAACATCGGCGATGGTGGGATATGCTTTAATACCGAGAACACTCGAGCGCTTTGGGTTAACTGGAAATACAGCACCTCCAAAGGGACTGCTGATCAGATTCCACAATAATGTCCGACCGACTGTATTTGGATTTTCCGTAGCTCCGATGACGGCGACATTTTTGGGTGAGAAGAGGATATCTAACGGTTTTTTTTCATAATGTAAAACATCGTGAACTGGATCAAAATTTGGTAAGGTTGTTCGGTCCATTTTTATTTATTTTCCCTTCAAAAAGTTGAGACTATTTGAAACCTTTCAGGTTTTAATTTTTAAAATTCTTTCACAAAAAGTATATAACAAGTTATAATTTTCACGAAGGGTAGAACATGCTATTTTAGCTATTACAAATGTCTTAATCAGATAATTCATATTCGCAAATGGGTGATTTCAGATTGCCTCGCGGAAAGGCTCCCATATCGATAGAATCGGTATTTATATTCTGTTATAATGGGTTTAGGAAAGACAAAAACTATCATTGATCATAATTTGATTATGAACCCCACACAAACGACCAAATCTTCAATTGATATTGGGAAAAAGTTAAAGGAATTACGCGCCGAACGACGATTTTCCTTGCGTTCATTAGCGCGGCGTAGTGGTTTATCCACAAATGCATTGAGTATGATTGAACGAAATATTACTTCACCATCAGTAAGTTCTCTCAATAAAATCGCCGATGCACTAGGCGTTCCAATGGCTACATTTTTCCAGGATAATACTCCGCTCCAGAAAATCATTTATGAAACAAGCGGAGAACATTCTCATATTCCGTTTTTAAGGGGAGACTGGGAAAGCCTTGGTGGAGATAGATTTATTGGTGAGGTAGAACCTTTCTTGTTGACTTTAGAAATCGGCGGTGGAAGTGGCGTTCATTATATGACTCATTCCGGTCATGAATTTGTGTATTGTTTAGATGGGCAAATAGAGTATGATATAGAAGGAGAAAGGATAACCCTTAATCCAAAGGACAGCTTGTTGTTCGCAGCCGAACTAAAACATCGCTGGCGTAATCCGGGGCGGATTACATGTCAGGCGATGATTGTCTTATGTGGCTTTCAACATGGCGAAAAACCGTCCAGTTTACATGTAATTGCAAATCGAGAAGAGCTCGATTGAAACATTTCATTATTGGAGAATTCAATGTATAAGACACATACCTGTGGAGAATTACGAATTAAGGATGTAGGCAAATCTGTAAAATTAGCCGGTTGGGTGCATCGCCGCCGCGATCATGGAGGAGTAACATTTATCGATTTACGCGATCGGTTTGGTCTTACGCAAATTGTTTTAAATCCAGAAATCTCACCAGAGGCGCATCAATTAGCAGAAGCTATTCGGATGGAATGGGTTATCCAGGTTGAAGGAAATGTCAGGAGAAGACCGGAAGGGGCAGAAAATCCTAATCTGCCTACTGGTGAGATCGAAATAGAAGTACATAAATTGAATATATTAAATCCAGCAAAAACTCCACCATTCTTGATCAATAAAGATGAAGAAGCAGACGAGAATACCCGCTTGAAGTATCGTTATCTCGATCTGCGCCGGGAAAAAATGCGTAAGAATATTGAGTTGCGCCATCGAGTTGTAAAATTTATTCGTGATTATCTTGATCAACGCGGATTTTTAGAAATAGAGACACCGATTTTATTCAAAACAACGCCAGAAGGGGCACGAGATTATTTAGTGCCATCGCGGGTACATCCGGGTGAATTTTACGCGTTGCCTCAATCTCCCCAGCAACTTAAACAATTGTTGATGGTTGCTGGTATTGAACGCTATTTCCAAATTGCACGGTGCTTTCGCGATGAAGACCAGCGCGGAGATCGTCAGCCAGAATTTACCCAGCTCGATGTAGAGATGTCTTTTGTCGAACGAGAAGACGTAATGAATTTAATAGAAGATTTATTTACTAAAATGGTTGCAGAAGTTGTCCCAGATAAGCGCATATTATTTACTCCATTTCCACGATTGAAGTATCAAGAGGCGATGGATCGCTTTGGGAAAGATAACCCAGATATTCGTTTTGGGATGGAATTGGTCAACATTAGTGATTTAGCTAATAAAAGTGGGTTTTCGGTTTTTGATCAAGTAATCCAAAATGGGGGAAGTGTGCGAGGTATTAATGCGAAGGGTTTAGGCGATTACACTCGCAAACAGATAGACGAACTAACAGAATTTGTAAAGCAATTTGGCGCAAAAGGTTTGGCGTATATTGCTTACACTTCAGAAGGCGAGATCCGATCTACCTTTGCGAAATTCCTTTCACCGCAATTACAAGAAGCCATTTTTGAACGAATGAATGCTGAAAAGGGAGATTTGTTGTTATTTGTCGCGGATAAATTAGAAATTGTCTATGAAGCTTTAGGCCGATTAAGAGTATATTTAGCGGAGAAACTCAATCTGCTCGATCCAAATGTGCTGGCTTTTTGTTGGGTTATTGATTTTCCTTATGTTGTTTGGAATGACGAAGAAAAAAGATGGGATCCAAGTCATCATCTCTTTACATCCCCGATGCCGGAAGATATCCCGTTATTAGATATCGATCCTGCAAAAGCACGTGGTCAACAGTATGATCTGGTGTTGAATAATTATGAAATCGGAGGGGGCTCAATTAGAATCCACGACCGTAGACTTCAAGAGAAAGTATTTAAATTAATTGGGCTTGATCCGGATGTAGCACGAGAGAGATTTGGACACATGTTGGAAGCCTTCGAATATGGCACTCCACCACACGGTGGAATCGCACCAGGAATCGACCGAATTTGTATGATCTTAGCCGGAGAGCCTAACATCAGAGAAGTTATTGCCTTTCCAAAAAATCAAGCCGCTCGCGATGTGATGGCGGATGCACCATCACCAGTAGAAGAAAAACAATTGGAGGAACTGCATATTCGCGTGGTTTATCCAACCACCTTGCAAAAATCTTAATCTAACGCATCTACCCATAAAGAAATTTTTATGGTATAAGAATAATACCCTGCTGTGTTCGTGATGCTGCGCTCGGGTTTTGGGCCAACACCCATCAAAAGGGTTCCAATCTTACAAATGTGACGTGATAGGCTTCGGCCAAGACTGATCATTTGGGGAGGAACCCAACCTGCGAAGGCAGGTTCAAAACTTCGCTGCACACGGCACGGTGGGGTGTCGTTTTTAATAATATCAAAAACCAATCAGAAAATCATTGCCAAAAACTCAATTGCGGACTTTCATACTTAATTGGATCAATATTCAACCACTTATCAAAATGATTAATTTCTAAATCGGGTTGTTCAATCAACCAGCGGATTTGTCTAAAGCGCACAATTTTCCACTGCTTTAAATAAGAATTAGACAATATTGGATTGTGATGAATTTTGTATAAAATCAAGTTCACACGGCTGCCGGGAACAAGCAGATATAAATTAGGGGTAGTATTCTCTTTTAAGTAAATATCGCTGACCATTCCGCTTGTGCGCACTATCCATTTTGCCAATTCTTCACCATTTAGGGAATTCCAAAGAATTATCGGAGAATCCAATGGTTTTATATTCAATTTATCTGCTAAACGATGAAGTAAGGAGCGCATTTCTTGCATATCGTTATCCCGATTTGCAGGCTGATCCTCTTCGCGAAGTTGCCATATATTCGAATCCATAACGTTGTTCGCATAAGAGGATAAACAAATATCTATAAATTCTTTATCTGGTGTAAAAAATCCATTGAATTTTTGAAAAACATGATCCAGGATTTCTTGATAAGAGACTCGCTCTTTATGCTGTAATATATTATATATATTCTCCTCAACTTGATCAGAGAGGGAGAATTGAATAAGTTGCTCCGGTTTCTTTAACCAGATGTATTTATATTCCAGGGATTTATTTTCTTCAGGAATAGCCTTCACAATTGGGCTGTCATAAATGACTTGTTGTAAAATATCTATAAATGTATTAGGAAAATCGTTAATTTGATCGATTGGATATAAATCATTTAGCGTAATTGGATTAGAAATTGTTTCCTTCATTTGTTTTGAATGATGCACTACATTAGTCAAAGCTATTGCATGTGCTCTGTTAAAATGCAAAGGTTCGTTTCCCCGTTGAATCACATTAATCAAAGCTTGCTCCATCTGTTGTCTCAACAACAATTCTTTATCAATGTGCAATGGTAGTGGATTTGTTGAAACATCTTGGTCTAGAGAAAAACTCCACCCGATCTGAGCACGGTGTGTATCGGTTTGTTGCGTAAAATCGGATAACTCGAAACCCGCACGATCACCAGCGATTAAACTCGCTGCTAGAAAATTTGGTTCATTCTCTTCGATCAATGCGATTATCCGCATGGGATGTTGTTTATTTTCCACCAATTCTGAAAATGCGGAAAACAAAGCCTGACAATGCCAACCCCAGTCATAACGCTTGCGCTGTAAAACGCTTTTTAAAGGTGTCACTTCAGTTTTGCCCAATAACCAGCCAGTCCAGATGGCGGATAAAGTCCAATAAGCCTGGTTTGGGCGTGGTAATACAGTCACAATAAATGGGAATTCAAGATTAGGATTAATTTTAACTAACTCTTTTAGCCGGCCTTCGAAAATGGAAATTTCACCCTCTTTTGGCATTTTTGGCCAATACACAACTGGAGTAACAGCTTTGGAGGATTTCAACTCACTCCAATGATCGATGGCTTTTTCCAAATAAAGCCATAAATTATGTTCGATAAATTGGGAGGCAAGCACAAGTTGTTTAGGACGATAGCGGCGCGATGGATATGGCCAAAGTCCATTTGCGTAATCGATGATACCAAGCATGAGCGCAAGAAGCAGTTTTTGTTTTCTTTCGTTCGAGGTTAGATTTTCGATTTTATTCAATATTGTGAACAGAACATAAAGAGAACGCGATGGATGGAGACGGACTGCGTCAATTACTGTTTGCCATTGCGGATCATTCCGCGAAACAACCTTATTGGCTGCTTCTAACTCAAATATCTCGAGAGCTGGAATTTTTTCAAAGAGTTCTAAGTCCTCTGAAGTAATGGGGTACTCCCCCAATTGACCACAATTTTGGCAGTGATATTTTTTCTGTGATAAATGATGCACAATTTCATTTGTACCTTTTTCCCAAATATACGATTCGATTTCCACATTGGAACCACAGTTATTACAAACGGATTGATATAAGGAGCGAATAAATGTTTCCAGGCGCATGTTGCCTTTTTTTAAGCTGGCTATCTCAGCGAGAATCGGCAACAGTTCTTCTTTTGAAGGTGGATCGGCAAAGAGTTCAACCAATACTCGATTGATTGGATTATTGCAGCAAACGACAACCGGAAAACCTCTTTTGGCTATCTCAACATCAACCAGTGGGGAAGTTCCGAAAGGGTCTAAAATGACTGAGGCTTGTGACGGGAAACCTTTATTGGATAAAAGAAATTCAATTAATTTCGTGACGCTATTCGAATAGTATGGCGGTAAATAACGCGCACATGGATAATTTTCAAAAGATGATTCACCGGTGGAAAATATGCTTGAAGGTGAAAAAATAGGGATTGTCATCTATTGTCGAAATCAAACACTTTTATCCCAATGTGTATAGAAGTGCCAAATTTGGTGGTTTAAATCCGCCAATCGGAAAACCGCAAACGACAACGACTTGATCGCCTTGTTTTAATAATCCAGTTTGGAGAATTTGTTTTTCGATAATCGCCAGCATTGCTTCGAGTGTGGAGACTTCCTTGGTTAAAAACGGCTCCACTCCCCAAAAGATATTTAATCGAGTAAACACTTCTTCATTTGGTGTAAATGCAAAAATTGGTACAGGAGGTCTGGTTTTTGAAACAATTGCCGCTGTGCGACCGCTTTTTGTAAAAACACAAATGGCAGCTACGTTGCGGTCGTAAGCTAAATCTTTGGCAGCCTGTGCAACAAAATAAGCATCCTCATCGCTTCCTTCAAGAATGGAACTCCCGGACCAGCGTGACCATGAAGATAAATGAGCTTCTGCTTCTCGGATAATTGTATCCATGACTTTCGTTGCTTCGAGGGGATAAATCCCAATAGCCGTTTCCCCAGATAGCATCACCGCATCGCTGCCATCAAAAATCGCATTGGCAATATCCGTTGCCTCAGCTCGTGTGGGTGTGGGATTATTGATCATACTCTCCAGCATTTGTGTCGCTGTGATGACATATTTGCCAGCTCGATTTGCCGCTTCGATAATTTGCTTTTGGGCAATAGGAACTTTTGCTGCGGAGATTTCCACCGCTAGATCGCCCCGTGCCACCATTACCCCATCAGCCACTGTAAGAATTTGCTGGATATTTTTTAAACCGCTTGCGAGTTCAATTTTAGCAATGATGGGAATTGGATTGTCGGGATGATATTTTGAATGGATATAATTGCGTATATCACTGATATCTTGTGCAGATCTTACAAATGAAACAGCGAGGAGATCAATTCCATTTTTCATTCCCAGCTCTAAATTATGACGATCCTGTTCGGTAAAGCTGGGTAAAAACTGCTCTAAATCTGGAAAATTTACTCCCTTATGAGGATAAAGGTCTCCTCCACATATCACCTTTGTTAAAATACGACCTGGTTCCACTTTGAGAATGGACAGGGTAATTTTTCCATCATCAATTAAAACTTGCATGCCTGGTTGGGCATAATCGGAAAGTTGAGGGAAATTGATGGATAAAGTGTGACTGTTCCCTTTTACTGACTCAGTTGTTATGTTTATTTCATCGCCATTACGCAATTGAATCGGCGACTTTTCCAATTCGCCTAATCGGATTTTCGGACCTTGTAAATCCAGCATAATGGGAATTGGGATTTCACAATCGATGGAAGCCCTCCGAATAAGATCGATGTAATGAAGGTGTTCTTCATCATCTCCATGGGAAGCGTTGAGGCGGATAACATTAACACCCGCCTCAATAACTTGCGACAAGAGAGGTAATTGCGCAATTGCCGGTCCGATTGTGGCGATGATTTTTGTTTTTCGATTCATGTTTTAGATGTAATTTAGTTCTTTTGCTTGGCGAGTCAGCTCTTCGCGAAATTGAGGGTGAGCAATGTTGATGAGTGCTTGCGCTCTCTGACGAATTGTTTTACCATAGAGATCCGCGATGCCGTATTCGGTCACAACATAATGCACATGGTTGCGTGTAGTTACAACTCCTGCACCAGGTTTAAGTGTTGCGACAATGCGGCTGATATCCTTCGCGGTACTTGGAAGCGCGATGATCGGAACGCCGCCTTTTGAACGTGAAGCGCCATAAATAAAATCTAGTTGACCTCCTACGCCGCTGAAAAGACGATGCCCAATACTATCCGCACAAACTTGTCCAGTTAGATCTACTTCGATAGCAGAATTAATCGCCACCATTCTATCGTTTTGGGCAATAATGAATGGATCATTAACATATTCGGTGGGATGTAGCTCGATTAACGGATTATCATCAACCCATTTATATAACTTTTTTGTTCCAAGTATAAAACCGGCGATAATTTTACCGGGGTGAAGGGTTTTTCGGCTATTGGTTAAAACTCCCGCATTTACTAAATCAATCACTCCATCCGAAAACATTTCCGTATGAATGCCTAAGTCCTTCTTTTCAAATAAATGTTTAAGCACAGCATCAGGGATAGCGCCAATCCCCATTTGCATCGTTGCCCCATCGGGGATTAATTCAGAGACATAAGAGGCAATCTTTTGATAAATTTCCGATTCGCCTTCTTCACCCATTGGCATTTCCGGAAGATCATAATCAGTCGGTACCATATAGGTCAAACGACTGACATGAATGAAAGAATCTCCCAATGTGCGTGGCATTTGTTGATTTACCTCAGCAATAATGGTTGTTGCTGATTCAGCAACACTTTTGGTTAAACCAACCTCAATCCCATAACTGCAAAAACCATGCTCATCAGGAGGGGAAACATGGATTAGCGCCACATCCACCGGCAAAATTTTTCTTTTAAATAATAAAGGAAATTCTGATAATAAGACCGGCGTATAATCAGCTCGTCCTTCATGAACTGCTTTGCGCACATTGGCACTAATGAACATCGTATTTACTCGTAAATGACCTTGAAGTTCGGGTTTGACATAATCGGCAGTACCAACGGTTAACGCTTGACATATTTCCACGTTTTGTAGATTAGGCGCATAGTCCACCAGTGCAGCCAATACTTTTTGAGGAACAGAACAGTTGCCGGTTAAAAATAATCTTTGATTTGATTGAATATGACGAACTGCCTCTTCGGCCTTGACGACGCGATTTTCATATTGATTAATCCAAGTCATGTACTACTCCGTGACTAGTTTGGTTGCAATGCGGGATAAATGGACTAAATGACCATTATGAGTATTGATAGCTATTTCCAAAGAAGGGTTATCTTGAATGGTTCGATCAATACCTTTGTTGGCTAATTCTAAGATATATGGAAAAGCTGCATTCACATAAGCATACGTTGCCGTTCTTGCACAAACACTTGGTACGTTTGGTACACAATAGTGGATGACCCCTTCCTCGATAAAAGTAGGCTGATCATGGGTTGTTGGACGAGAGGTTTCTACACAGCCACCTTCATCGATGCTCATATCGATAATAATGGAGCGAGGTTTCATCATTTTTACTTGTTCACGGGTAACAACGATAGGTGCTCTTTGATGCGGTACCAAAATTGCGCCGACCAACACATCTGCGTAGGATAACGCGCGGTTGATATTGATCGGATTGCTCACTAAAGTCAATATACTGGGATAACGGTCATAGAGGTGTTGAAGCGCGTTCATATTGATATCTAAAACGGTAACATGCGCTCCCATCCCGACAAAACCCTTTGTGGCATTTGTGCCAGTCACCCCCGCGCCAATGATAACGACTTCAGCAGGTGGAACTCCGACAACTCCACCCAACAATATACCTTTACCGCCCGCATCCGTTTGTAACAAGCGAGCAGCTATTTGGGGGATCATCACACCCCCTATTTGTGCTAATGGTCGGCGAACAGGCATACAACCATTTGGCAAAGAAATTTGTTCCATGGCTATGGCGGTTATTTGGTTTTTTAGAAGGGCATCAATCTTTTCTTGGCGCGCTGAGGTGAGATGTAACAACCCTGCAACCGCGCTACCCGGCCTCAACCAGTTAATTTCATCCAAAGTTGGACGGGCAACCTTGAGTAATAAATCTGCCCGTCCAAAGACTTCATGGGGGTTATAAACAATGCGAGCGCCTGCATTTTCGTACTCTTGGTCGCTAAAGCCGGCAAAAATACCTGCTTCATGCTCGACATAACAAACATGCTTATTATCCACCAGCATTTGAACTCCTGCAGGTGTCATACCCACTCGGAATTCAAAAGGACGTCTTTCTTTTGGAATGCCAATATTCATAATTTACTCTTTCTTTACGCTAATAATTTAAATAAGATGGCTTTTTGTGCGTGAAGGCGGTTATGTGCTTGTGGAAAAAGGGCAGAATGGGATCCGTCGGCTACTTCATCAGTGATTTCTTGCCCACGATGTGCAGGGAGGCAGTGCATGACAATGACATCTTTATCCGCTTCTGCGACTAATTGTGCATTCACTTGATAGGGTGGGAATACTTTCAATCGTTGTTCCATTTCTTCTTCCTGCCCCATACTAGTCCAGGTGTCCGTGTAGATGACCTTGGCGTGTTTTACTGCCTGGTGAGGGTCGCGGAGAAAAGTCAATTGGCTGCCACTTTCTTGGGCGAATTGTTTTGCTAATGTGACAGCATTTTCAGGTAAGTCATAACCTTCTGGATTAGCGATCGTAAAATTAGCTCCTAATTTGGCACAAATATGCATTAAGGAAACAGCGACATTGTTACCATCGCCGACAAAAGTTACGTTTAGTCCTTTCAATTGCCCAAATTTTTCATAAATCGTCAATGCATCTCCCGTGGCTTGACAAGGATGGTTGTAATTGCTTAACCCATTGATAACCGGCACGCTAGACCATTTTGCAAGCTCTACAACGTGTTCATGCTCAAACACACGCGCCATTATTCCTTCAACATACCCGGATAAAACCCGTGCAATATCGGATATGGCTTCACGTTTGCCTAAACCAATTTCGGCAGGGGAGAGATAAAGCGCATCACCACCAAGGTGCCGCATTGCCATATCAAACGAGACGCGTGTGCGAAGACTAGGTTTTTGAAATACCATAGCTAATACTTTGCCTTTAAGCACTGGCCGATTTCCACCTGCTTTATGTTCCTTTTTCAAGTAAACAGCCAGGTCTAATATTTCCTGTAATTCTTGGGGAGAATAGTCTGATATTGCAATAAAGTGTTTCATCTTTAAGCTCCAGAAAGGGGGTTGATAATATTAATTTGAGTATAACATAAGGGAGAGCGAATGGTACATCGGTTTTGAAAAAATTATGGAAAACCCCCATAAAAAGCGGGTGATGGGATTCGAACCCACGAATAATAGCTTGGGAAGCTATCGCCTTACCACTTGGCGACACCCGCATAACGGAATGAATAAATTTTAGCGTTTTGTTATAAAATGTCAAGGGTGGTTTATTTGCGATAATTCTTTTGAAGAATGACGGGTATTAACATTAAAAAAAAACAATTTATAATGCGTATATACATTATTAAAAATTACAACCTCATCAATAAACAAATTAAAATATAACTACACTAATCTATAAATATGAGAGACTTCAATGCAACCTATCCTTGAAATTAACCTTACTACCAAAACTTTTCGTTCAATTGAAATTCCAGAAAATTGGGTAAATGAATACATCGGGGGATCTGCTCTCGCGGCGAGAATATTGTTCCCTGAATTAAAAAAAGAATTAGATCCACTCTCTCCAGAAGCACCATTGTTATTCATAACTGGTCCATTAACAGGGACTGTTGGTCCAGCAGTTGGTCGATTTGTTGTTTGTGGAAAGTCACCAGCAACGCACTTATGGGCGGAATCAAATTGCGGTGGTTTTTGGGGAGTTGAGCTTCGTAAAACGGGTTACGATGGTTTATTGATCCGAGGTCAAGCAGATCATCCAGTGTATATTGTCCTCAATAATGGAGAGGTTGCTTTAAAAGATGCGCAACCTTTTTGGGGAATGGAAACATATGCAACCCAAAGGGCAATCCAGGCCGACCTTGGGACATCTAACTTTCGAATCGCGGTTATTGGGCAAGCTGGCGAGAGGCAAATCCCATATTCAATGATTCTTACTGACCATGGTCGAGTAGCGGGTAGAACTGGTTTAGGTGCAGTGCTTGGTGCGAAAAAAATTAAAGCCATTGCAATAAAGGGTGATAAACCCATCCCTATTGCCAATGAAAAGAATTACGAAAAACTGAGGGCAGAAATCAACCGGACGTTACGGTCAGATACGCAAACACAGGTATTGAGGGAATTAGGCACAGCTGGTGCAGCAGATTATTTTGACTACTTAGGATTAATGCCCAAAAAATACTATCACCAAAGTATCTACGATGGCGCCAGAAATGTATCTGGAGCACAAATTGCTGAAACTATTCTTAGCGGTGTCAGCGCTTGTCATGGTTGCGTCATTGCTTGTGGTCGAGTCGTGAAATTAGATGACGAACAGAAACACAAAGGTCCAGAATACGAAACATTGGTTGGATTTGGCCCAAATTTATTAATAGATGACCCAAAAACAATCACGGTATTAGGTGAAATGTGTGATCGTTTTGGTCTTGATACTATCAGCACCAGTAACACAATTGGACTCGCCTATCATCTCTACAATCTTGGAATAATCTCCACGAAGGATACGGATGGCATTGAATTAAATTGGGGCGATCCTATTCCAGCAAGAATCCTCATCGAAAAAATTGTTCAACGGGAAGGATTTGGAGAGATATTGGCCAGGGGAGCAAAGAGCCTGGCTGAGACATTTGGTGCAAGCGAGGAAGCAGTTCAAGTAAATGGATTAGAAGTGCCCTACCACGACCCAAGAGGTGGTTCGGGAATGGCTTTAGTTTACGTAACCTCACCAAGAGGTGCATGCCATAACCAATCCGATTATTTCTTTGTTGAAATTGGTCAAATAGAAGAAAATATCGGAATTGAAGCATATCCAAGACACGGCGGGGCTGAAAAGGCGCCTAATGTAGCCAAACATCAAAATTGGCGATCAATTTTTAATAGCCTGGTGATGTGTATTTTTGCCAACGTCAGCGCTGATGATATTACAAAATTAGTTGAAGCGGCAACAGGTTATGAATATGGTATAGATGGATTAATGATAATCGGAGAGCGAGCTTGGAACCTCAAGAGAATCATTAACCTCAACCTTGGTATTGGTTCTGGTTTTGAAGACCTACCAAAAGTATTTCAACATCCGTACCCTGACGCATCCGGTGAATTAGAAAACTTTGCCCCTGATATCAAAAATATGTTGAAAAGTTATTACCAGGCACGGGGTTGGTCTACAGATACCGGCATTCCAAGTGATGATAAGTTAAAGGAATTAAACTTAATCTGGACCCGTTCCTCGGATTAATTTCCATTAGGACAGGAGGTCGATATGAAATTTGTTACAGTTAATGAGATGAAGGCAATCGAAGAAGAAGCCAATCAAAAAGGCCTTACCTACGAATTGATGATGGAAAATGCTGGAAGAAATCTGGGAGAAATAGTTGAGAGAGAATATTCTGCCCAAAAAGTTGGAGGTGTTCTCGGTTTAATCGGTGCAGGAAATAATGGCGGGGATACGCTGGTAGCATTAGCCTATTTACTCGATAACGGATGGCGCGCCACCGCTTATATGGTCAAGAAACGGGATAATACCGATCCATTAGTTGAAAGGCTTTTGCAAAAAGGTGGAAAGATTTTTTCGGTTGATCAAGATGAAGACTTGATCAAATTAAAAATATTACTGCACGAAAATGATGTAGTTTTGGATGGTATTTTAGGAACAGGCTTTCATTTACCTTTACGTCCAGATATTGCACGCATACTAAAAACTACAAAAGATACCATTGCTGAAGTCTTTGATCCTCCATTTGTTGTTGCAGTAGATTGCCCTTCTGGAGTTGACTGCGACACGGGAGATGCCTCTCCTGAAGTTATACCAGCAAATTTGACGGTTACAATGGCAGCTATCAAAATCGGTATGATGCGGTTACCTGCGTTCAAGCTATGTGGCAAAATTGAATTAGCTAGTATTGGAAATCTAGAGACGCTGGAAAATTGGATAAAAATAAAGCGCTTTATTATTGATTCCGATTGGATTGATCAAAAATTGCCAGCTCGCCCAGAAGATTCTCATAAGGGAACATTCGGAACTACCCTGATCATTGCTGGCAGTAAAAATTATACCGGAGCAGCTTATCTTGCTGCAAAAGCAGCATATTTGAGTGGATGTGGCTTAGTCACTCTTGCTGCAATTGATGATGTACACCATGCATTGGCGGGTCAGCTGCCAGAGGTAACTTGGATTCCTTTGCCTGATAAAAGTGGTTTTATATCTGAAGAAGGTGTACACATTTTACAAGATTTTCTTCCTAAGGCAAGCGCTTTATTAATTGGTCCCGGTTTTGGATTGCATAGTAGCACCGAAAGATTCTTGCATACTTTATTCGAAGAGTATAGTGGAAATTTGCCTGCTCTGGTTATCGATGCCGATGGACTAAAATTATTAGCACGTTTACCAGATTGGCCTGGCAGGTTACCTCAAGAAACAATCCTTACTCCCCATCCGGGTGAAATGTCGGTACTCACACAAATGAAAACAAACGAAATACAGCTTCAACGGGTATTCACTGCAGAACATTACGCTAATTTGTGGAACCAGATTGTAATTTTAAAAGGAGCATTTTCGATTGTCGCAGAGCCCCATGGACGTACAGCAATGAATCCAGTGGCGAGTTCTGCGCTTGCTAAAGCAGGAACTGGTGATGTACTAGCTGGATTGATTACGGGATTAAGGGCACAAGGAGTGAATGCATTTGACGCAGCCGCTATGGGCGTATGGATCCATGCTCAAGCGGGATTATTCGCAGCCGACAAAATTGGTACGACACGCAGCGTTTTATCTAGTGATATCTTGCAGGCGATCCCCGAGGTGTTTCATCGATTGGAAAATAAATAAAAACAGCCCACGAGAATTTTAGTGGGCTGTTTTTAACTCTTATGCTTGTTCAGCAGGCTCTTCACCTGAGCTATCTTTTGTCTTTTTTACCGCTTTCTTACCTAGTTCAATCGTGCTTCCCAACTTTGTTTTTTGTTCTTCAAGTACTTCTTGACCGCGTTGTTGTAATTCAATCGCTCTTTCTTTGGTCAGGTTAGCAAGCTCTTCTGCTTTTTGACGTGCTTCTGCAATTGCTTTGTCTGCCTTAGCCCGAGCTTCTTCTAAGGCTTTTTCAGCCCGCACACGAGCGTCTTCTGCTGAATCGACCGCCTTATCCTTGAGTTCGATACTTTTCTCACGGATAATCGTTCGGGTCTCTTCTCCAGATTGTGGGGCATATAATAATGCGACAGCAGCTCCAATCAATCCTCCAAAAATGAAACCAGCTAAAAAAGCACTGAAATCACTATCACGTTCTGACATAATTCACTCTCCTTGACGAATATTATTTCTTTTTTGTTAATCCAACTATTTGAATTAATTTTTGGAATCCCGCTAATAGCTCATTTAGCTTCATAACGGGCTCAACAAGATTATCACTTAAAAAGGTTGTCGTACCTTTTAATGTACTGACCGTTTCGTTGGTTGTATTGAGAATCGGTTTTATTTCATTCTGTAATAAGTTTATCAACCGTGCTAATTGAATGATTAATATGGTCAATGCCACACCTAAAAGCAGGGTTTCGAGCGCCATAAAGATAATGAAAATATCCCGAATTACTGATGTTTGCTGAGCGTGGTTGAGCAACCAATACGTAGAAAGGATAACGATAGCAAGTATGACGATCAGGGCGATACCAATATAAATCGCCACTTTTCGATTCGAAGTCGCCTCGTTTTTCGTTTCAGAAAGCGGCTCACTTATTGTGGGGGGATTGGATAAATCCTTTTCCATGTAAATATTGTATCATAATTCTTGATAAAGCTCTATCATTTTTGTATAAATGAAATGGATATAATCAATGCGTATAATTTTATAAATATTGAATCAGAAATCCCAAACGATTTCAACCTCCTAAAAAAGAATTATTACATTTGTCACTTGACGCATCACCCCATTTTTATCTAAAATGAATATATTCTACATAATATAGGCAAACTAATGTCGAATATTGACATAATAGATAAAGATATTGTCGATTTATTGCTTGAGGATGGGAGGATAAGCTACATGGACATTGCGCGCCGTTTAGGAATTACAGAAAGAGCGGCGCGCTATCGTTTAAATAAAATGATCCAGAATGGCGTAATTCGAATAGTAGCAGTGGTTGATCCCCCTAAGCTGGGTTACAACGTCATTGCAGATGTGTTTTTAGAAGTGGAAGCAGATTGCATTCAAGATGTTGCTCGAAAAATGGCTGAACATGAATGGATTAGTTATGTCGCATATTCGATTGGTGAAACAGATGTCAGCCTGCAACTTTACGCCAAAGATACCGATGAAGTATATCGGTTAGTGACCGATGTCATTGGTAAAACTCCCGGAGTTCGCAAGACAGTTACCTCAATTGTCCCGAAAGTGATCAAAGATGTATACCAATGGCAAATTCCTCTTTCTGCGTGTAAGAATAAGAAAGGATTAAGAAATAAACCGGTTAAGGATTAAATCGTCCAATTCATTGTATAAAGATTCTATTCAATAAAAACTGCTTAATGAGCGGTGAGGGAAAAAGATGAATATTATTGGAAAGTTACAAAACGGAAAGGAGGAACAGTGTGAGCTTTAAATAAGATTAATTTTTTTTACCCAAATCAGATTTTCCCGTTTCATTGACTATCCGAATCGATAATGGAATTTATATTCAATAGGAGAGGATAAAATGCCGGAACAAATGGCTTTTGCCCGTAAAGCGAGCGGCCTTGTCAGAGGATTATCATTCATTGATGCCTTTGGCGTAGGTTTTATGAATCAGGGGTTAACCCCGAGCATGTGGGTCATGATTAGTTTGGGGCTAGGCGTTTATACAGGAGGAAACCTAATCATAGCCACACTCCTTTCAGCATTGCTGTGTGGCATCGGGTTCTCACTAGTTTGGGGGATATTAGGGGGGTCTATGCCGCGTTCTGGTGGGGAGTATATCTATAACTCACGTATTCTTCACCCACTCATCGGTATAGCTGAATCATTTGGAAATGCCTTTGTTTGGATCATGTGGATCTATGTATTAGCACCTTATACTGTTGACCCAGGTCTTACCATGCTTTTTCAATTTTTAGGTCGACCAGATATCTCTGAAGCATTAACGTCCACGATTAAAACACCATTTGGTGATTTTGCATTGTGGTTTTTCCTTATAGCTTCAGTGGTGAATCTGATAGGTTTTCTGTTTGTTGTATTTGGGGTTAAAGTTTTTGCTACTGTACAAAAAGTCGTTATGGCAATCGGGATTCTCGGCACCACAATTATTTTGCTGGTGTTCTCGTTCACTACCCGTGATGCATTCATCAACGCTTGGAACAGTTTAGCAGCTCAATATGGTTCATTGGATTACAATGCCTTTTTAGCAACCGCGCGTGCAACCATAGAACAAGCCGGTGATGTGCTACCCAAGACGTGGAATTGGTTCGATACGCTTGGGGTAATGGTAGCTGGTTCTTGGTTATTTGCCTATTCTTATGCGATCACCTTCATTGCCGGTGAAGTTAAACGACCTGATAAAACCATAATCCTTTCTAACCTGGCAGCAATCTTAACCCCAGCCTTTTTTATGGTTTGGCTTGGAATTGTTCTCTATCGCACCGTTGGCTTTGAATTCCTTTCGGCTACCGCTTGGGTAGATAATAGCGGAGAGGCGTTGGCGGGCTATACATTCCCATGGGCACCTAATTTTGTAGGACTTGCTGTCGTGATCAATCACCATCCATTAATTGTCTTCTTGATGGGGTTATCTTTTATCGCTTTCACGATTTGGTGGGTTGCTCTGTCTTATCTAGCATTCCCGCGCATTCTCTTTGCCTGGGGTATGGATCGAATGGGACCAAAATGGTTTGCAGACATTGATTACCGCTGGGCATCTCCTGTGAAGAACCATATTTTATGTTTTATTCTTGGTGAAATAGGGATATTCCTCTATACGATTTTCCAGGATCAGATGAGCGGGTTATCCGTGACCGGCTTGGAAATTGTTTCCGTATTTGGTGTCACGGCAGTTGCAGCAGCTGTTTTTCCTTTTCGCAAGAGAGCTCGCCAAATTTGGGATACATCACCTTATAAAAATTGGAAAATATTTGGCATACCCGTTGTTACGATTGGAGCGATCGTCAACCTGATCTATCTTGCGATTCTCTTTTATTTCTTCATCGTCATGCCAGATTTAGAGGGATTAGCAATTGGATCCCTTATTTTCTATATCTTCATTTGGGGATGTGGGATCGCCTGGTATTTTTATTGGAAAGCGCGTAATAAACAAGTTGGCGTCGATACCAATATGACATTTGGGGAACTCCCTCCCGATTAATTGAACCATCTTGTAAAGCGAGGGATTGAATGCCAAAATCCCTCGCTTTTCTAAAACTTTTTATCGCTAAGGAGATTTGAATGGGAAAGCAGTTAAAAATATTTTTTGTGACTGACGTCCATGGATCGAATTTATGCTATCGGAAGTATTTGAATGCATTAAAAATTTACGGCGTGGATGTTGGTATCCTTCTCGGTGATCTCACAGGTAAAGTCCTCGTACCTTTGGTTGAAAAAGCAAACGGGGGATGGGAAACGACTTTAATGGGAAGTCATATTGAAGTCGAGACGGAAGAAGAACTTGCGAAACTAAAGAAAACCATAGAAACGATGGGATACTATTGGACCCATCAAACACCAGATGAATTTGCTGCTTTTAAGGCAGATCCGAAAAAAGTAGATAGTCTATTCAAACAACTGATGTTGCAGCGGTTGCAGGAATGGATTGAGCTTGCAGATGAGCGTTTAGCAGGGGCTGATTTCAAAGTTTATATGGCGCCTGGCAATGATGATTATTTCGAAGTAGACAAAATCATTGAAGATTCAAAAGTTATCGTAAACTGTAATAATCGGAAAGTTCTGGTTGGGGATCATGAGATGGTCACTTTCTCATGGACTAATCCTACACCATGGAACACCCCGCGCGAAAAATCAGATGAAGAACTTGAACCGATGTTAGAAGAGTTGATCGCCAAGGTAAACGATAAATCCAATGCGATTTTCAATTTTCATGCCCCGCCATATGGTTCTTCATTAGACCTTGCACCAGAATTAGATGCAAATCTAACCCAAGCAGCAGAACGAAAAATTCATGTGGGGAGTAAAGCCGTTGCAAAAATGATTGAAAAATATCAACCTTTGGTTGGCCTACATGGACACATCCATGAATCACGCGGCGCTCAAAAAATCAAACGTACTATTGTCATCAATCCTGGAAGCGAATATTCGGAAGGGATTTTAAAAGGAGCGGTCGTTGTGCTCGAAAAAGGTAAGGTAAAAGACTATATCTTTACTTCGGGATAGGAGAAAAATATGCCACTTCAATTTAGATTACCAAAAGATATCCCCCTTGATGAATACCCCAAACCAGAAACATATCTGGAAGAAGCACGCCATTTAACTGAGGATGCCCAAAAAGAAGGGCTTATCCTGCGGGTTATGGGTCCCATCGCGATTCATTTCTATTTTCCGAATTATGTTGAACTCTACCGCCAAATGGAACGTCTAGGTGACCGCGTGTTTACGGACATTGATTATGCTGCTTATGGAAAACAGCGCAACAAATTAGTCCCCTTTTTTGAACGACATGGCTATGAATTGGAAAAACGAGCTGCCATGATTGCAGGGGGAACAAGAATGATTTTTTATAGTAGCAAAATCCCAATGATTGATGTTTTCTTTGATCGATTAGATTATAACCATCCCATTGAATATCGGGATCGGTTGGAGTTTCATCCCTATTGTGTTTCCTTGACGGATTTGCTTTTACAAAAATTACAGATCGTGCAAATAAACGATAAAGATTTAAAGGATGCCATGCTACTCTTATTGGCGGCTCCGCTTGGAGAGACCGATAAAGATTCAATAAACACGAAATATCTCGTAAAAATCTTTTCTGATGATTGGGGATTTTATTACACAGCAACAAACAATTTGAAAAAGATAAAAGAAGCAATGGAAAGTGTGGCGATATTAACAGGAGAATACCGCCAAATAATTGGGACAAAAGTAGATAACCTGCTTAATCAAATTGAGGCAGCACCAAAAACCGGCAAATGGAAAAGCCGTGCAAAAACAGGGACAAGTAAACTTTGGTATAAAGAGGTTTCAGATTGGGCGTAGGAGCAATATCATGCCACAAACAATAGAGGATGCGCTTGTTTACTCTCAGAAATGGTTGCGGATCATTCATCAACCTGAAGTTTCCCATGATGAAGGAAAGCAAATTATTGAAGAATCAAAATACAATTTTGCAGAACATTTTAATAAAGGATGGCTAGACTATCGTAAATCGGTAACCGAAGCAGGAGACTGGGCAGTAACAGAATGGAGCGGTTCCGGCGCAATATTTCGTGATGTTCTTGGACGTGAATATTTAGATTGTTTGGGTGGTTATGGAATGCTAAACTTAGGCTGGAACCACCCAGAGGTTGTCGCAGCGGTGCGCGATCAATTAAGTTATCGTTCGCCAATGCCTAGCCAAGAATTGATTGACCCGTTACGGGGTGTGTTAGCCCGCCTGCTAGCCCAAATAACTCCCGGAGATATTAAGTATAGCTTCTTTGCTTCAAGCGGGACAGAAGCAATCGAAGGTGCTATTAAGTTGGCAAAAATGGCTACTCAGAAACCGGCTTTCATTGTTGCCTTAAAAGCCTTTCACGGTAAAACAATGGGATCATTATCCATGATGGGAAAGGCAGATTATCGGCAACCAGCGGGTGTGTTATATGGCGGACCGGTCTATCACGTTCCCTTTGGTGATGCGGATGCGGTTGAAAAACAACTGGATATTTGTCAGAAAATTGGTGTTGGAGTAGCGGGAGTATTAATGGAACCGATTCAAGGTGAAGCGGGTGCAATTGTTCCGCCAGATGATTTTTGGCCGCGTATCCGGGAAGCTACTCGTTATTATCAAACACTTCTCATCGCAGATGAAGTTCAGACAGGTCTTGGTCGCACTGGCAAACTTTGGGGTGTGGAACATTGGAATGTTGAACCCGATATCCTGTCTGTAGCGAAATCATTAGGTGGCGGTGTTATGCCAATTAGCGCATTTTGCTCCACAGAAGAGATCTGGCAATGTATGATGTACCCAAATCCATTTATTCACACAACCACTACCGGCGGTAACGCTTTAGCTTGTTCAGCTGCCATAGCTGCGATAAATGTCACCATAAGGGAGAAGTTATGGGAACAAGCTGCAGAAAAAGGGGCTTATCTGATCTCTAAGTTGGATATGCTGTATCAACAATATGAGCAGCTTTTCAATAAAATAACGGGGAAAGGATTACTGATTGGCATGCATTTTAAAAACCCAGAAATTGGTTATAAAGTAGCGGCAGGTCTCTTTAAACGCGGGGTGCTCGTCGCTGGTACGCTCATCAGTGCACAGACCATTCGCATAGAACCCCCATTGGTGATTTCTTATGCAGAAATAGACCGCTTATTAGATCGCCTTGAAGATACGCTAAAGGAGGTGGCAATGAAAGAATATGAACTAAATCCCGTATAACAATAACGATAACGCACGATTTACTATTACTTTATAATAAATAAGCATAATAATATTGACAATAATGAAAATTAGTTATAGAATAAAATTGAAGTGAATCAGAATAATCTCCCCCTTGATGAAGAACTTGACGCAATAGACCTGCAAATCATTGATGCGTTACAAAAAGATGGACGCGAGGCGTTCGCACAAATTGCGGAACGGTTAGGCGTTTCCCCTGGCATGATCCGGATGCGCTATAACCGTTTAGTCGAAAAGGGAATCTTGCGTGTAGTTGCAATAACAAACCCGCTTCAAATGGGTTTCAAGATGATGGCGATGATCGGAATTAAAGCAGAGGGGGGTAAACTACTCGAAGTTGCCAATCAAATCGCAGCACTTGATGAGGTTATTTATCTGATCCTTGTCAGTGGCAGTTACGATATTTTTGCTGAGATCATTTGCCGTAACCAAGACGATGTTTTGCGATTCCTAACAGAACGGTTATATAAAATCGATGGTATTCGCGAGTCGGAAACTTTTATACATCTTAAAATCATAAAAGAAGTTTACTTTTAGGAAATTCCGGTTTGAGCCGGTTTTTTTAATCTTATAAAAAGGAGATAGAAATGAAAGTTTTACTCGTTGGAACAGGTGGCGTAGGAGAGGCTATAGCCACAATCGCAAAGGATCGTCCATGGATGGAAAAAATGGTTCTCACCGATTACAACCGCGATCGCCTTAAAGAGGTGCAAGATAAATTAGGAGACCCTGACCGTTTTCCCACCGAATGGATTGATGCAAGCAAACAAGAAATGATTGAAGCTCTCGCCAAGAAATATGACGTGGATTTAATCATGAATGCTTGCGATCCATCTTTCAATGTCCCTATTTTTGAAGCCGCCTATCAGGTGGGCTGCAATTACATGGATATGGCGATGACCCTATCCGAACCACATCCCGAAAAGCCTTATGAGCAGTGTGGCGTGAAATTGGGTGATTATCAATTTGAAAGAGCAAAAAATTGGGAAGAAAAAGGTATCTTAGCGATTCTTGGGCTGGGTGTAGAACCGGGTATGGCAGATGTATTTGCGCGGTATGCCGCGGATTATCTTTTTGATGAAATCGATGAAATCGGCGTTCGAGATGGTGCAAACCTGGAAGTTCGAGGATATGAATTTGCTCCTAATTTTTCGATTTGGACCACCATCGAAGAGTGTCTCAACCCACCCATCGTGTGGGAAAAAGACAAAGGGTGGTACACGACAGAACCATTTTCCGAACCAGAAACATTTGAGTTTCCAGAAGGAATTGGGAAATTGGAATGCATCAATGTAGAACATGAAGAAGTACTATTAGTGCCTCGTTGGATTAATTGCAAAAGGGTAACTTTTAAATATGCGTTAGGGGATCAATTTATTGGCGTGTTAAAAACCCTTCATATGCTCGGTTTAGATAATAAAGAGCCGATTAAAGTCAAAGATGTATGGGTTGCCCCTCGGGACGTTGTTGCCGCTTGTCTGCCTGATCCGGCTCACTTAGGCGATCGTATGTTTGGTAAGACTTGTGCTGGAACCTGGGTAAAAGGGAAAAAGGATGGAAAAGAAAAGGAAGTGTATATATATCAAGTCGCCGATAACGAGGAGTGTATGAAGCGGTTAGGATGCCAGGCAGTTGTTGCACAAACTGCTTTCAATCCGGTTATAGGAATGGATTTATTAGAACATGGCATTTGGAAAGGGGTTGGAGTATTAGGACCAGAAGCTTTTGACCCATTGCCTTTTATGAACAAGATGGCTGATTATGGATTTCCTTATGGGATTAAAAATATAAAATAATTTTTTTATCAGCATTGAGTTGTGAGAACTAATCAAGGAGGAAAATTGTGGCTGAAAGTGCACCCTTAACACTAGCCGAAAAGAAAAAGCTTAAACGCGAATTAACCCTTTTACCCTTGTTTGGGTTAATGTATTTCACTGTTTGTGGAGGGGCGTTTGGTGCTGAACCGATGGTTTCAATGTCTGGACCAGGTTTAGCGTTGTTGTTGTTTATTATTACACCCCTTGTATTCAGCATCCCGAACATGCTTATGGTGCGGGAAATGCAATCCCTTATGCCTGCTGAAGGGGGATATTATCATTGGATCAAGCAAGCATTTGGTAGGTTTGCGGGATTTATGGCTGGATGGGCTAACTGGGTTGTTTCATGGGTGGATGTATCCATCTATCCAGTATGGGCAGCCTATTATCTTGGTTATTTTATTCCCGCATTACGCAATGGTGCAACGATAAACGGTGTTGAAGTCCCTGGCTGGCTACTCTCTTGGTTCGTTGCTTTGGCATTAATCTGGTCTATCTCTGCTCTGAACGTACGCGGTGCAAGATTATCAGGTCTTTTCTCCAACTGGTTAGGATTATTCATGATTATTCCTCTCATTTTGATGTCCATTGTGGGGATAATCGCTTGGATCAAAAGTGGCTCTACTGTCCATTTGCCTTTTCTAGCCAGCGGTGAACCAGTCAGCTTTAATACCCTCATTCCGGCGCTGGGAACTGGTATCTATGTTGCAATGTGGAATTTCATGGGTTGGGAACTTCCTAGCGCTGCAGGGGACGAGGTGGTCAATCCAAAGCGAACATACCCGATGGCAATGGTGCTGGTATTGATTGCCGCAATAGCCTCTTATAGTATCCCCACAATAGCGGGATTATATGGTGGGGCTGGTGAAGATGGCAAATATCAGCTTTGGGGTTTAGAAGCATCTGATGAAGAAAAGGGAATCATAGCTGATCTGGCTGGCGAAGACGCAACTCCGGAACAACTAAATGAATGGACAAACAAACTTGAATCTTGGGGTGTTGAACCAACCAGCTCTGTTGGGTGGGAATTTCCCGATATTGCGCATGTCGTTGCAGATAAACTAACTGGACAGAAGAATGGTAACTTAGCCAGAACCCTTGGCGTATTGGTTTCTCTTTCAGCGGTCTTGAGCATGATTGGTCTCTTCATTGGGAATGGTCTAGGTGGCACCCGGTTACCATTCGCTTTAGCCGAAGATGGAATGATGCCCAAATTTTTAGTAAAAGTACATCCTAAATATGGTACCCCATGGGTTTCAATCTTATTCTGCGGTTTAATCTATTCCATCTTTACCCTGCAAGCTTTCCAAACATTGGTTGTTATCGATGTTTTCCTGAATATGTTGGTGTTGTTAGCTTGCTTTTTCGCAATGTGGGTGCTACGCTTTAAGGTGCCCGATCGACCACGCAAACAAGTTCCGGGAGGTTGGGTTGGACTAACCCTGATTACTGTTTCCATGACTGTGGTTGTCATATTGGCAATAGTGTTCAACTATTTAGATAGCGGGATGGAATCAATCTCTTGGGCGCTTTATGCACTTGTGATAGGCGCATTGTTGTATTTCCCAATCATAAAATATGTGAAACCAGGTATTCCTGATGTTGACCCTTATGAGGCGCCACCTGAAGAAGATTAATCGATTCGGTCAACTCCCTCCCTTTTCAACAAGGGAGGGAAATTATTCAAAAAGGAGGTTACGATGCCAAACGGTTATCATGGAAAAATTCTTCATGTAGATTTATCCACAGGAAAAATTGAAATTGAATCTCCACCAGAATCGTTTTATCGAACTTATATGGGAGGAAGCGCCATGGGGGTGTATTACGTATTGCGAAACGTGCCCAAAGGCGCTGATCCTTTAAGTCCATACAATGTGCTCACGATTTTTCCGAGTGTCGTGACAGGTGCGCCCATTGCAGGTTTAAGCCGCATCAATGTCAATGCAAAATCGCCCATGTCGGGTGCTATTGGAGATTCGCAAGCTGGGGGCTTCTTCCCCGCCGAATTTAAATTTGCCGGATATGATGGGATCGTTTTCCATGGACAATCTCCAAAGTGGGTTTATTTGAGCATTTTGGATGGTAAAGTAGCCCTACACGATGCTTCACATTTAATTGGAAAGGTTACCGGCGAAGTCGATCGTATCCTGAAAAAAGAAGTTGGTGATGAGAATGCACAAGTGATGCAGATTGGCCCTGCGGCTGAAATAGGGGTGCGCTTCTCGGCAATTATGAATATGGCTAATCGAGCAAATGGACGCACTGGAATGGGTCTTGTTATGGCTTCCAAACGCCTAAAAGCGATTGTAGTTCGTGGAAAACAACGACCTGAAATTGCTGATCCAAAACAATTAGCAAATTTAAACAAAACCGGTGCTAAATGGGTCTCCACTAATCCAGATGTAGATGGATTAGCAAAATATGGGACGGCAAGTGTTGTCATGCCACAAAACCAATTCGGGACGTTACCAACTCGTAATTACAATGAGGGTCAATTTGAAGGAGCAGAATCGATAAGCGGGGAAAGAATGGCAGACACAATTTTAATCGGGCAAGATACCTGTTATGCTTGTACTGTGCGCTGCAAACGTGTCGTGGAAGTAAAGGAGGGAAAATATAAAGTAGATCCTTATTATGGTGGTCCTGAGTACGAAACGATCAGTACATTTGGTTCTTATTGTGGCATTGATAATCTAGAGGCGATTTCCCTTGCCCACCAAATCTGCGATATGTATGGTGTAGATAGTATTACTTGCGGGGCAACCATCGCGTTTGCCATGGAGTGTTATGAAAAAGGAATTATCACCAATGAAGATACCGGTAATATCGATTTGCGCTTTGGGAATGCTGATGCAATGCTGGAAGTCCTTCAACAAATTGTAACAAAAACCGGCAAGCTGGGTCCAATCTTAGCTGAAGGTTCCGCCCGCGCTGCGAAAATCTGGGGTAATGGGGCGGAGGAATGTTTAATCACCGTCAAAAATGAAGAGGCACCGGCCCACATGCCACAAGCAAAACGCTCGTTGGCAATAATCTATGCAGTTAATCCATTTGGTGCGGATCACCAATCCAGTGAACATGACTGGATGTATGAGCAGGGCATGGCATCTGATTTATACTTAGAGCGCCTTCGTCTAATGGGACTTACAAATCCTCCTGGTCCACTATCATTGGATGAAGAAAAAGTTAAATTTGCCTATCTTGGACAAGCGTTTTACAGCATGATGGATACCCTGGATATGTGTCAATTTGTGTGGGGGCCCGCCTGGAGCCTATTTGGTCCTGCAGAGACAGTGGAAATGGTCAAAGATATTACGGGGTGGGATGTCACTCTGCAAGAGCTCATCGATGTTGGATTAAGAAGGATAAATTTGATGCGTGCCTATAATGCCCGGGAGGGATTTGATCGCAAAGATGATACTTTACCGAAGAAATTTTTCAAACCCCTGCAGGGTAGCGGCCCAACGGCAGGAATTGCCTTAGATAAAACAGAATTCGAAACAGCTCTGGATCAATATTATCAATTCATGGGCTGGACAAAAAATGGGTTACCAACCAGTTCGAAGCTTAAAGAGCTTGGAATTGAGTGGGTGACCGATTATGTAGAATTGGAATAAAATACTTTAGCGAGGTTCTAAAATGAATGATTATTCTGAATCCCTCGAATTATTGTCACCAGTTTGGGCACCGTATACAGACATTATTGCTGACCACGCAAAAGGATGCTGGATTTATGATATCAACGGTGCTAAGTATCTTGATTTCACTTGCGGTATCGGGGTTACAAGTACTGGTCACTGTCACCCGGCTGTTGTAGCAGCTATTCAACAACAAGCAAGCAATCTCATCCATGGTCAGATTAATATCATCAAGCATAAACCGATCTTGGAGTTAGTAGCACAACTAAAAACCATTGTTCCGCCCGAAATTGATCGCTTTTTTTTCACAAACTCTGGAGCTGAAGCCATTGAGGGGGCGTTGAAATTAGCGCGCCATGCAACAAAGAGACCGAATATTATTGTGTTCCAAGGTAGTTTCCATGGGCGAACAATTGGGACATCATCCATGACTACTTCTAAAACTATTTATCGGGCGGGTTATCAACCTTTAATGCCAGGTGTATTTGTCGCTCCTTATCCTTATGCATATCGTTATGGTTGGGATGAGGAGCAAACGAGTCAATGGTGTTTAAATGAGCTCGAATATTTATTGGATAGTCAAACCGCTCCAGAAGAAACCGCAGCAATTTTTATTGAGCCGGTTTTAGGCGAGGGTGGCTATGTGGTGCCCCCGAAAAGCTTTATGCAAGGTTTACGCCAACTTTGTAATAAACATGGAATTTTACTCGTTGCAGATGAAGTTCAGGCGGGCTTTGGCAGAACCGGCAAATGGTTTTCATTTGAGCATTTTGATATAGTACCGGATATCATGACCGTAGCCAAAGGATTGGCGTCTGGAATGCCATTAGCAGGGGTTTTCAGTCGAAAAGAGATTATGGACAAGTGGATACCCGGTTCTCATGGTGGAACGTACGGCGGTAATGCTGTTGCAGCAGCTGCGGCTGTTGCGACAATAAAAGCCATAAAAGAAGAAAATATGATAACCAACGCCCAGGAACGTGGCAACCAATTAATGCTGGGGTTGAAAAAACTTCAGCAGGAATATCCAATCATTGGGGATGTGCGCGGAAAAGGGCTCATGGTAGCAACAGAATTTCGCACACCTGATCGAAAGCCGGATAAAAAGACAGCTAAGGCAATTGTCCACGCCTGTTTAGACGATAAATTACTCCTCCTCACCTGTGGCACATGGGATAATACCATTCGCTGGATACCACCTTTGATTGTCAACGCAGAGGAAATCGACCAGGCATTAAAGATATTTCAGAATGCACTTAATAAAGTAGTGAATCAATAGCAATAATGATTTGTGTGGCTAAATAAAAGGAGTATTCATGCAAGTATGGCGAGTTAATACACGACAAAAGAACGATACTATTGAGGCTTGCCCACAATCCTGGGAGAGATTAGGTGGACGCGGCTTGGTGGCGCGAATTTTGCTTGATGAAGTTAAACCGGATTGTGATGCATTAGGTAAATATAATAAACTAATCCTGGCACCCGGCTTATTGGTCGGACATAAATTATCCAGCTGCGACCGTATATCTTTTGGAGGGAAAAGCCCATTGACTGGCGGTGTAAAGGAAGCCAATGCCGGTGGCATCACTGCACTAAATCTTGTCTCCTTAGGAATCAAGGCATTGATTCTGGAAGATTTGCCAGAGGATGATAAATGGTTCATTTTACACATCAGTAAAAGCGGTGTTCGATTCGAATCCGCGGATGACTTAATTGGGTTAGGGGTTTATCAAAGTACGGAAATTTTATTAAATCGATATGGCAAACATGTCTCTCTTGCTTTGATCGGGCCTTGCGGAGAAAGACAATATTTAGCAGCCGGAATCATGAATCTAGACAAAGATCAGAATCCCTCTCGCATTGCTGCACGTGGGGGTCTGGGAGCTTTGATGGGCTCAAAAAAAATTAAAGCCATGGTTATCGATGCCCAGCAAGGAGAAAAACCCCCAATCCTTGATGCTGAAAGGTATAAACAAGCTCAAAAAACGTTCACACAAGCCTTGAAAGATCATCCTCAAACGAAAATATATCATGATTACGGAACGAATGCCATGCCGGGTATGTCGGATGGTTTTGGTGGTATGCCCACACGTAATTTCTCCGCAGGACATTTCGAAGGCTTAGAGAAAATCAGGGGAGAAACCATGCGGGAGATGCTGATTGAACGCGATGGGGAAGGAAAACCATCCCATGCTTGTATGCCTGGTTGTATCATTCAATGCTCGAATGTGTACGCCGACGAGAATGGCAAAACAATTGTCTCACCATTAGAATATGAAACCGTGGGTCTTTTAGGGGCTAATCTGGGTATTGATGACTTGGATACCATTGCACGATTAAATTGGGAATGCAATGATTTGGGTTTAGACACCATCGATACCGGTGCAGCATTAGGGGTTGCTGCTGAAGCCGGTCTTCTGAAATTTGGCGATGGCAAACGAGCGCTGGAATTAATCCATGAAATTCGTCAAAATACGATATTAGGGCGTGTCTTGGGAAATGGCGCTGCAATCGCTGGTAAAGTGTTAGGAGTAACACACGTCCCAGTTGTAAAAGGTCAAGCGATGAGTGCGTATGAACCACGGGCGATCAAAGGCACGGGGGTTACTTACGCAACTTCACCACAAGGTGCGGATCATACTGCCGGGCTAACCATACGAGCAAAAGTTAATCATCTTGACCCCAGCATTCAGGCAAATATTTCTCGTAATGCGCAAATAAATATGGCAGGATATGACTCTTTAGGAGCTTGTATCTTTGCGGGAAATGGTTTTGCAAGCGCACCTCAAACGATCAAAGAGTTGATCACCGCTCGTTATGGTTGGGAAGTGAGCGATAATTTTCTGGAAGTTTTAGGGAAAGAAACCATTCGATTAGAGAAAGAATTTAACCGACGCGCAGGGTTTACATCCGCTCATGACCGCATTCCGGAATGGATGACGAGGGAACCATTACCGCCCAATCAATCGGTATTCGATGTACCAGAAAGGGATTTGGATAATATTTTCGAAGATCTTATCCAAAAAGATGAATAGGCGATGGAAACCATTCGCATAGTCGTTCATCTTCATACCATTGCGCAGAAATGGAGTGAAGAAGGAAGAATAGATAAAATCAATTTAGAGGTTAAAGACGGCTGTACGATTTCAGAGCTGATAAAACAATTAGATATCCCCCTGAAATGGGAGGATATACTGGTTGTCGTTGATCAAAAAACAGTGTCCGGGGATTATCAACCCCAAGATAGAGATGAAATCCATATCATCCCCGCCATAAGTGGAGGATAAGGAGATAATAAAATAAAAAGGGCTGCCAAACAACAATGGCAGCCCTTTTATTTTTTTAATGAATTTTATTCCTCATTTTCTGCTAATAAATTTGAGAACCAGTAAGATAATAAATCCGCTGCTGGTTTTCCACGCACAGATGGAGATGGATCAATTAATGCGGCTGCTGGATAATAACCACGGGACACCAATCCGCTAATCCAAGTGCGGGAATTTATCGCAGTAAAGAGCGCATTATAGAGATTTACTTGCGCTTGTAAATCCATCTTTACGGAAAGGGAATTTAGTTTTGGCTGAACTAAATCATCCCAAGAAACACAAGTATCGCTTGCGTCCTTAATACATCCGCTTTCAACCCCTGCAGCAGATGGATAAGATACCCCAAGTAAAACAGTTTTATTGAAATGATCATGAAGCGGCAATGCAATTTTATCCAATTCCTGACCGGCTACCATCGCTAGATCTGCAGGGCTTGGATTGGAAGACGCATCAGACACCATTGGTTCAGACCATAAAAGGTAAATTCCATCTACTGCATCGAGAAACGGTGGAGGGTCTTTTGCTTGTTCTCCGCTAATTGCCCAGAATAAAGGACCTTTAAAATGGGTTTTGATTTCTTGTATCAAAAGTCGCCAGCGTGCTTCTGCATCTGCGGGAACACCAGAATCACTGCCATCCAATAATTTTCCGCCAGGGTAAGCAGGTGATAACCAATCTCCTCCCAGTATCAATGCATTTGCATTGTTTTGGGTGGCTAAATCAGCATGATAGAGCGCAAAATTGCGATACCGCTCGAACCAAACTTGCCACCAGGCAAAATCTCTTGTTGAGGAAGTCCACCAATCCGAAATGGGTTGCGAGAATTTTGGCTGAGGGAAAATTGCAGTACTTATTCCACGGTCAGTTGTTTCCCTTAACCATTCAGCCATGTCGAGCCAAAGTGGATCTTCTCCGGGAACTAATTCGAGAACGGGGGGTGATTGGCGGGTAAATGTCCAGGTGGGAGTCATCACTAACCAGTTACTACTGAGGTATTGAACTGAATCCAAATTATATGAAAAATTTTGATTGTAAGATGGATGATAGATGGATTGGAATTCTATCCCGGCTAAAAATCCATCTTCTCGCGGCGTGACTTCTGGGGTGGTTAATTCTACTGGGGAAGAGGGCTGTTCAGTCCATGCCCAGGCTGGCACAGTGATGCGCAGCGGGCTTGTCATATTTGTGGAACTTATTGCTAACCCTGGATTTTCGAATCCCATCGTATCGCTCGCATCTGCTATACCGCAATCATTATTGCGGCAAATACGAAAATGGAGTTGATCTGCAAAATCTAGAGGAGAGTTGAGAATAAATCCCCAGCGCTTATCTCCCAAACGCCACATCGGAATTGGCTCAGTCCATCCATAGATAGGTCGAAATTGAATCGAAACAAAATCGTCTTTTGGAGTTGTGTCGGGAAGCGTAACATCAAAACTAATTGGATGGGAATCTTTCGTCACCCAAGCTGTGACAGAATCCTCAATCATTGTGTCTTTGTCTGGAACAATGAAATGGCGCAGGTTTGGTTTTCCATTTTCATCTACTTCGGTATTCCAGAAACCATCTCCCAGAGTATAAAGATAATGAATATCCGCACCAGCTGGAAGCGCGATATTGATTGAATAACGTCCATCCGGTAGAAGTGAGAGTACCGGCATTCGTGAAGCTATGGTGCTGATTCCCCCGTTTAGGTCAGCAAACGTATTTCCTAATTGGTAAAGGTTGCCTGCAAGCCGAACTGGCACTGCTGGAATGGTATTTTGAGGTAGCTTTGCCACAAATACTACACCGACCAATTTTGCAGGTTGAAGGGCAATTTCGGCTGGAGTGGTGGAATCGGTTTCCACCTTCGCCCCTTGTTGAAAGGTTTGATAACTGCCATCTAATGCGTACGCCACCAAATTGTGAACCCCTGGCAATAAGCCTTCGATCAAGAAAGAGCCATCCGAGGAAGTTAATGTTTGTACTCCACCGCAGTCAATAAGGATATTTGGAATTGGGATTTTGGTGACTGCGTCTATAACGGTGCCCGTAATTCTTCCCGTTTTCCCTTCAAATGCTGTATCTGTCCAACGGCTCACAACATCTTCAACGGTCATGGGCGCATTTGCATATAACATCCGGTATCTTACTTGACGATTATCGGATATGTGTTCTTGAACTTCATTATTATCGGCAATTCGTGCATATCGGTATTTCAAAACAGTTCCTTTCGGGACTGATAATGTGTAGGTAAAAAGCTGGTCTCCAGCACTCTCCATTTCAATCCGCTGAGCATTAAATGCTAAGCCGGTTACTTCTTCCATAATTTTGAGAACCACCGTTTGATTTTGCGGAGTATTGGTCGGTACTTGGACTTTGAATGTCACCTCAACACGATCGCCGCTTTCAGTATTGGTGGTGTTTTCTTCAAGCACCTCTGGAGATGGAGTAGCGGTTGGTGGAAATAATTTAGATAAATCTAAATTATTAGGTAATTGTAATTGCTGAATTGCCGAGAGATTACAACTACTCAATGAGACGGAGATAAAAAAGAAAAGAGAAAATTGGAGGATTCGATGAAATATTTTTGTACTCATAGGTATTGTTTTCTTTCAATTAAAAATTTTTGGAATTTACTCCATAGCATTTGGGGATGTTTGAGTTGAGTCAAATGCAGCTTGAGTTGCCATGATTATTTTTTCTGGAATGTCCAAGGGGATATAAAATTGAATCTTTTTCCCATTCGTAAGCAAAATTCTAAATTTCCAGGCTTTTTTAACACAAAGCCATAAAAAATAATGCTCAATGCGAAAGATTTCCATACTTTTTACTGACTTCCAGGGAATTTTAAGTGGTTTGCTATGTCTAACAACAATTCCTTCCTTATAAATTGTTAAGTATTGTTTGCTCTTTTTTAAGCTAATTACAGTAAGGATAATACTGACACAGAAAACAAGAAAAGAAATGAGAATTAAGTTTAAGGAATATGTAAATCCTAAAGCAGGACCATACTGACTGGATACATTCCAATAAAAGATGAGCACGGATAAAAATAATCCCCCATTGGTGATGAGAAGGAAAATAAGCCATAACCCCCATTTCCACATTGGAATTGGATGTAAATTAACATGATAAATTTTATGTGGGTGAATGCTCGTTTCGACTTTATTCATTGGCTTCTAGATTGGTTTGAAATAACGAATATCGAGTATACTACCAATCCTTTCTTCTGGTTCTTTAATAACCGCTGCAACTTGCATGCCAATGAATACCGATTTTGGATCAATTTCTGCAAGGCGATGAACAAATCCGCCATCACCCATTTGGATGAACGCCACAATTTCTGGATCAAGTCGCTGGCTGCCATCCAAATTTTTATTTAAGATTGTGAAAGTTACCACAGTGCCTACATTTTCTACAACCCGCCAATCTTCTAATTCCAGAAGGCATTCATTACAGAAACTAATTCCAGGCACATATAATTTATTACAGTTCGGACAGTGCGTACCAAGGATTACCCCATCATCTTTTAAGGCACGAAAAAACTTTTCCCCACTGATACCAAATGTATAACGATTTGTAACCGGAAACAAACCTTCATAATGGGAAGGTCTATCAAATGGATGAAGAAATGGATACATATATCGCTCCTATTCTGGTCGGAAATATAAAATATCGGTAATATCGCCAGATCGTTCTTCTGGTGTTTTCCAAACTGCTTTTACTCGCATTCCGATATGCACTGCGTGTGGATCTACTTCACCGATTTTATGTAATATTCCATGATTTTCCGAAGCGCCATCTATTGCAATGACTGCCGGTATTTCTGGTATTTCGATCCTTTGAACGTCCCAGGTAACATAACAAAGAGAGAACGTTAAAATTGTCCCAGTATCCTGCAAAGGAATGAAATTTTTAATGGGTCGAAAGCAGTATTCGCAAAATAGACGCGGTGGTACCATTGTGCGATGACAATGCGAGCAGGTAGCACCGATAATTATCCCTTCCCTTAATTTCGCCAGATATTCTCCGATTGCAACGCCACAATCCCAAGCATAGTGCGTATTCAGCTGATCAAAGGTATAAAGGAGTTTTCCATCATGAAAAGCGGATTCCGGAAGTGAATTTAAAGCCCGATAACGATTGCCTGTGACCATTGTTGTCTCCTCTCATTTTCCCATAATCACCACAGTTCCCACTTGCATTAAATCACCCCATGCCTGCGCAATTCCTTTTTGGGGGGAGCCAGCGACCTGTCTTTTATCTGCCTCACCACGTAATTGCCAAAACAATTCAGCAATTTTCATCAAACCGGCGGCAGCGATTGGGTTGCCAACACCTAATAATCCACCAGAAGGACAAATGGGTAGGTTTCCATCTCTGCGCGCACTGCCGCTGAGATATAACTCGATCGCTTTACCGCGATCTGCTAACTGCAAACCTTCTATGTGATGGAGTGCTTTGTAATCAAAAGGATCGTACGGTTCTGCAATATGGATTTCTTTGCGAGGTTCTTTGATACCCGCCATTTCGTAAGCCATCCTTGCAGCAACTTCCACATAACGTGGATAGGCTAAATCCCGGTTAGTCCAATAAGCAGTATCTAATGACCAGCCAACTCCTTCAATCCATATTGGTTTGTCTGTAATACGTCTTGCAACATGTTCAGAAGCCAAGATGATTGCTACTGCTCCATCAGAAACCGGGCTAACATCTAAACGTTGTACTGGCCAGGCAAGGACTTCGGAATCTAATACATCTTTTACAGTTATATTTTTATCTCCCAATAACGCTGCCGGATGATCCGCAGCATTTCGCTTATGCAATACCGAAACCTGGGCAATCTCCTCTTTGGTTATCCCATAGGTGGACATATAGCGATTCATTTCCAAGGCAAAAATCCATAATAAATTTGGTTTGAGAGGTCGTTCCGTTGTGTGATCAAATATGGTTAAAAATGCTCCTTGCGCATGAGGATAGTAACTGGACATCTTTTCTTCTGCAACAACGAGAACCAAATCAAACAAACCAGAAGCAACATGGTACCAACCCTGGATTGGAACAAACACGCCAGTTCCTCCGCCTACATAGGAACGAATATAAGGTTTGCCAAAAGCGCCAGCACCGTCACTCAAATACTCGCCATTCATATGCACTCCATCGAATGTATCCGGAGCTGTACCAAGGCAAACTGCATCGATATCTTTGATAGATAATTCACATGAATCTAAAGCAGCTCGCACCGCTTTAAAAACAAGTTCGCGGGGTGTTTCCTGAGCCCGTCGCACAAACTGGGTCATTCCCGCTCCAACGACCGCAACTTTTCTAAGTCCCATCATTTTCCTCCTTTCATTTCTCTTCATTACTGAGGACCATTACTGCTGTACTGGTGGTTGGAATCCCGCGCCAACTTTGGACAAGGGCAGTGCGTGGGTTATTGAGCTGGCGTGCGCCAGCAATACCGCGTAGTTGAAGGACAGCCTCTACAGTTTTTTGCGCTCCGTTGGCATCGAAAAGATTGCCTACTCCTAGACTTCCACCGGAAACATTCACAGGAAATTTCCCCTCTGGATAAAAACAACCCTCGCGGATTAGTCCTCTGATTGTTGCCTCATCAGCCAATCCAAGGGCAACCAATGTCAACGCTTCCCGATATGCGTAGATATCATCAATCTCTGCAAAATCAATGTTTTCAATGGGATTGGCAATATGCGATTGGGAATATGCCATTTTAGCTGCTTTTTGTACATACCGCAATTCATCCCAAGCCCGATATTCCAACGGGTAAGAATCATTACACCATCCGACACCTTTGATCCATATTGGTTGTTTGGTGATTTGCTTAGCAACCTCCGCGCTTGCCAATACAATGACAATTGCACCATCCGCTGGTTTGGCGATATGGCTTTCTAATAACGGATAAGCTAAGAAATCCGCTTCGGATAGTTCTTTTTCTGATAATTCAAAAGCATAAGCTGCCGACGGATTAGAGAGAGCATTGTGAAGGTTCTTTTGTACAATTGAAGAACAATCTGCAACAGAACATTTACTCTCGTACAGGAAGCGTTGCATTTCTAAGCCAGCGACAAATTCAGGGTGAAAATTGAGCGGTCGTTGATAGATTGGATCGAGAGCATAACGAGTCACTTCCGTGATGGATTTGATGTTAGAAGCTTTACTATGTGCTTCAACTGCAACAATATTGAAAAGCCCACTGCGGATCATGAGATAGGCACTAATCAATCCATGCAATGCTTCACCTGTAATCGTATGCATTGGCTTAAGCACTGCGCCTAACTGGTCTGGTGTATATTCATCAAAAATACTCGTTCCTTCAAAGAAATCCTCTGCAACTGAAATAAAGCTTTCGACATCCCGCCTGGGATCAATATTGGCATCATGATATGCTTTATTGGCTGCTAGATAAATCAATTCCTTGTAGGAATAGTCAACTGAGGTTGGGCTAAATCCTTCCCAACCCACACCAACAATCGCCACATCCTGGTTCATGTTTCCTCCTGATTTAGATAATTTTTCCAGCGGCGCGAGCTTTGTTGAGAATATTTTGAGCAGCTTTGATTACTGGAGCATCGATGAGTTTTCCATCTTGGGCATAAGCCCCAATACCAGATTTGATATATGTATTATATTCGTTGATTAATTTTTCGGCTTGCGCGATCTGATCATCACTTGGTGTAAACGCTTTTTGCACGATTGTAACTTGATTGGGGTGGATGATTTGTTTTCCACTATATCCTAATTCAACCCCACTTTGACATTCCAGTGCTAATCCGTCTGGATCTTTAAAATTTAAGTAAACCATGTCAATTGCTTGTAGCTGGTATGCGACTGCAGCTACAACCACAGCGCTACGGGCAAAAAGGACTTCATTTGCCATCTGCGTGCGGATGCCGCCGATCTCTCCAATTAAATCCTCTGCCCCAAAAATGAGAGCATCTATTCTCGAATCGGCTTGAGCTATCTCGCGAAGGTTGATGATTGCCTGAGGTGTCTCAATAATGATCAATAACCGCATTTCCCCGATCGGTAGACCAAGTTTCTTTTCATGTTCTGTTATTATTGCACATGTTTTGCGAATTTCGGATGGATAGCGAACTTTCGGTAGCACAATTGCATCTGGGCGGTAGGGCAGTATTGCTTCCAGGTCAAATAGTGCAAAGGTGCTACTAATCGGGTTTATTCGAACAGCTTTTTCGGAATTCTTAAAATCATAATTGGCGAGAGCGTGAGCGATGGCTTGGCGAGCATGTTCTTTCCGATTGATTGCTACACCATCTTCCAAATCCATACATATAGAATCCACCCCTAGCTCAAGCGCTTTTTTTATCTTGTGATCGTCCGAGCCAGGCATGTATAAGAGAGCCCGTCGTGAACGCATTGGATAATCCTCCAAAATCGTTTAACTCTGATTTTGTTCTGCTTGTTTCCGTCTAGTCCCTTCCGCAAGATAAGCCAAACCCACACTGATAAAATAAAGAATAATCATTGGTAGCATCACCAAACTCATGTTTACCGGGTCCACAGTGGGAGTGATTGCAGCTGCTAAAACGGCAATGATGACAATCGCAATCCTCCATTGCCCGGCTAATGCTTTCCCTTTTACTAATCCCACCAACGCAAGAAAATAAATGATTAACGGAAATTCGAACGTAATTCCAATCCAAAACAAGACTGTTGTAACGAATTGTACATAACTAGAAGGCCGAACTTCGGTGCGGATGCCCATCACCTGGGTTAGCCAAGGGATACCTACCGGAAGTAATACAAAATAAGCAAACGCCATGCCCGTGAAAAATAACAGCGTAGCAATTGGGATGGTCGCTAAACTCCGAAAACGGGTAGTTTTTTTCAAACCTGGTGCCACAAATAACCATAATTCAAAAATGACATAAGGTAGAGCTAATGTAAAACCACTTAGCAGCGCTACGCGCATAAAAACGCCAATTGGTTCGGTTACATCAATCGCAACCAATTTGCTCAAACCACCGACTGGCTTGGCAAGAAAATCAACAATTTTCGCAGTGTAGATAAATGAAAAACCTGTTGTAATTGCAATAAAAATTAAAGCTCGAAAAATATGTTTTCGTAATGCATCTACATGAACTAAAATGCCAGTGGGGTTTTGGATGGTTTTGGTTAAGGTCTCTTCGATGGGAACATCTTCATCTTCTTCAGTGAGAAGAAATTCAACATTGTTGGCAAGATGGGTAAACCAATTCTTTACAGTACGAATAATCCAGCGAATTATCAAATAAGGAAGTTTGATGATGAACCAGATATTGCTTAATATTTTTCGCATAGTTAATCCGAGGACGTTTTCGAATTCTCTTCCGATGCTTTTTCTGCCAGTGAACCGGTTTCTTTATTCTCCTCATCATCAGGGGTAGGAAGAATAATTTGGGGAGGAGTTAACCATTCGGCGATATCTTGATTGGTTTGTTTCAGGGATTGAGTAACCTCTTCGATATTAGCTTCTTTCAGAATATCTTGTGGTGAGGGAATATCTTTAATTGCTTCTTCTAGGTTAGCTTCTCTCATTAATGTTGTCGGAAGTTGTTTGATTTCCTGAGTCGCTTTTTGAATTGTTTTCCAGGTGGGTGAGCGCACCAGCTTATTGAGAAAGCGGCCGATCATCCGCCCTGTTTTGACCATATCAGAGGGGCCCAATACAATCAAGGCAATCAGGAGGATAAAGAAAAATTCTAACGGACCTATACCGAGGATTTCCATCGTTAATTACTCTTAATATTTAATTCAACCTGTTTCAGCGAGCGGTTTAGTGCTTGTTGAATCTCATTTTTATGGAGTGCCAGACTTCCTAATACACCATTCACAAATCGTGAAGAACTATCTGAACCGTACATTTTTGCTAACTCAACCGCTTCATTAATTGCAACTTTTACCGGAGTTTTCCCATAAACAGCAAATTCCCAAAGTGCCATGCGGAGAATATTTCGGTCAATGATGGCAACTTGATCCATAGGCCACTCTGGAGCGTGATCCGATAAAAACTGATCTAAGATTTCAAATAAAGGGGTTACGCCAATAACAATTTGATGTGCAAATTCGGCAGATTTCGCGTCAAGATTTTCTTCAGCGATACGTTCCTGCCATACTAATTCCGCAGGATGACCAGTAACATCAATTTCATAAAGAGCTTGAAGAGCAATGCTTCGTGCTCTAGTGCGCGGTTTCATCGTTTATTTATCCACGGTATTTTGAGGGTAATCAATATCTTCGATGTGGATGTTCACTTTACCCACTTGCATGCCAACCATTTCCGAGATAGCTCTAGTTACTTCTTGTTGGATCGTCCGACTCACTTCGCGTACATTGACGTCACTTTTCAAGATAACATAAAGGTCAAGATATACCGTATCATCCTCGACCTCTACCTGAACTCCGTCTTTCACGGATTTACTCAACAGGCGGTTAATTGGTTTACTCATGGTTGCCATACGACTTACGCCTTCGACATTGAGGCAGCTTAGTCGTGCAATTGTTAACAAAACCTCAGGAGCTATCGTAGTTTTACCTTCTGCTGTCATTTTATTTCCTCCGTTCCATTACATCATCGCCATTCCACCATCGACACCAAGAACCTGACCGGTAATATAAGCAGCCTGATCCGAAGCGAGAAATGCCACCGCATAGGCAATTTCTTCTGGATTGCCTTTGCGATTTAATGGGATTAAACTCAATAGTGCTTTTTTCGCCTCTTCAGAGACATTTGCCCAAATGTCTGTTTCAATATAACCAGCCGCAATGGCATTTACCGTGATATTTCGGCTGGCTACTTCGCGAGCCAGTGCCTTCGTAAATCCAATTTGCCCAGCTTTTGAAGCAGAATAATTGCATTGACCAGCATTTCCGATTTGACCAGCGACAGAGGTGATGTTGATAATACGGCCACTTCGTTGGCGAAGCATGGTACGCAACGCTGCTTTAGAACAATTAAAGGTTCCTTTTAGATTGACATCCTGAACAATGTCCCAATCTTCTTCGCTCATCATCATGATCAGGGTATCACGAGTGATGCCTGCATTATTTACAAGAATATCCAAACGTCCAAATTTTTCTACAGCTGCTTTGATAAGATCTTGTGCTTCTCCAAATTTGGCTATATTTGCTTGATAAAGGAATGCTTTTCCATTTTCAGATTCAATTTGTTCAAGAACTTCCCGCGCTGCATCTTGATTTTTTTGATAATTAATGACAACTGCAGCGCCTCTACGTGCCAACTCTAAGGCAATTGCTTTCCCAATGCCCCGTGATGCTCCGGTTACAACAGCTACCTTGTCGTTCAATAATAAAGTTTTTAATGAATCCATCGTCACTCTTACTCCAAAACTGATTATACCGCATCCAACTTATCAAAATCAGATGGAGTTGCAATAGAAAGGACAGTTGCTTGACTATCAATTCGCTTCACTAAACCAGCTAACACTGTGCCATTCCCTATTTCTATAAAACAATCCACACCATTCTTGATCATATATTTAACCGAATCCGTCCAATATACCGGTGAGGTGAGTTGTTCTTTGATGTCGTGTTTGATCTCTTCAACTGAAATCATAGCAGAATGGCAAACATTGCCAACAATGGGTATTCTTGGATTTACCATCGGAATTTGATCAATAAATTTGCTAAATTCGATTTTTGCATCTTGCATAATCGGTGAATGTGCTGCAATACTAACCGCTAAAGGAATGGTTTTTTTGGCACCTCTTTTGCGCGCTTCATCCATTGCCAGTTGAATTCCAATTTGAGAACCCGAGATAACGATTTGGCCAGGGCAATTATCGTTAGCAACTTGAACGAGATTACCTGAAGCGCTTATTTCCCGACAAATAGCATCGAGGGTATCACGCTCCATTCCTAAAATTGCTGCCATTCCTCCCGGATTGCGTTCACCGCTTTGCTTCATGAGTGTACCGCGTTGCTGAACCAATCGTAATCCATCATCAAAGGAAACAACATCAGAGGCAACAAGAGCACTAATTTCTCCCATGGAATGACCGGCGACAAATCTGGGTAGAAGTCCAGGATGTTCCTGATTGAGCACCTTTAGAACCGCGATAGAATGCACAAAAAGGGCGGGTTGGGTGTATTGTGTATCGTTTAATATTTCTTGTGGGCCTTCCCAACAGATTTGACTGATAGAATATCCCAAAAGTGAATCAGCGCGCGCAAAAATTTCATTGGCTAACGGGTATCGTAATGCTAAGTCTCGCCCCATCCCAATGGACTGTGATCCCTGACCAGGGAATATAAAAGCAATTTTGCTTGGATTGAGTGAACACATGACAATTAAACCAACACGAGCCGTGTTGCTCACGGCCCGCCCGGCTTATTTTTTCTCTTCGATGCTGATTACTTCACGCCCTTTGTAATGACCACAATTAGGGCAAACTCGATGGGGGAGCCGCATCTCGCCACAATTACTGCATTGCACCAAGTTTTGTGTCTCTAATGCATCATGTGCTCTCCGGCGATCGCGCCGACCCTTAGATAATTTTCTTTTTGGTTGTGGAGGCATATCTTTCTAACTCCTTCTGTTTATTGATTATTCATGCGAATGCCTGCCCTTTTTGGGCAGGCAGAATGATTATAAGGTATGACAGTAAAAGATGTCAAGGATTTTATTATCACGTATAATAAAATAGATACAGGAAAGGAAGTGGAAGATGAATAAATCTAACAAAATCACCCTGGTTATACTCGTAGGATTAATCACCCTTATCGGCCTCGCGTGTAATTTGACTAATATTGCTGCCCCAACGCCAATTTTATTTCCAACAGTAGATTTTACACTAACTGCTATTTTTAGCACCGTATATCCCTTAACTACGCCGACAGCACCGTCTCTGATATTTATTTCACCTACCGCAACTGTCGCGGCGCTTGTCGAAACTACCGTATCGACTAGCGAACCTACATTAACAGCAACCTCGATACCACCAAGTATTACTGCGCTGCCAACCTCCACTCCAAAACCAACCAAAACAAAAGAAAAACCAATCTCTTATGTCGGGCCAAACCGTCGCAACGCCTATCCCGTAAGGGCGATACAATTGGATACTCCACCAACTATTGATGGCGTTTTTGATGATTGGGGCTTGGATAAGTATAGTGCTGATTATGTAGTTTATGGTTCGAATAACTGGGATGATGAGAATGATTGTTCTGCCACATTTATGATTGGATGGGATAAACATGCATTGTATATTGCCGCCAAAGTGAAAGATGATCAATATGTTCAAAACGAAACGGGCAAGAATATCTTTAAGGGGGATAGCTTGGAAATTCTGCTGGATCAGTATGTATCTTCTGATTTTTATCTAGCAGCGTTATCCAGTGATGATTATCAGTTAGGAATTTCACCTGGTAACCCTAACCCGGGGGTTAATCCTGAAGCGTATTTATGGTTTCCCCAATCCATTGAAGGAGAACGTTCAGAGGTGAAAATCGCATCCACCTCAACTGCTGATGGCTATCGGGTTGAGGTAAAAATCCCCTGGAGCGTTTTCAATATCACCCCTTCGGTGGGTTCGATATATGGTTTTGCTTTTTCTATTTCAGACAATGATAACCCAGCCAAGGACATTCAACAAACGATGATATCCAATGTGAAAACACGCTTATTGGTAAATCCGATGACCTGGGGCGATTTAATCTTAACAAAATAAAAGGATTGGATAATGGATCAGGTAGGTAAAAGTAGTTTTACTGAAATAAATTAGAAGAGAATGGAGGCTAATTCCTGACGATAATACCTCGTGTCTGGGTTTTCATCCCCCAAGATTTCTAATATTCCTAAGATGACGTTTTTTAATTGATCATGGTGGAAATGTTTATCCTGACGGAGAATATCCAGGAAGCCATCTAGTGCAGCGAAGTAATTCCCTTTTTTTATCAGGCGTAAACCATGTAGATAGGCTGCCTCATTGACATCTTCCACCATATCCTCGGGTTGCTGCGGGGCGAGTAACGCATTTACAAGCGGAAGGATAATTTCAGCTGAAGCATATTCTTTACTGGCTGGAAAGGCTTGTAGGATTTCCTTCGCTTTTTCAAATTTATTTTGGCGCACAAAACACTTTGCTAAGCCTAATAACGCATGCGAATTTTCGGGTTGGATATCCAATGCCTGGCGGTATGCGCTAGCTGCTTCGATGAAATCCCCAATTTGATAAAAATGATCTCCTTTTTCAATCCATAAATCTGCCGGATTAGGAATGATATTTTTGATAAATTCACGAATGCGTGCTTCAGGTTGTATGCCTACAAACTCGCCAACCATTTGACCGTTTTTAATCGCTTTCACATGGGGGATACTATGTACACCCATTCGCACCGATAAATTTGAATTTTGATCCACGTTAATTTTTGCTAAACGAAACGCCCCTTGAGCTTCGATAGCTAACTTTTCTAAAATTGGGGTGAGTATTTTGCACGGGGAACACCATTCAGCCCAGAAATCCACAACAACAGGGGATTGATAGGAATATTCTAATACTTTATATTGGAAATCTAGTTCGGTAACATCCACGATATCTTCGCTCATTGTTCGTACCAATCCTCATTCACCATCTGAATCAATTATACCTGGTTGATTGATTTCGAGTACTTCTCCATGAACGTTTATTTTTATCTTCAAGCCAATCATTCCGAGATAAGCACGTGCCTCATCTGGAATACCTTGTGCTTGTAAGATCTGAAATTGTTTTCCAATATTCTTCAATTGCGTTGCAATCATTGCAACCGAAAAAAGGTCTTCTTGTCCTAGCATTTTAGCGGCTTGTTCACTGATGATTTCTTCATGTCCGCTAATTTGCTCGATCATCGCGTCAAATATTTGGCGGTCAATTTGTTCTGCAGGTATATGGCGGCGGAAGCCATTGTCATTTACAACATAAAAAGGTTCTTGACCAACATATACTGCTTCAACCGGTTGATCATTTTCATCGAATATCAGACCTGCAAAAATATGCTTGGCAACCATATAAAGTTCCTTTATGGATGGATATACACTATTGTACCAACATTTGCAAAGTCAAACAACCAAGCAGCATCGGGGATACTATAGTTCACACAGCCGTGGCTCATCGGCACACCGAAATTGTGGTGCCAGTAAGTGCCATGTAATCCATAATCCTGGTAAAAATACATCACATACGGCACATCCGGAAGGTAATAACCAGGCCCCGACATATTCGCATAGCGATACTTTACATAAATTTTAAATACTCCGGTAACTGTCGGGTGCAGCCATGTACCGGTTGAAACAATAAAGGATTTAACCCGTGATGAACCAATATAAGCATAGGATCGTTGTGAACTCAAATCCACCTCAATCCAATGCTCATTTGAACCAACACCCTTTGGGGGTGAAATTGGGGGAGGATTATTCGGTGCTTTGTTATTGGAAGTAGAACTTTTGCTTTGTTGATTTTTCTTTTTGGAATTAGATTTTGATGCAGCTTTGGCTTGCTCCGTCGCTGTAGGAGGTGGCTCGGTGGATGTAGGTGTGAGTGTGGCTGTGGGTGTAGGTGTTGTGGTATGAGTTGGAAGCGGTGTTGAGGTCGCTGTACTTGTTGGGGTAGGTGTTAGGGAAGCTTTTTCTATCAAAGGATTTTCAGTAATAACCAGAGTTGGCATTTGTTGAAATGTTGGAAATGCTAAGGTGGGAACAACATGGAGTTGAATTAATGTCAATAGGGTAATGCCGAAAAGGATTAATAACCAAGGCCATAAAATTTGCTTCCGTTTGACTTGAAATGGCTGCTTGCGATTAGCGTTTAAAGGTGTGCCAGGAATTGGTTTTTGTAAAGATTGAGCCTGTTGTTCAGAGAACCACGCTACACCTTTTTGAGCAGCTTCATTTTGGGGATTGATTTCCAAAACTCGACGAAGATATTTTACAGCTGTTTCAGGAGGCGAAAGAGCAGCTAAAATTAACCAACCATCCTCATTGGAAGGGTCGGCAGCAATCACTTGTTGAGCAATTTGACGAGCAGTTTTCTTATCCCCATTCCGCAACGCTAGTTTTGCGGCTTTGATATTGATCTCATTGGTCATTGCATTGCTATCCTTTTATAAGATGTCGATGAAGTGCTTATGGATTAATATCTTCATTGTTGAGATAGCATAAAATACCATTCGTGATACCTTGAGCAACCAAGTCTTGTTTTTGAGTGAGAATTTGGCGATCCAAATTTAAAAACCCTACCTCAATAATTGCCGCCACTGTATCGGGGTTAATTTCATTGAAAGCATGATAATCTTGCATATCACTGGTGACGCTATTATGGAGTGTTAGGCCGGTGGTTTTCGCATAATTCTTGCGAAGACATAAAACTAGCCTCGCTGATTTTTCCGGATGAGGATTAGATAACGCCGCGGCTACTTTAAATCCAGTCGCCTCGTTATTGATAAAGTTACATGAATCTGCATGGATAGAGAGCAAAAGGTTCGCTTTGTAATTCGTTAGCTTTGGATCAAATTCTCGTAGAATTTCAGATTTAATCCCTTTTTCTGCTAATTGCTTCTGAACCAATGATGCAATGGCAAGATTAATATCCACTTCTTTAAGTCCATCAGCACATACCGAACCCGAATCATTCCCATAATGGCCCGCAACTATCCCAACTGGAATGAATACCTCCGTAGCTACCGGATTAGGGTTTGTTTGTGTGCTATCTGCCACAATGGCTTGGTAATCATTGATAACCGGATTAGGCGATATACCTGGTTCGGTCCAGGCGGTAAATAGTGTCGCCAATAGCCCGGCAACAATGATGATGATCGGTATCTGCATGAGCATTTGCCGAAAAGGATTATTCATGTCGCTAGAAATTTTCATAATGGAATCCTACTTTATCCTAACAAATCAGGCAAGGTTAATTATCATTGAAGAGCAAGTAATGTGCCATTAAAATCAAAAACGCTCCTGTTTTCCGGAGCGTTTTATGAATTATTCGATACTAGAAAAATCCCCACTCTTCAGCAGCACCATCTTCCATCATTGAAAAATCCCAAGCCTCCATACTATATTCTATGGTGGTAGGTTTGTTTACAATTTCTTCAACTTTTTTACGGCTCATCTCTAGTAATGCCGGACCATAAGGGCAATATGGGGTGGTGAGAATCATTTTAACCGTTACACTTTCGTCGTCTATAATGACATCTCTCACCAGTCCTAATTGAATAATGTTCAATCCCAATTCCGGATCAGTGATTTCGCGCAGTTTTTCTCGCAATTCTGCTGCGAGTGATGGATGAGTCGAATCAGCTTGCCAAATTGTTTTGATTTCATTATCGTTAGTCATGGTTTATTTCCTTATTGAGATCAGATACTACATAAGTACAGGTAGCATCACCATTTAAAACACAGCGAACTTTTTCAGCAGGTAGATTTAGTAATGTAGAGATAAGCGTTTGGTCAACAGAACACACCTCAGGATGAGACTGGCTAAGATGGAGATATGGACAATTAATTTCCTGAATGTAATAATCATCTCCCTGTTTCTGCCATTCAACGGAAAATCCCTCTTGACTCAACAATTGTTTAATTAAATCTAATCGTTCTTCCATGGATAACTGGTCTAGATTGGATTCATAATCTGACGCGATATCTCTAGCCATATCCGTGAAAAGTTGGTTTAACATACCAGTGGGAAGGTGGTCTTTAAGTTGGGTAAGCAAGCGTGAGGCTAAGCGTAAGTAACGAGTTGGAAATTGTTCTCTACCTCGTTCGGTGAGATGATAGAGCCTTCTCGGCCTCCCAACACCGTGCTTTTCTTCAAAAGAAGTAACCAAGCCTTCCGCTTCAAGGCGGTTGATATGATGACGAACGGAGATAGGGTTAATTTCCACCGTCTCGGCTAATTCATTGATCGTGCAGTGTTGCCGAACTAACAGTGTTTTTAGGACTTTTTGTCTGGTCGTTCGACTTTGTTCCTCTGTAGTTGCAAGCATTTCCATATATTTCTTCTATTCTTTCTTTATATACAACAAATACCATTATTCTTTTATTTATTTCAGTATAGCATGGTGATTAATTATTGTCAATATTAAGAATTTTATCCTAAATATTATCTACTTATTTTTTGATAAATCAAGAATATTAGAATAATTAAGATAATTATCTATATTATTGACACAATTGGTAAAAATAGTTATAATACAAACTAATAAACTTTAGGAGTAAAAAGCATGTCAGAATTAGCGATTATCGATCTACATGTTAATGTAAATCACAAACCAATATTGAAAGGGGTCAATCTTGTCGTTAAGCAAGGCGAAGTGCATGCCTTGATGGGTCCTAATGGTACGGGAAAGTCGACTCTAGCATACACATTAATGGGGCATCCCAATTATGAAGTGACACAAGGTGAGATTTGGTTCAAGGGTAAAAATATCCTGGAATTATCTCCCGACCAACGATCGCATATTGGATTGTTTCTTGCATTTCAATATCCTGTAGCGATTCCGGGTGTGTCGGTCGCCAATTTTTTACGTGCTGCTATCAATGCTCACCGGAAGGTAGAAAACCCAGATGATAAAGGTATTCCTATTCCAGAATTTCGGAAACAACTCAAGCAAATGATGGAAGTATTAAAAATGGATCCTTCATTTGCAAGCCGTTATCTCAATGATGGTTTTAGTGGTGGAGAGAAAAAGCGGGTAGAAATATTACAGATGGCGATGCTAAAACCGGAGATTGCGATCATGGATGAGACTGATTCAGGTCTCGATATTGATGCACTACGCATTGTCTCCGAAGGGGTAAATACCCTACGCGGACCAGATATGGGTGCTTTGGTGATCACCCATTATCAAAGAATACTAAACTATATCAAGCCAGATTTTGTGCATATTATGATGGAAGGTCAAATAGTTGAATCTGGTGAAGCTGACTTAGCTCTTCAACTCGAAGAACACGGTTATGACTGGTTGAAAAATAAAGCTGAAGTAGTGATGAAATAGTGGTTTCTCATTAAGAGGTGACAAATGGCAAGCGACGCAACAATGTTAGAAGGTATTGGTGAATATAAATACGGGTTTAATGATCCCGATATTTCCGTTTTTAAATCCCGCAAAGGATTAGACCGACATGTGGTAGAACAAATTTCGGAAATGAAAGGGGAGCCGCAATGGATGCTCGAATTCCGATTGAAGGCTTTGGAGCATTTCTTAAAGCGTCCTATGCCCACATGGGGCGGTGATCTCTCAAAATTAAATTTAGACGAGATCTATTACTATGTCAAACCAACCGAAGCTACAGAACGAAGTTGGGATGATGTTCCTGATACAATTAAAAACACCTTTGAAAAATTAGGTATTCCAGAAGCGGAGCAAAAATTCCTTGCGGGAGTCGGCGCCCAATATGAATCAGAGATGGTTTACCACAGCATCCAAGAGAAGCTTGAAAAACAAGGAGTGATTTTCTTATCCATTGAAGATGGGCTGAGAAAACACCCCGATTTATTTCGAAAATATTTTTCTACCGTTATTCCCATTGAAGATAATAAATTTGCCGCTCTCAACAGTGCTGTTTGGTCTGGTGGATCATTCATTTACGTACCAAAAGGTGTTAAGGTTGATTTACCATTACAAGCATATTTTCGGTTAAACGTTGCTAACATCGGACAGTTCGAACGCACTTTAATCATCGCTGATGAAGGGTCTCAGGTGCATTATGTAGAAGGATGTACTGCGCCTACCTATACGACTGATTCATTCCATAGTGGGGTAATCGAAATTATTGTCCACAAAGGTGCTCGGGTGCGCTATACCACCATACAAAACTGGTCAACGAATGTCTATAACTTGGTAACCCAACGAGCGATGGTATTCGAAGACGCCACGATGGAGTGGGTAGATGCGAACTTAGGATCGAAATTAACAATGAAATATCCATCATGCTACCTGAAAGAGCCAGGCGCCCATGGAGAAATCCTTTCTATGGCATTTGCTGGCAGAGGACAGCACCAAGACGCGGGAGGAAAAGTCATCCATTTTGCGCCTCATACATCAAGCAAAATTGTCTCAAAGTCCATTAGCAAAGCCGGTGGTCGCTCCTCCTACCGCGGATTATTGAAAGTCTATAAAGGGGCAACGGATGTCAAATCTAATGTGGTTTGTGATGCGCTTTTACTAGACGAAACCTCTCGTTCAGATACGTATCCATATATTGAAGTGGATGAAGAAGATGTCACGATCGGACATGAAGCAACTGTATCCAAAGTAGGTGAGGAGCAGCTATTTTATTTAATGAGTCGTGGTTTGAATGAGGATGAGGCAACATCCATGGTGGTAAGTGGTTTTATTGAACCATTAGTAAAAGAACTACCCATGGAATATGCAATCGAAATGAACCGTCTTATCCAATTACAAATGGAAGGATCAATTGGTTAAATTATGGAAACACCAGTTGTAATTACCAAAAGAATTAACAATGATATTAAAAACCCAAGAGAATTTATCATCCAGGAAGAAGATATTCCAGGGATTAGAACTCAAAATGGTACTGCCGACTTTATTTTGCAGCATCGGTTAAAAAGCTGGGAAGTCTACCAGTCGACCCCTATGCCCTCCACAACCGATGAGGCTTGGCGGAGAACAGACTTGCGCGGGTTAAAAGCTGGCTCATTAATTTTGAGGCCAGACTATAAACAATCAGTTTTACCGCCCCGCAACTTAACAAAACCGCTTTTAGGGAAAAGGCAAGCTGGTCAAATAGTCTTAATTCCTGGACAAGGAACCATTGACAATATTAATCCCTCAATCGTAAAAACGGGCGTGATTTTCACGGATTTGAAAACTGCACAAGAGGACCATGCGCAATTTTTGGCGCAAACCTTAGGCCAAATTGTCAAGCCAGAGGATGGTAAATTTGCAGCTCTTGCATCCACAATGGCTGAAGATGGAATAGTCGTTTATATTCCGCGCGGTGTCCACTTAAAAGAACCGCTGCATAGTGTAATTTGGTCACCAGGCCGCAACTTAGCCCGGTTTACCAGATTGATCATTTGGCTTGACGAAGATAGTGAATTAACTTATGTAAACGAGCTGTCTTCTCCGAACCAACTCAACAGCCAGAGTTTCCATGCCGGGATTGTTGAAATTTATGTTGGCAAAGGAGCACATTTAACCTTTGTTGAGTTGCAATCATGGGGGAATGATGTATGGAACTTTACACATGAACGAGCACGAATCGACCGCGATGGCAAGATAGATTGGATTTTTGGTGCTATGGGCAGTCACCTTACTAAAAATTTCAGCGATATTGATTTAATTGGTCAAGGTGCAACCGCAATCATGTCGGGGTTCTATTTCACGAACAAAGATCAACACCTCGATCATGATACCCAACAAAATCACCTAGCTCCGAATACCACCAGCGATTTATTATTCAAAGGAGCTCTTAAGGATCAAAGCCGCTCAGTGTGGCAGGGTATGATTTATGTAGCGCCAGGTGCACAAAAAACCGATGGTTACCAAGCTAACAGAAACTTGACATTAAGCCGCTCTGCACGCGCCGATTCAATCCCAGGCTTGGAAATTCTTGCAAACGATGTTCGTTGCACTCATGGTGCAACAGTTGGGAAATTGGATGAAGAAGAGCTATTTTATTTATTGAGTAGGGGTATCCCGTATACCGAAGCAGTTCGATTAATCGTGGAAGGTTTTTTTGAACCAATTATGCAACGGATTCCATTTGAAGGAGTTCGGCGCAGATTTCGTTCTATAATTAAAAGAAAAATCAGATAAAATCAGAGATAACGCAATTATTTTAAAATTCATTTATGGAGGTGGAAATTGACAGAAATCCATTTCACAAAAGCACCAAATCTAGATGAGGTTTTTGAGGTGGGGACCATGGTCGAAGTGTTTTGCGATCATGAAAAAGACGGTAACCGAATCCGAGATTGGTTACTTGGGACTGTAGTACAGGTTGATCCGAAAATGGTCGCCGTTCAATTTCAACAAAATGTCTATCTAACCGATGGTTGGATGGTTCCCGATCGGGTATTATGGTGTCCAAAAGATTCCCATAATATTCGTTTACCACGAAAAAGAAAAAGAGTCAAAGCAGGCTAAAATAATATGGATAACCAAAGAGCGATGACGCACAGCATTGATTTAAGAGAAAAACGAGCTGACTTTCCAATACTGGAACGCCAGGTAAGACCTGGCGTTCCCCTCGTTTATCTCGATTCCGCTGCCACCAGTCAAAAACCAACAGCGGTGATTGAGGCAATGGATGAATTTTATCGTCTAAGCAATGCGAATATCCACCGCGGAATTCATGTCCTTGCCGAAGAAGCAACAGCGAAATACGAGAAAAGCCGTGGCACAGTTGCCCATTTTATTAATTCACCCTCGAGTAAACAAATCATTTTTACCCGTAATACAACCGAGGCGATCAATTTGGTAGCGTTCTCTTGGGGAAGAACCTTTCTGAAAGAAGGGGATGTTATTCTCTTAACAGAAATGGAACACCACTCTAATTTAGTGCCTTGGCAGCTATTATCCTCTAGCATTGGGACGAAACTCGAATTTATTCCGGTCACCGACGAGGGGTTGTTAGACGAGAATGAATTCCACAAAAAACTGGAATTAAACCCCAAGTTAGTTGCATTTACCCACATGTCCAATGTACTCGGAACGATTAATCCAGCAAAACAAATGATAGCAGAAGCACACAAGTACGGAGCACTGGTTTTATTAGACGGAGCTCAGTCTGTCCCTCATTTCGCGGTGGATGTCAAAGATTTAGATGTGGATTTTTTTGCTTTTTCGGGACATAAAATGTGTGGGCCAACTGGCATTGGTGTATTGTACGGGAAAAGAGAATTACTTGAAAAAATGCCCCCATTTTTAGGGGGTGGAGATATGATCAAACGAGTTTATCTGCGGGAATTTTCAGCCAACGAAATCCCGTATAAGTTTGAAGCTGGCACCCCTGCAATTGCTGAAGTCATTGGTTTAGGTGCTGCCATCAACTATCTTAAATCCATCGGAATGGATATCATTGCCCAGCATGAACAAAATTTAGTTGCCTACGCTCTAGAGAAGATTGCCTCAATCGATGGAATTACCATTTATGGACCTTCGGCAGAGAAAAAAGGGGGAGTAATTTCCTTTACCCTCAATGGGGTCCACCCCCATGATATTTCTCAAATTTTAGACCAATATGGTATTGCTATTCGCGCTGGCCATCATTGTGCCATGCCTTTACATGATCGTTTCCAACTCACTGCCACTGCAAGAGCAAGTTTTTATTTATATAACACGCTTGAAGAAATAGATCGGCTTGCAGATGCAATATACCATGTGAAAGATACTTTTGGAGTTTAGTACAACGATGGATGACTTTTATCGAGAACTAATTATTGACCGCTATAAAAACCCCTTACATCGCGGTGCTTTAGATCCAGCCGATATTACTTTCGAGGATGATAATCCCTTATGTGGCGACCATATTCGCATTGACTTGCGTGTAGATAATAACGGAATAATCACAGAAGCAGCCTTTGACGGCAAAGGATGTGCTATATCTCAAGCATCGGCAGATTTGTTAGTCGAATCCATTGTTGGAAAAAACATCGAAGAGGTTAAGAAATTGTCCAAACAAGATATCCTTGACATGCTCGGTATTGAACTTGGTCCCGTCCGCTTGAAATGTGCGTTATTATCCTTAAAGGTCCTCAAGGCAGGAGTGTATGGACTAAAAGAAGCCAACGATGACTTGGTGGAGGAGGATTAATTGTTATGTTTAATTACCGACAATTTGACTCTTCAAAATGCAAATTTATTGATATAGCTGGTGTAGAAGAAGTGAAGAATGGTCAGCGCATATTTTTTGAGGTAGATGAAGCTTCGATTGTTTTATTTAATATTGGAGGGGAATATTTTGCAATTGAAAATGAATGTTCTCACGATGGTGGGCCTATTGGTGAAGGAGATCTCGAGGACAAGTGTATTGTCTGCCCGCGACATGGGGCAAAATTTGATATCGCGACTGGTCAAGCATTATCATTACCTGCTGTTGAAGATATCCCCGCTTATCCAGTTCGTGTCAAAGCAAATAGAATCCAAATTGGAATACCCAAAAAATCGGTTAAGTCCAACCGATAGCCCAAAATGTAGGGATAAAGAGGAGTCTTCGGTTTTCATGGCGAGCTTGATAATCTACCCTTTTTAATTGATCAATTTCACCTTGAGTAAGATATGGAAATAAGTCATATTCTAAATAATTCCATTCAAATTTAAACTCCGCTAAAGAGGATAGGGAAGACCACTCGTGCCCAAAAATTCCTCCTTTTACATTTTTCAATCCACTGTTAGCAAAAAGCTCCTTTAATTTTCTTCCCATTGCTAGGTCTGCACCAGATTGAGCTAAGGCGTGGTTTTGGATCTCACCTATTTTTTGTAATTCATCAGGATAATCAATGCGGGCTTTGTAATCTGGCTCAGCAAACGCAATCACAACGCTTTTCTCTTTCATAACTCGCAGGGCTTCTTGGAGAATACGATTTAAAGGTGTAACCCAAAGCAAGAAATAATGGAAAAAACAAACATCAAACACTTCATTACAAAAAGGAAGGTTAAATGCATCCCCATTAACAAGTTGTATTCCAACCTTATTTTGTTTTGCAAAGTGGAGATAATCCGGATTAATATCCACACCGATTAGATTTAAATACCCGTGTAGGTGCAAATCAGCTAACACCACCCCAGTTCCACAACCAATTTCAAGGATATTTGCATTTGCAGGTATATTTAATTGTTCTAAGATATATTCTCTAAGCGGTTTTGTCCATTCAGATTGGTTACGGAATTGCTCATCAATTTGGGGTAGCGTTTGCTTGTTGTACATAGGTTTGACAATTTTGCCAAATTTTATTCCAATCGTCTTCTAATAAATTACCTAAAACAACATTGATGCCTTGGGCAGGTAATATATCTCCATCGGGTTCAACATATACCCATGCTCGACCTGCACCGTCCACAATTTGCTCATTAACCATATCCATCGCTATTGGATTGAATTTAGAATAAGGAACAGGTAAATCCCAAACAAGTTTTAGCCCGTTGGTTGTGCATAAATCGCGCGCTGTGCTGAGTAATTCAACCTGCAATGGATCCGTGATGCTCAAAGAAATCGCATTAATTTGCGCAGCTAACAATCGTTGCACTATCTCTCTAACTTGATCCTGATGATCAGCTGATAATGTGAGATGAACTGCAGTAAAAATATCTTTTGCAGTGACTTTATTAATGGCATTCCAACTTTGCTCCTGAGCCACATCCAAGGTGATTAAAACATGATCTAAACCGGATTGTAACAATTGATCTAAATAACTCTCATCATTAAGCTTTAATCCATCTGTGATCAATCCACAGACCTGACCGTTATTCTCAGTAAAAGCAATTAAGTCAGTGAGATCTTCGCGCATGGTCGGTTCACCACCAGTGAAAATGACATGAGGGATACCTGCCTGCCAGCTTTTAAGGATAATTTCCTTCCACTGCGATGTCGTTAATTCTTGCTTTACACGCGAATCTGGTGCGTAATCACCGGGAGTAAATTGGGGTAATCGATAAGTCAACGCGCAATCGATGCGATAAGGTGCAGATAAATGAGCGGTTTGATAAGGAATTTTCCGTTCGATCTCGATAAATTCTTCTGGATCCAGGTCGGTGCGTTCAGTGAGTGTGGCAAGTTTTTGGAGAAATTCCTTAAAGTCTCTCTCAGCTGTTCCTCTAGAAACCCGATATTTACGGACAATATTTTCTATTGCATCTTGCTCGCTCAAACCATGAATGATGCCATACGCCATATCAACTGCCACTGGATTTAAATGCAGCACAATGGAAGCATTCAGGATTAATACTCCATTTCCATCTGATTCGACTCGGAGGAATGCTTTTTGTACATTAGATAGGAGAGGAATATTTTGGGCAGTATAAATACCCGCTGGAATGGGCGGAAGTGGTTCAAAATAATGCAGTAATTGATTAAAATATTTTTTCATATGGACATCCTATAGATTTGTTGGTGATTTGGTTGGAGCGGTGCGAGGGGGCATCCCCCACCACATTCCTTTTGTAATATACAAGATTTACATTCATCATTCAGATAAGCACGGTTTCTCAGTGAAACACATAATGGATTCTCCCAAATTTCATTCCAATTATTTTTCAAAATGTTTCCAACATTAATATAATAAGACTGACAGGGTAATACATCTCCGTTTGGTTCTATGCACATGTTATATAGAGCAGCAGTACATCCCTTTATCCCAAGATCGAGTGACATAGGATCAAAATGACAATAGGCTGTGGGCGTATACCAAATTAATCTTTGTCCACTATTTTGAACAAACGCCTGCGCCATTTGTAATAACGAAAAAAGCTCATCATCTAAAAGGCTGTTGTCAATTGCCTTACCTTTGCCAGAGTAAATCAGTGCATTGATACCCACTGTTGGAACGCCTGCTTTGGATAGATACTCCAATGTATCCATCAGGGTGGGACTGTTTTCACGTAGTAGGGTTGTGTTAGTCATGACAAACAATTTTTGAGCTAGCGCGTTTTTAATTCCAGCGTTGGTTTCCTCCCAGGCTGAGGGGTTGCGGACGATATGATTGTGGATTTCGGGATGCGCCGATTCTAGTGTTATTTGGACATGATCTAATCCTGCATCCACTAACCTTTGTACAAAATGATTGTCGCTTAACCGTCTGCCATTCGTATTCAAGCCAGTAATCAAACCCTTATCTGTCGCATAAGCGATCAGTTCGGTTAATCCTTTATACAATGTCGGTTCACCACCAGTGAATACGATATGGGGAATGCCTATTTCGATAAGTTTGTCAATGACTTCTTTCCATTCAACAACAGTTAAAGGACTCAATGCCCGCCCTGCTTCATTGTAACAATGATAACAATCATTGTTACAAGCATAGGTAAGCGCCAGGTCCATCCGATAAGGCGCAGAGGGAATTCTCTGAAACGGATATTCCGTGTCAATATTTTCTATTTCGCAGAAGCAAACATAGCCATTATTCAGGATCGATTCGAGAGAATTAACAAACTGACGATAATCCTTCTCCAAAATTGCATATTTTTCATGGTAATGATGAGAGAGTTTTTGTAAGATATCTTTTTCACTAAAATTATTGAGGTAATAATACGCCATCATTGTTGCAGTGGCATTTAAATGCAGTACGGTGTTCCCGTTGATAATCAATGTGGAATTGCCATCGGTTTCAACCCTTAAATGCACATTCATCTGCGGGAATTGGGCTAATTTACCAAAATGATGTAGCTTTGCTGGGATAATCATCTTGGTGTGATTATGATTGAAGAAATTAAGCGTTTTCATCAATACAACTATCTTCCGCCACCAGCACATGCACAAGCACACCCAGCACAAGCACAAGCGCACGCACAAGCACAACCGCCACTACTACTATGACTAGATGACCGAGAACTGGATGGAATTGGTTCCGGGTTTGTTTTTGAGGTTACTTTCCCTGTAAAAGTTTCGATGTTTCCAATTACCGATGCTGAAAAGTTTTGAACCCCTTTTACCATTGATGCGGCAAAATCAGAACCGGGTAAATGCGGCAGACTAATTTGAGCAGGCCCTGCACTGGTTGGGGCGGAGGGAATGCCAGCGCTAGCGGTTCTCGCTGGTGAGAAAGTCGGATCATAACGCGACCACCAGATTGGGACAAAGACAGGTCCTTGGCCGAAAACGGTGCGTGTATGATCGTCATAATCTTTATCCAGCATAGTCCATTCCAGATTTTCATCAAATTTTTGTGATTTAACTTCGGGTGTATTCGCATCTTCAACCTGCTTCCAGGCTGTTTGAACGATATTCTTATAATAATCAATCGTTTCTTTTCGACTAAATCCGCGCATTTTTTCTTGAATAGAACGTACAATACCAATTACACATTCTTGCAAGGCTTCTTGCCGCTCATTTTTTGCCTTCTTTTGGAAGGCTTTGATAAAATCTATTTCATAAGGGCGCAAATTCTCGGGGAGGGGTTCAATTGTCTCAATCTCGAACGGTTCCTTTGAGATAACCTTTACAGCTCCTTTTTTGATTAATGCAAATAAGATCATCGTCAGGATCTTATCCAAAGGTTGTTCCATTAAAATTGCCGCTTCTACTGCGGTCAGTCCGCGTTTAATTCCATGCCCTTCGAGGGCTATTTTTGGAGGGAGGTATTGTGATTTACGCCGATACCCACGAATGAACGAATAGATAATCACGAAAACAATAAAAGCGGGCAAAAGGATACAGATAATGATTGTTAATAAACTCTCGATTATTGCACTGAGATTAACGCTCTGGGCAACAATGGCGGTTTCGGGAACATACTTCTTTGGAAATGATGCGCCGAATTGATACTCAGTCGCTGCCGATGCGGCGGGGTTAGTCCAGGTATAAGTAATATGGCCATTTTGATCGAAGCCAGTGCTTGGTTGTTCTGGAAATCCAGGTGGAGCAGCATGCCAGCGTGGTTCTTGCGGTTGGACTCCGCTAGGCAAATGGTAAGTAACTGTTAAATTTGTTGTTCCCTGAACATATTCAGAGCCAAACCAGGTAGGGACAAAAACTGCGCTAGCATAATTTGAATCCTCGCTATCGACGTAAAGGACATTCTGGATATTATTGATAACCACTTGAAGAACACCATTCCCTCCAGGTGGAATCGCATATTGCCCAAGGTCTACTGCTACGCCATTTTTAACGTAGGGTGATTTTTCAATTCGTGAAAGAGGATTTCCATCAATCGAAGCGGTAACTTTCCCTATGTCATAATTCGGAGTGGGAGCACCAATATCCACCACATCAATTGCATCAGCATGAGGAGAGTTTTGAAAAGCAAATTGATAAGCAACCGTGAGCGTTCCATCATCATTCCAATAAACATCTACACTTTCACTGGTTACTTGAAACAAGTAAGTCTGGGCAAATGCAGATGTTCTGGTCAGTAGACAAAATATTAATACAAAACCGAGAGCAATTTTTTTTATAGTATTATGCACAGGAAACTCCTTCGATGAAGGTCACCTTTACCATTTTGGATCTTCGGTTAATTGATAGGTTGTATTGCAATATGGGCAGTGGACGACCGGCGCACCAGCGACCATTTCAATGTTATCCATGGTCAAATTACCGCCGCAATTTTTGCATTGTAAGTTTTCCAGGTTAATGTTAGCGGGTAAGTCAATTTTAATGGTGACATTTTGGTTGGCTTGTGTTGCTGCGGCTGTTTTTCTGTTTACGAACCACACAATTGCCAATCCAATCCCAACAGTGATGACACCAATAATGATCCAGCCAGTACTTCCTTGAGGGCTGAATGCCCCCCAGATAAATAAGACACCGAAGAAAATCAAAATCCCAGCCACAATATTTCCTATGATACGCATAATCAACCCTTTCCAAATGAATTCTTATTAATATATTACTTCATAATATACGTAAAGCAATTAAAAATGGCATTTAATTTTATTGATTGTTCACGCTTTTGGTATTAAAAAATAAAAAGTGGATCCTTGCTGTTCAACACTCTCTGCCCATATTGTTCCACCATGTGCCTCGACAACATGCTTTGCAATCGCCAAACCCAACCCGGTTCCTCCGCTTGCTCTTGCCCGATCCGTCTTATAAAAGCGTTCAAAGATACGCGGTAAATCCTCAGCAGGGATTCCAACTCCACTGTCTTTCACACTAAATAAAACTTTATCGCGTTCCGGGCGGACAGAAAGGATGATTTTCCCACCGCGAGGGGTAAATTTAATGGCGTTGTGAAACAGATTGCCCAATACCTGTTCCAACCGTTGAGGATCAGCAAGCACCTCTGGTGTGTGTGGCGCACATTCGGTAATAACTTGGATACCTGCGCGTTCCGCCTGCAGACCCAATCGTTCTACTACCTTCTCAATAATTTCACTAGGTTGAGCGGGCCGCAAACGGAGGGGTACTTGTCCAGATTCGATTCGGGATAATTCTAATAACTCTGAGACCATATGGCTGAGAGAATCCACCTCAGTCTCAATCTGGATTAAGAATTTTCGCGCTGCTGGAGGATCTTCAAGTGCGCCTTCTTGTAAGGTTTCTGTCAGCGCTTTTAATGAGGCAAGTGGTGTGCGAAGCTCATGGGAGATATTACTAATGAAATCACGCCGAACCGTTTCAAGGTATCGCTGGCGGGTTAAATTCTGTAATATCATTAAGACACTACCTTCGGCAACTTGTTCTAATGGAACGGTGGTGCATTGAATGTATAGCTTCTTGGGCTGAATTTCAATCAAAGCGCTTTGGGTCTCTTTATTATCCCGTCCTTTTTGCCATAGTTCAATAAAATGGGGATAATCTAGAGCTTGCATGATTGATTTTCCAATTAGATTTACTTCGCCAAGATTTAACATCCGCTTCACCGCGGGATTGACTAATTGAATCGTGCCATCCTTATCAATAATCAAAACCCCATCGGTCATTTCTTGCAATACGGCAGAGATTTTATTGCGTTCATTTTCTAATGCTTCGATCTTTGTTTGTAATTGTTCTGTCAGATAATTAAAAGCTGTAACTAATCGTCCTACCTCGTTATTTTGTTCCGCATTAATGTTCCTCGGTTTCCAATCGGAAGAGAATCCATCACGGGTAACAGAAGCAATAGATTTGGTTACTTCTTCAATTGGGCGAGTTGCGATTTGGGAAATGTTTAGGATCAGCAAGGAAATTATCAAAATGGAGAGAAGTGTTACGCTTCCCAACATCGTTATTAATTGGTTCTGTTTTCGATGAAATTGGTCTAATGGAACTTCCAATCGTACAAAGCCCAGTAGCTGATCGCCTTTTTTAATTGGCAAAGCAATATAGAGAGTATCCAGGTTAGTCTGTGTATCACGTCGGTGATCGATGCCGTAATCATGAGATAATGCCATTTTTATTTCCGGATTTTCAAGTACGTTCTTTGGCGAGTTTTCTAAGGGTTGCGATTCGCTGATTATCAGCCCATTATTATCCACTATAGAAATTGGTTCACCTAATATGGTTCCCCATTGTTTCAATTGTTCATCTAACTTTTGGCCAGGTTGAACTGGCTTTTCTTCTAGTGCCAAAGCGATAAAACGAGCATCTGCGAGTAAATCCTGGCGGATCATCTCATAAAAAACTGTGTTGAAATAATATATATAGAAAACCCCTAAAGCGGATAATGCAATTAAGATGATTAATATAATTGGAAATGCGATGTTATATCGAATGCTTTTGAACATTCATCCCTCAAAGCGATAACCCGAACCCCTAACCGTTAATATTCGCCTGGGTTGTGCTGGATCAGTTTCGATTTTTTCACGTAACCAACGAATATGGACATCAACTGTCCTACTCCCGCCATTAAAATCCCAACCCCATACTCTTTCCAATATGAGATCACGTGACAGCATTTGCCCTTTGTGTCGTACAAGAAAAAGGAGCAAATCGAACTCTTTCGGTTTTAATGAGAGTGGTTGATTATTTTTATACGCTTCACGACGGGTGAGATCGATTGTTAGATCACCAAAGTTAATGACTTCTTTTGGCATTTGAGCTTCTGTATCTATCTCCGCCCTCACCATCCGCACACGTCGTAAATTCGCTTTCACCCTTGCCATTAATTCCCGCATCGAAAATGGTTTGGTCACATAGTCGTCTGCTCCCATCTCTAAGCCTATGACGCGATCAATTTCTTCGTCTTTTGCAGTTAACATGATAATCGGGATATTCATCTCTTGGCGTAGAATTCGACAAACCTCAAAGCCATCTAACACTGGCAACATTAAATCTAAGATCATTAAATCTGGTTGCACTTTGCGAGCTATTTCGATGGCACGTTGTCCATCGTCTGCAGTTTCTACTTGATATCCTTGCTTGGTTAGATTATAAGCAAGGGTATCTCGCAAAGCTACTTCATCTTCCACAACTAGAATCTTATCGCTCATTTTTCACGCCCTCTTGTCTATTTAAAATTTTTTCTGATAATTCCGCATCCGAAGGTTCAACCAGAATACTGCCATCGTGGAGGATAATGGTTGGAACACTACGATTTCCATGGTTGATCTCCATGACTAATTTTTCTGCCTCTTTGTCTTTATCAATGTTTATCCATTCATAAGGAATTTGATTTTTTTGAAAAAAACGTTTTGCTCTTATACAATCTCCACACCAATCCGTTCCATAAACCTTGATGATAAAATTGTCCACGATATTTCCTCCACAGATGAGAAGAGATAAGTTCTTTTCTATTATACAGCGAGTTTTATAGATATAATTCAAATATGGTATATTTTCAGCTAAATTTATAACAAGGTGAGGTTATGGATAATCCAACCGATCTCCAGAAACGTTTACAAGAACTCCGGCAACAAATTCGTTTTCACGATTATCAATATTATGTGCTCAATAATCCCATCATCAGTGATTATGAATACGATCAACTATATGCAGAATTAAAACGGATTGAAAGTGAACATCCGGAATGGATTACTCCCGATTCACCAACACAACGAGTAGCTGGGGTCGCATCCGATAAATTTGAAAAAGTCACCCATCCAAAGCCAATATTAAGTCTCGCCAACGCTTTTGATAAAAACGGTGTCCTCGATTGGTACGAACGGATAAAGAAGCTCGATGAAAGAGTAGAAAAAGCTGATTTTGTCGTTGAGCCAAAAATCGATGGTTTGACGGTCGTCCTTCATTACCGTGACGGTGTATTTGTTCAAGGTGCAACGCGTGGGGATGGTATCGTTGGTGAAGATGTTACTCCAAATTTAAAAACAATAAAAGCGCTCCCCTTGACCATCCCGCTGCCAGATTCCAATTTAAAAGCACCTCCTTATGCAGTTGTACGCGGCGAAGTATTCATCACACTTAAAGATTTCGACCAGCTCAATCGAAAACTTGAAGAAGCAGGAGAAAAAGTATATCTCAATCCTCGCAATACTGCTTCGGGTAGTTTACGTCAATTAGACCCAGCGATTACTGCATCCAGACCATTAACGCTATTAACCTATGACATCGTCCAAATGGATGGTGAGCATCCCAAAACTCAACAGGAAATGCTTGATTTATTAACTGCTTGGGGCTTCCCGGTCGTTGAGAGCATCTACTGCCCGGATATTCAAAGTGTGTTAAATGCGTATGATATTTATTTAGAAAAACGAGATCAATTATTGTATGAAGCAGATGGTGCGGTCATTAAACTAAATGATATTTTATTAGCAGAACAATTAGGTGTTGTAGGGAAAGATCCGCGTGGCGCGCTGGCGTATAAATTCCCCGCACGGGAAGTGACCACAAAATTATTGGATATCGGGGTTAATGTTGGCAGAACAGGTGTATTAACTCCATATGCGATTTTAGAACCGGTCGAAATAGGCGGAGTGATTGTAAAACAAGCCACATTACATAATTTCGATTTTATTGCCGAAAAAGATATTCGCATAGGCGATCGTGTCATTGTCAAAAGGGCTGGGGACGTAATCCCATATATCATAGGACCAATCATTGAGGCAAGAGACGGAAGCGAGAAAGTTTACCAACCCCCGCAAGTTTGTCCAGCGTGCGGACAAAAAGTGGAACATTTTGAAGGGGAGGTGGCCTGGTATTGTGTAAACGCGGCTTGTCCAGCTCAACTAGTGCGTAATCTTGAGCATTTTGTTTCGCGTTCAGCAATGGATATCGTTGGTTTAGGGATAAAACTCGTGGAACAATTTGTCGAAACGGGATTGGTTAAAGATGCTGCAGATTTATACACGCTTAAAAAAGAGGATTTGCTCAGCCTCGAAGGGTTCGCAGAGAAAAAAGCAGAAAATATCATCAATGCAATCCAGCAATCCAAAAATCAGAGTTTAGCGAGGTTTATTATTGGATTGGGAATAAGAGGAGTTGGCGAAGTGGCTGCCAACGATCTTGCTAATCATTTTGGAAGTCTCGATAAATTGATGAATGCCACTATGGAAGATCTAATGAAAATTGAAGGAATTGGCCCAAATATCGCGCAAGCTATTGTAGACTGGTTCCATACTCCACGCAATCGAGAACTCCTCGAAAAACTAAGAAAAAATGGAGTTTGGCCTGTCCAAAGTAAAGCCAAAGAAGGCACTCTCGAATCTCAAACTTTTACGGGAAAAACCTTTGTTATTACCGGAACATTAGAAAAATTTACACGCGATGAAGCTAAAGAGTTTATCGAAGAGCGTGGTGGCAAAGTCACCGATTCTGTTAGCAAGAAAACCTCATTTCTTGTAGTTGGCAGCAATCCTGGCTCAAAACTCGATAAAGCAAAGGAATTGAATATACCGATACTGACAGAAGAAGAATTACTGAAAATGGCGAACACATGAATCATGAGACAAGAGCGTCAGATATTGAATCACTGGATAAATCAGAGATAGATAGATCTTATCCATTCAAGATAATTTGACAGATTAAGTTAATCGGGCTACACTTGCCAATCAACATAGAATATGATTATAAAAAAGAAATTATTATGGTTAGGGTTCAACCAGGATAAAAGGAGCAATGATGGAAAATCGAATCAAAGATAACATCGCCAAACGAATTGAAGCGATGAATCAAAGAGTAGCTGAAATTCGCGCTCAAGACCTATATTTTTACAATCAAGCTGTGGAAGAGCTACGGGGTGGTTCACGTGTATTGGTGAATGGTCGAGAAATGGGAATGTATGCATCCTATTCCTATTTGGGTTTAGTTGGTCATCCAAAAATCAATCAAGCTGCTCAGAAGGCAATTGACCAGTATGGCACTGGTACCCATGGTGTAAGGACACTTGCGGGAAGCCTAAAACTCCATCAAGAATTAGAAGAAACGATTGCCTCTTTCAAGCATGCTGAAGCGGCGATTACTTTTACCTCTGGGTATGTGACAAACTTAACCGTTGTCTCTACCTTAGTGGGTCGCGGCGATTATGTTATATCAGACAAGCTGAATCATGCCAGCATTGTCGATGGGTGTTTAATGTCTGGTGCCAAATTTTTACGCTTCCCTCACAATGATATGGCAGCCTTAGAGCAGCGATTACAACAAGTACCAGATGGTTTTGCCAAGCTTGTGATTGCCGATGCGGTTTTCAGCATGGATGGTGATCTGATCAATTTTCCCAAAACGGTTGAACTTTGTAAAAAATACAACGCCTGGTTAATGATTGATGAAGCTCATTCTGTAGGTGTATTGGGTGAAAAAGGAACAGGGATTGAAGAGTACTTCAATATGCCGGATACGATTGACATCAAGATGGGCACATTAAGTAAAACGATCCCATCTGTGGGAGGGTATATCGCCGGTAATAAAGACCTCATTAGTTATCTCCGTCACGCCAGCCGTGCTTATATCTTTTCGGCAGCATTACCCCCTGCTCAGGCAGCGGCAGCCAAGGCGGCTTTTGAGGTCATTCTCGAAGAACCCTGGCGCATCCAGAAATTAAGAGCCAATGCAAATCAATTTATTCGTGGACTTCGCGAACGCGGTTTCGATACCATGTTAACTGAAACTGCGATTGTTCCTATTCTCTGTGGTAGTGATGAGGCTGCCTTCGCCATGACGCGTGCAGCCCAGCGAAAAGGGATATTTGTTCTACCGGTTGTATCACCTGCGGTTCCTCCAGGCCTGGCTCGTCTCCGGGCTACGGTTACCGCTGCACATGAAGCCCATGAAATCGAAAGTGCAATGGACATTATCGAAAAAGCGGGCTGGGAGGTGGGTATATTACAAAAATAAAAACCCGTCCCAAAATAATCCTAAAACCAAACAAGGAGCGCTCGGTAATTCTCCATCATCCATGGATTTTTTCCGGGGCAATTCAAAAACAAGATTTATCTATTCCTGCGGGTGAGATTGTTGAAGTTTATTCCAACAGTGGTGAATGGCTGGCATGTGGGGCGTTCAATCCACATTCACAAATTCGGGTTCGTATTTTTACCTGGGACAAAGATACGCTAATTAATGGTGATTATTTCCGAAACAAAATACAAACAATTATCGAGGAAAAGAACCACTTATTCGATAGAAATCAAATTAATGCGTATAGAATTATATATGCCGAGTCCGATGGTTTACCAGGTTTAATCGTAGATCAATACGCAGAAACTGTCGTGGTGCAATTCCTCAGTTCGGCTTGTGAAAAATGGCGTGAGGTTATCGTTGCAACACTTGCAGACATCCTCAAACCTGCTGCAATCATTGAGCGTTCCGACAGCGATACACGAAAATTAGAAGGCTTAGACATAAAAGTTGGGAAGTTATGGGGAAATCAAATAGAAAATCCGGTTTTAATACAAGAAAATGGACTTTCTTATTGGGTGGATGTATTTCAAGGTCATAAAACTGGCTTTTACCTCGACCAAAGAGACAACCGCTTGAGAATCAGCCATTATGCAAATAACCGCCAGATTTTAGATTGTTTTTGCTATAGCGGGGGAATGGCATTACCCTGTATAAAAGCGGGAGCGAAAAGTGTGGAATGCATCGATAGCTCAGCAGAAGCACTTAATCTGTTGAGAAAAAATATACAGGTTAATCACTCTGATGAGACTAGAATCAACCTTATCGAAGGGGATGTTTTTACGGAACTCAGAAAAAGGCGTGATCAGGGTCATGCATATGATATGGTGATCTTGGATCCTCCTAAATTTGCTCCAACAGTAACCTTTGTCCACAAAGCAACCCGAGCATATAAAGACATCAATCTCATGGCATTAAAACTACTCAAAAGAGACGGAATATTAGCTACCTTTTCATGTTCAGGCGGCATCAATTTGGAATTGTTTCAAAAAATCATTTTTTCAGCTGCACTCGATGCACATCGGGATGTGAAAATTCTTGAAACGTTACACCAAGCCAGTGACCACGCGGTGGCTCTTAATTTTCCCGAGGCAGCCTATTTAAAAGGATTTATTTTACATGTAAATTAAAAGACCATTGAGACATTTCAATGGCCTTTTAGTGGAGATGGCGGGAATCGAACCCGCGTCCGAAAGATTCGTCCCTCGAATCTCTACGAGCCTAGACCCTTGTGCAGTTCGTCAGATATTCCCCAAGGGACAAAGGAAATATCCGACTAGCAGCTAAGGCCCGAAAGCCTTTCTTTCACACAATTAGCTGCATCTTGTGTGGCACTCCAACTTTGTTACGCCCGCTCTACCTCCGGTTGGAGGACGGGGTAGGCAGACGCGGTCTTACTCAGAAGACCAGCTGATCTTTCCTCGCTTATGCAGCGAGAGGAAGAGCAGCGTAGCTTGTGCGATTGGCACTTAATTTTTTGCGCTGATTTTACGAGGTCGGCGCCTCTCGGCTCGCAATTCGGGGCCAGCCTCTCCCGTCGAAGCCTATCATCCCCGTGGATTTTTATTATACATTAAATTATGGTTTCTGGTATTATATAAATCTTGAATCGAAACGACTAGCTTATTTTGGGGTTTCAATAATGGAAACCCCTTCTATAATATGGAAGACGGGTTGAACGAACACGACGAAGAAACAATATTAAAAATGGCCGCATCTGGTGATCAAGATGCTTTTGGATTGCTCTATGAAAAATACGTCACCAGAATTTATAACTATATTTATTACCGCACGGGTAATAATGCCGATGCAGAAGATCTAACCGCCAAGGTGTTTCTTAGAGCGATGCGTCACATCCGAAGCTATCGTGATCTCGGTTTGCCATTCTCCGCTTGGTTATATCGGATTGCCCATAACCTGGTGGCGAATTGGCATCGTGATAATGGCCGTAAAAAAGAAATCCCACTCGACGATAGTCTGGCAACCTTGCCATTAACCAAACACCCCGAATCCGAAGTTGTCCAAATTGAAGAGAAAGAGAAATTGTTTCGCATTATCCGAAAGCTTCCTGCAGAACGCCAACAATTAATTATTTTGAAATTCGTTGAACAATTGCCCAATTCTGAAATCGGGCAAATAATGGGCAAAAGTGAAGGAGCCATTAAAAGCCTGTACCATCGTACCTTGCTATCACTTCGCAAGGAGTATGAGTATTATTTTTCGAGTGAAATGGATGAAGATCTTTGAAAAACCTCGAGGTTTCCATAAACCAAAGGTGACAAAATGAAAGAAGATTCACACAATAAAATGGTTGACCATCTAGAATCAGTATTAACCCAAAACTTTGCGCCGATAAAACCGCGCGAAGAATTCATTGGTAAACTACGTCATCAACTTGAAGAAGAAATTTTACCTATCCAATCTAAAAAGACAATTGGATTCAAAGACCTTTTTCAGACCCTTTTAACAAGTGTTATTGTGGTCCTCTCTGTGATTTTACTGTTTCGCTCACTTTTGATTATCATTAGCTCGATTGTCTTGTGGCAAAAGCGAAAAAGTAAACTTGGCGACATACTCTGAAGATTATTATTGAAGTAGGAGCTCTTTCAGTTTTAATACGTCTTGGATAAGGTCAACATCATTAGGAAGGTTAAAAGTTACATCCACTCGTTGAATCAGGTTTGATATCAAGGATTGTGCCGGATGAGCAGGGTTTAAATACTGCTGAAGGAAGATTAGATTTTTCATTGCATTTTTTGTAGATGGTACATTGCGTAGATTAAAATATTGTTGAATGAGAATATTCGCTGCGCGCCGGGCACATACGCGCGCCATTCCTTCCTTCCCGCTTGAACGAGCTGCTAATGCTCGTTCTATTTCCGCATTGAAAAGTCGGTTCCAGTTATCTCTCTCAGATTCCATAGGAGGCTACCATGCGTGATTTAAGGGCATATTCCAGACAAACGTTAGTGCGATTGGTTTTTGGTGGTTTATTAATCATCATCATTATAGCAGAGATTTTAATCTATTTATTTTATGGAAGAAGTGCGGCAATTTCTGGGTTTCTTTGCATTTTGTTAGGATTGATACCACTGGGACTGATCTGGCTATTTTTTATCGGTTTGGAATGGTTGGTTAAAAGAAAACCTCAATAAGGGATGTCAGAACTCATATTTCGAACAGGATAAATCTCATATTTTCTCAACCTTTTTTAACCCTATGGTAAACTAATAATAATCCATTCTGCATTAACAAAGGGAGATATTATGCTTAGCTCAATTGAAAAAGTCATCTTTCTCCTTGCACTAATCGCTTCCATGTATGGGGCTTATTATGGTGCAAAGCGCATCATTGGCTCAATTCGAAGGGGCCATGGAAAAGTCGACTGGGGGGTCGCCAAGAAACGGATAGTCTCAGTCTTTTTGAGAATAATTAGTTTTGAACCAGTTTTTCGCTTACGGTTCTTCCCAAGTTTATTCCATGGGTTAGTCGCTTGGGGGTTCTTATTTTATATGTTGGTCAATATTGGGGATGTCTTAGAAGGCTTTATTTCTGGATATCATTTTCTTGGCACTGGCGCTCTTGCCAATTGGTATCACCTTTTCGGGGATATCTTCAGTGTCGCAGTGTTGACTGGAATGGTAGCGCTGCTTATTCGCCGTTTTATTCTGAAACCAAGCACGCTCACTGCCCGTGAGGATGTATTTGTCCAACCAAAAGCGCGGGCTGGTATTCGGCGAGATTCTGCGATTGTTGGCTCTTTCATCCTCATCCATGTCGGTTCTCGATTTGTTGGGGAAAGTTTTAAATTAGCCGCAGATGGAAAAGATATATGGCAGCCTGCTGCAAGCACGGTTTCCATGCTTTGGCAAGGATGGTCTCAAAATGCTTATGTCATCGCGGAACATGTGACTTGGTGGCTTGCCTTGGGAACAATTTTAGCATTTATCCCTTATTTCCTCCTATCCAAACACATTCATCTTATCATTGCGCCACTCAACTTTTGGCTCAAACCGGAACGCCGATCAATGGGAGAGTTAGAGAAACTTAATTTTGAGGATGAATCCATTGAACAATTTGGCGCTTTAAAACTGGAAGATTTGGGTTGGGAACAAATAATGGACGCGTATGCATGTATCATGTGCTATCGCTGTCAAGAAGTGTGTCCAGCCTACAATACGGGAAAAATACTCTCTCCAGCTGCGCTAGAAATCAATAAACGTTATTACCTCAATGAATTTGGCAGCGCTTTTGCAAAAGGGGAACCCAGTCAACAAACTTTATTAGAAATGGCAATCCCTGCAGAAGCGGTCTGGGCGTGTACTGCTTGTGGCGCATGTGTAGATATCTGTCCCGTTGGGAACGAACCAATGCGCGACATTCTCGAAATCCGGCGGGCATTGGTTTTGATGGAAAATGAATTTCCAGATAAATTGCAAACCGCTTTCAAGGGAATGGAAAGAAACGCAAACCCATGGAATATTGCTCCAGCAGAAAGAATGCAATGGGCGGAGGGATTAAATGTGCCCACTATCGAAACCAACCCCGAACCAGATATTTTATGGTGGGTTGGTTGTGCACCAGCCACCGATGCGCGTGCTCAAAAAACTGCGCGGGCGTTCGCTCAATTGCTGCAACATGCAAACGTTAATTATGCAGTATTAGGGAAACAGGAGCAGTGCACCGGCGATTCTGCCCGTCGAGCAGGAAACGAATATCTTTTCAATGAGCTCGCCTCGGCAAATGTGGAAATACTCAACAGTGTTGCACCAAAACGCATTGTTACAACCTGCCCGCATTGTTTACATACGCTAAAAAATGAATACCCTGCTTTTGGAGGAAACTACGAGGTCATCCACCACAGTCAATTTATCAATGAATTAATTACTGAAGGTAAATTAATCCTCGAGAAAACGCAAACAAACCTTGCACAACAACCCTCCATAACGTTCCATGATCCATGTTATCTCGGACGACAAAACGGAATCCTTGAAGAGCCACGCTCTGTTTTAACCGCAAATGGAGCAAAACTAATCGAAATGGAAAAGAGCCAGCGGAAATCTTTTTGCTGTGGGGCAGGCGGAGCGCAAATGTGGAAAGAGGAAGAACCTGGTAGTGAGCGTGTGAATACAAGCCGTTTTCATCAAGCGCAAGCTACCGGGGCAAATACCGTAGCAGTGGCTTGTCCTTTCTGTATGATTATGCTTAATGATGCCGCCAAAGAAGTTAATAGCGATATGGAAGTGTTGGATATCGCTGAGATTGTTTTAGCGAATATCAAAGGTTCCTAACCATATCTCATATTGAGAGTAACCGAGCGGTTATCTGTTCTTTTATAAGATTGACCAAAACCGCTCGGTTTTTATTTATAAAAAATCCAATCAAGATATTTTGCTTCTTATCCATGAACTTCATGTAAAGAATAATCATCAGCGGGTATAATATTTTGATAGAAACGAATGCCTTTTTCAATGAGGATTTAATGGAGAATTATAGACAATGAGACCTTTGCAATTATATGATACCTACACGCGTTCTATTCGATTGTTTGAACCACTACAACCGGGCAAAGTGGGAATGTATGCCTGCGGACCTACGGTTTATGATTACGCACACATCGGAAACCTACGCACCTATATCTTTGAGGATATATTGCGGCGAACATTAGAGTTTAACGGGTATCAAGTAAAACACGTTGTCAACATTACTGATGTAGGCCATCTTGTCTCTGATGCGGATACGGGGGAAGATAAGATGGAAAAAGGGGCAAAAAAAGCGGGTAAAAGCGCCTGGGAAATTGCTGAAATGTATACCCAGGCTTTTAAAGAGGATATTAACCGTTTAAATATAAAAGAGCCAACAATCTGGTGCAGGGCAACAGATCATATACAGGAACAAATTCAATTCATCGAGTGTATTGAACGAAACGGTTTCACCTATCAGACATCTGACGGAATCTATTTCGATACCTCTAAATTACCCGATTATGGGTATTTAGGTCGGCTTGATATCGAGGGCTTACAGGCAGGTGCACGCATCGACATCGGTGAGAAAAGACATCCAACCGATTTTGCCCTCTGGAAATTCAGCCCCAAAGATCAAAAACGACAGATGGAATGGGAAAGCCCTTGGGGGATTGGTTTTCCAGGATGGCATATAGAATGTTCTGCAATGTCTGTCAAATACTTAGGAAAATTTTTCGATATTCACTGCGGCGGTGAAGATCATATTACGGTTCACCATACCAATGAAATTGCCCAAACTGAGGCATGTTATGGAACTCATCTTGCCAATTTTTGGATGCATGGGCACTTTTTACAGCTCGATGCAGAAAAGATGTCCAAGTCAGCTGGTGAATTTTTACGGCTGCAGTCCTTAATTGACCGCGGCTATGATCCCCTTGCCTATCGATTTTTCTGTATGAGTGCTCATTATCGGGCAAAATTAAATTTCACTTGGGAAAGCTTAGATGGGGCAGCGGTCAGTTTGGAAAGATTACGCAATACAGTATATGAATTAGGAGAAGCAGGTGAAGCTGACCCAGATTGGGTGGAACGGTTTATTTCTGAAGTGAATGATGATCTAAACATGCCTCGGGCTGTGGCAACCATGTGGGATTTATTAAAGTCCGATTTACCTTCTCGTACAAAAAAGGCAACTATTCTCGTTTACGATCAAATCTTAGGTTTAGACTTAGCGAACTATCAACCCAAAGAAGAGCTCATCCCAGATGAGATCATTGCTTTAGCAGAGAAACGTCAAGCCGCGCGGTCAGAAAAAAATTGGTCACTCGCTGATGCTATTCGCTCTGAAATAAATCAAAAGGGATATGAAATCGAAGATACACCGCAAGGTCCCAAAATTAAAAAGAAAAGAGGATAAAACAATCCAAAATGAAAATCGCTATTACTGGTAAAGGCGGTGTTGGTAAAACAACTCTAGCTGCATTATTGGCACAATATTATGCGGATAATGGTATGCAAGTGTTGGCAGTGGATGCAGATCCTGCTCCTTGTTTGGCTGGAGCATTAGGATTCCCTGAAGAGTTACGCAGGAAATTGCATCCTATCAGTGAAATGGATGAACTAATTGAAGAACGCACCGGGGCAAAACCGGGGACTATTGGCGGTTTCTTTACCATCAACCCACGAGTTGATGACATACCAGAAAGATTTAGTGTTCTACATCGTGGGGTACGTTTGTTGGAAATGGGTGCAGTAGATACAGGAGGCACTGGTTGTATTTGCCCCGAAAGTGCAATGTTAAAAACATTATTTACGCATTTATTATTTCGTAAAGACGAAGTTTTAATCATGGATATGTATGCAGGAGTGGAACATTTAGGAAGAGCCACGGTTGATTTTGTGGACGCCATGTTGGTGGTGGTTGAACCTACTCGGCGGAGCTTAGGGACCGCTGCTCAAATTAAAAAGCTTGCCAACGATATCGGTCTGCAGCGCTTGTGGCTTGTCGGTAATAAAGTTCGAAATATAGATGAAGAAAAATTTTTATATGAGAATACACCCGATCTTCCTGTTCTGGGGGTCATGTATGCAAATCTTGCAGTGCAAGAAGCTGATCGTCTAGGTATCGCAGTATACGATTATGTGCCAGAATTGAAAGAGGCGGCAGCACAGATCGCAAAACAATTAATCCAATCAGTTCAATAGATTTATCATCATTGGAGAATAGAATGGCAACAACCATTGCATTAGCTGGTAAAGGTGGCGTGGGTAAAACAACTATCGCCGGATTGATCATCAAGTATTTGGTAAAAAATGACCTGACCCCTATCTTGGCTATTGATGCTGATCCAAGCAGTAATCTTAATTTTGTCCTTGGAGTCGAACTTGAATCAACCGTTGGTGATATCCGGGAGGATATGTTAGATCAAGTGAAAGAATCGGTAGTAAGCGGTGGTGCAGCTATGGGTGCACTCCCTGGCGGTATTACGAAAAGGGATTATCTCGATTACCATATCCGCTCTGCGCTGGTCGAAGGTGACCAATTTGACTTAATCGCTATGGGGCGCTCAGAAGGTCCGGGTTGTTACTGTGCAGTTAACCATAACCTACGTATGGTGATCGATGCAATCAGTAAGAATTATCGTTTTATCGTGATTGATAATGAAGCAGGGATGGAACATCTCAGCCGTCGGACTACAAGGGATGTAGATCATCTCATCATTGTCACCGACCCAACCTTGCGAGGATTGATGGCAGCGGAAAGGATTGCCCAATTTCGCAATGAATTAGACATCAAAATTAAAAACGCCTATTTGGTGATTAATCGCATAAAAGGAGACCTGAACGAGAGTTTGTATCATTATATTGAGAAAATCAATCTACCTGTAATTGGAAAATTCAAAGATGAAGAACTCGTCTCCGAATTAGATGCCGATGGCATCCCGCTTATCAATCTGGATGAGAATACATCGCTATACCAAGAATTAAACCATGTCATGGAACAATTAGGGATTCAAAAACAGGCTGCCTAAACCAGCAGCCTGTTTTTGAACTATTAGAAGTAATCCAATTACCGATGATGTAAATTTGGGGCAGCAACGAATGCTAACCCATTTTCAGTCAATACTCGTGCGGTATGATTTACTGCGTCAAATTTATCCAGGAAGTTTTGGAGTAAATTATCCCAATCGCCAGAGGCGATAATTTCCTCTTTGCTTCTAAAGTAATCAAGGATGTCGGAAGGGTGAGAGCGGGTTTGTTCAACTTCCGGATCACCGCCTTCATGTTTAGCACTGATATTACGCACTTTTTTGGCTAGTTCAACCAATTCATCTCGCCGATTATATGGTTGGCGGACAATACTCTTCCAGGTTTCGACAATGTGATGTTCAAAACGAACGACATCCTCAAAGCCCAACATCTGTCTTATTTGTGCGGTTAACTCCATTGTTTCATTATTTACAGAGTTACTCCAATTAAAGCCCACCAATGGCGTCTTCCCATCATCGCGAGAGAATAATTTTGCGCCAATTAAAGTCCAGAAAGCTGCAAATGGGTTATCGTTGCCAACATAGACCGATATCTTGAATTCGATGTCTATACCTAAACGATGGAGTAAGTAACCGATTAAGATAGTTCCAGAGTTGAGATTTAATACTTGTCGAATGCCATAGTTGGTATAGTAATACAAATATTCATCCAACCATTTCAGCGCATAATCGTTCGGTTCTCCAACACCACCGAAATAACCCGTGATCGTTTCTGGTCCTCCTAAATGGATATTTGAACCATCTGTTCCCTTCGTATCCAACGCTTCGACAAAACTTGCGCCCATAATTTGCATTGCTGCTGCGATAGCTGGTAAATCGCCATCTTCTTCTTGTTCTTTCATGGAGCGGACTTTAATATACCGCCCTGGCATGAGTGCTTTCTCTGCAATTGCCCGCCTCGCAATCGTGATAATGTACGGAAAATATTGCGTCGCGCTGATCTCAAGGGTAACCGCGAAATCTTCTGCAAAACTCATCTGATCTGCTTTCTCACCTAGAATCATACGGCGGTAAGAATTGACATCGATGAAAGATTTTTGATCACGTTGTTTTTGCAGCCAGATTAAATCCTCGAGATATTGGGGACTTTTTTGACGTACTAAATCAAAAAGGTTTGATAATGAACCAGCTTGAAGTGCTTTTTGATTAATCTCCTCAGGTGTGCCATATTTTTGCACAATCCCAAGCAAGTCATTGATGATTTGCGTATCTGGATTCAGTAAAACCGCGTTGATATCATCCAGCCGATTATACGGTATCCTTAATTGCTCACGCAGTTTTTCAATCATCGGATATTCACCTAACTTTCAAGCATACGAAGCAGTTCATCGTATTCTTCGTCGGGCATTCCAAACCAATTTTCCGGTTGTGGGAATTGATGTTCCGTTACTTCCGTTACATACTTTTGTAAACCTTCCAAAATCACTTTACCCGCTTCACCAAAAACCTTTGCCATTTTTGGTTTAAATTTAGGGTACAGTCCAAACATGTCATGATAAATGAGCAATTGACCATGTGCATGAGGTCCTGAGCCCAAACTCATGATGATACAATTTTTCGCACGTTCGGTGATTAACTTACATAAGCGGTCTGGGACTAATTCAAGCAAGATCATGAACGCGCCAGCTTCTTCTAAAGCTTTCGCAGAATCAACGATCTTTTTAGCTTGAACAGCACCTTTTCCTTGCAAGCGGAAACCACCTAAAGCGGAAACGCTTTGTGGGGTAAGCCCGAGATGTCCAATTGCAGGAATGCCAGCTGAAACAATGGCATGGATTCTTTCCGCCATTTCAACCCCGCCTTCCAGCTTGATCGCATCGCATCCAGCCTCCGCCATAAATCTCCCTGCATTGCGAATTGCAGTCTCATTACTAGGCTGATAACTCATATAAGGCATATCTCCCACTAAAAATACATTTGGAGCCCCGCGCCTTACTGCTTGGGAGTGGCGAATCATATCATCCATTGTCACCGGGAGGGTGCTATCATAGCCAAGCATGGTCATCCCTAAGCTATCTCCAACCAGGATCATATCAATTCCAGCTTGCTCTTGCAGATATGCGGTTGGATAGTCGTAGCAAGTCAACCAGGTAATTGGTGTTTTGTTGGCTACTTTTTGAAAGAGATTTTGGATTGTCACTTTTTTCCTATCTGCCATAAGAACCTCCAATACTTAGTATAAAAATTAACTTCCCCCATATTAATTTAATTTTACTTCAATTAATGAGGAAGTGCAATCGAATCCCGCTCAATGATTTAATTTGGACCGATTTAACCAAACTCCAAAAAGCACAATGAGAAAAATAAGGACACCAAGACCCATTATCAGGTTGATTATTTTTGGATCAGGCGGTGTATAAAATAATACCGGTGTAGGGGTAGGTTTTAGAAATATTTTTTCGAACATAACCGCATTTTATCAGATTTACATAGAAGATTCTATCCGTCTTCCCTTCTAAGAATATGTGTGACAATATTTGAACCACTCCCGCCAATATTTTGGGTCATTGCAATACGGGCTTTAGAAATCTGATTTTCTGCGGCTTCACCGCGTAATTGAAGCACCGATTCGACAATTTGATAAACGCCAGTAGCGCCTACTGGATGTCCACGTGCCTTTAGCCCACCTAATGTTGCAATGGGGATTTTTCCATTTCGTGTGATTGAACCATCCAATCCCAGGCGTGGACCTTGCCCCCGCTCTGCGAAACCACAAGCTTCGAGGGACAAAGCAGCCATAATTGAAAAAGCATCGTGAAGTTCAAAGAAATCAATTTCCTGAGGAGTTACTCCCGCTTGTTGATAGGCTTTTTGAGCGGAAATTTCTGCTGCTTTTAACCAAAGGGGATCTTTTCGGTCATGAACGGCTATTGTATCCGAAGCCGCAGCTGATCCAGCGATTGTAATCAACGGTTTGTGATTATGACGGAGAGAATCCTTTGGTACAATGAGTACAGCGGCCGCACCATCACCAATAGGTGATGCATCTAATAAATTAATCGGGTAGGCGATCATTTTAGCAGAGGCATATTCTTTCTCGCTGATTTTTTCGTGTAAGCGCGCATTGGGATTAGTGATGGCATTTAGATGGGCATTGATGGAAAAAGGCGCAAAATCAGCGTGCTTCCAGCCATATTCATACATGTAGCGTTGCATGATCAGCGCATTTAACCCCACAAAAGATACTCCATGGGTTGTTTCATAATCTGCATCGGCCGCAGTAGCTAAAGCAGCGGTGACTTCCGTCCCTTTGGCATCGGTCATTTTCTCAACACCCACCGCTATGGCGGAATCGATAATGCCAGAACTGACTGCCATAAGCGCTTGACGTACGGCAGCTGCACCAGAACTACATGCGGCTTCTACTTTTACTGCTTCAATGTGCCGAAGTCCAACCCAATCGGCAATTAATGTCCCGAGGTTCTCTTGTTGGATAAGGATGCCAGACATCATGTTGCCAACGTATAAAGCATCCACTTCTTCTCGCTGTGCATCTTTCAACGCATTGAGGATTGCTTCACCAGCTAATTCTCGTAAGGATTTGTCCCAATGTTCATCTACGGGGGTCTGTCCAATACCTAGGATAACAACTTCGCGCATAGCCATTCCTAAATAGAAAAATTTTATTATTACAATATTTTATTTTATGGATATGGACTATCAATAGCTATCAATCAAAGCGCTTTCTTATACACTCGATGATTTTTATACGCTTTCCCACCCACATTTTCAAGGTCTCGGCGCATTTGGACGGCTGTCTCAGCAACTTGGGTTAAATCAGCATGGCGAAAATGATAATTCCGAACAGTATGTTCCATCTCTGAATAAAGCAAAGCATTGCCTCCACGACCATGGAACTCTGGTAAAATTCCGGCACCATTAAGGGCAATCCAATCCGTTCTTTTCATCTCGCGCATCAGATCAATAATCGTCCACGGATTTAATTTTCCACGTGCCCTTTGCAGTGCGGCGGAAATATCAGGGAAGCCAAATAAGAACCCAACGGCATCTTCTTGATGAGTGATAATCTTAATCAATTTTGGATCTGCATAAGGGATGATATTGTCGAGGACAAATTGGATTTCCGATTCTGTCAGGGGATAATATTCCCAATTATTGACAAAGGCATTATTGTACGCTTTACCAATTTTCTTTGCCCACTTCCGAAGCTCAGAGCGGTTATTGAATCGAATGACTTGCAATGTTCCCCGCTCCAGAACTCGCTTAGCAATGCTGTGAATTCGCTCTGGCATCCGAAATGAGTCGGCAGAGAGATAACAGGAGACAAAATCAACTTCCTTTGTGAAACCCACATTCTCGACTAATGTTTGATAATACGCGTAATTGTAGTTCATCATCGTCATCATCTGGCGATGTTCAAAGCCTTCCACCAGAATACCATAACCATCTAATGGTCCCATCCCTTTTGGCCCAACCACATGGGTGAGTTTTCGCTGATGTGCCCAATCGAATGCACGATTAAACAAAGCTGCTGCAATATCTGGATCATCGATGGAATCAAAAAAGTAAAATTGACAATCTTTCTTATCGTGATAGGCATTAAAACGCTTGTTCTCCAGCACTGCGATTCTGCCTACATCTTGCCCATCTGAAGATGCGATAAAAAATTCTGCGTCAGAATGTTCAAAAAAGGGGTGCTTACGACGGTTGAGGTATAAACGGGAATCTGTCATTAATGGAGGCACCCATTGGGGATGATTTCTGTATAATGTAAATGGGATACGGATAAAGCGTTCCACATCACTTTTTTCTTCGGTGTTAACTTGGTGGATTTGTACCATTCCGTTACTCCTTTTGCGGTTTGCGGAAAAAAGCTAAGGCTCGTTCTCTTGCGAACTGATGGTCAATTAACCGAGCTGGATAATCTTTTCCGATTACACATTTTACCTTTTTCTGGATTTCTATTGGCATCAATCCCGGATCATGAATATATTCGTTTGGCACCCCTCTCAGTTCTGGAACATATTTTCTGATATATACACCCAGGGGATCAAATTTTTGACTCTGATGAACCGGGTTCATTATCCTGAAATAGGGTACCGCATCGGTTCCGGTTCCCGCTGACCATTGCCAGCCACCGATATTTGCCGCTGGATCCCCATCAATGAGATTTTTCATAAACCACGTTTCTCCCCAACGCCAATCAATCAATAAGTCTTTGGTTAGATAAGAAGCAACAATCATCCTCTCCCGATTCGGTAACCATCCTTCGTGCAAGAGTTGGCGCATTCCCGCATCAACAATCGGTACACCGGTCAAACCTTCTTTCCATGCCGTGAACGAAATCTCATCATTGATCCAATGAATGTGCTTATTTTGAAAGTTTTGAAAGGCTGTTTGAGGGAAATGATACAAAATATGGATATAAAAATCGCGCCAGATCAATTCATCTAACCAAATCCGAGCACTATTTTGTTTTTCATTATCACGGATAGAATGAATCGCCTCCTGTGCTGCGTTTACCACATGGCGAATGGAAAGAAGCCCAAAATGTAAGTACGGGGACAATCGAGATGTCTGACACGGTTCTAAACTATTACGACCAACCTCATAAAAATAGATAGGAGCCTCATCACCACTGGTGAATTGATCTAGCTTTAGCTGAACTGTATCCTCTTCGATAGGGATGATTTTTTCGATGGCTGGATCATTTTGGTCAATCCACTTCTCTAATATGCCTGTAGAAAGAGTTGGCACAATCGCCGGCTTTGGGATTAAAGAAACAGAGCTAAAAGGTTGCGCCTTCCAGGCTCTGGAGAACGGAGTAAAAATTAAAAAAGGTGAAAGGTCTTTTTTAAGAATCGTTCCAGGTGGATAAAATGCAGGTGAACCCACAAATTCTGCTGGCAGATCGTTTTGTATCGCTCCATCCCGTCTTCTGGCATAAGGAGAGTAATCTGTTTCCGCAAATATTTTTAGTTCATATTGTTGTGATAGCTGATCATATAAAAACCTTAATAAATTTCCTGGTCTTCCATGCGCAATATATAAACTACTTTGGCGTTCAAGGAGCGCTTGATTTAGACCTGCAAGAGATTGCTTTAGAAAATCGCCCCTTTTTGGAGCATAACGAGATGACCCCAATATGTTCTCGTCAAAGATAAACAGAGGGATAATTTTTTCGCCGTAATTTAAAGCAGCATTTAAAGCTTGGTTATCAGAAAGACGGATATCACGGCGAATCCACCAAATCGCAATTCTCATTGATGGATACGCTCACTCATGCGATCTAATGTTTCCATATCACTCGCTGATAACTTCCAGCCAAGACAGCCACAATTTTCTTCTGCTTGCCGTTTATTTTTTGCCCCTACAATTGGGATTGCTTCCTTCGATATTACCCAGTTGAGTGCCACCTGAGAAGGAGTTTTATGATCATATTTCGTTCCTATGTTTTTTAATGCCTCTATCAATTCTTCATTTTGTGTGAGTAAATCCGTTTTATAGATGAACCTTCGGATTCCTTTTGGGCGATTTTGTACACTGTATTTGCCAGTTAAAACTCCTTGTGCTAATGGACTATAAGCAATAATTTTGATTTGATTTTCTTGGCAAATTTGCCATGTGCCATTGTGTTCAATCTTCCGATTAAGCAAGCTGTAAGGTACTTGATTCGATGCCAATGGAACACCCCGCCGTGATAATACGGTGAGGGCGCGTTCAATTTGCTCAGCGTTGTAATTGGATACTCCAATGGCTAAGCATAATCCCTCTAAGTATGCATCAGCCAGACAATCTACCCAGGTTTCAATAGAGATGGGAGGGAGTGGCCAATGAATTTGATAGAGATGAATTTGTTTCAGGTTTAACCGCTTTAGACTATTGCGTAAAGCATTCAAAAAATCTTTCCTGCGTAAACGCCATGGATAAGGCATAAATTTGCTAGCAATGATTAATTCATTATTCGTTTCCCTAATCAATTCCCCAATGATTTTCTCCGATAGACCCTTTCCATAGGCTTCAGCAGTATCAAAAAAATTTACTCCCTTTTCAATACTAGTCATAAAAGCTGCTTGAATATCCGCTTTCGTGTATTCTTTCCCATATCCCCAATAGCTTTGATCTCCCCATGCCCATGTGCCAATACCTAGCGCGGAGACTTTGAGATTTGATTTTCCTAAATTGACGTAATCGACCACTTTTATACTTCCTTTTTCCTATTCTTGAGAATAAATATATCCAAATAGATATAAACTTATTGTATTACAAGGAGTTTATCATGGATTAAATAAACACAAATCATTTTCGGAGGATATCTCTTAATGCCGATTCAAAATCCGGGAAAAGATATTGAAAGCCTGCGGCAAGTAAGCGTTGTGGAATTTGCTTTTGAGATGCAAGCAAGGCATCTGCTTTTTCACCAAATGCAATTTTGAAGAAAAATTGCGGGATCGGTAAAAATGATGGTCGGTTTAAGACTTTCCCAATTATCTGACTCATTTCACGATTCGTAATGGTTTGAGGAGCGCATAAATTATAAGCTCCATTTGTATCATCTCTTTCAATGAAAAATAGTATTCCCCGAACCAAATCCTGAAGATGAATCCACGAAACCCATTGGGAACCACTACCCAAAGGACCACCTGCATAGAATTTATACGGTAACAAGAGAAAAGGCAGAGAACCTCCATCTGCTGCCATAACGATACCGGCAATACGCATTACGACCCTTCGAACCCCGAGGGATTCGACTTCAGCTGAAGAATTTTCCCATTCCACACATAGCTTTGCTAAGAAATCATTCCCGGGTGGCGATTGTTCGGTAAATTCCAGGTGAGGATGCGAACCATAATAACCAACCGCAGATGCTTGAATGAAAGTTTTTGGACGATTATTGACCGATTGAATCGCCTGTGTCAATAATCTACCGGTATTTATTCGACTGGAGCGCAAAAGTTCTTTGCGCTTTTTCGTCCAACGTTTTGTCAAAACTTCTAAAATATTTTTTCCACCAATATTTTCACCAGCCAAATTAACCACAACCTGACTATCATTCACTGCCCTGACCCAATCTCCAAGTGTCTCTCCATCCCAATGAGTAAATTTGATTTGAGCATTTATTGGGTTCTCTAATCCATTTTTCCTGCGAGTCAATATATTTACTTGATGCCCATTTCTTATCAACGTTTGGGTTAATGCGCTTCCGATAAATCCACTTCCACCCGCAATTAAAATATTCATGGTTTGCTCCTTTTTATCTTGTCATATTGTACAAAGATTGTCCGATAAAGTCAAGTTATGATATAATATTTGTATAACTAATAATAAACAAATGTAGAGATTTTATTTGGAAAAGGAAAATATGATTAAAACATTACCCCAGTTTCAATCTGGTGATGACGAATTACTTTACAACATTGGTGTAGTAGCAAGAATGACCGGAATTTCCATGGCGACCCTGAGAGCGTGGGAAAGACGGTATAATTTTCCTGCGACAGGGCGGACAGAAGGCGGGCATCGCTTATACAGCGAAAATGATATCCTGCAGCTTCGGTGGGTCAAACAACGCATCGAAGAGGGGATGCAAACTGCCCAAGCCATCAATGCACTGCGACACATGGATCGGAATGATTTGGCTTCATTGCCTTCTATCTCCTATAAAACGGAACAAACCAGCAATTTTTATGAACAATATCAAAACAGCATTCTTTCTGCTTTATTTCAACACAATACTGATTTAGCTGACCAGATTTTCAATGATGCATTATCCCATATTAGTTTAGAACTATTCATTCAAAATGTCATCATTCCACTTTTTACAACAATTGGGATGAAATGGCAACAACACGAAATTGGGATAGATACCGAGCATCTCGCTACCAATTATTTAAGACAAAAATTCTTTTTTTGGATAAACAATGGACCTCCGCCTTTAACGCAAAAGCCGGTTGTTTTGGCATGTGCACCAAATGAACTACATGAAGGAGGTCTGCTCATTATTGGTTCGTTGTTAAGACGAAGGAGAATACCGATTGCGTATTTGGGTCAAACAGTGCCATTGGAAGATCTCAAACGGTTTATCCTTGAAACCATGCCGGCAGCGGTGATTGTGGTCGCTATGACTGAAGCAACTGCCAAAGAATTAATCAATTGGCAGAAAGTTATGCCCGAGGTCGCGCAGCCCTCAACCATCCATTTTTTTTATGCCGGTTTGGCATATATCGAACACCCTTATCTGATTGAAATAACACCTGGTATTTATCTTGGAGATAACATTCCCAAAGCAGTTGACTTAATCGAAAAACTTGTTTTGGAGAGACACTAACAAAAATGCAAATTCACACCTAACAAGATTGTATGTGTTGGGCATAATCAATCATGCTAGACTTTAAATCATTCTCTTATCTATTGGACTAGCATGATGAAAAGAAAATCACTCTCCATTCCTCAACCCATTTTATATGCACTGCTTGGCTTTAGTTTAGGAATTCTATATATCCTCGTTTCAACTATCATCGCGCTTTATTACAGCCAGATAGGTTTTACTTTACACGCAATGGCTACGGTGCAATATAAAAATCCATTATTATGGATCATTGACACCGCTCCAATAGTGCTTTGCCTCACCTTCTTAATCCTTGGCGTGAAGAGCTTTCGTTTACAGGTGATTTTGAACCAGCTCGAAAAGATTGTGCAAGAACGCACAAAAGAATTAAGCGAGGTCAATCAACAATTAATCACTGAAAATCAAGAGAAAATAAAAGTCGAAGCGATTCTCTCGCGAGCAAAAAAAGAATGGGAAACCACATTTGACGCAGTCCAAGATTTAATTCTCATCGTGGATAAACAAGGCAACATTGTGCGCTGCAATCGCTCCGTTGTCCAACGATTGGATACAGACTTTCAAAATGTAATCGGAAAAAATATTTACCAATTGCTCATGGGAGATGATCAGGAAAAGAAAACGGAAATCAATTGTTTCACTCCTTATACTCAATTTAAAACGCTCGCGGGTTGGTATGAAGTTGAAACCTATCCTATCGAATTGTCATCCGGTGAGAGCGGAAAAGTATATATTATTCGTGACATCTCTGATCGTCGTGAAGCGGAAGAACAAATCCTCCGCCAAAAACAATATTTTGAGGCTGTGGTCTATAACAGCCCCGTTGCGATTGTAATCTTGGATCTTCAAAATCGCATCCTTTCCGTAAACCCTGCTTTCGAAAGTCTCTTTGATTATGATCAAAAAGAAGTCATCGGAAAAGAACTTGATCCATTAATTACACCACCAGACTTACTGGAGGAAGCAAGAGAATTTACTCTTAGTGCTAACAATCATTTCTTACATAAAATCAGCAAACGCCAGAAGCGAGATGGAAGTTTGCTCGATGTGGAGATTTACGGTGTTCCCATTGTTGTAATGGGCGAGACAGTGGGGACATTAGGGATGTACCATAATATTACAGAGCTTATTCAAGCGAAAATAAAGGCGGAAGAAGCAGATCGAGCAAAGAGTGAGTTTTTAGCAAATATGTCTCATGAAATTCGCACGCCGATGAATGGCATCATGGGAATGCTTGAGCTAGCGTTGGATACTCCATTAAATGCTGAGCAACAAGATTACCTAAAAACCGCGTTGGAAAGTGCAGAGGCATTATTAGCCTTATTGAATGACATTTTAGATTTTTCAAAAATTGAAGCGAGAAAACTTGAACTAGAAGAAATCGAATTTGAATTGCGATCCACAGTGGAATCTGTTGCGCGGACAATGGCGCAAAGAGCTGGTGAAAAAGGGCTTGAGACTATTTGTATTATTCCTTCAGATATCCCCAATCATGTCATTGGTGATCCTACACGGTTGCGACAAATACTCGTGAATTTGATCGGGAACGCGATTAAATTCACAGAAAAAGGGGAAATTTCCATTGAGGTTGAAAAAATCGAGGAGCAAACGGATCAGGTTATTTTAAAATTTGCTGTTAAAGATACCGGCATCGGAATACCCAATGATAGAATTGATGCAATTTTCAGCCGATTTACGCAGGCGGATGGTTCAACAACACGCAAATATGGCGGCACCGGTTTAGGTTTGACTATCTGCAAACAACTGGTGGAATTGATGGGCGGCAAAATCGGTGTAAATAGTCAGGTGGGAGTTGGGAGTGAATTTTGGTTTGTCATTCCATTAAAGAAACAGACTAATGGCGTTGTATCCCATTTAATATCAACGGATGAGCTGGTAGGCATTCGGATATTAGTGGCAGATGATAATCAAACGAACCGAACATTTCTAAAACGCACGTTAGAAAGTTTTGGCTGTGTTGTAGATACTGCAAGCAATGGATATGCATGTATTCAACAAATTCGACAGGCGGTAGCGCAACAGCAACCATACCAATTAGTCTTGCTAGATATGCAAATGCCGGAAATGGATGGAGAAACCACGGTTAAACTCATCCGGCAGGATGCAAACATCGAGAATACAAAAATAATCATTTTGACCTCAATGGGTCAACAAGGAGATGTTAAAAGATTCCAGGAACTCGGATGTGTGGGTTATTTGCTTAAGCCAATCCGACAATTAGAATTGCGCGATGCGGTAAGGCTGGCGCTCAGCCAAGAAAAAACTCCGCAACCAAAGATCATAACCCGTCATACCATCTCAGAATACGCTTGCAGTCAATGCCGCATCTTGCTCGTTGAGGATAATCCTGTCAACCAAAAAGTGGCGGTAAAAATCTTGACCAAAGCAGGTTTTTCGGTCGACACTGCAGGTAATGGACTTGAGGCATTGAAAGTCCTGCAAGAAGGGAAGTATCAACTTATTCTTATGGATGTTCAAATGCCCGAGATGGATGGTTTTGAAACAACCCGAAGAATCCGTGAAATGGATGCCCCATTGCGAGACATTCCCATTATTGCCATGACTGCTCATGCACTTAAAGGAGATCGAGAAAAATGCATCGAAGCTGGTATGAATGACTATATTTCAAAGCCAATTGATCATCAAGAACTTCTGGAAGTGCTTTCAAAATGGATTCCAGCGAAAAAATTCGAGGGATCAACTGGTGCATTAAAAATAACTCCGCCAAAGAAAAATCATCAAAATCAAAAGGAAAAAATTGAACAAGAAAACACTCCGGATTTTGATATTGCATTGGATAATTTGGAAATTGACCTGAGTGATTTAGCAGAAATAAAACCAGAAATCGAATCACTCAATTCAGATTCCAGGGATGCTTATCCAATAAAATCTCCTGCGAAATCCGAGACTGCTCGATTGCATAATGATGCAGGAGAACTTATCAACATGGATGAAGTATTACCTCGGTTTGTGGATGATATAGATTTTTATTTTGAAATGTTCGAGGAATTTCTAGGAAAAGTGGATAGTTTAGTCGAAGATATTCAAAGCGCAATTTACCAAAAAGACGCAAAAAAGGTGAATTTTCTTGCTCATAGTTTAAAGGGAATGGCAGCAAACTTAGGTGCAACAAGATTAGCAGAAGTTGCATTACAACTCGAAATAGAAGGAAAAAACGAGAATTTAGAAACTTCGTTAGATAAAGTATCGGATTTACAACAGGAAATTGTAAAATTACGCGCTTGGTTCAATGAGAAAAAGGGTCAGGTCGAAAAAGAAATTTAATCTATCCCATCATAAATGTGAATTTGCTGAAGAAGACGGAAAACGCCATTGAATTGTTTATCAAATCAATGGCGTTTTCTTTTTTTTCTAGCGGTCCCGACGGGATTTGAACCCGCGATCTCGGCCTTGACAGGGCCGCATGTTAGGCCGCTACACCACGGGACCTGGCGTCCCGTATATTACTATACATAGCGAGTGTCGTCAAGGCATAATTAACCATTTTGTGGTTTAAATTTCATTTCATGATGATGAATAATCCGATCGAGCTCTGCGACAAGTTGATCCTCTAAGGGTTGTGGATGATATTCTCGCAATATTTTTTGGGCATCCTGCAATGCCCATTCTCGTGCCCCATCTCGCTTCTGTTCCCATACGTTATAAGGACGACGATCCATATAACGGGGTAACCAACGCTCATTCATATGTTTCTTGGTATGTTTTTGGGCAAGGAAATTACCACCGGGACCAACCGCTCGAATCACATCCAAAGCAAGATTCTCTTCATCCACGACAATACCTTCAAAAGTAGAGCAGAGAATACTCCAAATCTCCGCATCCAATAGCAACATTTCGTAGGAAAGTATGCGTGATCCATGCAATAATCCAGCTCCTAATAACATATCGGAGAGGGTCGAGACAGCCATAAAAGCAGAAAGGCTATTCTCAACTGCGGATTGCCAACCAGGTTCTTTCGCGCCAGTCGCAAAGGCACCCATCGAAAGCGGAACATTATAAAAATCAGCCAATACATTGGTAGCGGCGCCAAACAAGAAATCCTCTGGGCCGCCCCCTGTATATGCTCCCGTCCTTAAATCTGCGGAGGTTTGTGCGGCTGCATAATAAACCGGGCAACCTGGATACGCCATTTCCATTAATGCTAGCGCAGAAATCACCTCAGCATTTCCAACAACCAAATTTCCAGCTAAGGTGACTGGTCCTGTCGTCGCGCAAGATGCCATTGTCATGTACCCGATTGGTAAGCCAGCTTCTGCAGCAACCAGGCCAGCCTCCAGGCTTCCGCCATCGTGGCTGAGCGGGCTGGTTGTACATTGCATCACCGATAGAATAGGGCGTTTACGCAATGCATCCCTTCCACCGACAATCGCCGCTGCCATATCGATAGCAGTTTTCATTTCATTTTCATTGATAATAGATTCGGTTTGGAGATGTTTTTTGCTCACTAGCCAAATCGCTTCCAATTCGTGTAAACTCCTGCTCTGCGGAGGGCAATCCTGAGCAGAGATGGGTACCCAATGAAAGGCAATTTCATCGAGATAGTCCGCCACTCGAGCTACATCTTGGACATCTTTTTTGGTGGTTCTCCGTCTCTCACCGGTAAAAGCATCCAGGATTTCCACTCCGCATCCATCTGTCCCCAGATGGCTATAGGTACCATCTAAGGGTAAATCCAGACTTGGGTCGATCGCTGCTAGTGTATAAACGGGTGGTGCCTTTGATAACGCTTCCTCGATGATATGCCCCGGTATTTTCGCAATCATCTTCTGGCGATCAACCTGTGCATGATTGGCTTCTAGTATGTCCAAAGCTTTATGAGAAGGAAACCGCACTCCTACTGATTCGATGATATCCAATGTGGCAGTATGTATTTTTTGGACATCCTCTTTAGAAAGGATATTCAAACTAATGCGCGGATCATGAACGCTTTTAATTTTTCCTGGCATCATTGTCCCCCGTTTCTATTTCTACTTTCCAACCAGGGTACGTGCTATTTGGACAGCGCCCATTGCATCTTCCGCATAGCCATCGGCGCCAATTTCTTCTGCCCAGCTACGTGTTACCGGCGCTCCTCCCACCATTACTTTCACTTTATCGCGTAAACCAGCATTCGCGAGAGCTTTTATCACTTCCCTTTGATTAACCATAGTGGTGGTGAGTAAAGCGGAAAGTCCAATAATATCTGGTTTCATCTCTTGTGCTTTTTGTACAAATGTTTCTGTCGCGACATCGACACCAAGGTCATGAACCTTAAAACCATTTGCTGAAAGCATAGTGCCTACCAGTGATTTACCGATTTCGTGGATATCCCCTTTTACCGTGCCAAGAATTACCGTTCCTGCGGATTCAACAGCTTGGTGACGTTTTAGCAACTCTGGTTCCAGTAGAACCATTGCTTTCTGCATACCATCTGCGGCGATAATTAAATCTGGTAAAAAATATTCGCCGGAAGAAAATTTTTCGCCGACGATATTCATACCCGGAATTAGTCCTTGTTTAATGATCTCCATTGGCTCAACGCCCGCTGCTAACGCTTCTTTCGTATATTCAAACGTGGCATCTGGGTCTCCATCTACTAAGCTTTGGGTTAACTTGGCAAAAATTTCCTGTGACATAATTTGCTCCTGAAGTGGTCTGGAATAAGGTTGTGTAGTCTAATCATACCAGATAGCTGGCTATTAGGGCAAATCTTTCTTGGGGAAAAACAATGACTTCGAGAATTCTTCCGTAAATTTCGGGTGATTGGATAATTCCACATAGTGTATTTCATTAGCGACTCTGCTGGCGAGATCACGATAAAATTGTGAAAGGAGCATATAACGGGCACCAGTCCCAGCTGCATTCCCAACTTGATGGACTTTCTCGGCTGGCAGGGTAGGAAACATACCAATGCGCATAGCATTGCGGATATCGATGTAGGTGCCAAATGCACCGGCAACAATAAATTCATCGATATCTTGAGTTTGGATATTTGCTTCTTTCAATAATATTTCAATCCCAGCTCGGATTGCCCCTTTCGCCAGTTGAATTTCATTGATGTCACGACGAGTGATCACGACAGCCTGGTGATGTCCGGTTTGATCTTCTGTCGCCAAGATAAATTCTGGGAGTCGTTCTGTTTTCCGAACACGGGGATGATGGTTCAGTATCATACCCTTTTCATCGAGGATGTTGGCATAATACATCTCTGCAATGACGTCTAAAATCCCGGAACCACAAATGCCAACAGGAGGTTGATCGGCTATCGTTTTATAATGAATTTGCCCGTCTTTACTAATCTGAACCCGCTCTATGGCACCAGGTGCTGCTCTCATCCCGAACTGGATATGCGCGCCTTCGAAAGCTGGTCCTGAAGCTGTTGAACAAGAATAAATTTGTCGGTTATGCAACAAGGAAATCTCTGTATTGGTGCCAATGTCCAATGCGACAACCGTCTTATTGGAATAGGCTAACTCTTTCCGATATTGAAATAAGGTAGCCAAAAGCATCGCAACATGATCAGCGCCAACATAACCGGCAATATTAGGGGGTAAATAAACCAATCCTCCTTTTGTAATTTGTAGTCCGATTTCTCTGGCAGGCACATTGACGGCTTCGGAAACAGCAGGGACATAAGGTGCCATCCCCAATTGCTGGACGGGAAACCCTCCAAATAGATGATGCATGGCTGTATTGCCAACCACAACTGCATCCACAATTTCGACATGCTGCGTGTTCTTTTGATGAAAATCTTCGAGCATTGTTTGAATGAGTTTGTTCAAACCTTCTACGATGCGTTCCTGTAATATTTTCCTCCCAGAGGTTTCCCCATCCTCAGGATGAGCGATCGCATAGGATATCCTGCTGATCACATCTTCTCCAAAGGCAATTTGGGGATTCATCATTCCCGCTTGCGCTAAAGTATCTCCATTTTCAAGATTAACCAAATAGGCAGCAACTTTCGTTGTGCCCACATCTACCGCTAAGCCTGCAATGACAGCGGGGGGTTGGTTTGGTAAGATTGAGATTAGTTTATTCTGATTGAAAATAGCTTTGATATTCCAATTAGCGTCTCTCAGGAGAGGCGATGCTGATGTTAACAAGGGGTACTCTATTTCAACCTGGGATATTGTTGTTCCAATCGCGTCCTTCAGCCGGGTAAAATCTGATCGTAAATCAGTGATGGACGGGATAGGAATTTCGAGGGGGATGATCCGAATAGCTGGTTCAACCGGAATGTCCGCTTGTTGTCCTTCGAGTTGTAGTCTTTGCGGTGTGGTGAGTGATTCAGGTGGAACATCAATAATGACATCCGATTGAGGATATGCTTGACAAGCTAACCGATATCCATTGTGTAGCTCATCTTCGGTAAAGGTTTCTTGTTCATCGATGGTGGCGGAGCTTAATTCTCCTTGCATCAACCGAACCTTACAACTTCCACAAATTCCGATACCGCCGCAAATCGAGGTAATATCAACGCCAGCTAATTGAGCTGCTTCAAGTAAGGATTTATTTTCTGGAATTTGAATCCGCCTGCCAACGGGTTGTAATTCCACCAGAAAATGTTTTTGTTTATTCGTTTCGTTATTCATATATCCTCATTCCGATAATTTTGCATATTGTACTCGAATACTGTCATTTTCAAAAATATGTTGAAAATTGCTTTACGTATGAAAAACTCGTTATATAATAGTATTAATCATGATTCATTTCTTAAAACTTTGGCGAATACTTTTTCATCCACGGGGGTAAATCAATCATTTTTCTTTTTTTGAAAGGAGTAAAAATGAAAAACAAAAGGAATTGCTTTCGTTTTATAGGTATTTTCCTCATTATCGTGATTTTTCTCAGTGCATGTGCTCCAAAAGCACCAGCAAAACCAAAAGTTGCCACGTTTATCTTCACCCAAGAATTTGATACCCTTAACCCCCTTTATACCAATATGTGGTTTTCCCAAATCACTTTGCAATTATGGAATGGGTGGGCGTGGAATTTCAATGAAAAAAACGAACCAATTCCATATCTTGTTAAAGAGTTGCCCTCGATTGAAAATGGCGGTATCTCCGCGGATGGAAAAACCATCACCATTAAACTACGGCAGGATCTCAAATGGTCTGATGGGACTCCGTTAACTAGCGATGACTTCGTATTCACATACGATATGACGATGTCACCCAAAAATGCCGTGGCAACAACATACCCTTATGATAAACTCGCCGGTCTTGAAGCGCCAGACAAATATACTGTTGTGATGAAATTCAATGAGCCCTTTGCACCATGGCAAGCCACATTTTGGAAAGGCATTTTACCCGCCCATATCCTAAAACCAATTTTCGAGAAAGATGGATCGATTGATAATGCAGAGTGGAATCTCAAACCAACCGTTGGCTTTGGACCGTATGTATTCAAAGAATGGGAATCTGGGAGCTATGCCAGATTTGTGACGAATCCAAATTATTGGGGAACCAAACCTAAGATCGATGAAATCTTCATTCGCTTCGTTCCCGATGATGCATCACAAATCAATGCACTACAAGCCGGAGATGGCGATTTAGGGACATTCATTGCATATAGCGATATGCCCAAACTGGAACAAGCGGGAATAAAAATCGTGCCCGCATTTTCTGGTTACAACGAAGGGATGTTCTTCCTTATTTCCAAGGAACGGGGTCATCCTGCCATGTTAGACGTACGGGTTCGACAAGCGATCGCGATGGGCATTGACCGAGAATCCATCGTTAAAAATTTGTTACTTGGCAAGACCGGAGTACCAGCAAGTTATTGGGATGCACTGCCTTTTTATAACACACCCCCAGTACAAAATTATCCTTACGATCCGGAGGCGGCTAAGAAATTGTTAGACGAAGCTGGCTGGGTTGATAGCAATGGAGACGGTGTACGTGATAAAGATGGGGTTGAATTGGATCTAAAATATGGGACAACCATACGGGAAGTCCGCCAAGATACTCAAGCCGTTGTTCAGCAAGACCTCGCCAAAATTGGCATAAAAGTCGAGTTGCTCAGTTATGATTCCGATGTATTCTTCGCCAGTTATGACAAAAAAGGACCAGCTGCAACCGGAGAATTGGATATCATGGAATGGTCCGACACGACGAATTTCCCAGATCCAGATTATTATTATTGGTACTGTGACGAAATCCCATCCGATGAGAACCCGCAAGGTGCAAACTGGCAATACCTCTGCGATGAAGAATTAGACAGCTTGTTCAAACTGCAAGCAACGCAGGTTGATCCAAAAGAGAGGCAAAAGACTTTCCAAAAAATTAACCAGATCTTCCATGACAAAGTATACTGGTTAGGATTATGGCAAGACCCAGATATGTGGGCTATTGGAAAACGGTTATCCAATTATAAAATCTCCGGTGTTACGCCATTCTTCAGTATTACGGAATGGGATTTTAATAGCGGAGAGTAATAGGTAAGGTTTATGGGTGAGTTGCGCTTTGTCAACTCACCCAATTTTCCCCCATTTAGAAAACAAAAATGAGCCGATACATCGTACAGAGAATCTTGCAGGGAATCCCGTTACTATTTTTCATCAGCATTATTTTATTTTTTTTGATGATGAATATGGGCGATCCAATTGCTACGATGGGCGGGAGAACCACAACCCGTCCAGCAGATCGCGAACGGTTAAAAAGACAACTCGGTCTGGATAAACCGATCATCGTTCAATATGTCTATTGGCTGATTGGAAACGACTGGACAAAAATTGACTTAGATGGAGATGGAGTAGCTGAGACAGCTGGGCAGCGTCACGGTATTTTACGCGGGGACTTTGGATATTCCTTAGTCAATCGGGGTAAACCAGTTTTAGATGTCATTGGAGAAAGATTACCGAATACCCTGATTTTAATGCTCGCAGCCGAGTTCGTTATCATCCTAGGCTCTTTGCTGGTAGGTGTTTATTCTGCACTGCATCAATATTCCTTCACTGATCACTTTATCACGACACTCTCTTTTATTGGATATTCAATGCCAATCTTTTTTATTGCTCTTCTTTCAATGTATATATTTGCAGTTCTCTTTAAACGTTGGGGTTTACCATATCTCCCAACTGTGGGTATGTTTGATCCCCAAATCGGAAAAACAACAGGACAAGTGTTACTCCATATGATTTTACCGGTATTTAGCATTTCTGCAATTAGTTTAGCAGCTTATTCGCGCTATATCCGCAGTACAATGCTGGAAGTCATGAACCAAGATTACATTCGGACTGCTAAAGCAAAAGGATTACCGCGCCGGCAAATTATTTTTATTCATGCGCTAAAAAATGCCTCTTTACCGATTGTTACTGTGATAGGTTTGGACCTACCCCTCCTATTGGGCGGAGCAGTTGTAACCGAACGTATATTTGCCTGGCCAGGGATGGGACGGCTCTTTTTGGATCATGTTGAAAGAGCCGATTTACCGGTGGTCATGGGTATATTAATGCTCATCTCTGTTGCAGTGGTTGTGTTTCAAATCTTAACTGACATCATTTACGCCTGGCTTGATCCCCGCATCCGCTACCATTAAAATCCATTATGAGCACGGATATCACTACCAATCTTCTCATTGACGATCTAGAAGCACCTCCTCTTACTCTCCAAGAACTTGCATGGAGGCGCTTTACTCGCCACAAAATGGCAATGCTAGGGGGAATATTTCTCATTTTGTTGATACTTTATTCTTTTGGCGGCAGTCTATTTGTGGATGAAAAGTACGCTAATTTAACCAACCCTCCGATACGGTTATCTGCACCTTCCATCCAGCACCCATTTGGTACGGACACGGTGGGACGAGATGTGTTAGCCCGTACCATTTATGGAGGACAAATTTCGATGATCATTGGCATCTTAGCTGTCCTCATTGAAACCTCTCTTGGGATATTAATTGGGGCAATCGCTGGTTATTACGGGGGAAAGATTGATAGTTTGCTGATGCGTTTTACAGAAGCTATGCTAAATATTCCGGAAATTTTTTTGTTAATTGTAATGGCTAAATTCTTTGGCAATAAGATTCCGAACTTAACGCTATTCGGCAGAACGTTTAGCGGTAGCGTGGTTGTCATTGTTGTCATTATCGGATTAACGAGTTGGATGTATTTAGCACGCATCGTGCGAGCTGAATTTTTATCCATCAAAGAAAATGATTTTATTTTAGCTGCGAAAGCAACCGGCACATCAAACGCGGAAATAATTATTCGCCATATCCTTCCAAATAGCATTGCCCCTATTATTGTCTCAGCTACTTTAGGTGTTGCTAACGCGATTTTATCGGAGGCTTACATCAGCTTTTTAGGCTTAGGGGTACAACCTCCCACTGCGACTTGGGGAAATATGTTAGATGGTGCAAATAATTACATTGAATCTGCTCCCTGGCTATGGTTTTTCCCCGGTTTCTTGATTTTATTAACGGTCTTGAGTATCAATTTCCTCGGAGATGGCTTAAGAGATGCATTAGACCCTCATAGTCGGGCGGTTTAACCATGGACCCATTACTGATTGTAAATAATCTCGTCACGCAATTTATCATTCCAGAAGGAACCGTCTACGCAGTTAACGGAATCTCTTTTCACATCAATCCAGGCGAAACTCTCGCAGTGGTAGGAGAAAGTGGTTGTGGTAAATCGGTGTCTATGCTTTCCGTAATGGGTTTAATCCCAACCCCTCCGGGCAAAATTGTCCATGGCGAAGCGATTTACGGGGAAAGGAATTTGTTCACCCTGAATGAAGAGGAAATGGAAAAAATTCGCGGAAAAGAAATCGCCATGGTTTTTCAAGATCCAATGACTTCACTCAATCCCGTTTTAACAATTGGCAGGCAGATCACCGAGGCCCTGGCCTGCCACTTAGGCATGACCTCCATTGAAGCAAGGGATAAAGCAATAAATTTATTAGAAATGGTTGGCATACCAGAAGCACGCAACCGATTAGACGATTATCCCCATCAATTCTCGGGCGGTATGCGTCAACGCGTTATGATCGCCATGGCTTTATCTTGCAACCCAAATCTATTGATCGCGGATGAACCAACCACGGCACTGGATGTCACCATTCAGGCCCAAATCGTGGAGCTAGTCATTCAACTGAAACAACAACGAAATATGGCAGTGATCTGGATTACCCATGATCTAGGAGTTGTTGCCGGGATAGCGGATCGGGTTAACGTCATGTATGCCGGGTTCATTGTCGAAGAAGCTAATGTGGATGATTTATATGAAAACCCCCATCATCCTTATACGCAAGGTTTATTAGGATCTTTGCCACGCGTTGATCGACGCCGTGATCGAAAGTTAATATCGATACCCGGCTCTCCACCGAGTCTGTTAGTAAAACCAAAAGGATGCCCCTTTCGACCACGTTGTCAATATGCTCGGGAAATTTGCCAAATCGAAACGCCACAGTTAAGAAACATCTCGCAGAATCATCGGGTAGCCTGTTGGATAAATGTGGAAAACGGAGAACAAATAAGTGGATAGCGAACCGCTTGTCAACGTTGCAAGGTTAAAAAAATATTTTCCTGTATCAAAAGGGTTATTGTTCCAAAAACAAACCGGCTTTGTCAAAGCCGTGGATGATGTTTCATTTGAGATTTTTCGCGGAGAAACTCTCGGACTTGTAGGAGAAAGCGGTTGTGGGAAAACAACTGTGGGAAGGACAATATTAGGACTTTATCCCATCACAGAGGGAAAAGTGTTGATTGAGAACATCGATGTTGCAAAAGCACATGGGAAAGAGTTACATCAACTAAGGCAAAAAGCACAAATGATCTTTCAAGATCCTTATGCTTCTTTAAATCCTCGCTGGACTGTGAGCGCAATTATCAGTGAACCGATTCGGGTTCATCATCTATCTCAATCGGAAGCTGAAAAAACCGAGCGCGTGCAAGAGTTAATGCAATTAGTGGGATTGAGCCCTCGCTTGATAAACCGTTTCCCGCATGAATTCTCAGGGGGACAACGGCAACGTATCGGTGTAGCACGCGCCCTAGCATCTCAACCAGATTTTATTGTATGCGACGAACCTATATCTGCATTAGATGTGTCCATCCAAGCCCAAGTGGTCAATTTATTGGAAGATCTGCAAGATCGACTCAATTTAACCTACTTATTTATTGCGCATGATTTAAGCATGGTGCGTCATATTTGTGATCGGGTTGCAGTGATGTATTTGGGGACAATCGTGGAGAGCGCTGATCGGGATGAATTATATGAACAACCCCTTCACCCTTACACCAAAGCACTGCTTTCTGCGGTACCGATTCCAGATCCGAAAAAAGATCGCAACCGCCACAGGATTATTTTACAAGGTGATGTTCCCAGTCCAATTAATCCTCCAAATGGATGCCGTTTTCATACACGCTGTCCAATAGCTAAGCAATATTGCAAAGAGCAAACCCCCCAATTTCGGGAAGTGGGGCAATCACACTGGGTTGCCTGCCATGAAATCGCCTAATTAATGACTAATCTAGTAAACATATATAGACAAATATTGCCTTTGAAGGGTAATAAATGTCACTTGCATTCATGGGTAATTTTTGATATATAAGATAATGAGTTAGCCCATATCCTTATCTTTAACAACTTAATCATGACCAAAGGAAGGAAACCGTGGAAAAAATCACAATTGAGATTCCAACTATGTACGGGGATCATCATGTCCTGGAAGTTAGGAAAATACTGCTAGCAATCCCCGGCGTAAAAGATGTTTATGCTAGCAGCTGTTTTGGGATTGTCCAGGTGGAATATGATCCCAAGCTAACCAATGATATTGAAATTAAAATGAAACTCGACGAGGCTGGATATTTGGGGGAATGGACAATACCAGCAGAATACACCTCTTCTTTAGAAGCGGTCCAAGAAAAACCACAATTTTTCCGTCATACGGAAGTATTTGAATCCACAAAGAGCGTGGTTAGTTTTGCTCAGATTGTAAGCTATAGTGGTAGACCTCTATGGCCATGCCCTGGTATGGGGCTTATTCGGGAGAAAATGGAGGAATAAAATGGCAAAAGAACGGCGCAGTCACGAAGAACACAGTTCCGACCCTGCTGCACAAGAAATGTTATATCGTGCAGATGAATTGGGGTTATCCACAGCATTTACCCGTGCAGATGAACTTGTGCCTTGTAATATTGGTGGAGCAGGGATGTGCTGTAAAATCTGCGGGATGGGTCCTTGTCGGATAACCAAAGATGGACAAACCGGCATTTGCGGTGCAACAATCGACACCATTCAAGCTCGTAATTTCATCCGATCGATTGCTGCTGGAGCAGCTGCTCACTCAGATCACGGTCGAGATATGGCGTTCATCCTCAAAGCGGTTGCAAATGGCGAAGCAGAAGGCTATATGATCAAAGATGTCGCCAAATTACGCATGATAGCTCAACATTACAATATCCCTATCGAAGGGCGTTCGCCATCCGAAATTGCTAATGACCTAGCAGATCTTTATATCGCTCAATTTGGTCAACAAAAAGGTGAAGTCGCCCCGGCGATACGAGCGCCGAAAAAACGACAATCCTTGTGGCGGGATCAAGGTGTGATGCCGCGCGGGGTAGATCGTGAGGTTGTGGAAGCGCTTCATCGAACTCATATCGGCGATGACCAGGATCCAATTCATATCCTTCACCATGCGATTCGGGTAGCCATTGCAGATGGATGGGGTGGCAGCATGATTGCCACGGATATCTCGGATATTTTATTTGGAACTCCCGCGCCCTTGCTTGGACAAGCAAATTTGGGCGTACTTAAAGAGGACATGGTTAATGTCATCGTTCATGGTCATGAACCAACTCTATCTGAGATGATTGTTGCTGCCTCACAAGATCCAGAGATCATCGAGTACGCTCGGGCAGCCGGTGCAAAGGGAGTAGCTCTTTCCGGTATTTGTTGTACTGCCAATGAAATTTTGATGCGTCAAGGAATTCCGGCTGCAGGAAATTTCTTACACCAGGAATTGGCGATCCTCACCGGTGCTGTTGAAGCTATGGTAGTCGATGTTCAATGCATCATGCAGGCGCTAACTGATCTGGCGACGAATTTCCATACCAAGATCATCACCACCTCTCCTAAAGTTAGGATAAAAGGCGCCATTCACATAGAATTCGAAGAACATAAAGCATATACCATAGCAAAAGAAATCCTCAAAACCGCCATTGACAATTATAAAAATCGTGGAGAAACCCATATTCCGAAACAAAAAGAGAGTCTAGTGCCTGGCTTTTCTCATGAATATATCAATTATGCACTTGGCGGATCATATCGGGCTTCTTTCCGACCTCTAAACGATGCGATTATGGCAGGGCGAATTAGGGGCGTTGCAGCAATCGTTGGTTGCAACAATCCCCGCAGCAAGCAGGATTATCTGCACACCTATGTCACCCAAGAATTACTGAAACAAGATGTCCTGGTTGTGGAAACCGGTTGCGGCGCAATTGCCAGCGCCAAGATGGGATTTTTACTTGGTGAAGCAGGTTTAGACAAAGTTGGACCGGGGTTGCGCGAAGTCTGCGAAACAGTCGGTATTCCACCAGTTCTACATATGGGATCTTGTGTTGATAATTCACGTATTTTAACCGTTTTAACTCAGATGGCTGAGGAAGGCGGTCTAGGGGATGACATCGATCAAATTCCAGCAGTGGGTCTAGCACCAGAATGGATGAGCGAGAAAGCTTTATCGATCGGAAGTTACTGTGTTGCATCGGGCGTCTATGTGATTTTTGGCGGTTCATCTCCCGTCGGCGGTATGCCTGATCGGGTATCGGATAGTGATATTGTCCTAAAATACATCAGTGAAGGCTGGGAAAAATTATACGGCGGCAAAATGGAATTTATTTCGGATCCAGATGAAATGATTCGCCGCACTCTGGCTCATATTGATAAGAAACGGGCAGCTTTAGGTTTGCCAGAATATCGCCCGGACCGGTTTGGTAAGAGCGGCGACTGGCGGATTAAAGAGCTAGAGCAATTACCACTGGATGAGAGAGTCAATGCATTATATGGCATTGCAGCGGATTAGGAGGTCTACAAATGTCACGCTATATAGCAACACGGGCAATCCGAGGGGCAAATGCTCTGGTAAGAGAAGCAGAGCTAATGTTAAACAAAGCACTTTCCGAGAAAGGTCCCGACACAAAGGTATCTTTCCCAAATACCGCCTATTATCTTCCATTAATCTATGGAATGACTGGAATAGCAGTCGAAAAATTAGCTGATTTAAAACCAGTCGTTGAACATGCAAAAGTACTGTTACATCCAACACCGTCCGAAAACCATTGGACCCCCTATTTAGGGGAAACTTTGGATAGCGGGATGGCAACGCTGTTGGCTGCAGAAACCATTGAGGCAATCCGTTTTGTTTATGGACAACAGCCAGAACCAATGCCTGGCTTAGTCTTGGCGGGGGGCACGTCCTATCCATCTCTCGATGCAAGCGGGAATGGTCATGGGGGGCACCTTAATGGGCCAATTGATGACATCCAATTACGATCATGGGGAATTCAATTGGTAGATGGACGTATGCCTGGCTTTGCTGCGATTGTTGGTGCAGCAAAATCAAATGAAGTAGCAGTCAAAATCGTGCGCGAGTTACAACGGCGGAATATCCTTTGCTTTTTATCCGGCAATGTCAATGGACGCTCCATCATCCATCAACTTATGGAAGAAGGGGTAGAGTTGGGCTATGATACCTATACTGTCCCATTTGGAACAGATACGATCAGTGCCATTTATGCACTTGGTTTTGCTACCCGTTCCGCATTGACCTTTGGTGGGTTGAAAGCGGGCCAGGCGCGCGAAATTTTATTGTATAACCGTGAGAGAGTGTTTGCTTTTGTATTAGCCTTGGGCGAGGTGGATGACCTTAAGTATGCTGCAGCTGCAGGCGCGATTAACTTTGGCTTCCCAGTCATCGCTGATACTGTCATCCCAGAGATATTACCGACGGGCATTACGAAATATGAACACGTGGTAAGTATGCCCTTTAATGAAATCGAAGGGAAAGATGACCTTGAGAAAGCGGAACTACTCGTCCAAAAATGCATCGAAGTGCGTGGTGTAAAAGTAAAGCTAGCAGAAGTTCCCGTCCCCGTTCCCTATGGCTCGGCATTCGAAGGAGAAGTCGTCCGTAAGAACGACATGCGGGTGGAATTTGGTGGCAAACATTCGCGTTGTTTTGAATATTTATATATGGCCCCTCTCGATGAAGTGAGCGATGGAAAAGTGGAGATAATCGGTCCATCTTTTGAAAACATCCCACCGCAAGGACACATGGACATGGGTATCATTGTCAAAGTTGCTGGCCGGCAAATGCAAGAGGACTTTGAACCTGTCCTTGAAAGACAAATCCATTATTTCATCAATGGCGCATCGGGAATCCAACATATAGGCCAACGGGATATCGCCTGGATTCGTATCTCAAACAATGCTGCCGAAAAAGGCTTTAACTTAGAACATTTTGGAAAAATTCTGCACGCTCGTTACCATGCAGATTTTGGCGCTATCGTCGATAAAGTCCAGGTGAGCATTATCACCGAACCAGAATTACTCCAACAATGGTTAGCAAAAGCACGTGCCGCCTATGATTATCGGAATAAGCGGTTGGCAGACCTAACCGACGATAAAGTCGAAGAGTTTTATTCTTGCACCCTATGCCAGTCCTTTGCTCCCAATCATGTGTGTATCGTTAGTCCAGAACGGTTGGGTTTATGCGGAGCTTATAACTGGCTAGACTGTAAAGCATCCTATAACATCAATCCAACCGGACCTAATCAACCCATTCGTCTCGGAAAGGTGATCGATCCTGTCAAAGGTTATTGGACGGGTACAAATGAATATGCCAAAATCGGATCGCATGGAGTAGTTCAAGAGGTGTCCATGTATTCCATCATGGAAAACCCCATGACTGCTTGTGGGTGCTTTGAATGCATTGTAATGCTGATACCAGAAGCCAATGGCGTAATGGTCGTCAGCCGTGAAGATCCAAGCATGACACCCGCTGGTATGACCTTTAGTACATTGGCAGGCATTGCTGGTGGAGGCTTACAAACTCCTGGTGTAATGGGAGTAGGGAAATTCTACCTGCTCAGCCCTAAATTTATATCGGCCGATGGGGGATTCAAGCGAGTTGTTTGGATGAGCAGTGTATTGAAAGATATGATGGCTGAGGAATTAAAAGCGGTGGCAATCCGCGAGGGTGAACCAGACTTAATCGAGAAAATAGCCGATGAGCGCAGTGTGACAACTGTGGAGGAATTGCTGGTCTGGTTAGAAGAACATAACCATCCAGTTTTAGCAATGGAACCGATGTTTTAGCAACTTGAGACAGGCGCAACCAAAATGAGGATGAGTGTTGCGCCTGTCTCATAAATAATCTATGCCCAATATAAATACCATCACCAATATTTTAGACCAAAGGAGTGAGACCCATGCCCGTTGAAATACCAAAAGATAAATGGCCTGGTTCAGTGCGCACAGTCACGATCGGCGCATTACCCAAAGATGGCGGTACACGAAAGTGCACCGTTACCGTTGGGGGTGAAACTACAATGCCTTTTTTACACTATGAAGGAGAAATCCCAAATCGTCCCGTTGTCGCTATCGAAATAGTAGATCGAAAACCAGATGATTGGTCACCCTTATTGCAAGAAACCTGGAAAGACGTCATGGATGACCCGGCTGAATGGGCAAAGGCTGCTGAACAAGCCGGGGCAGATTTAATTGTCCTCGAATTATCCTTAAACAATCGCAATGGAGAACCGACAAAACCGGAGGAGGCTGTTGGGGCGGTGAAATCGGTGCTCGCCGCGTGTGGCTTACCACTGATTGTTTTTGGACCTGGACAAGCTGAAGCGGATAATGCCTTGCTCGTCCCGGTTTCAGAAGCTACGAAGGGAGAACGGATTGTATTAGGAATTTGCGAAGATAAAAATTATCGCACCATTGTAGCCACTGCGATGGCAAATGATCATCTCGTGAGCGCTCGCACTGCAATGGATGTAAACCTCGCAAAACAACTCAATATTCTCATCAGTGATATGGGATTACCGCTAGATCGTATATTAATGGATCCAACCACAGGAGCATTAGGTTATGGAATTGAATACGGTTTCTCAGTGATGGAACGTTTACGATTAGCGGCCCTGCAAGGGGACAAAATGACCCAATTACCAATGATCGTCACACCCGGATATGAAGCATGGAAAACTAAAGAATCAAAAGTGGGAGAAGGTGTTCCAGAAGCCTGGGGAGACTGGCTGAATCGAGCGATTAATTGGGAAACTTTGACCGCAATTACATTGCTTGAATCCGGCGCAGATATTATTGTCCTTCGGCATCCAGAAAGTGTCAAAAGGGTAAAAGGGGCAATTGACGAGTTAATGTCTGCAAAAGAATTTGTCTAGGAAAATAACGGAGGTCCATCATGGCTCTTTCAGGTATCCAAATCTATAAATTGCTACCACAAACCAATTGTAAAGAATGTGGTTTCCCAACCTGTTTGGCTTTTGCCATGAAGCTGGCAGCAAAACAGGTTGAATTATCCTCATGCCCGTATGTCTCCGAAGCCTCTAAGGCACAATTGGAGGAATCAGCAGCTCCACCGATTCGATTAATCACATTGAAATCTGACGGACATGAAGTGAAAGTAGGGAATGAGGTAGTGCTCTACCGGCATGAAAAAACTTTCTACAACAAAAGTGGAATTTTCGTAAAATTACCTACTTCAAAAGGGGAGAATGAACTAGTTGAGCAAACAAAAAAAATCGACCAATATCGTGTGAATTATGTTGGCATGGATTTAGAGGTTGATGGTATCGCCATTGAAGATAATGCTGGTGATGCTACAAAAATGAAATCAGCAATTAACGCAGTGCGAAGTGCTAGCAAGAAACCTCTAATCCTCATCTCTTCCGATGAAAATGTACTTGAAGCTGGGCTATCACAATTAAATGGTGAAACTCCCATGATCTGTTGTGCTACCCAATCGAATTGGGAAAAATTTACCGACTTGGCAGGAAAACACAAATCTGTTCTGGCAATCACTTCCGATAAAATCGAAGAACTAGCAGAGTTGACTGAAAAAGTTAAATCCAAAGGGGTCGAAGATATCGTGCTAGTTCCCAATGGTAAAAATTTGGGTCATAACCTGATCTTGCAAACCCAGATCCGTAGGGCTGCTATTAAAGCCAATTTTAGGGCTTTAGGGTATCCCACATTGGCTTTTTGTTCAACTCCAGTCCAAGCCGGGCAAGCAATCACAAAATATGCTGGTTTTGTCGTGTTGGATAACTTCGCACCCGAACTAGTCTATCCGCTTTTGGTGCTCCGCCAAAATATCTACACCGATCCTCAAAAACCAATCCAAGTCCAACCAGGATTATATGAAATCAATAATCCCAAAGAAACCGATCCTGTTCTGGTCACCACCAATTTCAGCATCACTTATTTTAGTGTTGCCAACGAGGTTGAAGGTTCGGGATTACCAGCCTGGTTATTAGTTGCCGATGCAGAAGGGATGAGCGTGCTTACCGCTTGGGCAGCTGGAAAGTTTGATGCAGATCGCATCGCCAAGGCAGTGAAAACGACCAATGTAGCCGAGAAACTCTCCAAGAGGCGTTTGGTTTTGCCCGGTGCGGTTGCGGTTCTTTCTGGTGAAGTGGAAGCAGAACTCCCCGATTGGGAGATCAGGGTTGGTCCAAGGGAAGCAGTTGACATTCCGAAGTTTTATAAGCAAGCATTGCAGGCTAATTAACTATTTGTTCGGTGAGCTGATTCATGGCAGAATATCAGGTTAGGTTTGAAACAAATACAGAACCGATTATTGTAAAAAGTGGAACTTTAATCACCGAAGCCGCCAGACAGGCGGGTATTGATATCCTACAACCTTGTGGAGGACAAGGGAGATGCGGTCGTTGCATCGTTCAGATTTTAGATGGTAAAGTAAGACAGCGGAGCAGTTTACGCCTTTCCAAAGAAGATCTCGAAGCTGGATATACACTCGCCTGTCAAAGTGTTATTGAAAGTGATATTTTAGTTCGGATTCCTGAACAAGATAAAATAGAACGACGCTTGATGAGCGATCGGACGGCTCTGGAAGTTGAAATTCCAAGCGGATATTCGCCTGAGTACAACCAATCATTACGGCGCTTTCGTTTGCATTTACAACCACCAAACTATGAAGATCAAACTGATGATTTAAACCGTTTACAAAAGGAGGTAAAACTAAAACTAGGTTATCAAAACATGGTAATACCATTGGGTTTGATCAACAAAATCAGCCAATCTTTGCGCATAGGTAACTGGGATATCACCATTTATCTCTATGTTTGGGAGAATGACAACGAACCTGAATATGTACAATTAGTCGATATCATCCCCGGCATCATTGCTGATGAAGATCCGATGTGGGGAGCTGCCATCGACATCGGTACAACTACGGTTACCTTATGGTTGGTTGATCTAATGACGGGTAAAGTCCATGCTCAGGTAGCTGAATATAATGATCAAATTCGGCGTGGTGAGGATGTCATCTCCCGAATTATTTATGCCGATAAGAACGGAGGATTATCTGAGCTGCAACATTTAGTGCTAAGCACGATCAATGAATTACTGGAAACAGCATGCAAGAGGGTCAAATCATATTCAGTAAAACCAGAAGAGGTGTTGAAGTTCACTGTCGCTGGTAACACAACCATGATGCACCTATTTTTAGGGATTCCAGCCAGCAACATTCGGTTATCTCCCTTTGTCCCTTCATTCAATCAGGCGCCCCTCGTACGCGCCCATGAAATTGGATTGAATGCCAATCCTTTTGCTATTGTGGATTGTCTGCCAGGTGTAGCAAGCTATGTCGGAGCAGATATCACTGCTGGGGTTCTTTCTGCTGGTGTAGATACCACCGATCAATTAACCCTTTTCCTTGATGTCGGAACAAATGGAGAAATGGTTTTAGGTTCTAAAGAATGGTTGGTGACATGCGCTTGTTCTGCCGGACCTGCTTTCGAAGGCGCTGGAGTTCAATCTGGAATGCGCGCAACTACGGGTGCAATCGAAGAAGTCTGGATCAACTCTACCACATATGAGCCGACCTACCGTGTCATCGGAGGCGGTAAACCTAAAGGAATTTGCGGGAGTGGTTTAATCTCCTTATTAGCAGAAATGTTTATGACCGGGGTTATCGACAAAGCTGGCAATTACAACACTTCACTTCCCACAAATCGGGTGCGTGAGGGTGAACATGGATTGGAATATGTAGTCGCTTGGGGAGAGGAAACCCACTCCGGTGAGGATATTGTCATTACCCGTGTTGATATCGATAACCTTTTGCGTGCTAAAGCAGCCATATATGCAGGCTTTTTGGTATTGGCACAGAGTGTTGGCGTCCCACTCGAAACAACCGAACAAGTATTGATCGGTGGATCTTTTGGTAAATATTTGAACATTGAAAAGTCTATTCAAATCGGCTTATTACCAGATTTACCCTGGGAACGTTTTCGATTTTTAGGTAATACAGCCGTGAAAGGAGCATACTTCGCTTTACTCGATAAAGAGAGCCGCAGAAGATTAGACGAAATCGCATCCAAGATGACATACATCGAATTATCCGCAGATAATTCCTTCTATGAAGCCTTCATGTCAGCGATGTTCCTACCACATACTGATTTATCACAATTCCCCAGTGTGGAAAAAGCGATAAAAAATATTCGATATCCAGAAACTACCTAATTCAGAAGGGAGGGTTACCCCATGTTTATAATCGGCGAAAACATTCATATCATTTCAGAAAGAGTGAAAGAGGCTTTAAAAAACCGGGATGCCAAATTCTTCCAGGATCTTGCGGTACGCCAGGTCGAAGCCGGCGCACAAGCCCTGGACCTCAATCTAGGACCTCGAAAAGCAGACGGAGAAGAAATTTTTCCATGGATTGTTCAGACTGTAGAAGCAGTAGTTGATGTCCCGCTCAGCTTTGATTCCACAAATATTGTCGGGATCGAAGCTGGATTGAAAAAAGTTACTAAAGCCCAACCGATCATCAACTCCACTTCAGCAGAGCCAGAACGGTTGGAAAAAGTTCCTTTAGTGGCAAAGAAATATAATACGAAATTAATTGCCCTTACCATGGGGAAAAGCGGGATTCCGGTCGCAGCGGATGAGCGGGTAAATATCGCATTGGAATATTTGATCCCCCGCGCACTCGAAGTTGGTTTACCGATCGATGATCTGATCATTGATCCATTAGTGTTGACGGTTTCCGGCTGTCAGGAATATTGTCCTCATCTAATTGAAGCCATCCGTACCTTGCAATTTGCCTGGGATCCACCACCTCGAATTTCGGTAGGGCTGTCTAACGTATCGAATTCGGTACCTCGTGAAAATCGCCCACTTATCAATCGGGTTTATTGTGCCATGTTAATGGGAGTTGGTTTGAAAATGATGATTGCCGATCCTCTCGACGAAAAACTGAAAGAAACCATAAGAATTATAGAAGAAAGAGACGAATCAACCCCGGTTGGGCGACTCTACTTGAAAATTGCTGATAAAATAAATGCAATGGAAGAACCCAGCATAGATGACATAGATCAAGATGATCCAGAACAAGTTGCGATTTGGAAAACCGTGCAAATCTTATTAAACAAGGTCATCTATGCCGATGGCTATCTAGAACAATAAATTATTGGTAGAAATTTATAAAAGGAGAAACGTATGCCAATATTTACACCAGGAAGAAGATGGCAACCAGCTTTCTATCCTTTCAAAGAGGAACCTTTTGGACAACGCCTCCTGGAAAGTGTTGAAAGAATTGTCAAAGGACCGTTATTTGGCTGCCGCATGTGCGGGAATTGTTTATTACAAGAAACCGCTTTTATCTGCCCCATGGAATGCCCTAAGGGCCTTCGAAATGGTCCATGCGGAGGGTCTACTGAAGAAAGCTGTTACGTGGATGAAACCCGACCATGTATTTGGTACAAAATTTACGATCGGGCGTTTAAGATGGGCAGGGAAGAAAAACTATTGGAAGTCCTTCCCCCATTAGATTGGAATAAAGTAGGCACGGAAACTTGGGCAGATGTCGTCAATCAAGTACGTAAAGTTGGTACTGTCAAGTTTTTTAGCGGTCTCGCCTCTCGCGATCCACAAAAACGCGCCGAAGTCTGGGATTCCGTTTTTCGCCCTGTCCGTCAACCAGATTGGTGGCAAGGTGATTCTGAATATCATCCCCCAGCCTATAGCGAGCCAATTTCTGAGCTCGAGAAACGTTTACGTGCAGGAGAATTTGTCATTACTGCCGAAGTCGCCCCACCAATGACGGTTTCCACCAATAAATTAATTCAAAATATTCAATTGGTGAAACCATACGTAACAGCGATTAACTTCACCGATTCTCCTTCTGCTACCCCAAGGATGTCCAGCTGGGCATGTAGTGCGATGGCGGTGCAAGCTGGTGCCGAGCCGGTAATGCAGATTGCGGCGCGAGACCGAACCAGGGTTGGACTACAATCCGAAGTATTGGGCGCGAATGCTCTCGGCGTCCGCAATATCCTTTGTCTTTCTGGTGATTCCATGCGTATGGCGCCAGATCCACGCGGTAGGATGGATATAGTCGATATCGATTCGGTGCAAATGATCTGGATTTTACGCCGAATGCGAGATGAAGGAAGATACCTCGATGGACGCGCCATTAAGTTTCCACCTAAAATCTTTATCGGAGCGGCAGCCTCGCCATTTGCTTCTCGACCAGAATTTCAAGCTATCCGCGAACACAAAAAAGTCAATGCCGGAGCGCAATTCTTCCAGACTAATCTGGTATACGATCCAGCAGGACTTGAAATTTGGTTAAATGCGCTTGCTAAACGCAATATATTGGATAAAGTGTATATTCTTGTCGGAATTACCCCACTGAAGAGCTTAAAAGTGGCGCAATACATGAACAATGAAGTGCCCGGTGTAACCATTCCGGAAAGCTTAATCAAACGGATGGAGAAAGCAGGCGATGGCGCTGCAGAAGAAGGAGTGGCAATCGCGCTTGAATTAATCGAGCAAGTTAAAAAATTACAAGGAATCCATGGTATCCATATCATGGCTGTGGGTTGGGAAGAAATCGTTCCTCGCATTGTTACCGAAGCAGGACTATTGCCTAAGGACTTTACCATTCCACAGCAAGATATTGTCCATCAGAATTAAACAGCATATCGTAAAAATTATCTCTCTATCCCGCAGGCAAATTATTGCCTGCGGGGAATTTTTACCCCTTGATGAAGATGATTTCGGTGGGTATACTAATTAAATAACTTTAAAGGTTTACAATAAAAGCTGAAAGTTAGCTATGCATATTGATACATTACTTTCGATATTACCTGAAAATTATACTCCGCTGGATAAAGAACTCATATTAAAAGCCTATCACATTGCGGAAGAGGCTCATCGCGGCCAGACGCGGGCATCTGGTGAACCTTATATAAACCATTGTGTCGCGGTGGCAGGAATTCTAGCAGAAATGCACGTACCTCCCCAGGTCATTGTTGCAGCGCTATTACATGACACAGTGGAAGACACAAACGTTACCCTTGATCAGATTCGCGAACAATTCGGTGATAATGTTGCCCTTTTAGTAGACGGGGTTACAAAATTAACAAATCTGCCGCGTGTGTCGCGCGGAGATCAGCAATCAGCAAAAATCGAAGAAGAGAAGGCAGTACGGGAATTAGCGGAACGACGCGGATTACCCGACCCAGAAATTATCGCTGATCAAATTTCCCGCAGTCGAAAATATGACCTGGTGTCGGAGACATTGCGAAAGACATTCTTGGCTATGGGGGAGGATGTAAACGTGGTGTTGATCAAACTAGCTGATCGACTTCATAACATGCGCACCTTAAGCCACATGCCAGAACAAAAACGCCGCCGTATCGCCCAAGAAACACTAGACATTTTCGCACCGCTAGCAAACCGATTGGGGATTTGGAACATAAAATGGGAGCTTGAAGACCTGAGCTTTCGCTATGTTAATCCCAAAAAATATAAAGAAATTGCTGACCTTCTTTCTGCCAGACGCGCACAACGCGAAGCAGAAATGGAAGCGATAAAACTCAAGCTTTTGAAATATTTAAATGAGGCTGGAATACAAGCAGACATTACCGCGCGCCCAAAACATATCTATTCTATTTATATGAAAATGGTACGCAAAGAGATACCGTTTGATCTGGTGTACGATGTGCGCGGTGTGCGGATTATTGTCGAAGATATCCCCACATGCTATGCCACATTAGGGGTTATTCATACTCATTGGCGGCCAGTGCCAGGGGCATTTGATGATTACATTGCCTCGCCAAAAGATAATTTCTATCAATCCCTGCATACCGCTGTGATATTCGATGATGGGAAAACCTTAGAATTTCAAATTCGTACGCCGGAAATGCACCATAATGCAGAGTATGGTATTGCTGCCCATTGGCGGTATAAAGAGGGCGCTAATTACGACGAAGATTATGAACGCCGATTGCTGTGGTTAAGAAAATTGATGGAATGGCGACAAGATGTTGCAGATGCTCGTGAGTTTGTTGATGGCATGAAAACAGATGTCTTCCAGGACCGGGTGTATGTATTTACCCCCAAAGGGGACATAATTGATTTACCAGCCAAATCTACTCCAATTGATTTTGCATATCATGTCCATACAGATATTGGTCATCGCTGCCGTGGTGCAAAGATAAATGGTAAATTGGTTACCCTGGATTATGAATTGAAAACGGGTGATCAGGTTGAGATATTAACCGCGAAGCGAGGTGGACCAAGCCGGGATTGGTTAAACACCAATCTAGGATTGGTGAAGACACAGCGCGCACGCTCAAAGATCCGCCAATGGTTTAAGAAGCAAGCACGGGAACAAAATATCACTCAAGGGAAAGTCTTACTGGAAAAAGAATTACACCGCTTAGGATTAACTGAAATCAACCTGGATCGATTAGCCCGTGAGTTCGATCTAAGGTCGACCGACGATCTATTTGAAGCAGTTGGTTGTGGTGATTTAACATTAGGTAAAATCATCAATCATTTAACATTGGGGGAAAAAGATACCGGCGAAGGCGCTCCGATTGTCAAACCAGCTGGGGATGGCAGCCGAACGGAAGAGAACGTCAGCGTATTAGGATTGAAAGGGTTATTGACCAATATCGCTCGTTGTTGTAATCCCGCTCCTGGAGATGAGATTATCGGTTACATCACGCGTGGCAGAGGCGCGACTATTCATCGCCAAGATTGTCCTAATATTTTGCGTATTCACGATCGTGAGCGTTTAGTTAAAGTCTCGTGGGGTGAACCAAAAAACACTTACCCCATACCAGTGAAAATCAAAGCCTATGACCGCAATGGGTTAATGCGGGACATTTCCACATTGATAGCGGACGAGGGGGTAAATATGTCATCTGTCTCTGTCGAAACATCTCGGAACCTGGCAGTATTTCACCTCACATTGGAGGTGCATGACATTGGCGAATTAAGCCGTATTCTCGATCGACTAGAAAACTTACCCAATGTTACCGAAGCAATACGCGTTCGTCCTGGATAAAGGAGATATTCTAGATTCGCTATTGAATTATTTTCCTGCATTGACAAATAAGTCTGGTATAATTCCGCACCGCCGATTGAGCGCAAGTTGGTTGGTAGAAAAAATAAATAGTATGGAGGAACAATATGCCGCGGATTCGTTGTCATTATATTGACTGTGTTTTATTGGATGATGGATATTGCGGTGCTGCAGCCATCGAACTCGATCCTGACATGGGCTGTATGACCTACAAACGGTCTGACGATTTAGATGTCGAAGAAGAGTGGGAAGACGACGAAGAAGATCTCATTGATGAAGACGAATGGGACGAATTAGAAGACGAGGATGAAGATCTTTGGATTGACGATGATGAATTTTAAGTATGGATAAGGTTATCGTCTTCGGCAATGTAACGCTGGATGTCATTTGCCAGACTGTAGATGATGTCCCTCGTTATGAATCTGTCTCTTTTGATCATGTTGTTTTATCACCGGGGGGATGCGCCAGTAATGTTGCCATCGGTTTAGGTGCGCTTGGAGTTCCAACTCTTTTAATATGCAAAACAGGCGATGACCCTGCAGCCGATATCTTGTTTAATAAATGGAATCAATTTCATCTCGATTTATCTTATGTCAAGAGAGAAAAAGATGTCCATACCGCAGTGAGTATCGGACTCGTGGATCATAATGCTCAACCGCGTTTTATTCATACCCCAGGAGCAAACGGACGGCTTTCTTTAGCTGATTTGGATTTCAATATTTTCTCTCAAGGGAATATAGGGTTGTTTCATATCGGGGGATTTTTTGTCTTACCTGGATTGTTGGATGAGTACCTTCCCCAAGCGCTTGAACAAATTCGTCAACATGGCGTATCTACCTCATTAGATGTCGTTAATTCCAAACGATATTGGAAACCGGAATATTTATTTGCCAGCATGCCGCAATTGGATTATTTTTTATGTAATCGAATTGAAGCAAACAAATTAACTGGTGAGGACGATATTCAAAAATGCGCGGAGATATTTCGCAATGCCGGAGCTCGTAATGTGATTATTAAATTAGGGGGTGATGGCTGCTATGTCCACGGAGAAACATTTATCGGCAGTGTGCCATCTGAGAAGGTGACTGTTGTAGATACAACCGGAGCTGGAGATGCTTTCGCAGCAGGGATGTTAGCCAGCCTCGCGCAAGGTGCCACCATCTATGAGGCATGTATCAAGGGAAACGAAAGTGGAGCGAAAGTTGTTCAGGAATTAGGAACAATAACCTATTGGGAAAAACATTTGGGACAATCCTGATAATGATTAATCCTGGCAAGCTTGGTTCTCTACTTATTATTACTTTTTTGGGGGCGATATTTTCACTCTCCGCTTGCGAAAATTTCCCGACTCCTCAAGCTACTGAAATACCAACAATTACACCTGTCACAGAAAATAACCCCTCTCCTAATGAAACGTCTACATCCTCAAATTCCTCCACAATAACTCCCATCTCCACGGTTGAACCTTACCCATCAATAACAGAATCCTTATTAACCCAGGAAACTCCCACAGCCAATGCTGCACCACCCTCGCTTATGACTAGTGCTAACATTGTTGAACCATTGGTGTATCCACAATCAGGTTCGCCAAAATATCTAATCAATTATCTTCACCCAGAACTTGGTTGCAATTGGCTAGGCGTGGTAGGTCAAATTTTTGATATGAGTGGCAAACCGGTCACAGGAAAAATTATTGAAGTAGATGGAAACCTAAATGGAACTGAAATTCTTGGATTAGGCTTGAGTGGAAATGCACCGACCATTGGTCCTGCAGGGTACGAAATCAAAATAGCGGATACTCCCTTTGATTCAAATCCATCTCTCAGAATTCAAGTTTTTAGCAGTGATGGGACTCCGCTCAGTAACCCAATCCCCTTTGATTCTTTTAATAATTGTAATAAGAACCTGATCGTTTTCAATTTCCTTTTATTCTCACAGCCATTAAAGTATCAAGTTTTTTTCCCTCTTATAGGTAGGTAAAATGAAAATCCCCAATCATTTTGATTTAATCGCACCGTTTTACGAAATGGTCATACCGGCTGCGCATACGGAAGAGCTTGTGCAAATTGGCAATTTTCCTGTGGCGGGTCTTATTTTAGATATCGGTGGCGGCACCGGAAGAGTGGCAAAAGTCTTAGCACAAATTCAAAAAGATATTATTATCCTTGATTCCAGTCACGCGATGTTGCGCATGGCAAAAAACCATCATCGCATTCAACCGTTGCGTGGCAATGCAGAACAGCTTCCGTTTCCCCGTAATTATTTTGAGCGGGTCATGATGATCGATTCTTTTCACCATCTTGCAGATCATCGGGCGGCAATCAATGAAGCCTGGCGGGTGCTAAAACCCAATGGAATTCTCATCTTACAAGAGCCAGATATCGAACAGTGGGGTGGGAAGGCAATTGCCATATTTGAAAAAGCATTGTTCATGAGGAGCCATTTGTTTTCAGCAAAGAGAGTCCTCGAGATGTTAGACGAAAGGAATCATCAGTCAGCTGTGTATAAAAGACAACAGTTTTACTGGCTTGTTATTCAGAAGAATCCACTGCAGAATTAACAAATACGCGGCAACATTTCACCGCTGAGCATATCCAATAAATGGGTGCTCCCTAAGATCGTTTTTAATAAAACTTTACCAGGATTTTCCGCTAGTACTTTTCCAATGATTGCCGCGTTCTTTCCATAATCATGTTTTTGTAAGGCTTCTAACACTGCCTGGGATTTTTGGGGTTCCACAAAAAAGAGACATTTCCCCTCATTAGCCACATACAGCGGGTCAAATCCCAACATTTCACAAATAGATTGTACAGTCTCTGAAATCGGAATAGATTTTTCATAGATCAAAATTCCGCTTCTGGATTGTTGGGCAATTTCATTTAATGTCGTTGCTACCCCTCCCCGAGTGGGATCCCGCATTGCGTGAATAGCATTTCCATTTTCATCCTGCGCAGCATTCAACGCCATTTGGATCATCCCATTGAGTGGTGCTACATCACTGGTGATTTGTGATTCAAAGCCCAACTCGCCACGGGCTTGTAATACTGCCATCCCATGATCTCCGATAGAGCCAGAAAGAATGATATCATCACCTGGTTTTACAAATTGCCCCCCGATCATCAAATCCTTTCTGCGAATTCCCACACCGCTGGTTGTGATATATAACCCATCACATTTGCCTTTTTCGACCACTTTCGTATCACCGGCTACTATACTGACTTTTGCTTCCTGTGCAGTAGCCGCCATCGAGTCGACAATTTTTGCCAGGGTTTCTATCTGAAAGCCTTCCTCAAGGATAAATCCAGCAGTGATATATTTTGGGATCGCCCCCATGACAGCAATGTCATTCACGGTGCCGCTGATGGATAACCTTCCGATATCACCTCCCGGGAAAAATAAAGGGGTAACCACATGCGAATCAACGCTCACTACGATTTCATTATCTTGTCCGGCCGATGGTAAAACTGCACCATCATTACCCCCCTCAAGATAGGAGTTGCTTAGCCTTACTTGAAAAATCGAGCGGATAAGATCATGCGTCATTTTGCCACCGCTACCATGACCGAGGACAATTTGGTCCTGGTGCGGGAGAGGTAGTGGGCAATAAGCCCCTTGAATAGATATTGGTTCATTCTCAGGTGATAGAGGTTCCACTGATTACTTCCTAAACATTAATGCTCAACGATGGATAGTATATTGATAATAAGCGGCACAAGCCCCTTCTGATGAAACCATAGTGGCACCAAGAGGATTTTCTGGTGTACACATCGTTCCAAACGCAGGGCATTCAAAGGGTTTCTTCAAACCCTGTAAGATTTTACCAGCAATACAGATGGGAGATTCTTGCGGTTCAATCGCTGCAACATCGAAACGGTTTTCGGCATCATAGTAAGCCCATTCAGGTTTAAGTTTCCAGCCACTGGCTGGGATTGTGCCAATCCCCCGCCATTTTCGATCACAAGTTTCAAAAACACTTTGGATAACTGCTTGAGCAGACTTGTTCCCTTCAAAGGACACCACTCGAGCATATGCATTTTCTGCCCGATGCTCACCTTTTTCAAGTTGTGCTACTGCTCGATAAACTCCTTCAATGATGTCCAAGGGTTCAAAACCGGTAACAACGATTGGGACCTGGTATTCTGCCGAAATAGGGGGATATTCCCAATAACCCATCACAGCACAAACATGCCCAGCAGCCAGGAATGCTTGCACACGATTGGAGGGTGAGCTAAGGATTGCTCTCATCGCCGGAGGTACACAAACATGTGAAACTAAGAGACTAAAATTAGTCAAACCCAGGGAATGTGCTTGCAAAACAGCCATGGCATTAGCAGGAGCAGTGGTCTCAAAACCAATGGCGAAGAAGACAACCTCTTTTTCGGGATGTTTGACAGCCAGTTTCACAGCATCTAAGGGAGAATAAACTACCCGAACATCACCACCATTTGCCCGAACCGTGAATAAATCGTGGTTTGAACCAGGAACCCGCAGCATATCACCGTACGATGTAAATATGACATTGGGTTGCGAGGCAATTTGAATAGCTTTATCCACTAATTCAAGAGAGGTAACACAAACTGGACAACCTGGACCATGAATAAACTCAACTTCTGGAGGCAATATTTGTTCCAAACCATATTTCATGATCGCGTGGGTTTGCCCGCCACAAATTTCCATAATCACCCACGGACGAGTGATAATTTTTTTGATCTCATTAACCCGGCTTTGAATTAGTTCAACGTCGCGGAATCCAGTAACTAATTTTTTATCCATCATACACAGTCATTTAATAACCTAATCAAGCTTTTCTTGGGACAATTCTTCACTAATATCGGCGATCTGATTAAGTAATTGCAATGTTTCCATTGCCTCTTCTTCGCTAATCAGGTTTAAGGCAAAACCAACATGGATTAATGTATAATCCCCTATCTGTGCTTCAGGAACATATTCCAGACAAGCCTCACGAGTAACACCACCAAAATCAATCTTTCCCATTTTCAAACCATTTGCTTCATATATTTCAATAATTTTTCCCGGCACACCTAGACACATGATAGACTCCTTATTAAGAGAACTGTTTTTTTACGCGAAAGCCAGCGACTACTGCTTGGCCCAATGCAATACCGCCATCATTGGTTGGTACTTGTTGATGGATGAGAACATCTAATCCGGCTTTTTCTAACAAATTAATTGTTTTAGACAATAGGGTTATATTCTGCCACACCCCACCACTTAAAGCAACGGTTCGTATTCCTCTTTCTTGGTAAATCCGTTGACAAATTTGCAGCGTTAATTCCGCAATCGTATTATGAAATCGGGCTGATATATGACTGGTAGGGATATATTTAGACTGGCTATCTTGGAGTATTTGAAGGATCATTGGATAAACATTGATTTCTAAGGCTTTATTTCCCATTTCAATAAGATAGGGGTACGAATCCAGCACAGATTCATCTGCAATGGCTTCCAACTCAATGGCTGCTTGACCTTCATAATTAATTTTTTGGCGGATGTCTAATAAAGCAGCCACTAGATCAAATAATCTGCCCATGCTCGATGTCATCACGAGATTGATCTTATGATCGAGCTGCGATTTCAACAACTGTCTTTCTTCAACACACAAGCTTGAATAACTGGCTAAATCTTCAGACCAATGCATGCCTTTGTAATAAAGATACGATAGCGCGATACGTGCCGGAAAACGAATAGAGCGATCACCCCCAGGTAATGGGAAATATTGCAGATGTGCATAACGCTCAAAATTGCTGTAAGATGCAATGAGAAATTCTCCCCCCCAAATGGCGCCATCCTCACCATAACCGGTGCCATCAAACGAAACCCCAATTACTGGCGTATCTTCCTTCCAATGGTTTTCTGCCATGCAACTCGCGATATGAGCATGATGATGCTGAACTGATATGAGAGGTAAATGAAATTCTTCAGCTCGCTGGAGCGCATAGCGTGTAGAAAGATAGTTGGGGTGTTTATCACAGGCGACTATTTCCGGCTGGATGCGAAACAATTTTTCATAATGCTCTATCCCACTCGTCAAGGAAAGATACGTTTCATAGTTCTCTAAATCGCCAATATGATGGCTAAGAAAGGCATAGTTTGTGCGGGTCAGGCAAAAGGTGTTTTTTAATTCAGCGCCACAAGCCAGAATCTGGGGTAATTCCCAATCTAATCGAATCGGATTAGGCGCGAAGCCACGCGAGCGCCGAATGGGATAAAGCTGGGCTTTCCTTCCTGGATATTGGATAACTCGAGTTACAGAGTCATCGCAACGAATATAGATAGGACGATCATGCATCAGATATGCATCAGCTAGTTCACTCAGTTGCTCATGCGCCAGATCGTTATCTGTGGCAATCGGTTCTTCAGAACGATTCCCGCTCGTCATAACCAGTACTGTCAGAGGATGGGATGTGTAGGTTTGCTCAGCATAATTATAAAAAAGCATGTAATGGAGCGGTGTATAAGGCAACATCACCCCAATGGTTGATTGATTTGGCGCAACTCCCGCAGCAATAGGAGAGTCCGGTTTTCTAGGGACGATGACAATCGGACGTTCCCGTGAATTGAGCAAGTTTAATTCCTCTTCGGTAACAATACAATGCTGATTAACCGTCTCAACATCAGCCATCATCACGGCAAATGGTTTGTCGACGCGCCGCTTCCTTTCACGTAAATCGTCTACCGCATCTGAATTTAACGCATCACAAGCCAGATGAAATCCTCCTAATCCCTTGATAGCGAGGATTTTTCCTGCTATTAATTGTGCTTGAGCGGCTTGAAAAACTTCCCTGTCCTCACTTTTATTATCAAGGATTAAAGATTTATCCTTATTTTCCAACCACACATGAGGACCACATTCCGGACAGGCGATAGGTTGGGCATGGAATCGACGGTCTATTGGGTTGTGATATTCTTCTGCGCAGGCTGCGCACATAGGAAATTCAGCCATAGTCGTATTAGGGCGATCATATGGGATATCTTTTATAATCGTAAAGCGGGGACCACAATTTGTACAATTGATAAATGGATAAAGATAACGACGATCCGATGGATCAAAGAGCTCGCGTAGGCAATCCTCGCAAATTGAAAAGTCTGGGGAAATGGGAATGAAGGCAGCTTCAATCGCTTGAGATTCCAGAATTATGAAATCAGTGAAATGATCGCAATTAACCCCTTGACTGATTATGCGATCAATCTTTGAGAGGGGTGGGGCTTGTAGAGGAAGTTGTGTCTCAAATTCCTCAATATCTTTAGGATGTCCATTTACCGTGATTTCGACACCGGCGCTTGTGTTTTTAACCCAACCCGTCAATTGATACTGCTTTGCTAACCTGTAAATGAAAGGACGAAACCCCACTCCTTGCACAATACCAGTAATCCGGATATATCGTCCTACTAAATCACTCATGGGTTAGTTGTAAATTTGTTTGAATTCATCTAATTCATTTCGCAGCCAGGCAAACCATTTATCCAAACCCTCGCCAGTGCGGCAGGAAAGCGGAATCACTTCTACATCAGGATTTAATACTTGTAAACCTTTCGAAAAGAAATCGAAATTAAAATCCACATAAGGAAGCAAGTCAATCTTGTTTAATACCACTACATCTACACCGCGATACATACCAGGGTATTTATGGGGTTTATCATCGCCTTCTGGCACTGAGGCAATCAGCACTTTTTTATGCGTACCCAATTCGAAACTAGCCGGGCAAACTAAATTGCCAACATTTTCAACAATTAACAGGTCATAATCAGAGAGGGTAGCTTGCGATAATGCCCTGTTCAACATAATCGCATCGAGATGACAATCCCCGCCGGTATTGATCTGAATCGCATTAGCGCCGGCTTTCGCTGCCCGATCTGCATCGAGTGTTGTAGCAATATCACCATCGATTACCAAAACCCGATGGGTGGGGGTAAAAGCTTGCAAGGTTTTTTCGATGATCGTTGTTTTACCTGCTCCTGGAGATGCCATCATATTAATTGAAAACAATTTGGCATTCAATAATTGAGCTCGATTTTGTTCAGCCAATCCATCGTTGGCGTTGAGGATATTTTGTACTATGGTTATTTTTTGTTGTTCGCTCATTTTTCCACATCAATCGCTTCAAGATAAAATTCTTCTCCGCTTAATACCTTAATGTGAGTGCTCCCACATTGAGGGCACAAAATCGAATCACCATCAGGTTGATATTGCGTATGACAATCCAAACATTCAAATTGGGTGGTAATACGCCTGAATTGCAATTGAGCGCCCTCGGCTATGGTATCCTTGGAGATAATATCCCAATAAAATTGAACCGAATCATCTACAATAGATGACAAATCACCTATAACCAGGTAAATGTTCGTTACCTTGCTTGCTTGCGCCTGATCCGCATGCTGTAAGACAATATCTAAAATACTTTGGGTGACAGATAATTCGTGCATACCGATTTAATATTTCCGGGATAATCATATTCTTAATTCCTCGCCATCCCAAGTGAGGAATGTCATCGAATTAATATTACCAATTATATCCACATTCGCCAGAATATCCGCACCCAAAGATTTCTGGAGTGCATCCATCTAAACAATTCCAGTGGAGTAGAGGTGTAAAAAAGTGTTAGGAAGATTTATCAGAAGATTCGTCTTTCTCAGTTTTCTTTGGCTCTTTATTCTCATCCGTACCTTGTAAGCCATCTTTGAAAGCGCGAATACCTTTACCGAACTCTCCCGCCACTTTACTGATGCGCCCTACACCAAACAGTAATATTACAATGACCAGGATAATCAGTAGTTCAGTACCGCCAGGCAGTTGCATAGATCATCTCCTAAAAATTTGTATTCTAGACTAAATTCTATTATACTACCCATCCATGACTACGAATGAAAAACTTATCATCATCGGAGGTGGATTAGCTGGTTGTGAAGCAGCGTGGCAAGCAGCTCAACGCGGCGTTCAAGTTATATTATATGAAATGCGTCCTTTAAAAAACACCGGGGCACATGTCAGCCCGAATTTAGCCGAGTTAGTTTGTTCCAATTCGCTTGGTTCTGAACGCATCGATCGCGCATCTGGATTATTATTACAAGAATTGATCACTCTAAAATCGATGTTGATTGAATGTGCTTTACTAGCCAAACTCCCTGCCGGACGAGCTTTAGCTGTCGACCGCAACAAATTTTCTGAGCTCGTCACCGAGAAGATAGAGAACCATCCCAATATTCAAGTAGTGCGCCAAGAAATTACCGCAATCCCTCAACAAGTTTGTATCATCGCATCCGGACCATTGACTTCTCCTGCTTTATCCGAAGCGATCGCCGAGTTCACTGGACAATCCAACTTGTTTTTTTACGATGCCATTGCTCCAATTGTCTTCAAAGATTCAATCAATTTCGATATTGCTTTTCGTGCAAGCCGATACCAAGAAGAAAGCTCGGATTATATCAACTGCCCTCTCACAAAGGAGGAATACGAAACGTTTGTTACAGAGTTAGTCAATGCAGAAAGAATATCCATCAAAAATTTTGAAAATGCGATGATGCAAGGTGTCACGAGTGGGAAAGATCGCTTTTTTGAAGCTTGCCTACCCATCGAAGTGCTAGCTCAAAGGGGGGTTGATTCGCTTGCTTTTGGACCACTACGTCCAACTGGACTACGCGATCCGCGCGATGGAAAACGCCCCTATGCAGTAGTCCAATTACGGCAAGATAATATTGCGGGCACATTATATAATATGGTAGGATTTCAAACCAATCTGACATTTCCCGAACAAAAAAGAGTATTTCGTTTGATCCCTGGACTAGAAAACGCTGAATTCGCCCGCTATGGGCAAATGCATCGTAATACTTTTTTATATGCTCCAGATATTCTTCTGCCGACTTTACAAACAAAAAAGCGGGGCGATTTGTTTTTCGCTGGTCAAATTATTGGAGTGGAAGGTTATTTAGGTAATATTGCATCGGGGTTATTGGCTGGAATTAATGCAGCGCTTTATCTCACAGGCGAAGAGCCTCTTGTCTTGCCACGGGAAACGATGCTTGGCAGCCTAATTTATTACATAACACATGCCAAAGCGGAAGATTTTCAACCTATGAAAGCAAATTATGGGTTGCTCATCGATATCGAAGAACACCAAAAAATTCCCAAACAAGTTCGCAATCTACAGTTTGCTGAAAAATCACAGCAAGCATTAAGTACAATAAAGGAAAATATAATTGGGTCATAATATTATGCGCATAGTTAATCAATTGGTCGTCATGGGCATCCTTTCGAACTTAATAATCGGATGCGCTAAACCCATCACCGTTTCGCCAACTCCGACAATTGACGTCATTCAAACGATCTCAACTGATTTGAACTCTCAATTAGAATGCGGTGGGCGACTACCAAACAGTAAATGCCATACGGTAGTGGAAGACTATATTGTCAGCATATTAAATCAAAACCACTGGCAAGTGGAAAAACAGTCATTTATTCGCAATGGTCATAAAGGGTTCAATATCATCGGTCGTTATGGTATTGGCGACCAGCCAATTATTATTGGGGCTCACTATGATACACGCCTTACTGCTGATCAGGATCCTATTCCTGACAAAAGAATGCAAGCCATGCCCGGCGCCAATGATGGTGCTTCTGGTGTGGCGGTTTTATTGTATTTAGCGCGCGCGATTCCCATTCATTTTAATGAAAATCACGCGGCAATTTGGTTGGTTTTCTTTGATTTAGAGGATGATGGTGATTATGAGGGCTGGGATTGGATTCTCGGTTCAACAGAATTTGTAAATCAAATGACAGTACAGCCAAAAGCAGCCGTAGTGGTTGATATGGTTGGTGATAAGGATTTGACTCTCTATTATGATGGTAATTCAGACCCAACTATCCGGAAATCCATTTGGGATGTAGCTGGCAGACTTGGTTATGACAAGATATTCATCCCACAAATTAAGTATTACATGATAGACGATCATACTCCTTTCTTGCAAAAAGGCATACCGGCTGTGGATATTATTGATTTCGATTATCCATATTGGCATACCACAAATGATACAATAGATAAGATCTCTCCTCAAAATATTCAGATAGTCTCCCAAACTCTGTTGGAGTGGTTGAAAGAACCGTAATTTTATGGCAAAAAAAATCCCGCAAAGTACCAATTCTTATTCCGATAAAGCGATTTTGGTTGGGGTTGAACTTGGTGATATGAAAACCAATTTCAACCTTGCTGATTCGATGAGTGAACTGGAACGTTTGGCAGAAACAGCTGGAGTAGTGGTGGTAGGAAGTACTACTCAAAAACTCGATCGTCCTAATCCACAAACATACATCGGTTCCGGAAAAGTTGAAGAATTGAAAATGCTTGTCAACGAACTAGATGCCAATATGATCTTATTCGACGACGAATTATCACCGCGTCATTTGCGAGAATTAGAAAAACATTTTGGATTAGATATAGCAATTGTCGATCGAACCGCTCTGATCCTTGATATTTTTGCCCAACATGCAGCTACACGTGAGGGAGCACTTCAGGTTGAGCTAGCCCAGTATGAATACCGCCTGCCGAGATTAACCCGTGCCTGGACCCATCTTGCCCGACAAGCTGGGGGTGGGGGAGGACGTACCGGATCTGTTGGGGGAGTAGGATTGCGCGGGCCAGGTGAAACACAATTAGAGGTCGATCGCCGCGATATTCGCCGTCGCATTGCTCACTTAAAAGACGAAATTGAAAAAATCAAAGTACATCGGCGTCAATATCGCCGCCGCCGGCAAAAATATGGAATTCCTGTTGTAGCATTGATTGGTTACACAAATGCTGGCAAATCTACTTTACTCAATCAATTATCGAATGCCCATGTATATGTCGCTGATCAATTATTTGCAACATTAGATCCTACCACTCGGCGAGTTCACCTGGCAGATCAAAATCAAATCCTGGTCACCGATACGGTTGGTTTCATTCAAAAACTGCCCACCACTTTGGTGGCTGCATTTCGGGCAACCCTGGAAGAAATTGCAGAAGCCGATCTCTTGCTTCATATTATTGATATCACTCATCCAAATGCAATGGAACAAGCGCGGGCAGTCTATGAAACCTTAAAAGAAATCGGGGCGGATAAATTGCCGGTTTTTACGATATTGAACAAAATCGACTTATTGAATGATCCACGCCAAGCACAAACTGTACTGACTCAATTTCCTAATTCCGTTGCCATTTCTGCCCAAAAAGGTATCGGGATAGAAACACTGATCCAAAAATTAAATGAGTTTTTGTTCCAAAAATTACATCCGATTACCCTTCAAATTCCTGAACGAGAGAAACAGATCATGAATTTATTCCAACAAGTCGGGCAAGTGGAACGGGTAGAGACAGGAGAAGATTCCGTTATCATTTATGGCGCTATTGCAGGACGGTACCTTTCTCGTTTTATTCCTTATCAATTAGAAATCAAAGATTCACCGCAAGATAAATTGCGAAAATTATCTTGATTATACAAGTTTTGGTCCAGCAGCGAGGATGCTTGGATCGAATTTATCCGCAAATTTCTTGAAATTATCAATAAACCGAGAAGCCAAACTACGATACTTGCGAAGATATGCATCATAACTTTGCCAAGCGCTAGCAGGATCCAAAATAGAGTCGGGAATACCGGCGCAATGCTTAGGAATCATGAATCCAAAAACACGATCTTGTTCATATTCTTCCCCATCCAATTCACCATTTAAAGCGGCTTCAAGAATTCGCCGAGTGTACTGTATGCTGATCCGTTTTCCGATTCCATAGGAACCGCCGACCCATCCCGTATTTAACAACCAACAATTGACTTTATAACGGTCGATTTTATTTCTCAATAATTGCGCATAGGTAGAGGGATGATGCGCCATAAAAGGTCCTCCAAAACAGGTTGAGAAGGTTATCTCTGGCTCTTCTCCCAATCCAATTTCAGTTCCAGCAATTTTAGAAGTATAGCCAGATATGAAATGATAGATGGCTTGCTCGGTGGTTAATTTTGCAATGGGAGGCATGACACCCGACGCATCACAAGTGAGCAAAACAATGTTACGGGGGTGGGGAGCAACTTGCTTTGGCAAAGCGTTTCCGATAAACTCGAGAGGGTACGATGCGCGCGTATTTTCGGTAATAGTATCATCATCCAAATCAATAAACCGTGAAAGGGGGTCAAAGACTACGTTTTCGAGTATTGTCCCAAATTTACGGGTACAGGCATAAATCTGAGGTTCTGCAGTAGCGGAAAGACCAATAACTTTCGCATAGCAGCCACCTTCAAAATTAAAAACACCATTATCAGACCAACCATGTTCATCATCTCCAATAAGTTCGCGATGGGGGTCAGCTGATAAGGTGGTTTTTCCCGTACCTGACAGGCCAAAAAATAGCGCCACATCTTCATCCTTGCCCATATTAGCAGAGCAGTGCATCGTTAATACCCCTTGTTTGGGTAATAGATAATTCATTATCGTAAAAACAGATTTTTTTATTTCCCCAGCATAACCAGAATTACCAATAATACAAATTTTTTGATCAAAATTAATCACAATAACCGTATTACTTCGAGTTGAATCAATTGACGGAAATGCTTTGAAGGAAGGTACTGCGATTATCGTAAACTCTGGGATATGTTGACGATACGCTTCATAATTGTTGGGCAAAATAAACATATTCCGAGAAAACAAACTCTGCCAGGCTAATTCACTGATTACCCGTATCGGCATTTGATAATCTTCGTCCGCGCCCACGTAACAATCTTGGACAAACACATCTTTGCCTTGCAGGTAACCTTGGACTCGACTAAATAGAAGATGAAATTGTTCTGCGCTGTAAGGACGATTATATTGTCCCCACCAGATGTCATTATCAACTGCTCCATCCACCACGATATATTTATCATCTGCTGCTCTAGCTGTATGGCTGCCGGTATAGACCAAAACTGGTCCACCTTGGGTAATTTTTCCCTCTGAACGAAATACAATCTCTTCGTAGAGGGCTTCTGCAGGTAAATTCCAATAAACCTTGCGCAGATTTCCAAAACCTAAATTCTCCAAACCAAAATCTGCTTTTAATAAATTTGCTTCTCCTTCAGCAGGAGTTTTAATGTTGAGTAGATTATTCATAACCAGTCCCTTACTACTTTCCGATCTCCGATGTAAATTTCATTGGGTGCATTGGGATCCAATGCCCATTTAATTCGTTCGATGCCGGTCAAAATATCTTTTACGCTGCCGGCATAACTTAATCGTAAATGTCCTTCCATTCCAAATTCTTTTCCAGGAACGGTGACAACCAACGCTTTACGTAACAAAAAATTTGCTAATTCTACGGAATCGTTCGAATAAGCCCGAAAATCCGGTAGACAATAAAAGGTACCATCAGGTGGAATAAGGCGAATATCATTGATAGTTTTTAACTCTTGAATGATCACATTACGATTATTTTCAATCGTCAAACGCAGACTTTCCACAACGGATTGCATGCCAGTCAATGCACCTTCTGCGGCAGCTTGTAATACGATAGATGTGCAGGATTCGGTTTGTGCCTGGATGTTGTTCAGAACAGCGGCTAGCTTGCGATTGGTGACGATCCAACCGATTCGAAAACCGGTCATGCCGTATAATTTTGAGACTCCATTAATCGTAATGACATGTGTATTCTCAATATCCCGAGATGTATACCGATAAGCTGGCACAACCACTTTTTTATCGAATACCAATTTATGATAGATATCATCCATGATCAGATAAATACCTTTTCGCTCACAAAAATCCACCACTTGCGCCACGAAATCTTCTGAATAGATAATCCCAGAAGGATTATTAGGGCTATTGAGGATGATTGCTTTTGTAAAAGAAGTGACGACTTTTTCGATTTCCTCAAAACGAGGTTGAAACGTGCCATCTTCCGGTGTAACAATCACTGGTACACCATTTACCATTTTGACAATTTCTGGGTAGCTGACCCAATAGGGAGCAAGAATGATGACCTCATCTTGAGGATTTAGTAAAGCAAAGAACAGGTTATACAAGGAATATTTCGCCCCGGCAGAAATGACAATATTCTCCGGGTATACGGTTCTCCCATAGTTATCTTCGGTATAACGAATAATCGCTTTTTTTAGAGACGGAATGCCATCCGGCGGAGTATATTTAATATCACCCGAACTTAACTTTGCAGCTGCAGCAAGAATAGCAGTGATGGGTGCTTTGTTCTTTGGTTCTCCGATGCCGAGATGGATTACATCCTCCCCTCGTTCGCGCAACTGTCTGGCTTCCTCATTTAGGCGAAGCGTAGGTGATTCCGCAATCGTACGCGCCAATAGACTAATGGACATGCACATATCCTCCTAATAGAAATATTTTTGCGTTACTTTGGAAAATAGTTATGTTAATAAATCACCCCCAGAATGAAAACCAACAATGAACCAATCCAACCCTATAATTATCATAAAAAAGAATATGCACTTTATTGCTTTTATGAGGGATTGATAGTCTAAATGAATTTTTCAACCCCAATAGGATGAATTGTGCATATTTATTTTATTTTATCATGTCTATTGGCTTTTATCGAGGAAAAAGCCTATTTATGGTTCGTAATAGGCAATAACCTCATTTGCCTGAACCGCTTGCCCAACATGTACTGGGACAGAGCGAATGATTCCATCCTTAGAAGCGCGAATAAAATTCTTCATTTTCATCGCTTCAATAACACAAATAATTTCGCCTGTTTGAACTTCCTGGTTTTCAACTACATTAATCGAGACAACCACTCCCGGAATTGGGGAATAAATTGCATCAACGGGAAAGTTTTTCTTCAATCTCCCATTACTTGGCGTAATTTTCCCGTTTCCTTTCTCCGAACCTTTTTGGAGAGGGTACTCCGGTTTTATCATGCTTGTAGGAATGATTGGTGTGGGTGCATCCTCAATAATTACTTCATACTCCCGGTTATCAACCTTAGCGATAATAGGCGGTTTTTCTAACTGATCAATTTGAACCTCAAAGATGCGCCCTTGTACACGAACAGTAACTTTCATCTCATTACACCCTGTTTCTTCACTACTTGACTGCGCAGGACTGCCTGCCAGGCGGAGACAATGGCAGTGGGGGGTAAAGGATAATATCCATTAATTGAATTGTGTTTTTGAGCCAGGGCTACACTCACAGCTACAGCTACCGCTTCTTGCCTCAATAACTCTTCATCGGTCTGGTCAGCAATGGGATCCTTCTGGCTTTTTTGTCGTTTCAGGATATACAAAAAACCCACAATGATAACCAGGTTCCAAAATAAATACAGACTGGTCATCATCAAAAAAGAAAAGAAGATTAAACCCAACGCTACTATGCTATAAAGCTCCATTTTGTTGCTCCTGTTCTCACATTGGAATGTTCCCGTGCTTTCGTGGAGGAGAGGCTGAGAATTTATCCCGTAACGCAGCCAATGAAGCAATGATCTTCGGGCGAGTTTCGCGTGGCTCGATAATATCGTCAACATAGCCTGACTTGGCAGCATGGTAGGGATTATTGAATTGCGAACGATATTGTTCTATTAATAATTGACGTTCTGCTTCCGGATCTGGCGATGACTCAATTTTTTTGCGAAAGAGAATATTGACCGCTCCTTCCGCTCCCATTACAGCTATCTCTGCGCTAGGCCAAGCGTAAGTTACATCCGTGCCTAAATATTTGCTGCTCATCACAATATAAGCCCCCCCGTAAGCCTTTCTGGTTATTACTGTTACCTTCGGGACCGTCGCCTCAGAATAGGCGTATAGGACCTTAGCACCGTGGCGGATAATTCCACCATGCTCTTGATCGATACCGGGTAAAAAACCAGGCGAATCGACAAAGGTGACAATTGGGATATTAAAACAATCACATAAACGTACAAAACGAGCGATTTTGTCCGAAGCATCGATGTCTATTACACCGGCTAATTCACTTGGTTCTTGAGCAACAATTCCCACACTATAACCACCTATTCTGGCAAATCCAATGATCGCATTCCTTGCCCAACCAGGTTGAATTTCCAAAAACTCCTGGTTATCTACAACAAGCTGTATCACTTTATGCATTTCATAAGGCAGGGTTGGATCTAATGGAACAATCGTATTGAGTTCTTCTTCCATTCGAAATGGATTGTCTTGAGTTGGAATGTAAGGTGGATTTTCGACATTATTGGAGGGAAAATAGCTTAAAACATATCTCACCAAGGCAATTGCCTCTTCTTCACTTTTTGCATTTAAATGGGATGTTCCCGTGATAGCCATGTGAACTTCAGCGCCACCTAAAGTTTCTGCGTTTACATTCTCACCAGTAACCGCTTTGATCACCTCTGGCCCAGTAAGAAACATAAAAGATTTTTTCTCCACCATTATGATTAAATCGGTTAAGGCAGGGGAATATGCCGCCCCTCCAGCGCATGGGCCAAGCATGACACTAATTTGAGGGATAACTCCCGAATATTGGGCATTACGGCGGAATATTTCAGCATATCCCGCCAGGCTTTTTACTCCCTCTTGAATTCGTGCCCCACCAGAATCGATTAATCCAATAATTGGCACGCCATTACGCATTGCTAAATCCATCACCCGACAAATCTTTCGGCTTTGCATGGCACTGAGCGTGCCGCCTAATACTGTAAAATCCTGGGCATATACATAGACAGTACGTCCATTTATTTGGCCATAACCCGTTACGACACCATCCCCGTAATATTCCTCTTTGATTAAACCCATTTCATCCGCTTGGTTTGTGATGAATGGTTCTAGTTCATTGAAGGTACCCGCATCCAATAAGAGATCTAGTCGCTCACGCGCGGTTAATTTTCCTTTGGCGTGTTGGTTCTGAATGCGTTCCAAACCTCCACCAAGGCGAACCTTTTCGCGTATCTGCCTTAATTCGGTTATTCTTGGATCTTCGTTCACCATTCTATTATGTAACTCCAATGCTAAGCAATTAACAACAAAAGACTCACGTCAATATCAATAAGCATCATCCTTGAATATAGATTAACGGTGTCGGGCTATCAAAAAGTATCAGTTTTTTGAGGAGGAAGACTGGTTGAAAATTTCGTCGTAACCTTGATCGAGTTCATCATCGCTTAAGTGGGCATACCGTTGCGTAACGCTTATGCTCTTATGCCGGGCTAATTCCTGGGCGAGTTTAAGGTTTCCACCTGATCCCCTCAGAACCGTTGTCACAAAATAGTGCCGAAAAGAGTGGGGGGTGATTACATCCGAAGCATTAGCTCCCAGGGCTAAATTTACATGCCGTTCGACAATTGCTCTACCCGTTGTGGTTGAGATTGGTTTTATTTTTTTTCCTGCAGCTCGGTCGTGACGCGCGAAAACCGGTAGGGAAGCAATAGGTTTTCCGGAATTTCCATCTAATTTAGCTCTGGCATTGAGATATTCTTTGATGGCTTTGATGGCGCGTGTAGAAAAACGAACTACCGCCTGCTGATTTCCCTTGCCAATAATGATCGCACGTTGTTCATTCCAATCCATATCACCACGGCGCAATTTACAAGCTTCATGAATCCGCAAGCCGCTATCCGCTAAGGTTAATAATAGGGCTTTATCGCGTAAAAGCCGCAATTGGTCCGTCTCGGAGTCTGCTATTTGATTTGTTGTAATATTAATTGCATAATTGATAATTTCTTCAATTTCTGAACGAGGAAACTGAGGGAGGCGTTGGCCGTATCGACGGGCGCGATGTCGAATAACCAATCGAAAACGGGGGAGATTGATGGGGAAATCAACTTGTGAACTAAGGAATTCTAAGAAGCGGTAAAAGGCAGTGAGATATAAACGTTCAGATGCAGGCGAATATTCGTGTAGGTAATCAATAAATTGAATCAGGGATTCTTCCAAATATTTTTCTAATGACTCTTGTGTAGGGCATTCTTGTAATCGTTGACGATATACCTCAAGAGCATTTGCATAACTACGATAAGTGTTTTCACTGCGTGAAGAGCGAATGAGCTCTAGAAAGGCAGGAATTTGATCGGATATGAATTGACAAGGATTGTCAGATGGATTTGAGGTCATGTCTTCTATTTTTTATGGAGAAACTCATGCTTATGATAATGTTAGTTATCATAAGCATACAATAATCAAGAAGATTTGTCAAGGTTTAATTCCTTTAACTACTACCCTACAACGATTATTCTTTCTTTGAATTTAATTGTTTGAACCTTTCCCACGAACCTGCATAATTAATCTTCTTTTTTCGGTTGCTTCCGCTGGAATTATCACCAATCTTTTTGTTCAAATCACGCAATATCTCCCCCACTCTTTGCCAATTCTCCTCGTTCAATACTCGAATTAATTGTTCTTTATACTCCTGCACCCAACGCCATTCTTGCCGAAAACGGTCTGCCTTTAACCAGTAATCCCTTTTTTCCCAGGCTGCGCTGGTGGCTTCAACGCTTTTGTGAATTTCGCCGAGTAGTATTACAATATAAGCTGCTATATCTTTATTATTTGCAATATTATTATCATATTCCGCTATTGCATCTTGGATTAATTTTATTGCCTTATTCCTATTGATAGCGCTACTTTGGGTATGGATAATGCGGCTCAATTTCTCACTCCTCTAATTTTTACCATTATACTTCTGCCCAGTCCATGCGACGCATCGGGATCAGAGCTTTCAGCCCCGCAGTTGCTGCCGGTTTGCCTTGACGATGGGCAATGCGCTCGGCTGCGTGTTGTGAGGCGGGCAAACGCCGCCGAAGGCTGGA
>Ga0078972_1000458_pt1 | contig 169901 bp, 164 predicted proteins | sample YelNatPaOPGAMG01_FD_67568 | JGI IMG/M metagenome (GOLD analysis project Ga0078972, IMG submission 67568) | Hot spring thermophilic microbial communities from Obsidian Pool, Yellowstone National Park, USA - OP-RAMG-01 (SPADES assembly) (version 2) | ecosystem: Environmental > Aquatic > Thermal...
CGGGAGCTCGGAGGCACCAATGAGTTTGTAAGGTAAGGAGCTTATAAACATTCTTGAGGGACTATACACAGCATCAGCACACCTAACAGTGCTGAGAGATCTTAAACACCAATGAATGCGAATACTATAAATAATTATGAAGACTGAAACAGCCCACAGTTTTTGGGTGTCCCGCGGGGTCGTGGGCGGCTGTCGAGCCCAACGGCACGGCCCCCATCTAGGTTAAACCCGCCCAGGCTCGGAGCAGGGCTCCCATCACCTAGGCGGGCTCTAAGCAGTAAATAAAAACAGGGCTTATAAACATAGCTTCTGGCCATCAGCTACGAAACAGCCCTGATCCCAACGACAGTGAACTTGCTCCTCTCGAGTAATAGGTTATGCTCTACATATATACATTTCACGATTATGGGGGAGGGCCATGAAATGATGGTTAAAAAGCCGTTAAATTCCCCGGTGTGGCGGGCCCGCCGGGATTTGAACCCGGGACCACCGGCTTAGAAGGCCGGCACCCTATCCTGGCTGGGCCACGGGCCCTTGCCAGTAGATGATGTGTTTGCTGGGCTTAAATTTCTTTGCTGGCCTTGGTCTCTATCTTCACTAGCGCTGGGGAGTCGATATTCCCTTCGTAGTTAATGTCTGCTTTGAGGATGTTCTTTACTAGCCATATGTTTGTGTACGCGTGGAGGGTGAGCCTCGAGATGCCGATAGTGCTCCGCCCTTCTGCTAGGGCTAGGTAGGGTATCACTATGTCGGCCATGTGCCTGTCGTATGCCATGCCTGTCGAGAGGTCCTCCAGCAGCTTGGTAGCGGCTTTACGCCCTACTGCCTCAGCTGGCTTACCTTTCTCGCCGAGTGAGTCCCCGCCTAATATGCTGTGCTCTGTTACGGCCCACAGCACCACGCCCGATCCCGGGCCTAGGTGCGGGTCGTTCTCGGGGTCGTACCACTCCACACCTATATCTACGCCGACACCCGGGAATCGCCTACTGATCTCCTCGTAAGCTGACCTAGCCTGCCTCTCGGCAACGTGCTTCGGCAGCTTTACGCAGTGGGATATCCCCCTGAAGCTGAGTGGGTTCCCGGCTCTGACCAGGTCTACCGACTTGAAGGACCTCGGAGGCTTCTCAACAGCTACCCTGACTACCCCACCTCCCCTCGGGTAGTGCCCCCTCCTAAGAACCTCAACACTGAAGGGGAAGCCCACCCTCTCGAGGTGGGGCCTGACGACGAACCTGAAGTAGTCCACCGGAGGCGACCACGGCACATCAGTCCCTCCCCTCACCTCGACCGAGACCGGGGAGTCCGCAAACGCCATTATCGGTAGTAGGGTCTGCAGCACTAAGGTCACAGAGCCAGCCGTACCGACGTCGAATGTGTACCTCCCACCCCTGATGGGGCCTGGCTTAAACACCACCTCCGTAGACCCTACCGACGCCCCCTCAACCACCGCGTTACACATCCTAGCAGCTGCTAGTATGCCTGTTAGGTGCTGCCTCTTCAGGCCGGGGTCGGGCCTCTTAGCCCTTATGTTCACGATCTTAACCTCCTCACCTATGATCGCTGCTAGAGCCACAGCCGTTCTCAGTATCTGACCCCCGCCCTCACCGAAGGAGCCGTCTATGACCAGCAACAGACGTCCCCAGCTAGTCAGATCCTAATACCTCCCTCAGCCTTTTCTCGCCATCTATTTCGTCTATGAACCTAGCCACGGAAGGTGGGACAAGGTTCCTCCAGCTAGCGTCTCCCGACAGCATCATTCTCCTGATCTTCGTCGACGAGTACCTACCCCTCTCATACGGGGGAGGTACAAGCACCTCGTAGCCAGCTTCCTTAAATAACCTCACAACTAGAGGGTTTCTAGCTACACCGTACCTGAACCTAGGTACATACAGCTGGAGGTAGGCTACCCAGACAGAGTTCATCAGTATATCGGGGACCGGAATTATGTAGACCCTCCTCATGTCGATGCCGAAGTCCTCCATCGCGATCCTGAGCATGACCACTCTCTCCCCAGCAGTAAACGGGTTGACTACTGTGTGTGACTCCTGAGCGGTCCCTATAGCCACTACGAGCTCGTCTACCTTACTTAGGGCCCACTTAATCACCTCCATATGCCCTAGGTGCACAGGCTGGAACCTCCCGGGATAAACAGCGCGGACTACATCGCCCCAGACCATACCCACACCAAGAATGTTTATTGCGGGACGTTTTAAGCTGAGGTACTGACCTCAGGAACAGCCCCGGCGTATGTACATCTCTAGGTAGGACTCGGTTATCAGCTCCCTCCCCTCCAGCCCTAGAAGCGTCAGCACCGATCTGACCTTAGATAGGAACTCCTCTGCTGAGGACGGGTTGAGCTCCTCGAACTCCAGGTATTTACCGAGGCACTCAACGAAGTCTAGGGATAGCTTCAGGCCCATACCGCTGAGGTACGTCCTCCTCTTCCTAATAACAAAGGTCCTCAGCCCCACCATCTTAAGCACAGTAAGTAGTTCCTCTGACTGGAGGGGGACCTCGATCTCGTCCCTAGCCTTCACACCCTCCGACCGGATCAAGCCCTTGTAGGTCAGCCAATACCTGACGCTTTCCCCTGAAACAACCCTCCTAAACCTCAAGACAGAGCCCTCCCTATAACCTGGGCAACCCCTCATATCGAAGTAGTGGTCCTCCTCGTAGACACTGCCCTCCACTACAAACCCAAATCCCCTCAATCGGCTAAGTATACCCTCCTCACTCACCTGGTCTATGAAAACCTTAACCTCGAACTCAGCAGCCCTCCTCGAGGAACCTAATCCAGCACCCGTCAGCTAACCCCAGCTGCTACGTGAGCTCACAGTATTTTAGTATTTAGCCTGCTAGGGCGACCTCAGTAGCGAGGATCACCTCTAGCAGCTACTTAAAGGTCTGCGCTACCGTAGTTGCTTGGTGCCCGTGTGTGGGCTCGCTGTTTGAGAAGGAGAGACCTACCCCACCCTATGTTAGGGTGACTGCCGGTAGCTTGAGGAGATTTGTTAGGGATGTTTTCGTGGCTCTAGGCGTTAGGGAGGGTGATGCTGATGTGGTTGCGGATGTCCTGGTCACTGCCGACCTCATGGGGGTGTCCAGCCACGGCGTGCAGAGGGTTGGGAGGTACGTTGCCGGTATTGAGTGCGGTGCCGTCAATGTTAGTGCCGAAATGAGGCTTGCTGTAGATGGTGGTGCTGTAGGTGTTCTCGATGCTGATAACGGGCTTGGGCACGTAGCCGCCCTCAAGGCCATGATGCTCGCTGTGGAGAAGGCTAGACAGTTCGGTGTGGGTGCTGTCCTAGTGAGGCGTAGCCACCACTACGGTATAGCAGGCTACTACGCACTCAAGGCAGTGGAGAAAGGTATGATAGGTGTTTCAATGACTAACTCAGAGTCCCTCGTAGCATACATAGGCACCGTTGAGAGGTACCTAGGTACGAACCCCATAGCCTTTGCCGCCCCGAGGAGGCAGCCGCCGCCACTACTATATGATGGGGCCCTCTCAGTAGTGCCTGTAGGCAGAATAGAGATCTACAGCAAGGTAGGGAGGGAAGTCCCCGCAGGCTGGGTAATAGGTAGTAACGGGGAGGTCCTGCATGGGGACGCTAGGAGGATCTACGATGCCATTAAGAGGAGGGAGGCGGCCATACTACCACTAGGAGGCTACCTAGAGGAGTTCGGCGGCCATAAGGGTTCCGGGCTAGCACTAGTAGTGGACGTACTGTGCGGTGTGCTCTCCGGTGCTGCGTGGGGCAGTCACGTAGGGTACACAACAGTGAAAAACGCTAACGTCGGGCATGCACTCATGGCGCTGGACATATCCAAGCTTATGGAGCCGGAGGAGTTCTACGGTAGGCTAGAGAGCATGATCGGTGAGATGAAGTCCTTGAAGAAGTCACCGTGGGCGGGGAACATATGGATCCCGGGAGAGAAGGCATGGCTGACTATGCAGACAAGACTCAAAATAGGCATACCGCTCCACCCAAACATAGTTGAGGAACTCAAGAACATCGCAAGTAAGGTAGGCACGAAATTCGACATCGAGGTAGTGGAGGAGCATCTAACTTAAGGATTCAGCCCTTAACGCCTCCGCCCTTTAAATGCTTAGCTCTTAGTTGTAACGGTATACGGACGGTTGCCGGTGATGGGTGGCAGGTTCGACAGTTTACTGAAGGATGTGGGGAGACGTATCTCGGAGTCTATAGACCGCGAGGTTCGCGGTATAGCGTCGCGCTACGGTTACTTAGAGTACATGATCTCCAGATACCGCGAGATCTTGGGAGGTATTAGCAATGTAGTGGAGATGCTTGAGGCTTTCGAGAAGCCTTTAACTAGGTCGATAAGGGTCAACACTCTGCGATTCAGTGATGTCAGTGAGGTTGTTGATCGCCTCAGGGCGCTAGGTTACGAGCTGTCTAAGATACCTTGGGAGAAGTTCTCGTACGTAGTTACGAGGCAGGGTAAGGTACCTCCAGGAGCAACCCACGAGTTCCTGCTTGGGGGTTACTATCTCTATAGGGGCGTAGCGTCACTGATCCCCCCTATAGCGCTAAATCCCTACCCGGAGGATAGGGTGCTCGATAACGCAGCAGCACCCGGCGGTAAGACAACACACATAGCGCAGCTCATGGGTAATCACGGGCTGATCGTCGCGGTGGACGTTAGTAGGGAGAGGTTCAGAGCCCTACGTACAAACCTCGAGAGGATGGGGGTTGAGAACGTCCTGGCGTTGAGGGCTGATGGTAGGCGAGTTCCCGAACTTTTCGGTGCTTACTTCACGAAGGCCCTGCTGGATGCTCCGTGCACTGGGGAGGGCATTATACAGCTAGACCCTTCGAGGAAGACTAAGACCGCGTTCGAAGACCTGGTAAAAGCTCATGTGAGGCAGGTCCAGCTACTCCTAGCTACGGTACGTGCTACGGTCTCGGGGGGTAGGATCGTCTACTCGACCTGCTCGATAGCTCCGGAGGAGAATGAGTTCTCTGTAGCTGAGGCTATAGAGGTAGCTGGGAACGTGAGGATAGTTAAGCCCGACCTACCTGTGAACCTAGATCCAGGCGTCACGGAATACTTCGGCGTCAGGCTCCCCGAGGAGCTCAAGTTCTGCGGCCGTACCTACCCGCATAAGCACGGTACGGAGGGGTTCTTCGTATGCGTCCTAGAGAAAGAGTCTTAAGGTGCGAGCTATCTGGGGAGGAGCTTCACAGACACGTGGAGAGGCTCTACGGTAAGGAAGCCCTAGAAGCTCTAGCGGGCTACATTCCCCTCTACTGTTCGGGCGGGTTTACGGAGGTCTACCTGCTTAGGCAGCAGCTACTTGACGCCGTCCGCTCACTGATGTCGTCTGGGAGGGTCCCATACTACTCAGGTCTCTATGCCGGCAGGCTCAGGACTAGGAGGCCTCTATTCATTCCGTCACACCTCCTAGTAGAGAAGCTGTACGACCGCTTAGGGAAGCCTGTGAGGGCCTTCGCCGCGTCGGAGCAGGGAATTAAGGTGTTGATGTATGGCAAGGACCTACTAAAGGAGTCCTTAGTTTCATGCTACGAGCCTATTGAAGTAGGCGAGGTAGTATCTGTTTTAGGTCCTGACAGACGTGTGTACGCTATAGGTCTCTCCGAGATATCTAGGTGTTCTGAGCTGGATAGGTTGAGCAGGGTCCAAGTAGTTGCCCGAACAATCTTCGACCTCGGATGGTACCTACGGGGCGGTACTATCCCGAGAGAGCCGAAGTACAGGGTGTAGGGAGCCTCAATCCCTCACATATTAAGGTTTTTTCGGGTAACCTCATACAGTGTTGCGGTGTCGGAGTTAAGGCGGGGAAACGAAGTATCGAGCATGGCATTGCCGGTGCTACTGGGCTACCTACCTGACTCCATAATAAGCCTAGTCAGTATGGTGGTTGCCTCGAGGATAGCTACAGAGACCGTTGCCGGTACGGGTCTTGCCTCGTACCTCTTCTTCGTGTTGAACGCTGTCTCATCGATATTCATGGTGGGTCTCCTCGTATTCTGCTCTCAAGCGTACGGAGCGGGTAGGGTAGACCTAGTCGAGAGAGCTACTGGGGAGCTAACCACTGTAGCCATAGCGATCTCACTAGCTGTCCTAGCAACATCGCAACTGTGGATAGGTGAGTACGTCAACCTGCTCTCGGGGGGTCAGGCCTCAGTCAGTCAGGTAGCAACTATGTACCTCAGCTACAGGATAGCCTCCGTCCCCGCGATGATGATTAGTGCTGTACTATCCTCATCCTATCGAGCCGCGAACTCCCCTTGGATACCGACGTATTCCTCACTTACAGCTGGGGCTACAGGGGCTTTCCTAATCCCGTCCCTCGGCCTAGGTTATCTGGGGCTACCGAGAATGGAGACGGCTGGTATGGGCCTGGCTTCAGCACTCTCCCAGTATCTGGGTCTCGCCGTGTACGCGTTTCTCAGACCACCCTTCAGGATCAGGCTAAGCGTACCCTCAAAGATAACCGTTAAGGTCCTGGCCATAGGGGTCCCAGCCTCTATAGAGAGGTTGGTAAGTAGCATCGGGCAGAACATCTACATAAACGCAGTGGCTAAGTCGGGTGTAGCAGCCTTAGCAGCCCACAACATAGGGATAAGCGTTGAGAACATAGTGATAAACCCCGTATTTGCCATAAACATCGCTGCCTCAGCGAGGGTGGGCCAGAAGGTCGGATCGAGCGAGATAGACAGACTAGACGAGCTGGCTAAGGAGTCCCTGAAGATAGGGCTTTCGTGGATGTCCGTAGCTACAATCTGCCTTGTAGCTATCTCACCGTTTGCTGGGACATTCTTTACCCAGGGAGAGGAGATATCTAAGCTAGTCATGGCTTACCTAATCCTAGCTGGGATATCTGAGATCGGCCTCGGCGGGTCCCTAGCTATATACGGGGTTATGAGGGGCTTGGGGAGCACTTGGGTCCCGCTAGTAGTTAACTCCTTCACCGTCCTCGTCCTGAGGGCTGTCCTAGCCCAGACACTACAGCCGCTCTACGGGATCTACGGCGTCTGGTTCACTCAGATAACCGATATGTACGGTAGGTTCGCGATAGCCTACCTACTATACAGAAGGCTTGAGTCCAGACTAGTCAACTAACACGTAGGAACCCCGAAAGCCCCAGCCTACCAAGAGGTGCGGTAAGGTTTTTAAGTAGCACCTCCCGTATACCGTAGGCGTAGTAGTGTGAACCTGGGGAGGTTGGCCGCGGTAGCCTTAATCGCGGTTACCGCCGTGCTGGGCGTCGCTGTGGGCTACGCCCAGGGTCAGGTGGTCAGCTTTAGACTTAGGGACGGGGGTGACGGGAGTATCTACGTCGACGCCGTCGGCGGCTACACCATCCCACTACCCTCTGCGGTGGGCGGGTTTACGTTCGTACTCAGCTACAACTCCACCTACCTAAAGCCCAGGCTCTTCAGGGAGGTTGCTACAGCTACGGCTACCCCAGGGCTACCTATAGGTTACCTATCCCTAGGTGTAACCTCCTCATCGACCGGCGCGTCGGGCTCCGCGGTGGTTAGGGCTGTCTACACAGCACCAACCGGCTCAGCGTACCTCGAAGCTAGGTTGACTACCCGTAGGGTAGGGTTCGAACTCCTAGTGAGTGCGGAAGGTGATTTAGTAGTGGAGAAGAGCATACTACCCGAGGACCTCAGGACCCAGCTACCGCTACTGGTATCCACCCTGAGGAACCTGGGGGCTGAAGGGCTGAGCAGCCGGTTAGCTGCAGCAGGTGTGACCTGGCTTAGGGTAGAGGAGCTCGAGGTAGACCTAAAGGACCTGGGGGCGAGGTCCGAGGTACCGTTTAAGCTTACTGGGAGGCTGGACTATGCCGCCTACGCTACGTGGCTTAACCTAAGCCTAGACACCGTTGAGAGGTGCCTGCGTGTATCCGAAAGCTTGAGTACCTCAGCTGGGCTTAGGCTGGAGCTAACCCCGGCGGGGATGGTACTCGAGTACTCCTCGGAGCGCGTAGCCGATGACCTGGAGCGGGCTAGGTGCCCGAGGGAGTTGTTCAGGGTGCTACCCCCCTACCCAGCGGTAGCTCCAGCAGCTCCTACAGGGCCCTCCATAGAGGTCCTACAGCAGCTGTCCACCAGCCTAGCTAAGCTACAGAACCTTACCGCAGGTCTAGCTCTTCTACCAAGTAACGCGTCAGCCACTATAAGGGTCGAGGCGGGGGGTACCGTAAGTACCTACGTAGATGTGAGGAACCTGAGGCTTACCCACGTAGATGGCGTGGGGAGGGCTACCGCGGTAGTCGTAGCCGTATCCGATACCCTGGGTAGCCTCGGGCTGAGTAACGAGGTCTACTTCGGTGGGCTACCCTGCGACTGGGACTACTCTAAGGAGCTTACCGAAGCCATGGTGGGGCTGGTCAGAGCCCTCCTCGCAGCCTGGTTCACCCCGGTGGACTGGACTGCGGTGCCTGTAACAGTAGCACCGCCCCCGCCTACACCTCCAACAGCGGCTACCGTCGTGGTCACGGCTGTAGTTAGGGAGATGATGACGGTGTCGAGGACCATTACTACTGTGGAGACCCTAGTGAAGACCGAGACGGCTGTGACCACCCTCACCGCGGTTACTACGGTGACCCAGGTACCCGGCGGCTACGGTCTGGAGCACCTAGCTACTGTAGGTATTGTAGCACTAGCACTCGGTGCGGTACTGGGTCACCTAGCTAGGAGGAGGTGAGCTGTCTACCCTCAACAGCTTTTTCTATCGGCCACGTCTCCCCACTACATCTAGACCAGAGGTAGCCCTACTAGGTCGGGTAGTACTCCCCAGTACCCTAACCATGCCTACCCTCAGTATGAAGGACCTAACAGCCGATAGAGACCTCGTAGAGCGTCTCCGGCTTGTTTCTGGAGATGTCGCAGATCTCCAGTAGCTTCACGAAGCTAGGCCGCTGGTCCGGGTATCGTGAAGGTGTGGTCTAGTAGGTAGTCCGCACCCCGTACCTTAGTACACCCCTTACACGTATGGTATACTCCCCGAGGATCTGGCCTTTAAGGATGAACTCCAGGGTTACAGTTCCCTGACCCTCCCTAAGTCCCATCAGTACCACAGGCCTACCCAGGACCCACGCGAATACCTCAGCCTGCTTCCTAGCGTAGTCGTTTACCGGGTAGAGCTTAAACTCGCAGTAGGTATCTGTAGAACTATCGTAGAGATCCGGCTGAGCAGCTACGTAGAGGGACTCAGCAACCTCCCTAAACCTAGTCCTAGGTTTCTCACCGACTACCCCCAGCCCTTAGTAGGGCTGCGTAGGCCCTGTAGGCCTTGAGTACCAGCTCCCTAACGTAGATACCCTCAGCCCTAAGCCTAGCCGCGACCTTCCTAGCGAACCACCTAGGTACGTGGGCATACCCCGCCTCCGAGTATATGTGGTTAGCCAGAGTGTACTCCTCCTCGAATACCTTACCAAACCTTAGCGAGACCTCACCACCCTCCGGAGGGTTGGTGAGCAGCTTAGCTATATCCGAAGCCCTAACCACCAGAACCTCAACAACCCTACCACACCCCTCTAAAACCTCCTCACCACACAAGCAGCCACAGCCCGTTAAAGCATCTGCTAGAGGGAATTAAGCTATCCGGAGCCCACTAGCAAACCTCCATAGGAGTATCTACCGAGTATAGTGCCAAGGAGCTTAGGCCCCCAAACTCTAGCGCCGTCGGGAGTTCCCGAGGACCGGTAAGGCAGATCGTACCAAACCTAGGTCACCGTAGAGCCATCTAACCTGGAGGGCTAGCTGTAGACTAAGACCGAGGCCCCCACGCAAAGAGTTAATAGGGGCTCCAAGCCTAAGCTAGTAGGGTGCTGGCTAGGTCCTTCCCGAGCTACAGGGTTGGGGTTGAACACCTAGCTGAGCCGTACAGAACCCTCGTAGAGAGTCTCTGTAGGTCCCTACAGGAGGTGCTGGGGGATAGGCTCGTATCCGTCGCGGTCTTCGGCTCCGTCGCCCGCGGTGAGGCTAGGAAGGGTAGCGACGTGGACCTACTGATCGTAGTACTCGGTCTACCTAGGTCTAGGTTCAGGAGGCTGGAGATCTTCGAGGAGGCTGAGAAGGCTGTGGAGCCCCTAGTTGAGGAGCTCTGGTCTAGGGGGTACTACGTCGACTTCTCACCCATAATCCTAGACGTTGAGGAGGCTAGGAGGCATAGACCCATATACCTAGACATGGTCGTAGACGCAGTCATAGTGTACGATAGGGACAACTTCCTCAGGGGGGTCCTAGACGAGCTGGCCTCTAGGCTGAGGGCACTGGGGGCTGAGAGGAGAAGGATCGGTAAACTCTGGTACTGGGTCCTTAAGAAGGACTACAGGCCAGGTGAGGTCGTAGAGGTATGAACAACGTAGCTATGGCGAGGGCCTACCTAAGGCAAGCTGTTGAGAGGTTAAAGCACGCTAGAGAAGCTCTCGAAGGAGGAAACTACCCATACGTAGTGAGACAGTCCCAGGAGGCCGTCGAGCTACTACTTAAGGCAGCCCTCCGCCTAGTCAGTGTGGAACCACCTAAGTGGCACGACGTAGGCCCTATCCTCAGGAGGGAGGCGGATAAGTTCCCGCAGTGATTCAGGGAGAGGATCCCGGAGCTAGCTAGGATATCAAGGAAGCTCAGAAGAGAGAGGGAGCCGTCCATGTACGGCGATGAGGAGTCCGGGGCACCTCCAGACGAGCTCTACGGTCTGGAGGATGCTGAGGAGGCCTACAAATGGGCTGTGGAGGTCTTTCAGGCGGTTTCCAGGCTCTTTAAGGAGCTGTCGGGGCTCGACGTAGCTTAGGCTACGGCTGCGCCTTTAGGTAGAGCTCCCTCAGGGCTACAGGGATATCCCTCTCGATTACTCCGTGGCTCTCGAAGTGTTTGTTCGAGTCCTTAGTTAAGGTGTAGACCCAGTACAGGAGGAATAGGCCTGCGGTGACTATAGTTATACTAGGTATAGGAACGTACTCCTCTCCGCGACTGTGGCGAACTCGTCCACCCTCCTAATGAACGTAGGTAGCCTCCCCCTAAGCTCATCCACCAGCTCTGCGAGTAGGAGCCTCTCCCTCTCGGAGTGCCTGTGGAGGTCCTTGTTGAGGAAGTGGAACACGTAGTACATGTAGAGTGGGACTACGATGAGGATCGCGTTGGCTACAGCGTCCCTGACCCTGGAGTTAACCTCCCTGAGCTCGTTGAGCCTAGACCTAACCAGGGGGCCCTCCCCAGGTTGAGTAGCTCGGCAACCTCCGTAACTACCTCGAAGAATGCTAGGGACCTCCTGAAGTGCTCGTTTCTCCTCCTAATCCACCTATAGACTACGTAGAAGCCCAGGAGCACGGCTACCACCAGTAACCCCACTCGGGATAGCCACCACCGGGATCCTCGGCCTTACGTAGGACCCCACGTCAGCTACCATCACCCTAAGCCCGGTTAGCTCTAGGATAGCTCTCGTAATGACGGCTGGGGTTGGTATACCGTCGGGAGTTACCGGTATAGCATTCGCAGACCTAGGTCTCCCAAGGACTAGGTACTCGGTATCTAGGGCTGGAGTATATAGGGTGCCCTCCGGGGATGGACCGGCAGCACTCACCCCAGGTATTGTTGAAACCCTGGTGGAGGCTATGAAGACCATAAACTCAACTACCTTAGCATCAGACCAGCCCCGAGGATCCCAGTTTCCGACTACTCTAACATCTACCATATGGATACCGTATCCATATATTGAGGGGGAATTAAAGTCCTAAAGAGGGGGAACCTGCACGAAGGATCCAACAGTAAACAGTCAGCATGCGAAGCCGGCCAGCAACTTCTTGAGTGGGTTGGGGGCCCGATCTATCTGCGCACAGACCTTCCTAGACTCCTTCTAGTCCTACCTCTCCGTCGTAGCTTCGCGTGAGGGCTTGTAGAGTAAATCCTCTCTACCTCCCCAGAGCTCTAAGACTGTTGGTTAAGCGGTTAATCTAGGCATAGGCTTCAAGAGTACGTACCGTCAAAAGCTTTAACCTTTGTTTCGAGGGTTAGGTGGTGGGGTATGGAGCTACCGGCTCTCATAGGAAACACTCCCATGGTTAAGCTTAGGAGGCTTGGAGTGGGCGGTGTGGATATATACGTTAAGCTCGAGTACATGAATCCCACAGGGAGTCATAAGGACAGGATAGCCTACTACATGGTTAGGGACGCTGTGGAGAGGTATGGGCTTAAGGCTGGTGACGTAGTCGTCGAGGCCTCCTCAGGTAATACCGCTATCTCCGTGGTGTTCGCATCCAAGTTCTACGGTCTTAAGCCGGTGGTCTTGGTTGAGGAGGAGGCCAGCCGGGAGAAGATATCGATGCTGAAGCTGATGGGGGCTGAGGTGATTGTAGCCAGCAGCGATCCGGCATCCCCCAGGTACTACCTGAAGCTAGCTAAGGAGGTTGCTAGTGAGAGGGGCGGGGTCTTCCTAAACCAGTACGAGAATCCAGCTAACATCAGGGCACACTACGAGACGACTGCTAGGGAAATATGGGCAGCCCTCAGGGGCAGGGTTGACTGCTTCGTGATGGGTGTTGGAACCGGAGGTACCATATCGGGGATCGGTAAGTTCCTGAAGGAGGTGTCGAGGGATGTAAGGGTAGTAGCCGTAACCCCTAGAGGCTCTAGACTAGCCGGGGGTCCGGGGCTCGACGTGATAGACGGGCTGGCATCCAGGAACGTCTACCCGAACTTCGACAGGTCTGTGGTGGACGATGTTGTAGAGGTGTCACGTGCTGACGCCGTTGAGACCGCTAGGAAGCTCATCGAGGTCGAAGGCATCTTAGGAGGCATATCAACGGGGGCCAACGTCCAGGCAGCAATACTTACGGCCTCTAAGCTACCGAGGGGGAGTGTTGTGGTGACGCTCGCCCCGGACTCGGCCTTCCGCTACTTAGGGACTCTCCTCAGGTAGGGTGCGGAGCACCCGGCCGTAGGGCCGCTCGCCCGGCCGTGCCTGCTGCGGCTACCTCCAGTGCCGGGCCCGGCTGGCAGGTTAAATATTATGTGTGCTAGGCTAACTATGTTGAAGTGAGTGCTGTGCCTAGGGGTGCTCCCTGCAGGTGGAGATGGAGGGTTCCCCCCAGTTTCTCAAGTGAGGCGGGACCGGGGGAGATCATATACTTGCCTGTTAAGGGTGTTGAAGGTCTGAACGTTGCGGACTGTGTTGAGGTTTATGACTATGAGGTTGAGGCGCTTAGGTTAGTCCATGTTGAGGGCCTGACTACCGATGAGGCAGCAGCTAGGCTTGGGATGTCTAAGGCAACTTTCTGGCGGGTGCTTGAGTCCTGCAGGTTCAAGGTAGCTCAAGCACTAACTGGGAGGAAGCCGATTAAACTTGTTTCAAGCTCTTTGAGAGAAGACGTTGGGAAACAGCAGAAAAGCTTATAAGCATTGAAACAGATTTCACATGGTGAGAGTATGGGCTGGTGGAGGTACCGTGGACCTTACCCAGGGTACGGCCCGTGGAGCCATCTACCACCTTGGGAGAGACCTGGCTGGTGGTATGGTAGGGGATGGTGCTGGTGGTACGCTAGATACCCCTACGCTCCGTGGCCAAGCAAGGAGGATGAGATAAGGTACCTAGAGGAGATGAAGAAGTACCTAACCGAGACAGTACTTAAGGAAATCGATAGGAGGCTTGAGGAGCTGAAGAAGTAGCTCTAGGGACTAAGATGATCGCGGCCCTACCAGTAATCAAATCCGGTGAGAGGTACTACCTTAGCCCCCACTTCGGGAGGGCACCGTACTTCGCGTTCGTAGAGGTTGATGGAGGTAATTACCGAGTCCTAGAGGTAGTTGAGAACCCTCATGCTAGGCACGAACGCGGGAAGGGAGCCGGCGTAGTGGATCTACTGGTATCGCGAGGTGTGAATGTGCTGATAGCTCTCAGCATGGGGCAGGGGGCCTTCGCGCAGCTCAGGGACCGCGGCGTGAGGGTGTACTTCACCCCGGAAGTGGGCGGGAGACTGATAGCACTTGAAGAAGCAGTCAAGATGTTCATGAATGGGGAGCTCAGTGAAGCCGAAGCACCGCGTGAACTACACGGCCAGGGGATCGGTAGGGGCCCTCATCAGGGCAAGCATTTCCCAGCTCATTCCGTATAGAGACAGCTGACCGTTAAACTAGGGTCTGATTTTTAGGTCCTACATAATATCTCAGACCTTCCCCGAAGTTCTTGGCTTGAGCCTGGGGGTCTTACCGCCCTGCAGATGACTGACGCATCCCCAAATAGATGCGGGGAACCCTACCCTTTAGAGCGGGGAGGAGGTCAGGTCTTAGGAGGTCTGAGTGTAAATCTCTATACCTAAGCTCTCAGCTAGCTCCCTAGCTTTACCGTCTACGTAGGGCGAGACCATCACTAGCCTTGGGATACTTCCCGTAACTTTCTTGTAGAGCTCTGAGATCCTCCAGAACTCGTAGACATCCCCCCTAGATATGCTGGACTTAACCTCGATTAGTACGTGCTCACCGTCCTTGATGACCATGTCCACCTCGATAACGCCTGGTTTACCGTATACCTCCCCAGAGGAGTCGTAGTAGACCCACTTCTCGACCTTAGCCACCCCCAACACCTTCTCTACAACCCCCTTCATACCCTCCCTGAAAGCCTCCTCAGAGACTATGCCCCACCTAGCCCCGAGAGCGTCTAACCTTCTACTCAGATCAGCATATGCCCTGTTGAAGTCTTCTCTGAGCTTGTTGTGGTCTTCCCTCAGCTTCCTCAGCTCCTCCTCAATGGCTTCGAACCTCTTGTATGCTTCCTCCCACTTCCTGTTGTTTTCTTCCCATCTTTTAGCGTTCTCCTCCCACCTCTTCTCACTCTCTCTCCACCTCCTCTCATTTTCTTCCCACCTCCTCTCGCTCTCTTCCCAACGCCTACGGTTCTCCTCCCACCGCTTCTCCTCGAGCTCTGCGAACCTGTTGAAGTCCTCCCTAAGCCTCTTAAGCTCCAGAAGTATGGCGTCAAGCCCTAGAAGGCCGGCAACAGCAAGCCTGAACTCCTCATCCTCCCTAAGCAACCTGAGGATCTCCCTTTTGAGGTCAACCTCCTCAGCCATGCACTTCCCGAGAAGAACTCCCTATCAAAACTAATAAGGTCGGTGGCTTGCTGACGACTGGTGCGGGCCTCAGCTAGCTGAGTTTGTCGACTATTCTGCTGACTAGGACCGTCCTTGAGGAGGTTAGCGGTAGGGTCTGGGTCATACCTGGTGTTAGTGCTAACTACACTGAGGACTGCGTATCCCTAGGTAGGGCACCGTGAAGTGGGGTGTTTTAGCTAGTCTCCGCATCGTGTAGCAGGTTTCCCGGGTAGTGTTGTCTTGGTTACAACTGAAAGCCCCGCCCTAAAGGGCGGGGAGGAGGTCAGTGCGGAGTTCTGGGGGTTGTGGTTTTTAAGCTCTGTAACTTTGTAATTTTGTAGGTGAGTAGTGTGAGTGACGAAGTTAGGAGGGAGTTCGATGAGGTCATCGAGAAGCTTAGGAAGGAGCTTGAGGAGGTTGGTAGAAGGGTTGAGGGGTATCTAGAGAGGGGGGAGGTTCTGAGGGCGTACAGGGTCTGGAGGGATGGTGCTCTAGATTCTTTAAAGGAGCTTAGGGAGTCCTTGGATAGGCTCAGCAACTCCATCAAGGAGTCTAAGATGAGTGAGGAGGAGCTGAGGAAATTAGCCGAACACTTAAGGGACAGCATCAGGGATGTCGCGGAGAGGATCGAGAACATCGGTGAGAGGGTTAGGAGGGCTAGGGGTGGGAGGGGGTTCGCTCTCTGGGTCTACAGTCCCCCCTTCAAGCAGATTATCCGCGGGATTGACCTAACCGTCGACAGGGTTTTGGAGGGGGTTGAGGAGCTGGTCGACAGCATTGAGAGGTCCCTTGAGGACGTTGGGAAAAGGCTCACGCAGGTTGTTTCGGTTAGGATCAGGAACGACGACATGGAGGTAATAGACCAGCTAGTCGATGCCGGCGTGTTTAAGAGTAGGAGTGAGGCGGTAGCCTACTTCACTAGGAGAGGCATCGAAGCCAGTAGGGAGTGGATCGATAAGGCGCTGCAGCAGGTGAAGAAGATCAGGGAGATCCAAGAATCCCTCAGAAAGGAGATCGAGCAGGGTGATGAGGGAAACGACCCGGCAGCCTCCGGTAGCGAACCACGCTAGCGCGGGATGGTCGGATCCCTACCCCAAAGTCGTTTCTTGGTAGGCACTTATTTTTTGTTCACGTCTCCCAATCCACCTCTCAACTGCGCTGTCCCAGACAGACCGCATATACCGCAGTACTATAGGATCATGTACATCGAAACATGCGGATGTGGTGGGCGGTAGCTATTAGATCTGGAACAGCTCCTTCCGAAACACTGTTCCGTTCTCCATGAGTATCTCCCCTTTCGCTATCACGAATTTGAGCTCTAGGGTGTCCTTAGCGAGTAGGAGTATATCCGCGTCACAGCCTTCAGCTATTCTTCCTTTACCCTCCAGCTTCAGGTGCTCGGCAACATTAGTTGACACTACCCTCACAGCATCCTCTAAAGGTATCTTCTCCTCTAGGACCATATCGCGGAACTCCTCCAGGATGCTGTCCAGCGGTACTAACCCAACCACACTACCTCCCGCATCCCTGCGCGTCACCCCGCGACCGTCAGTGCTCATAGTTACCCTCGAGATCGGGACGCCCCTAGCTACCAGTTGCTTCACCGCGGTACTGGGTTTCACTGCCTGCTTAGATCCGTACTTAGGCGATACAGAGGACGTTATGTCTACGTAACCACCCATCTTCCCGAATTCGACGGCCTCCTCGAGGACGTGGTCTGCTCTGTTTAGGTGGGTGGGTGCGAACTGCTCTATGGGTATCTCAGTCCCCTCGATAGCCTCCAGGACCGGCTTCAGCCCCGGCTTCTCGGTCCCTACATGGACGTGGACGACGCCGGCCTTCCCACCGAGGAGCCCGCCGATCCTTGCCTCCGAAGCAACCTTCCTCACCTCCTCTGCGGATGGGTGGGAGGATCTGTGGTCGGATATCGAGATCTTAACTCCGACTACCTCCCGCAAGAGGGCTATGTCAGAGGCTATCCTACCGGTAATAGTTGGTGGCGGTACCTGGTAGGACCCGGTGTAGATCCAGGCGCTAACGCCCTCAGCCTCGAGAGCCCTAGCCTTCATCAGGAGATCCTTTAAGGACCTAGTGACACCGTCGAACCCCAGTAGACCCACCACAGAGGTTATCCCCGCCCTAACCAGCTCGCTGAGCTTCACCGGAGGTGTCCTAGACATAGGGCCGCCGGCACCGCCCGCACCGTTTATGTGGTTATGTTGGTCTACGAAGCCCGGCACAGCTATATAGCCGTCCGCTTCAACAACCCTCACACCGAACTTCTCGAATGGGGCGACATCCGCATCCCCACCTACGTACAGCACTCTATGCCCAGCAACTAGGATGTCTGCCCTACCTAGCGACTCAGGAGCATAGATGTGCGCACCCCTTACAAGCAGGAACCTATACTGCCCGACCAAGCACATAGCACCAGGACTTCACTGCTAAGTACTAAATAAGTGCTCCAGTGAACACCAACCTAGAAAGTGGAGACAGCTAGCGAAGTCTAGGGCTGGACTAAGGAGGTTGAGTTCAGGTAGGATAATGCGGGAGGTGCTTTCCCTTAGGCTAGATACAGGTCATTAGGCAGTGAAGAAGCTTCAGACATTGAAAACAGTGGAAACTTGAAGGTCCCGGACTTCATCAGGGTCGCCCCAGTGGGAACCCAGACAGCGAGCATCAGCAACTACATGGCTGAGGCAGTAGAGAGAGCTGTGGGGCTGTTTCGTAGTTGGTGTTTCGGGGTCGGATTTGTAGGTGTAGGTTCTACTATTTTATTCTTTGATGGTGATGTACTTCCGGGGCACTATCTCTGTAGGGGTCCCTACTTTAGTGGGTTCTGCTATTGAGGCCAGCCCATAGCCAGCTGCTGCGGAGACTAGTGCGATAACTACTAGTAGGGTGAGTAGCCTACTACTCATGATCCACATATTCCTCTGCGGTTTAAGCTTTGGATCTCGCCCTCCAGCGCACTCCTTGCTCATAGCCTCCTCCTCTTCGGGTTGGTGGCGTTCTCTATTGAGTACCCTAGGAACATGAATGCCAGCCCCGTTATAGTTATCGCTATACCTGGCGGTACTATCCACCACCAGGCATGCACCGTCAGCTGGGCACCGCTTATCATCTTCCCCCAGGAAGGCATGTTGGGGTCCGTAAGGCCTAGGACGCTGAGGAACACTTCCGTTAGGATAGCTCCAGGCGTTGCTAGCATTACTGACGTGAAGAAGTACGGCATGAGCTGCGGTATTATGTACCTCAAGATTATCCTAGTCTTGGTAGCACCCATAGCTACGGCGGCCTCTACGTAGGGCTCCTCCCGTACGCTTAGTGCCATGCTCCTAGACACTATAGCGACGCCAGACCATCCGAAAATTAGTAGGAGGCCGATTATCTGGAAGATCCCGACTTGCGCCCCGGTGGTCTCCCTCACGGTGTAGGAGATCATTATTATGAACGGTAGGGTGGGCATCGCGTAGACTATCTCGCAGATCCTCTGCATAACTATGTCCACCACCGTCCCACCGAAGAACCCGCTAGTGGCTCCGTAGAGTAGGCCTATCAACCTAGAGATCAATGCGTATGGAAGCCCTATTAGAAGGGCTATAGCTGAACCCGCTAGTAGGGTCCAGAGGTTGTCCCTACCCATATCATCTGTCCCGAGTAGACCGTAGCAACCGCCGAGAACCCTCAGTTTAACCTCCAAGTCCGAGGCCTCAGTAGCCTCGGAGAAAACTAAGTCGATGCGCACCCTGTACGTTCCTGGGGTTGGTGCGGCTAGCACTACCCTACCGCCTGAGCCTAGCTCCCCATAAAACAGTACCTCGACAGGTGACCTGAGGCCGTAGCTTATCTGATCGCTCAGCACCTTGAGGGTCTCAGGGTCGGTCCTAGCAGAGAGGTAGTCTCTGACAAGCCTCTCCACGAAGTCCTTGGAGAAGCTCACCTTGAGTATCTTCTCCTCACCACGGTAGAGCTCGGCCCTATCTGAGAGGGAGAACCTCACTTGGGCCCCGTCCGGCCTAGAGATCACTGCGGTTACGTTCGCTACCTTATCCTTACCTAGGCTCCTCACAACTAACGCTAGGTCCTGAGGTGGGACTGACCACGAGAAGTTGTACTCGAACATGTAGCTCAGGCCCCTCCCCTCGAGCTCCTGTCTAACCTTCTCGTATAGGTCCTCCTTCAGCTTGCTCAATAAGTCCTCGTCCGTTATCCCCATGGAGACAAGCTCCCCGCGCCTCACCTGCCAGACTTCCTCCGCCTTCACCTGCCAGAATTCTCTGACCGTAATGTAGCTCAAGTTAGTGGTGGGAGCCCTACCTTCATATGTGATGTAGTTAACCCAGCACGGGGGGACCAGCTTGGGGTTCAGCGACCACCTAACGTTGTAATACCAACGCGCCCTCGCGTCCTCCGGGACCCAGATATAGCCTGCTACAGCCATGAAGGTCAGTAGCGATAGGAGGAGGAGGCCGGCTATGAACATCCTGTCTCTAAGTAGAGTTCTTAGTAGGTGATAGCGCGATGCGTACCCAGGTGCCTCGGAGCTCCGGGACACGAACATCACCTCCTGATCCTTATCCTAGGGTCTAGGATCCCGTACACTATGTCCAGTATGAGCTTAGCGATCACGAAGAGAACTACGAAGGCGTAAGTGTCAGCTAGGACCACTATGGTGTCATTGTTCCTCAGCGCGGTGTAGTAGAGCATCCCCATCCCAGGCCACTGGAAGAGCACCTCACTAACTATAGCTCCGAAGAGGGAGCCGGTTACCGATAGTGTGGCCATAGTGACAATGGGGGGTGCGGCTGCCCGGAGTACGTGCTTGTACCTTATGTACCTCTCGGGGAGCCCTTTAGCCCTGAGGACCATGACGAAGTCCTCGGAGTACTTCTCAACTACGACGGCCCTAATGCTCCAGGCCCAACCGAAGACCCCTAGGATGAGCATCGACGCTATCGGGATGAACATGTGCCAGGCAAACCATTTAACGAGCTCTAGGGGGTTCTCAGCTACGTATGGTGGTATAGGCCTCCAGGACGCTGCCGGGAAGAGGTTGAGCCTGTATGCGAGGAGCCATATCATTATGGCCCCGAACCAGTAGAGGGGCACTGCATTAGTGACCATAGCTAGAACGCCGGTTGCCTTATCTAGGGCTGAGCCGGCCTTAGACGCCACGAAGACGCCGAGCAACACCCCGAATGCTATTTCGAGGAGGGTAGCGGTCGTGAAGAGGAGGGCTGTCCTACCCATTGCCGTGAGGATTATTGACCTCACATCTTTTGTGTGTCCGTACGCGGTGTACAATATCTTCGCATCGCCGAAGTCCATTATTAGTGTCTTGTATGTCGTAGTCAGAATCCTATACGTAATGGGCTGGTCCAGACCGTAGAAGCTGATCCAGTAACTTTCCCTGTACTGCTTATACTTCTCGATGTCTTCTGGTGTTGCTCGGGGGTTCTCAATTATGAACCTCCTCACCTCAGTTTCCACAGCCTCGTAGACCCTACCCCACGCCTCTTTCTCGTGGAGGAAGTTAAACGACACGGAGGTTACGAGGACCGTGAGGAAAATAACGAGGAGGGCGTTTGCGAGGTTAGAAGCAAAAAATCTAGCTACGCTAGACACGGGACAGCCCCTACTTCCTCCTTATAGCAAGAGCCCCTATGATGACCCCGACAATTAGCGCTACTACGGCGAGCCCGGCACCGGTAGGCGTTATGGGTGGTGTGACCTCGACGGTTGTAGGCGTGACGCTGGTTACAGTGACTGTGCTTGCGACAGTCCTAGTTACCGTCTGGACAGTCACCGTAGGTGTTGGGGTCGCCACGCTGAGGATTTCAACTGTGAACTTCTCGGTTATGTCGTAGAGGCCGGGCCTCCTCCAGAACCTGACCTCGATGTCCACGGTCTTAAGTCCTGAGAGCTTCTTAGTTATGTCCGGGCCTATCGTGAATAACCACACGGTCGGTGGGCCGACTTCCTTGACCTTACCAGGTACTGAGGCCAGCACCTCACCCTTCGCCCCTAGGACGGCGAGCTCTGCGTTGACGTCTGTCGCCTCCCTCACACCCTCATCTGGGAATATCACATACTTCGTTATAGGTACCTCGACGTCAGCGCTGTAGCCTGCTACCAGCACCGTTGGGACCTTGATGGCCCCAGCAACCTTGACCTGGGACACCTCGAAGGCCTTAAGCCAGTAGTCCGGTGTGAATGGATAGGTCGGGTCTCTGAAGGCCTTAAGCTCGATATACATCTGCTGAGGTACATACCTGTTCATGTAGTACGGGCCGTTGCTTACAACCATGTGTTTATGCTCGGTGATGAACTTAGCCAAGTTATCGCATGACTTACCTACGTCCTGCACTTGGATCCCCTTCTCCTTCAATACCTTGATAGTGCTAGCAAGGTGAGGTGGTGAGTAGTCTCCCCTACCTAAGATCCTGAGGGCCTCAGCAACGTCGGCTACGTGGTCTGGGTTCATGGCGTCCAAAGTCCTCTCGCCCTCACCTGTCAGCCAGCCGTATTTAGCCCCGCTCACAGGCCCTTTGTAGAGGACAACGTACTCGAAGGCTAGCCTGAGGAGCGGGTGCCATGAAGGCCAGAGATAATCGAGGTAGTAGATGGCAGTCTCGTCGAGGCTGTAGAAGAGGCCGTAGTTCCCGTAGACCCTAATAGCTGTTGAGTTGATGATCTCGATCCCAGCTACGTCCTCAGCGATGTACTTATCGGATTCCACGTTCTTGTGGTACCATATGTCGTTATCACCTGACTTGAAGGCCCACTCAACGAACCAGGCGAAGTTAGTGAGTATGTCGAGTAGTGTCTGCGGGGACCCGTCGTGGTAGTTGCTGAACTTGAAGTTGAACTCTAGGACGTAGGAGGCTTTCTTACCCTCAGGGACACTGACCCAGGAGTGCTTATTCGGGTCGTACATGATGGCAGTAGTTGGGACGGATACGTTCTTTTCTTCAACCTTCCACGTCGCCCTGACCGGTACGGGCTCTAGGGTGGAGGGGTGCCTAAGCCAGGCATAGTCGCGGACATAGTACCAGATGTAGCTACCGTAGACCCCTCCAACGCCCGATATCGGGTTCCACTCATATAGGAATAGGCTCCCGGTGGATGCGTATAGGGCTACCTTAATCGTGGAATCCGAGGTTATCGCGGTTCTCCACGGCCACTCGATGGTTATTCCGAAGACCGGGCTGTAGACCATGTCCTTGACCCTGGGGTTGACTACGTAGAAGTTCCTGACGCCGATGACGAACACCCTCAGGCTCTCGTAAATCCCTAGGTAGGTACCCTCCTTCACCTTAGCCCAGTAGTCCTCTATGTCCTTCACCTGCCCTCTGTAGAGCTCCCTAGCTATCTGCTCCAGCTTCTCCTGTACGTAGTCCCCGATCTTCTTGGCGTGCTCAGCTGTGTACTCCCAAAGCCCCCCAGTGGTCGGTAAGGATGCGAACTCGGAGGAGTACCAGCCAACCTCCTCATGGATCCATATGGACCTTATCATGGTGTCTCCGTGCGTGTATATGTGCCAATCTAGGTTCCTAGGCTCCGCGGATCTGACCAGCGGCCTGAACTGAGCCCTCTCTATGTACTTCCTCTCAACGATGAAGCCCGCCTTCTCCAGCTGGCCAGCTATGTAGTCACCCATGGGCTTCCTCTCATCCTCTATCCTGATGAGGAAGACTATCTTTATCGGCTCCTTAGACCCGTCGGGCCTCGTGAAGGTCCAAACATCCCTACCGGTCGCCGGGTCCTTCTCGAGGGTTATTGAGTAGCCGAACTTCTGGACACACTTAGATGCGTTCAACATGGCTTCCCTGATCTTCTGTAGGGCGAGGAGCTCGTTACCCTCCTCTCTAAGGCCGAGTCTGTCAGCAACGTCCTTGATGTATCTCCACGCTGGGTGGCTAACGCTTATGTAGGTGAAGGCCGGCTCAGCACCGCCCTTAAGTAGCTCGTCACTGATGTACTTCCTGTTGATCAGGTTGTTAAGCTGGAACCTTATCTCCCTTATAGCGAAGGGGTTAAACACCACTACACCGTCCCGGGGCCTAGTAGCTAGGCCGCAGGCACCCATCTCGTTGGGGTCGCTATATGCGTTTATGTCTAGGACATCGAAGAACCTGAGTGCTGGGATCAGCCTGAGCTTACTTAAGTCAGCACCAGCCTTCTCGAGGTCGTCCGGGAGGACCTCCCACATAAACGCATCGAAATCACCGGTCTCAACACCCTTAATTCCCTTATCTGTAGTCGTCACACCTACGTAAGTAATTGTCTCAGCTCTAGGGCCTCTAGTAGCCTGCGCAGTAACCAACAAGACTGCTGATACGGACGAACTAGCAACTAGGGCTAGCACAGCAAGTACTACAGCAACTGAGCGGAGGTGCGTTTTGTCACCCGGGGGTATTTTCCGGTTCGGAAGCTAATAAATTTTTTATTTAGTACATAACGTTCTTATTCTTAGTCGATCGAAGGATATGTTTACAACTGAAACCCCGCCCCTTAGGGTGAGGAAAGAGGTCAGACCATATCTGAGGGATAGGGAAGCTCTAGTTAGTGCGGTGCCACCTCCCGGGCTCCGCTGCTGGTGTTGATTATATGCACTCGTAGCCGCTGAGAGCTAGCACCACAAGATCTTTTGGCGGTCTCTTCAAGCATAGTGCTTATAAGCTCAGGGCATCCTCTCCCCCTGAGGGATAAGTCCCTACCTAGCGGTGAGGTAGGTGAGGATCTTCGGGAAGCTTGGGCGGGTTGAGGTGGGTGATGGGCTGCCTGTTAGGATAATGGGAGTGGTAAACGTCTCGCCTGAGTCGTTCTACAAAGGTTCCGTAGTGAGTCCTGAGAGGGCTGGTGAGGTGGCTGTTGCTATGGTTAAGGAAGGTGCTGACCTAGTTGATGTTGGTGGTATGTCTACAGCGCCCTACCTAAAGACTGCTGTTCCAGTAGAGGAGGAAGTGCAGAGGGTGAGGGCTGCTGTGGAGTCCATAAAGAGCAGTGTGGATGTTCCGGTATCTGTAGACACCTTCAGGGCTAGGGTAGCTGAGGAGGCTCTCAGGGTAGGGGCAGAGATAGTGAACGATGTGACCGGGCTTAAAGGGGACCCAGCGATGGTTGGGGTGCTCAGAGAGTACCAGCCCTCTGTGGTGGTCTGTGCTAGGGAGGTCTCACCGGGTGTGGGCGGGAAACCTATTGAGAGGGTTATTAGAGCTCTCACCGAGACCCTTGAGATGCTTCGCAGAGCGGACTACGACATGAAGAAGGTAGTCATCGACCCATGCATCGGTTTCTTCAGGTACCAAGATATCCCCTGGTACGTATGGGACGTAAGCGTCATAGCTGAGTTGCGGGAGCTTCGAGCACTCGAGAGACCCATCGCCGTAGGCATCTCCAGGAAGTCGTTCGTGGGTGTGCTAACGGGCCGTGAGAAGCCGGAGGATAGACTCTACGGTAGTATAGCCCTCACAGCTATAGCGGTTGCGAACGGCGCCCACGTTGTCAGGACCCACGATGTCCTACCAACTAGGGACGCTGTGAGGGCTGTAGAGGGGTTCCTCAGGTACTCGAGGCAGCCCACAGCTCACTAACGTCGACTCCCAGCTCCTCAGCTACCTTGACCAACTCTTTCATAGCTGTTTCCAGTTTCATATAGGTTTATGTGGTTTGATGCTACTCCTCTGCTGTTATCACTGCGTGGTTAGAAAAGCTTATAAGCCTTGAAAACGCATCCACAAAGCGGTGGGCCGCCCTGTGAGGGGTGAAGAGCCCATGGTTGTTGAGGCCCTTAAGGTGAGGGCTCTCCCTGAGGGTGGCTGTGACCTTCTGCTGGATTTCCTGAGGCTGTACCGTGATGCTGTCCAGATGGTTGTGGATAGGGTTTGGGGTTTCGATGAAGGTCTCTCCAAGAAGAGGCTTCACAGGCTGTTCTACAGTGACCTAGTTTCTATGGGTTTTAGGGCACACCACGCCAAGGAGGTATACCTCTACGCTGAGAGCTTAGTGGGCTCGGCTAGGGGTAGTGGCGGCGGGAGGCCTGTCCTCAGGAGGCTGAGTGCTAGGATAGATAAGTACGACTACAGGCTGGATTTAGACAGCATGGTTCTGACACTGAAGCTCCACAGCAACTACGAGGTTAGGCTAAAGCTAGTAGCACCTAGGGAGAGGGTCGAGAGGTTTAGGGGCTGGAGCAACTACGAGCTGGTTGTTAAGTACGATAAGGGAGGGTTCTGGGTCTCAATATACTTTAGGAGGATCATTGAACCGTTGAAGTCCAGAACAGTAATGAGCATTGACCTGAACTTCGATAATGTGACGCTAGCGGTGTTCACCCTTAATGGTAGACCAGTGAAGTTGAAGAGACTTAAGACTCCTCACAGGAAGGTACTGACCCAGAGAATATGGATCGAGAGGATCCAGGGGAGATATTCAAGGTCGTGGAGGTTCATCAGAGGCGTTAGGAGGGCTGTCGAGAGGCACGGTGAGAGGATTAGGAACATCTCATGGGACTACGCCCATAAAGTGGGGGATTTAGTAGCCGAGCTAGCGTTAAGATATCGCTCAGCAGTGGTCCTCGAAGACCTGGAGAAGCTGAGGGAGAACGGCAAGAAGGATAGGAGGTTCAATAAGAGGCTCGGGCTGTGGTTCTACCGCAGGGTGCAGTTCTGCGTTGAGTACGAGGCTATGGAGAGGGGCCTTGAAGTAGTTAAGGTAGACCCTAGGGGCACATCTTCGAAGTGCCCTAGGTGTGGTGGTAAGCTAGTTGAGGACGGGCATAGGGTGCTGAGGTGCAGGAAGTGCGGCTTCGTAGGTGATAGGGATGTTACCGCAACAGTAAACATCTACAGGAGGTACGTATCCAAACACCCAAGATGTGGGGTCCCCGGGGTGGCCCCGAACGCCCCCAAGCCCGATGAAGCCCCGAGCGGGATGCGGGGGAAAAGAAATGAGGCAATGACCATATCAATCTTTATGAATTTATATGAGAGCTGAACCCCTACTGAAAGTTACATCATCTAGAGGAATACCTTTCGAGGACCTCTCCTCAAAGCACCTAGACGCCTTCTCTCCAGGTATCACAATCTCCGCGGCTGGATCCCTCGGAAGAGACTTGATGGTCTCCGCGTACCTCTCAATATCTTTCTCTATTTCCTCCGGGTCCCTGAAGATGGCTGGGTCGATAGCTAGGATCATCAGACCTCCCTGCGTATAGGGACCACTACCTCTAATCTCTAAGCTGGTCGGCCCCCCAATTACAGGCCCTGCAAGTAGGTCCACCATCATAGCTAGGGCAAGTCCCTTGTACCTTCCTATCGGGAGGAGATAGCCCTCAGCAGCTTCCTTCGGTGACCTCGTAGGTCTACCTAGCTTGTTAAGAGCCCAACCCTCAGGTATCTCCTCACCCCTCGAGGCGTAGGACAGTATTCTCCCATATGGAACCACCGACAGGGCCATGTCCAGCAGGATAGTCCTCCTCCTTGACGGTATCCCCACAGCCACAGGATTCGTACCAACTATTGGCGAGGCGACACCCGGGATGGACACCCTCGCCTTAGCGTTAGCTACTGCCACCCCGATATAGCCCGACGAGACGACCTTGCTGACGTAGTACCCTAGGGCCCCGACGTCCCTGAGGTTCTTAGCAGCTCCTACAGCCACACCCACCCTGCTCGCCTTCTCGGTAACTCTCACAGCGAGCTCGCACGCTATTGGAGGTCCCAGACCCCCGTCACCGTCGAGTAGCACGGAGATGTCTGTCTCGCGGGAGACCCTAATGCTCGGCCTCGGATTTATCTCGCCGAGCTTTATCCCCTCAACATAGTTGAGTCCCCTCGAAACACCGTGAGAGTCTACGCACCTCAAGTTAGCGAAGACCAGCGCATCCGCTGTTGCCTCGGCAAACTCCCTCGGAACCCCGAGGGCCTCGAAGATTCTTCTCATCACTTCCCTGAGAGCCTCACCGCCAACAATCCTAGCTATTATTCCCACCACGGCTAGGGAGTTTAGGATTATCTGAACCTCTCAGAGTGTAGTTGACCGCCAGTAGCCCAATTCTCCTTAGGTACCTCACGTATGACTATAGTGACAGCCTCCTTAGGGATCCCGAGCTCCTCGAAAACCCTAGTTATACCTTCAGCAAGCCTCCTCTTGGTCTCCAAGGGCACCCCAGCCCACATAGTGACCTCAACTAAGGGCACAGTACACACCGACTGCAATTGTAGATCCTTAGGTAAAAAATTTAATCCTCTGAAATTTGAGCAGGGGGCTCGAACCCCAAACGAGTTTTCATTGCTTTATTCATGTTCCTCCGCACCGGTCCTCGGGTTCTCACCCGCCCTTGGAGGTGTTCGGAACTGCCGGGGACCACGATCTCGAGCTCCTGAAGCCCTCGCAGGCGTCAATTAAATCACTTAGAGCTTATGGGCATCCAGCAAAACACCAAATTAAGTAGAGCTATATGAAGTCCGAGACCGGCTCGCTGGTCTTATTTCCTCGATCCGGGATAGTAAAATGAAAAGGTATGGTAGTGGCTGGTGATAGTAGGAGGAGGGCCGGCTACTTAGAGGGCGTGGTTTCCATAATCGTCAACACAGCCCTGTTCGCTGTGAAGTTCTATGTAGCGCTACTTCACAACTCAGCAGCCCTTCTCGCGGACTCAGTCCACACCCTCTCAGATTCCCTGACGTCGGTCGTGGTGATCGTCGGGTTCTGGATATCGTATAGACCGGCCGACAGGGAACACCCACTGGGCCATGGGAGGGCTGAGGCCGTCGCTACGGTCGTAATAGGAACCCTGCTCGCCTCCGTTGCTGCAGAACTCTTCCAGGCAAGCATAGGTAAGATACTGTCTAGGGAGTCCCTACTGTTCAGCTGGTACATAATTGCCGTACTCGCAACGTCTGCGATAACTAAGGAGGCTATGGCTAGGTGGTCTATGTGGTTGGGTAGGAGGTACGAAGCGCAGCCCCTAGTAGCGGATGCTTGGCACCACAGGGCTGACGCCACTGCGTCAACCCTCTTAGCAATCAGCATAGCTCTGGGTAGGGAGGTTTGGTGGGTTGACGGGGTTCTAGGGCTCGTCGTCTCATCATTCATACTCTACACATCTATTAGGCTCATAGCTGGGGGCTCTAGAGAGCTCCTTGGCACCGGCCCAACGGAGAAGGAGGTGGAGACCCTGAAGAAACTGGCCTACAGCTCCTCAGATAAGGTAGCGGACGTACATCACATACATGTTCACAGATACGGAACGCACACGGAGGTCACACTACACATCAGGCTAGACGGGAAAACGACCCTTGAGGAAGCTCACGAGATATCGTCTAACGTGGAGAGGCGGATTAAAGAGGAGCTAGGCTGGGAGGCAACCGTACACCCAGAGCCGGTAAGGAGGGGTGAGATAAGGGAGAAGGGGCAGGAACCCGGAGAGGTCGGGAGCCAGCCCAGTACAGGCTGAGGGAGATAGGGTACGTCTTCCAGTTCTTCAACCTCATACCAGCACTCACAGCATGGGAGAACGTCGAACTCCCACTCGCTTTAGCGGGAGTAAGCAAAGAGGGGAGGGTGAAGATTGTTGAGTACCTCCTAGAGATCGTCGGGGTCAGGCACCTAGCTAGTAGAACCCAGACTCCCTGAGCGGGCTGTTTCATAGTTGATGGCTAGAAGTTAGATTTGTAAGCTCTGGTTTTGTTTACAACTGAAAGCCTCGCCCTTTAGGGCGGGGAGGAGTTTAGTTTGGCTTAACTGCAGCGAAGCCCTTGGCTCTATCTATCCATCTCACAGTCATGAACCCCGCGTGCTCAAGCCTCCTCTTAACACCCTTGAGGAAGTCTACGTTGCTGTGCTTTCCCGGCTCGCCGACGTAGTGGAAGAGGCGACCCCCAGGTCTCAACACCCTGAAGAGCTCTCTGTAGAACTCGAGCCCGTAGAGCTCGCCTGCTATGCTTATTCTAGGCGGGTCGTGGAGCACCGCGTCAAAGCTCTCGGAGTCCACACCCTTCACAAAGGAGGTAGCGTCGGACAGCACTATCTCCACCCTCCTATCTTCGAGCCCTCTAGACCAGGGGTTGTACCTCGAGATCTCCAGAACATTCGGATCCACTTCGACCGTGACCACCCTGCTAGCTCCCCGAAGCACCTCAGCTATAGCTGTGTAGCCTAAGCCGGTACACACGTCGAGTACGCGGGCACCAGCTATGTCACCCAAGGACATAACCTTCAACCTGGAGTCAGCCCACGGATCGATACCGATCGCTCGATGCATCTGGATACCGCTTATCTCCAACGTGGGCGCTGCGTGCCTTGCCACAGGCTTCAGCTTGTAGTACCTTCCGGAGTCGTAGAGGTCGAGCCTGACAAGTCCACCACCCATGATCTTATAGGCAAAGCCCTCCCGAACCCGCTCAATCTCCTCGATGGGTACGGGCTGGGAGTCCCCTAACACCACTGAGCCGCCCTCAAACCTAGCAACGACCTTCGCCAGACCCATATCGACTGTGACTACAAGCTCCCTAGCCCCAGACCGCCGAGCTCTAACCACCTCAGCAGCCTCCCACGCAGTTATCACATAGCCGGGCACGTACCTGTACTCCACCTTCACGACTAAGCTCCGAAACAGTGCTCGACCCCAGAGCTCTTATCTTTAGAGTCAGTTACCTGTGCTGACCTCCTCCCCGCCATGAATGGCGAGGCTTTCAATCGTAGCTCTCTAATCCTCCAGCCTTACTACGTAGATGTTGTTATCGTTTTCTAGAACAACAGCTCTCACTTGCTGCCCAGGTGTGAGCTCTCCAGACCCTACGCCAGCCATTATCCGGTAGAGTCTAGAGTCGACTACGAGGAGTTCCCCTCTGTGCCACCCAGGGCCTACGACGATCCCTCTAATCCTCTCGCCGACTCTGTAGGGGGTGTCGAGCTTAGGTCTCCTCTCCATCCCTATCTCTTCGGGCTCCACTAACAGCCTATACCCGGTTTCCTCCTCGATCTTCCTTAGCCACCTGTAGAAGTGTTCCCAGGACCAGGAGCGGGCTCCGGGGACCTTCCTCCCGTACTTGTGGACCTCATACTTCTGGATGAGTACCCCTGTAGGCCAACCGCTCTTGGAGCCCGCACCGTGCTTCCTAGCCCAATCTATCAGGGACCTCACCTCACCCTCGTTCCAGCCCGGTACCACCACGGGTGCTAGGACCACGTCTACCCCGGTGTTTTTCAGCACCCACTCAGCTACGTCAAGGATTTTCTGCGGGTCGTACCACTCAACGCCCGCTAGTCTAGCAGCTAGGTCTCTAGACACAGCGTCCACGCTCAGGTTTATCCTGTCTAGACCAGCCTCCCACAGCCTCATCGCTATGTCCTTAGTCAGACCACCACCGTGGGTCTCTAAGGCCACTCTACTGACTAAGCCGCTCCCCTTAACTATTTCGATCAGTTGCGGAAGCTTAGGGTGAGTCAGGGGTTCCCCCACACCGTCGAGCAGGACCTCAACGCCCCCACCCTTGAATTCCGCGACCTCCAGCACCCACCTCGCTAGCCAGCGGACGTCAACGAGGAACTCGGACTGCCTAGTCCCACTGGTAGGGCCAGCATCAACACTACAGAAAACGCAGTTGTGGTAGCAGAGAGTGCTAGGCCTTACCTGGATGACGTTGGTGCCTCTATCTAGGACACCGAAAGCTATGTGCCCGATCAGCGGGAGCGGTTCGCGTACTTCGTAGACTTGCCTACCATGGAATTGCCCGAGCCTCCTAACGCCGTGTTCTAGTTCCCAACGCACTTCAGACCCTCCACAGCACCAGCACTATCTAAGTCCGCGGCACTTTTAGCTCAAGCGCTCTTGGGTGCGGGAGGAGGTCAAAATGTCGGGAGGTCGTTGCGGGGTCCGGGCCTAGAAAGGAGACAGAGCGAGGAACGGTAGGTACACGGCTATGTTAGCGAGTGTGACCAGGGTGCCGACCTTGAGGAAATCGGTGAAGGTTATGGTCGTGCCCATGCGTGATTCTAGGTATTCTAACATGATTATGTTAGACGCCGCACCTAGCAGCGTCAGGTTACCCGCTACCGTCGAAGACATGGCGAGGGTTATCCAAGTGACATCGTCCCCGCTGCCGTAGCCCAGGTTCTTCAGGTACTTGATGAACAGCCTCACGAAAGGTACGTTACTCAGTAGCTGGCTACCTAGCACGGATGCCGCGGTCACAGCGGCGAGGTTAGCTACACCACCAAGCTTCACGGGGACGAGCACCTCAAGCATCGGGTTGAGGATCCCGCTCCTCCACACACCCTCCATGGTTATGAACATAGTTATGAAGAAGACTATGGTCCCCCAGTCGACGTTCGATAGAGACCTCCTCGGGTTGCTGGACAGCATGTAGATCCCTGCAGCAACTACGAACGGTATGAACCCCCTCCGGGAGACGTGCGGGAGGCCCAACAGCTCCAGTAGGTCGTTTAGCACTAAGCTAGCTATGACCACCACGATCCCCGCACCAGCTACTAGCGCGTCCCTCCTGTTTCTCAGGGCCTCATGCGGTACTAGGAGGGTCTCCACCCTATCGTTCCTAACCCTATAGTACCTGATCAGTATGTACGGAGTCACCAGTAGGTTCAGTAGCGTAGGTATGGCAAGCCATGCAACGAACTTCACGAACGGCGCGACCATGCCGGACCTCTCAACTATCAGCACATTCTGAGGGTTCCCTATAGGGGTCATCACGGAGCCCACAGTCAGGGAGAACGCCAGTAGTAGAAACATTACCTTCGGTTCGATCCCTGCTACCCTCGACACGGTGTACGCGATGGGTGGGCCCATGACGGCCACAGTGTCGTTCATAGCTACCGCAGCTAGAAGGCCGAAGAGTAGCGACGAGGCGCACATCAGGGAGTACCTACTCTTAAACATCGAGATGAACCAAGACGACACCATAGCTAGGAGCCCAGACGACTCTGCGAGTCCTACAATACTGAACATACCTATAAGGAACAGAATTACGTCTAAGTCGATGAGCGACTCCAGCTCGTCCACACCGACTAAGCCGGAGGCTATCGTGAGGAACGACGCGAAAGCCATGATGCTCCAGACAGGTATCTGAGGTCTGCGGCTCCTCGCAACTAGAGAAGCTGTCAAGAACGCTGTGAGTCCTAGCCCGACTAGTACTCTGTAATCCATCTTCAGTGCTCCAAAGAAGCTGGAGGGCTCAAGATTTAAGCCTAGATAGTTGCGAAGAGTGAGGCCTAACCCAGCTTCTCGAGCACGCCCTTAGAACCTCGCCGTAGCTCCATGAGAAACTATGGCTCGGCGCGATGTTAGATGTCAGTGCTGCTATGAGCTAATATTAACCTGCTTAAAGTACATCTCCTGGTGGTGAGGGGTTTGTCCTGGTGTTTAAGTCTCTGTGTTGTGTTTGGGTGTAGAGCCTTATGAGCTTCATTAAGGACATAAGGAGAACTCTAATAGATGGGGAGATACTCATAGAAAGAGAGAAGGAGGTCTACATGATCGTGTCGTGCCTGCTAGCCAGGGGCCACGCGCTGATCGAGGGTGTGCCGGGGGTGGCTAAGACATATACGGCTAAGTCCGTAGCTAAGCTACTGGACCTCGACTTTAGGAGGGTTCAGATGACTCCCGACCTCCTTCCTTCAGACATAATCGGGTACTATGTCTTCGACCAGAAGGCCGGTGAGTTTAAGCTGAAGAAGGGCCCTATATTCACCAACATACTCCTAGTCGACGAGATAAATAGGGCCTCACCGAGGACCCAGTCAGCCCTGCTTGAAGCTATGCAGGAGAGGCAGGTCACAATAGAGGGCAATACATTCAGGCTGGAGGAGCCGTTCATGGTTTTAGCTACTCAGAACCCGATAGAGATGGAGGGGGTCTTCCCGCTACCGGAAGCCCAGGTCGATAGGTTTCTAGCTAAGATAGTCACAGGATACACTACGCATAAGGGATTTGTTGAGCTGCTCAAGAGGATACATGAGATAGAGGTAGCGATAGAAGGGCTTAAACCTGTCATACCTAGGGACGTCCTCCTAGAGGAGATGGCGAGGTCCAACAACGTCAGGGTGGATGAGTCGGTACTGGACTACATAGCCTCAATAGTCGAGGAGACTAGGAAGCATCCGGCGGTGAGGCTGGGCGGCTCCCCAAGAGCTGGTATAGCCATCCTCAAGCTCGCGAAGGCCTGGGCGTACCTCGAGGGTAGGAACTACGTGATCCCCGACGACGTCAAGGCTGTAGCTAAGCCAGCCCTAATACATAGGGTGATACTGAAGCCTGAATACGAGCTACAGGGTGTCACGACTGAGCGGGTTGTAGATGACGTGCTGACTAAGGTCCCGGTGCCTAGGCCTTGAGGTACGCACTCCCACTACTAGTACTGTTGCTCGCATGTCCGGTGGCTCACGCGGAGCTCCCTAGGCACACCCCCAACTTCCCCGAGAGCTCCGATCTCGGGTCCCTACAAATAGCTCTCAAGGACCAGCTAGCTGACCTCGTGGCCGCCCTCTCAGGTACAGCAATGGACTACCAGGACCTGCTCAGTGGGCTGGTTAACCAAGGGGTAGTAAGTCCGGAGGAAGCTAATGAGCTCTCCAGGATAGCATCGAGACCCCTAAGTGAGGTAATCAACGCATCTGGTTCCAACGTCCCGCCCGAGGTAGTGAAGTTGCTGAGCTCGGGAAAGCTAAGCCCTGAGGAGCTAAGTAGTGTAGCTGAGCTCCTAGTGGGGCTGAAGAAGTCCGGGGCTCTAGACCCCTACAGCTTCCTAGCCCTCTCCCGGCTTGTGCTGGACGCCGCTAAATCACTGGGTACTACCGTCCCAAGCGAGTTCTCGGCTGAGCTCATCCGCACTATCTCTGAGGTCTTAGACGGTCTCAGGTCCCATCGCCAAGAGCTCCAAGCTGGTGTTTCAGTGGGTGAGAGACCAGGGGAGCAGCCGGGGCTTCCGGGAGTTGCTAGCCTCCCTAAGCTCTCGGCGCTGCCTCCATCCTTCCCTAGTATGAGCATCGCAGTAGTTCTCTCGTCGGGTGACTTGGTAGCCCTCCTAACAGTACTAGCCCTCCTAGTAGCCCTCACCGCGGTAGTGCTCATAGCGCGGAGTGAGAGGGCTAGATCGATTATCAGGTCACTACTTCCCTCACGGCTTGTAGGACTGAGAGGGGGTCTATCAGAGGGTGATGTGGTCTCGATCTACTGGTCGTCGGTCAGGCTCTTGGAGAGGGCGACTAGGGTCTTAAAGGCTGACTATGTCACCCATCGGGAGTACCTAGGGGACGTCATATCTAGGGATCTCAGGGTTAGGGACAGGGAGGAGCTCGTTGAGAGCTTCAGGGAGCTCACAGAGCTTTACGAGGCGTGCAGGTTCGGGTTCGGAGCTGGGGATCGAGCAGTTGAGAGGGCCCGCAACGCCTACGCTAAGCTGGTGAGGTCTGTTGGTTAACTGGAGGGCTGTACTAGCAGTACTGCTTAGGGTTGTGCCAGCCGTAGTATTCATCGACGTGATCAGGGCCGGGGCTTCAGCCATTATGTGGCTGTACCCGTCGGGGTTAGGGGCGATCGTAGCTAGTCCTAGGCTCATTGTGGTAGCTGCTTCTGGGGTCTCAGCTGCTGTAGCAGTAGTTTTTGGGAGCGTGTTTGCGTATTCAGTAGCTTTAGTGCTACTAGTCCTCTCAGGGCTTCCGATTCTTCAGGGGGTCTTCCCCCTACCGGCCTATACCAGCCCAACCGCAGTGACCAGTGGAGCATCTGTCGGGGTTCCTTGGCTAGGTATAGCGGGGCTTTTTGCGGTTCTCATATTGGATACCCTAGCTACAGCCTACAGACCTGGGGCCGGCCCTGCCAGGCCGGCTGTGAAGCGCGTTGTGGCGACTACTGTGACCTTCCTCTTAATAGCAGCGCCCTTCGCAGCCATCTCGCTAGTGGTTGCTACCTACTTCTCAGGTTTAGTAGGGGCATTGAGGGGGGTCATAGCATCGCTTGCTAGTACTTCCCTGTACTTCGTTGCTGGCTCTCTAACTATCAGCATAGTTCTTGTAGTTGTAGCTATCTACGTGTTGCTCAGGGTGCTGAGCTCTACTGCTGAGGTCCTATCGCTCTTTCTGATCCCTTCAAGGAAGATCTCTCTGAAGGTCCTTAGGGAGGGCGATGACCTAGACAGGGTGTTCTCCCCTCCCCTAGTAGGTACGGTCCTAGGTCTCTCAGCACTCGCATTCTATCCCGTCATCAATTTCCTGCTCTTCGATATCGTCCTATGGCCTCTCACCGGACAGCTGGCTAGGCTCTATAACTCGGTGGTGATTCGAATTCTCCTGGACGTAGCTTCCTTCGCTTTAACTGTCATATTGATTCGTGGGATAGTAGGCACGCGCTTAGTCCCTGAAATACGTGCCAGGTCTATCGCTTATTCGCTGGCGATACTCGCAATATTCTACGTCGCTGCTGTGAAGGTTGCGGTAGACAGCGGGGCCAGCCTAACTCAGTCCCTGCTTAGCCCGGACCTAGGTAGGGTAGCCCAGCTCATCGGGGCCGTTTACAGGGACTACTCCTACTACATACTGACATTTATTGAGTCCCTGTTTAAATTCCTCGGTGTCTCACCATGAAGAGGCTCGGGCGCTTCAAGCTCAGGGGCTTCATCCCGCTCCTAGTCGTCGGCTTGGTGGTGCTGGCACTCTCCATACAGGTACTGCTCTGGTCTATAGCGTACATGGAGAGGGCCATGGTAGCTACATCACTCATGGCAGGCCTCGTCGGGTTCTCGCTCCTCTCAGCCTCCCTTTACATACTGAGGCTGGCTGCCTATGCCTATGGAGTTGAAGCTGGGCAGCCATCGTGAGGTCAGACTCGTAAGTCTAGGCCTCGCCCTAGCCCTCGTCGTAGTGGGCCTTCTAGCCCTAACTGAGAAGGGGCCGGTGGCCCCGGCAGTCCCTGTGGGGCCCTCACCGCTGAACCCCCTCTCCCTCGGCACACTGTCCTTCTACGAGATGGCCAGAGAGCGCTATAGGACTCTCACGGTCACGAAGATTGAGGAGCTCGGAGCTCTCTCAGCCAGTAAGTGCCTCTTCGTAGTGGTCTCACCAGAGGTTCCGGTAGGTGATGGTGAAGCCGCGGCGGTTGCTAGGTACCTGAGGTCAGGGTGTGGTGAGGTAGCACTACTTGTTGCTGATGAGGAGACCACATCCAATAACCTACTGAAAGCGTTTAACTCCACAGTTAGGGTGGTGGGGAACAGGGTCGGTACCGCATCTAACGGTACGATATCTTTCTACCCCTCAGCGGTTATAGCCCTAGCAGGTAGGGAACACCGAGTCGTCCTAGACCTAGCCTCCGAGGTTACTGGAGGTAGCTGCGTAGGGTATGTACCTGGGTCGGTAGTTGTCCAGCCGCCTCTAGGTATTGGGCAGAACAGTACCGTGCTGAAGTCAGGGGTGTGCATAGCCTCCGAGGAGACGGCGGGGGGTGCTCACATCGTGGTTCTTGGGGACGGCTCTATCTTGCTGAACCAGGTTCTGAACTCGGGGAGAGCTGCTTACAGGGACCTAGCATCCGATCTCCTCAACTACATGTGCGGCAGTGGGGACTGCCTGGTCATCCTGGACGCGATACACTATAGATCTGAGAATCCCCTCCACTTCCTCTCAAGCCGGGGAGGGGCGCAGAGCCTCGGAGCCAGCCTAATGGACCTCCTCTATATGTCGCTTGCCGCAGCCCTAGCGTTACTGCACCCGTCGTTCTGGCTCCCCCCAGCGTTTAGGCTTTGCGACGAGTTCGTTGGGGCGGCACTTTACTCAGCAATAGCGTACCTCGCTATCCCCATAGTCTCCGCATACATCACGCGCTTCCTCACGTCCCCGGATAGGTACTTGAGGGACGAGCCTATGGCGGAGCAGACTGAGAGGGACGTACTCATCGCGGCAGACCTGAGGAGCTCCATCGAGAGGGGCTCCGTCAAGCTGGGGCCCAAAGACTTCGCAAACCTCTACAGCATGGTGAGCATGATAGCTACCTCTGTCTTAGGGGTCGGGCTGGGCGACGAGTCCTTCCCGAAACTACTTGGGAGGTACATAGGTGACCAGCAGGCAACCAGCTACTGGAAGTTCATGAACAGCACCTACAGGAGGGCCACAGGAGCTTCTCGCTGGCCCCTCCTAGTTCTCTGGGGCAGGACCACAAGGAAGGCGCTCATGCGGAGTGAGGAGGTTCTAAGCGCCCTAGGAGCGAGCCTCGAGGAGGGGGTGGGTATAGAGAGGTTGGCCACCACAGTAGGTGGTTCTATTGGAGGCCCCAGTAGCTAGAACCCAGAGATTAGTACCCTACATGTTCGTAGCGGCTAGTGTGGCACTCATTGGGGCAGTGTTTGATGAGTCCCTCATAGCTCTCTCAGTGTTCATGGTGTCGGTAGCAGTATTCATGCGTGGATATGCGGTCATGTCGGCAGCTGCGGCGTCGAGGTTGGCGGTGTCGGTGAGGGTGCGTGCCGGGGCGGAGGACGAGGATGTTTTGGTGGTGTTTGACTTGGTGAACCCTACGAGGGTTCCTATAGCGGTAGCTGAGTACAGCCTCTACTACAGCCCCCTACTCAGGTTCGCAGGTCCTTCGAGGGCCGGGCTCTTCATAGTTCCACCTAGAGGGTCTACAGAGCTGAAGTTCATGTTCCGAGGTCGTGTAGGTACGTATAGGGTGGGCCCCCTCAAGATCTCCGTGAGGGACCCTCTCGGCCTCTTCAGAAGCTCTGATATGGAGGTCTTCACAGGTACGGATGTGAGTATCCTCCCAAAGGTGGAGACCGCGGTCGTTAAGAGGCTGTGGACCTACACGAGGTCCTCCGGCCTAGTTAAGAGTAGACATCCAGGTGAGGGTGTCGAGCTTTTCGATATCAGGGAGTACAGACCTGGAGATGAGTTGAGGAGGGTCGTCTGGAGGGTGTTCTCCTCTCGGGGGGTTCTCGCGGTTAAGGAGCTTGAGAGGGAGACGTCCCAGTACGTTCTCTTCGTGGTGGACTCGACTAAGGGTATGTGGGTGGGGCCGCCGAGGCAGACCCCGGCTGAGCACTTCGCTAGGATAGTAGCCTCTATAGCTTACTACCTCTGCCGGAGGGGCTATAAGGTAGCTGCTCTGGTCTTCAACGAGAGGTCGGTGCACTCCTCCGGAAGCCCTGCGGCAGGTGCTGCAGGGTTCCGCTGGGTCTACGGAACGCTAGCTAGGATAGAGTACCTAGAGGAGCCTCCAGACACCGCTCTGTTAGAGAAAATAGTTCAGAGGGTCGTCCTCTTCTTACCACGTGAGAGGACTACTATCTTTGTTTTCACGAGACCGTCGGAGGAGGGTAGGGAGGACCTCATACTGAGACTACACGAACTCCTGAGAGACCGCGGTCACAAACTATTCGTTGTAACACCGATAGTAGTAAGCTACGAGCTAGCGGATGTACCTCGATGGACCCGCACAGCATACGCAGTAAAGCTTTATGAGTTCCTGAAAAAAGACCTAGATAGTCTCGACAGGCTCAGGAAGCACGGGGTCAGGACAATAGCCGTCAGCCCAACACACGTACCGCAGAGGGTGGTTAGAGCCGTAGAGGAATTAGCATAGAGATAATACCTATATAAAACTCAAAACAGTAGACAAAGGCTGTGACAGGCCCGCAGGTGGTTAGTTTGGTGTGTTGTGGTAGCTCACGGGGATAGTGATGGTGTGGCTAGCGCATCCCTTTTTAAGACCTTCCTAGAGGGTAATGGGAGGGAGGTCCGGGTAGTCTTTTCTCATCCAGTAGGCCTCTACTCGGATCTAGGAGAGTACGCTGTTGATGGCTTGGACTGTGTGGTCATAGTTGACATAGCTTTAGATGAGCAGCGTGTAGGTGATGTGGTGTCCCTACTACAGAAACTATCAAGAAGCAGTAGCGTTATCTACGTAGATCACCACCCGCTCCCGGAAGGCTTTGAGCCGTTAGAGAGTGTTAGGTGGGTCCACGACACCTGCTGCTCAGCTTCCGAGCTATCCTATAGGTACCTAAGCACCTTCGGACTTAACCCGGAGTACTCTAGGATAGCTCTCTACGGAGCTATAGGGGACTACCTAGACGAGACCTCGTGGGTTAAGCAGGAGCTCTATAAGTGGGACAGAAGGGCTGTCTACCTAGAGGCAGGTATACTAGTTCAAGGCCTCGAAGGTTCGCGTAGGGATCACGACTTCAAGAGGAGGGTTGTTGAGCACCTATCTAGGAACGCCCTCCCAAGCGCTATGAGGGAGCTCGTTGAGAGAGCCCTGAAACAGGCTACTGAGGACGAGAAACTCAGGGTCTGGGTTAAGGACAATGTCCAGAGGTTAGGTAGAGTCTCCTACGTAATTAACCCACCGGGAAGCGTTGGGAGGGCAGCGACCTACGCTAGGGTCTACGGAGGTGGCAGAATCGGTGTGGCCATTGAGGAGAGGAAGGATGAGTACTTAATGAGCCTGCGGGCCGAGCCCGGCATAGACCTGAACAAGGTACTTAGGGAACTCAGCAGGAGCCTCGGTATAAGCGGGGGAGGACACCCGCAGGCAGCTGGAGCCAGGGTTAGGAAGGACCTACTGAAAACGTTCTTTGAGGAGCTCGATAAGAGGTTAGAGTAACCTCACATAGGTATATGGAGCTGGGGTTCAGCTCTTATATAGGCTCGTATGGTTTTATGTCATTGCCTCATCTCTGTTCCCCCGCATCCCGCTCGGGGCCTCATCGGGCTTGGGGGCGTTCAGGGCCACCCTCAGAGCATCACAGGGCGGCCCACCGCTTCGGGGACATGTTTCCAAAGATTAAAATCTTTTCTAACCACGCAGTGATAGTAGCAGAGGAGTAGCATCAAACCATATGAAACCTATATGAAACCTGAAACAGCTACCTGAGGCTACCTGAATGGCTGGATTTCTTCGGTGAGAAGGAGGTTCCGGTCTTGGGTGTCCTTACTGGTATCAGCTTCTCTAGTTCGTTCTTGGATATCTGAGTGTTACCGGTTATCAGGCTCACTACGTTCTGTACTTCAGGTGAGTTGAGTTGCTTAACTATCTCCTCCACCTCCTCTACGGTGGCTCCTGTGGGTGGGTAGATCACGTTTACGTGGTTCTCTGCTACGAATACTGTGCTTGGTGGTACTAGAGCTGCCTCTATGCGGGCTCTCCTAGGGTGTCCTACAACTCTTGTGACGGCTATTGCTGGGCCTCTATCAGCTTTTTCGGGGGGCCACCTAATGTACTGAGGCTTCCTATCGTTATTGCCTAGGACCAGCTTCCCGTTCTTAATGTTGTGGGCCCATATCAGTAGTATCCCTTCCTTCGGGTTACTTACCAGTTTGTCCTTGTTCTGGTTCCACACGACCTTACCTGTCTGAACTCTATAGCCAAGTTCTCTCAGGGTGCTAGCACCTTCAAAAGCTCTCCTCAGCTCATCAGCCCTCTCGGAAAATATGAGTGTATCGCCTCTTCTGAATACGTACTTACCAGTGTTAGCGGCCTTCTTTAGCACCAATAGCTGGAACGTGTGGTTGACGAAGTCGAATGTGTAGGGGTCATCTAAAACCCTCATGTAGGCTATGTCAGCAGTCCTCACGATGTACTCCCTCAGCTTCTTAAAGTAAGCGCCGTTGTTCATGCTTGAGGACACTACGTACGCTAAGTAACCGCCAGGTTTGAGGACTCTGAGACCTAGGTATATAAATAGTGTGTAGATGTTTACCCTACCCCACATTATCTCCCGATATCTAGCCTTCAGCCCCTCGCCGGGCTCGAACTCGAAGTACGGTGGGTTACCCACCACTACCTCGAACTCCTCCCTGAAGGGCTTCGTAAGGGAGTCCACTACCTCGATGCGGGCCTCTGGGACAACTCGCCTCGCCACCTCAGCGAGCTTTGGGTCAACCTCCCAGCAGTAGAGCTCAGGCTCCATGAAGTACTCTCTAGCTGACAGCAGGAACTCACCCGTACCGCAGGCAGGGTCCAGCACCCTAGGCCTAACAAGCCTCGGCAACTTCGAGAGGAGCTCCTCCCTAAGGCTTCTGGGTGTGAAGAACTGCCCTAGTTTCTTCCTGTACTCTAGGTCCACCTCACTTACATACTTTAGCGTCTCGGGGTGGTACTCACCTACCTTCATATTTCTCCATCTACCTTCCAAGTAGGAACTTCGCTAGGCCTGAAAAGATCGATATGTAGCCAAACTTCTTTACCTTCATTTTTTATTATAGCAACGCAGTTTTGGCTCAAAGACCGTGCCGGCGCAAAACGAGATAAAACAAGGTTACACGGAGGTTCTGCCGGGAGGCGGTTTTCGGAAACAACTATTTGGTGATAGTGGTGAGGGACATCAGCTTATCAACCCATCTTCACCTATCCGGCTACGTCGGCCTCATCACCGAGTAGTTTAAGTTAGAGAGCTTAATATCTACAGGGTACGTGATGATGTGAGGAAGGACTGAGGGATGACGTACCTAGACCAGGCTGAGTCAGTTCCTCGCACAGGTTCATTCGCGTCAGGGTTCAGCTCTCGTGTCATCGCCTCATTTCCTTCCCCCGCATCCTGCTCGGGGTCTCATCGGGTTTGGGGGCGTTTGGGGCCACCCCGAAGACCCCGCATCTTGAGTATCTCTTGGAGCCACCCTCGGGGAGAGCCCGGCCACTGCGGGCTCTCCACTCCTCATGGAGTAGCCCGCCGAAACGTAATAATAATGTCAAGCCTTGTAAACCTTTATGAAGCTCGAAACAGCTGTGATGGGCTCCATTAAGTGCCACCAACTCATTCGGTAGGTTCCGCCTTAGTGATGTTGGTAGGTAGTTGAGGGTAAGCCCTTTGTGTCGGGGGGTCAGGCTGGCCACAACGTGCTCAGTGTGTAATATGTTATCGTTGAGAGGACTACTGATGCCGTCACCATGTAGAGTGTTACCCCTATCGTGAACTTAGCGCTCTCGCTTTCTCTATATATAGCTGCTATAGTCGGGGCGCAGGGTATGTAGAACATGAAGAGCACTAGGAGGCTTATTGCCTGAGCAGGATTAAGTCCGAGTACTTCCAGGGCCTTCTCTTCCTCAACAGCCGATAGCTGGGCTACCGACGTTATGAGCCCTTCCTTGGCGACTGTTCCATAAAGTAGGGCGTACCCGACCTTCCAGGACGTCCTACTGTCGACCTTGTAGATGAGCTCGAAGAACTTACCTATGGCTGACCCAGCTATCGCTGCGTAGGAGCTTGCTGGGTCATCGGTGAAGCCTCTCGGCCCAGTAGCTACCATGAACCAGCTCGCTAGTGCCATGACGAATATGACTGTCCCAGCCTTGACTAGGAAGTGCTTCGCCCTAAGCCAGGAGTTCCACCACACGACCCGGGCGCTGGGTCTGTGGAGGGGAGGGATCTCCATCACTAGCTCCGGGTTTTCCCGCACCTTGAAGACTGCGCGCCTCACAAGCTTCGACGTCAGCAGGAAGAGGAGGATGGAGGTTGAGTAGAGGAGCAGCATTGTGGATGCTTGGAGGAGTGGCTGCCCGGGGAAGAGGTAGTTAGTGAAGTACATCATGACGACGAGCCTAGCCTGGCACAGCACGAACGGTGCTGAGGCTATAACCTGCTTCCTCTCGTACTCGTCTATGGCTATCCTAGACTGCATAACAGCAGGTACGTTACAGCCGAAGCCGAGGACGAGCGGGTAGAGGGACCTACCGGAGAGCCCGAAACCGGAGAAGAAGCTATGGAGAGACGCGACCATCCTGGGACCCAGCCCACTATCCTCTATAACGGAGATAACAGCCGACACTACCAGCACTAGAGGCGCGAAGCTCAGCACCATGCCGACACCACCGACAACCCCATCCGCTAAGACAGTAGCTAAGGTGACGCTATACTGTCCTAGGAAGGATCTGAGGTACTCTGAGAGGATTGCGAAGCCCTCACCGATGAGGCCGCTCAGGCTGTATGTCTCCAACACCTCCGCAACCTGCTCCATCCCAGCAAACCGGAGGATTACGTTCAGCGGGAACCCGGTGTTGACTGTGAAGGCAGCTAGGAACGCTATGAACAGGACGCCTACTGAGGCAACGATACCGAGCTTCGGGCTTAGGAAGACCCTATCTAATCCCGCAGCGAGTGTACCTCTCTTAATCCGAACACGGACAACTGCCCCCTCCAGTACCTCAGATGCCTTCCTAAACCTCATGTATGTAGCTACGTCCTCTGGGTAGGTACCGAAAACCTTCCTGAACTCCTCCCTCAGCCTCCCAGCTAGTTGCAGAACATTGCCTGACCCAACGAGCTCAGACACCTCTGGATCTCCCTCGAGGAGCCTCTCAGCCACCCACCGCTTTGAGAGGTTCGGATTCTTCAGCTCCTCTATCGCGGCCGCTAGCTTATCTATGTAGCTGTTGAGAGGTCCGTAGTCTACCTCAAGAGGTCTCCACCTTAGCTCACTACTCGCTATCCTTACTACAGAGTCGAGTAGCTTCCCCACTCCCTCTCCCGTTATGGACGATATTGGGAGTACCGGAAGCCCCAGCCTACTCGACAACTTCTCTACATCTATGTGGACGCCGTGCTTGTGTATAATGTCCCACTTAGTGACAGCAACGACGACCCTAACACCCATCTCAGCTATCTGGAGGGGGAGGTAGATGGACCTCTCTATCACCAGCGGGTCCACTAAGACGAGAACGACGTCGTAGCTGCCAAGCAGTAGAAACTTCTTAGTCACGGACTCCTCAAAAGATGTAACGGAGAGACCGTAGATCCCCGGGAGGTCAACTAGGCATATGCTCATATCACGATACCTAACCCTAGCTATCTTCTGCTCTACCGTAGTTCCCGGCCAGCTAGCAACCCTCTCTATCTTCCCCGTAACATGGGAGAAGAAAGTAGATTTCCCGGTTGAGGGTTGCCCAACCACGGCAACTGTCAGCACACATCTCTCCGGCCTAGGACCCGATCCTCCCGAGCGGTCTTCAGCTGGCACTCCCTCCACCGATGTATATTAGGGGCAGGACCATATAAACTTTAGACCAGTCTAAACCTTATGTACCTCTGTGTGCGCAGCTCGCACGACTTTATATTTCCCATTAACATAGAACTGTATGGATTGTGGGAATGCGTGGACGTGGCGGGAGCATAGCAGTAGATGATTACCTCTCCACTATATACAGGCTAGAGGAGGTCTTCGGTGCTGCTAGGACTAACGACATAGCTGAGGAACTAGGCGTTAGGCCAGCTTCTGTCAGCAAGGTTGTGAGGAGGCTTGCGTCCGAGGGATACGTTGTCTGGAGTAGGTTCCGCGGCTTCAAGCTCACTGAGAGGGGGACCGACCTAGTGAGGCCCCTCATTAGGAAACATAGGATCTGTGAGGCGTTCCTCTCAGAGCTCGGCTTCGACCTTATCGACTCGCATAGGTACGCCCACCACATGGAGCACCTACCGCAGCAAATAGTAGAGTCCATACACAGGTTCATAGGCTCCCCTAAGAGGTGCCCACACGGTAATCCGATACCCGGGGAAGACACATCCCCGGCTGGCAGACCTCTAGCAGAGTACAACGCAGGTGAGGTAGTTAAGGTCGTTGGGTACGGAGGAGAGCTAACCGCGTACCTGAAGAAGGCTATCGATACCGGACTCATATTAGGGGCAACAGTTGAGATAGTTAGCAAGCAGAAGCTGGGGATGGACGTAAAGGTCGACAACGAAATCAGGAGATTAGACAGTAAAACTGCGAGAACTGTTCTCGCCATCCCGTGTAGTGAAGCACCGTGAGGTTGAGACCGCCAACAATCTGTTGGACCTACCCTGAAGAAGGGGGATAGCCTCCATAACTGATTGTGCTCTGCTTCTCTGTGCAGGCTGGTGTAGGAAATTAAAACGTACTGAAGATGTTCTCGGCTGAGCTCCTAGTGTAGCATCAGGGAGAATTTCATTATCGTTAGAGCTACGTGCTTTATCCCTAGCAGGAAGTCCTTCTCCCTGATGTTCTCATTCGGTGCGTGGTTTCTGGATCCGTAGTATCCGACCCCTGCCCCAGTCATGGGTACCCGTGCTACGTTGGTGAATATGTGTATAGGGCCGGAGCCCCCCGAGAGAGGCACTAGCTCTGGGTCTAGCCCGTACACTTCCCTAGCGGCATCTACTGAGGCCTTCACTATGGTCTCACCAGGCTTAGTGTAGCCGGCTGGGTACATGCTTCTAACAATTACCTCAGCATCCGAGAAGCCTGACTCGCTCAGGTACTCCCTTAGGTTTCTGAGGATTTTCTCGGGCTTCTGCCCTGGGACGGGCCTGATGTCTATCTTAGCCCCCGCCACTGAAGGCACCACGGTCTTAGATCCTCTACCTGTGTAGCCTGCGTAGAGGCCGGATACGTTCAGTGATGGCTTAGTATGTAGCTCTTTTAGGGCCTCGAAGCCGCTCAAACCGCCGACGAATTCCTTGAGACCGAGCTCCCTCTTTGTCTCCTCAAGCTCCTCTAGATCCATCCTCTTAATGAGCTCCTCAGCAGCCTCAAGGAACTCCGAGTCTATGTCATCGTAGAATCCCGGGACGAGTATCCTGCCATCCTCGGCCTTGAGCTTAGTTAGTAGCTTAGCCATTCTCCAGGCTGGGTTCGGGACTAGAGGAGCCATACCGCTGTGAACATCTCTTGATGCACCTCTCAGAAGCACCTCAACGTATAGCATGCCCTTAAAGCCTAGGGAGATACCGAGGGAACCGTTCCTCCTTACGTAGCCAGTCTCCCATATACCCCCGTCAGCACGGACCCAGTCGAGTGCTCCACTAACTATGTCGCCCAAGGTCGGGGAACCTATTTCCTCTTCACCCTCTATCAGGAACTTCACCCTGAGGTCTAGGTCATCCAGATAGTCCAGCAGGGAGTCTACCGCACCTATCCTAGCAGCTATGTTCCCCTTATTATCGGCTACACCCCTACCGAAGAGCATCCCATCCTTCACAGTCAGCTTGAATGGATCAGACTCCCAGAGCTCTAAAGGATCCGGAGGCTGCACATCGTAGTGGTTATATATGAGGATCACCCGCGAGCCCTTCCCAATTTCAGCAAACACTGCTGGAGCACCTCCTGCCGACCTGAGGGACGTGCTGTACCCCCTCTCTCGGAGAATGTCTGCTATGTACCCAGCACAGGCTCTCAGGTCTTCCGTGCCCCAAGCAGCAACGGACTTGAAGGATACGAGGTTCTTAAGTAGGTCTATGTAGTTCCTGTAGTTCTTGTCGATGAACTCGAAGGATCTAGACTTCAACCCCGTAACTTCAATGGATCCTATGTTTCTCACCGATAGGACTATACGATAGATCAAATAAGCTGGCTAGACACAAACACGAGGTTCTCCAGGTATCTATCAGCTAGGTCGATCGATGTATTGTATAGTGGGATCCGCCCAGCGATGATCTAGTAGTATCCTCCGTCGTAAGCTATAGTAAGTGTAACTACATCCCCATCCGCCAGCTCCTCATCAACCCTCTGCACCACCCTCTCATTAACTACAACTAAGACCCCGCTCCTCATCTCTCTCCTCCCCTCGTCAAACAGCTTTTCATAGATCTCGTACCCCCACACATCGGAGATTTTCCGCAGTAGATCCATCACTGTTGAACCTCTCTCAATAGTTATCTCAGCTTCGGGTAAGCCAGTTAGGTTCCGCAGGTAGGGCGATAGGAACCTAACCTTGATCCTTATAGAGCTCGTCTGCCACCCACCCTAGATCTAATTCATAAAGCTTAGACCTCGTAGGCTTCCCCTCAGAGTCCCAGCCAGCTATCTCGTAGAACAGCCTCACAGCCTCATAGAACCTCACCCTATCTAACTTCTGCCCCCTCCTCGCACCGAACTCCAGCTCCTCGAAGAGCCTCTCAGGTAACGTGTCATCCCCCGCACTGAAACCCTCACGAATGTTGAAGGCCCTCACTAGATTGAAGACCCTCTCACTCGCCTTCATGAGCTCCCACAGACTGGTGCCCCAGCCTGTAGCAGCGTTCACGATCTCCACTACATGGTTCGGAGTGAGTACACCGGCGGAGTGCGGTATATACACGAACCTGCATAGACCTAGACAGTCCTCCAGACCCCACCAAAGCATGCCGTAGTAGATGGCCTTGACCTTCTCCGGACCTAGGTCGAGCCTATCTACAGGTCTCACAATACCTAAGGACATTAGGGAGCTGCTAACTCGCTCAAATGACGGGTCATGAGGACATTGGACGTGGTCTGCCCCGATCGGTGAGAGGGCGTAGGCGAGGCCCACACCGACTTTACCCCTCGGCTCATGCATCGGGATCTCCTTGCCCTTAACGTGCATTGCGTACTTCTCGGCGCCCCTACCGATCGCCTTAGCAGCCCTCTTAACGCCTTCAGCGAGAACGTCTCCGAAGCCCTCCCTATTAACTAACTTGAGTAGTGCGGCTATCATCGCGTCAGCATCGCCGAACCTCAGCTTAATACCGCCCGTCTCCCACTCGCTTATTATGCCCCTCTCAAAGAGCTCCATAGCGAACGCGATGGCTACTCCCGCACTTATCGTGTCAACCCCGTAGGCATTACATATCTGGTTAGCGTACGCTATAGCACTCAAGTCACTGATACCGCACAGAGACCCGAAAGCGGCGATAGTCTCGTACTCAGGCCCCCCGTACTCTGGGTCAGTCTCGTAAGGTGGTCTCCCTCTCACAGAAGGCTTACACACCAGCGGGCAGGCAAAGCAACCGTCCTTTCTCACCAGGATGGTCCTACTCAGGGCCTCCCCACTTATTTCGTCAGCCTTCTCGAATGACCCGCCCCTGAAGTTGAGGGTAGGTAGGGTACCGTCCTTGTTTAAGGGGGTCACAATCTCCGGGGTGCCGTAGGTGCTTCTCGATACTGCTCCGGGGTACTTCCTCCAGTTCTCGTTGTACCACTTAGTTATCTCAGCTAGCTTCCTAACATCATAGAAGTCGAAGGGTCTTCTAGTGCCTCTAACAGCTACTGCCTTAAGCTTCTTAGAGCCCATGACAGCCCCGAGCCCTCCCCTACCAGCAGCGTAGCGGCTATCGAACATAACGTTCGCAAACCTAACCAACCTCTCCCCAGCAGGCCCGATACAGGCTACCCTCGCCTCCGGCACACCCAGCTCTCTCCTAACCTCCAGTACTGTGTCCTTAGTCAGCTTACCCCATAAGTGGGCAGCATCCCTCAACTCGGCATGCCCGTCCTTAACCCACAGGTAGACAGGTCTCTCAGATGACCCCTCAAAAACTATGGCATCAAACCCAGCGAACTTCATCTCGACAGCGAAGAAGCCTCCGGCCTCTGCCTCGCCATAGGTGTTAGTGAGTGGGGACTTAGCGGCTACGGACACCCTGTTTACTCCGGGTACGGGCACCCCAGTAATGACGCTGACCGCGAAGATAAGTTTATTCTCCGGTCCGAGAGGGTCAGTACCTGGCCTCAGCTCCTTAAAGAGCACGTACGATGCTAACCCTCTACCACCCAGAAACATCCTATATATCACGTCTGGAACTTCCTCAACCCTCACTGAACCCCTAGAGAGATCGACTCTGAGCCACTTACCATTGTACCCGAACGGCGTTCAAGCTCCCGGAGTCATACTCGCCCTCAACTATATAAGCGTCCTAGATGATGCTTGAAAACCTAAGATAATGGTAATGACTAGGAGGCGAGGGGAGAGATGCTGTCTTTTAGATGACCACCGGCTCATTAGTAGCTTTATTTAGCTATTGCGGGTGTCGGGGTCCTGCGAGTATCTGATATGTTTATCCCCGTTGAACGCGGTTCCGGTAGATGCTGTCCCTTCCTGCTGCGGTGCTTCAGCATATGCCAACTCCTTCATCTGGGCCTTGTACATTTCGTAGAAGTATCCCTGTCTCTGGATCAGTTCCTCGAAGGTCCCGTACTCGACTAGCTTCCCGTCCGATATTAGCATTATCTTGTTGCTGTCTCTAGCCATAGATAGTCTGTGAGCTATTATTACCCCGGTCCTCCCCTTCAGCAGCTCCCTAAGGGCATTCCTGAGCATTGCCTCAGTCTCAGCATCGACGCTCGAGAGGGCCTCGTCAAATATCACGACCTTGAAGTCCTTCAGCATAGCTCTAGCTATAGCTATCAGCTGTTTCTCCCCTATCGACAACCTCTTACCTATCTCCCCAACATCCGTGAAGTAGCCCTTCGGGAGCCTCTCAATGAACTTATGTATCCCCAGCCTCCTGCAGACCTCGATCACCTCCTCGTCACTAGCACCAGGCTTCACAGCCCTGATGTTGTCGATTACAGATCCGGGGAAGAGGTACGTCTCCTGAGGTATGTAGCTTACGAACCTCCTGAGGCTACTCCTCTTTATTGTCTTGATATCTATCCCGTCGAGCAGTATCCTACCCCTCGTAGGTTCATAGAACTTCATCAGGAGGTTAGCTAGGGTAGTCTTACCGGCACCTGTATGGCCGACTAGAGCAACTACCTCGCCGGGCTGGATCGTAAATGAGATGTCCTTAAGCACCGGGATGCCTGGGACGTACTCGAACCATACGTGATCAAAGACTATCTCGCCCCTAACGCTCTCAAGCTCGACACCCTCGTCTAGCTCCACCTTTTCGGACCTCAGCACCTCGAATATCCTGTCAAGTGAGGCAAGCGCTGACTGGAGGGCGTCGTACATGAACACGAGGTCGTTTATCGGGCCTGTCAGCCTGTTTATGTACTGTGTGAAGGCTACTAGCAGACCAACACTCAGCGCCCCGCTGAGGCAGAGGAACCCGCCATACGCTATTACGACCGCAAGGGAAAGGGATGAAGCAACGTTCATCAGGGGGAAGAAGAGGCCGGCAAGTATCGAGGCCCGCACAGACGTCTTGGAGACCTCGCGGGAGGCCCTATCGAACTTCGAGAGGACGTTCTCCTCAAGCCCGAACGACTTCACCACCTCAATCCCGGAGACGTTCTCCTCAACGACCGAGGTGAGCCTAGATACCTTCTCCCTAACCTCCCGCCAGGTCCTCCTAAGCCTCACACCCAGCTTCCTAGCTATGAAAACCATAAGCGGAACCGTAACCAGAGATACCGCTGTTAGCTGGAGGCTTAGGTAAGCCATTATTACTAGGGAGCCTAACATGGACACCATATCCCCGAGCACGTTCAGAAGCCCGGTAACTATTGCGTCGTTAACCGTCGAGGTATCGTTGATTACTCTGGACACTAGATCGCCGACTTGGTAGTCCCTGTAGAAATCGAGGGAGGCCTCCATATACTTCTTAAACAGCGACTGCCGTAGGTCCTTGAGGACTCTCTGACCTATTACCTCGACCTTGACGGTTCTAACCACAGTCGTACCCCACTGGACTAGGACAGTCGCGAAGTACAGACCTACAAGCATGGGAACGGCTCCGTACATGCCTTTAGATATGCCTTCATCTATTATCAGGCTGAGTATGTAGGGCGATGCGAGCATAGCTAGGCTGCCTACTACGATGGCTACAGCAACTATGGCTACGTCCCGCCTGCTAGCTAAGACGAGGCTCAGCACTTCGCGGAAGGTAGCTGCCCTCACCTGCCTACTATTCCCTTCCCCTCCGCTCACCGCCCATCACCATGGACGTGTATAGCCTGTAGTACATGCCTTTCCTTTCCATGAGTTCCTCGTGGGTTCCCTCCTCAATGATCCGCCCATCATCCATGACTATTATCCTGTCCGCAAGCGACACTAGGGAAAGCCTCTGGGATACTATAAGGGCTGTCTTCCCTTTTAGTATCTCCTTGAGGTCCTCGATCAAGGCCTTCTCGGTCTCAGCGTCTAGGTTAGCCACCGGATCGTCGAGGAGGACTATCTTCGGGTTCCTAACTAGGGCCCGGGCTATGGCTATTCTCTGCCTCTGCCCACCGGATAGATCCACACCTCTCTCCCCGACTGCGGTCTCGTACCCTCTCGGGAGTGAGGCGATGAAGTCGTGTATCTTAGCTATCTTAGCGGCTCTAACAATGTCATCTAAGCTGACATTAGGGTTCCCTAGGGCGATGTTCTCAGCTATCGGGCCGTTAAATATGAACGGCTCCTGCGGGACATAACCTATGTGTTGCCTGAGTGATGAGAGCTTTATGTTCCTAATGTCTATCCCGTCGAGCAATATCACCCCCTCATCCGGGTCGTAGAACCTCATCAGCAGCTTCAGGAGGGTTGACTTACCAGATCCGGGCGGGCCAACTATCAACACCTTCTCACCAGGCCTCACACGGATGGTTATGCCTTTGAGGGCCTTCTTCCCGCTCGGATAGGTGAAGGACACTCCGCTGAACTCCACTAACCCATCAACTTTCTCAAGGGAGATAGCATCAGCCTTCTCAGGTACGTTCTCCCCTGACTCTAAGAGCTCGAAGAGCCTCTTAGCTGACGTGAGAGCCCTCTGCACATCTGCTATAGACATGCCGAGCATGTTGATGGGCCTAGAGAGAGTTGCTATGTATGTGAGGAACATTGTGAGTCCACCCACCGTCAGTACGCCGCTCTGTGTTGCGAAGGCACCGTAGAATAGGACTAATGTGGATGCCGACCCGAAGATCAGTATGGTTGAGTTACCGTAGGTAGCCCTAACCTTCGCGGCCTTTATGTTGATATCCATGAACTTATCGTTCTCCACCTCAAACCTTCGGAGCTCGCTAGTAGCTATGTTAAGTCCCTTCACTGTCTTGATCCCCACAAGATCGCTACTCACTACAGACGCTAGCACCCCCAGCTGTTGTCTTGCCATCTCGTAGAGAGGTCTTATGATCATGGAGAACCGCGCGTAAACGATTACTGCGAGAGTAATCGTCCCAACCGTGATCGCGGAGAGTGAGGGGTCTAAGCTAAACATGTTGTAGGCAGAGAAAGCTAGGAGGCTAGCAGCATAGATTATCATCCTCAGCCTATTAGAAAGGAAATCAGCAACCCTCTCGCTGTCGTTAGTAATGCGTGAGATCAGTTGCCCGACGGAGGACCTATCGAAGAAGCCCATATACTTTCTGAGCACAGCATCGAACGCCTCAAGTCGGATCCTGTGCGTAACCTCCTGCGCATACCTAGCCGATACATACCTAATGACGAAGTTAAGGAGCCCGGCAGCAGCTGTGGAGCCTACAAGAAGTGCTGTATAGAGGAGGACGTTGCTAATGGATCCCGTTGCGATGCCTCGATCTATGGAGTACCTAACGAAGACCGGTGGTAAGCTCCCGACGTATGCTGAGAGCAGCACCAGGGCAATCATCGGAATCAACAGGGGTAAGTTACCCACCATGTACTTCCCAAGCCATGAGGCAGTACTCCTACCCCTACTTTCCAGCCCTCAACCACCGGATTTTCTAGTTAATCGCCAAAAATAAGAACAACAGGACCCTCCACCTAGGATAGGTCACCCATCTGCTGAAGCGTTACTAGAAGATGTTGCGTGGCTGACGGCTCCCCCGCCCTGAAGGGCGAATTCCCCTGAAAGCGACGTAGATGTTGACGGGCTCGGGTAACTTGCCGAGACACTGAAAGCTTATTTTTTCATGCCGAAGTTATTGTTGGTGCTGGGATGAGCCTCGAAGAAAGGATTACACGGTCGGTATGGAAGAACACTGTGAGGGATTGGCTGGAGCTGTCTCGGGTTGACGTAGCCATAGTTGGGGCAGGTCCATCCGGTATGACTGCGGCGAAGTACCTAGCTGAGAGGGGGCTCAAGGTGGTGGTCTTCGAGAGGAGACTGGGGTTCGGTGGTGGTATAGGTGGCGGTGGGATGCTCATGCACAAGGTAGTTGTAGACGGACAGGCTCTGTCTGTACTTGACGATTTCGGGATAAGGTACACTAAGGACGAGGAAGGACTCTACGTGCTTGATGCTGCGGAGCTCATGGCCAAGCTCGCGTCGAGAGCTATAGACTCCGGGGCTAAGATAGTGAACGGGGTCCACGTGGAGGACGTCATATACAGAGAGAACCCCCTAAGAATCGAAGGGGTGGTAATACAGTGGAGCGCTGTACAGCTTTCAGGTCTCCACGTAGACCCCCTCTTCGTCTCGAGTAGGGCGGTAGTGGACGCTACGGGGCATGAAGCCGAGGTACTGAAGATAGTGGCTAAGAAGGTCCCCGGAGCTAACATACAGCTAGCAGGAGAAAGATCAGCTTACTCGGAGATATCTGAGAAGCTGGTAGTAGATCATACCGGTAGGGTAATCCCCGGTCTCTACGCAGCTGGCATGGCTGTAGCAGCTCTCTACGGCCTACCGAGAATGGGTCCCATATTCAGCTCAATGCTACTATCTGGAAAGAAAGTTGCTGAAGTAATAGCAAAAGATCTCTCCTCCTAAACCACCTACCGTTTCTCAGTAGATGGTGGTTCATAGTCTTTCATCTTCATTGACTCCAGCTCCCCACCATCTACCTCTCAACGGTCTCCCCGGGCCCCCTCACCGCAGTAGCTCCACCCCCGTCACCGGGGCTTCAAAGCCCTGCGGGTCTCGGAAACCCGGGGTCACCAATAGATTTATAAGCCTCTGAAGCTTATAATTTTTTTCACAGCATCAGCATACCTAAGCATACCTAATAACCCTAAGAGGTCTTAAACATCAATGAATATGAATGTTGTAAACGATTATAAAGACTGAAACAGCCCCCTGACCTAAGACCTAAGGGCGGGGCTCTCGACTGTAAAACTAAAATCGCAACCTTGTTCCTCCCTAGATTAGGCGGCCCCAGAGGACCGCCCCTGCTTCAGCTTCTCGATAAGCTTCGGCAGTACCACGAAGAGATCCCCAACCACTCCATAGTCAGCTACCCTGAAGATGGGAGCTTCGGGGTCCTTGTTTATTGCTATCACTACCTTAGAGTCCTTCATCCCCACAACGTGTTGCACCGCGCCGGAGATGCCTACAGCTATGTAGATATCAGGCTTCACGGTCTGCCCGGTCAGACCTACTTGGTGGTCGTAGGGTATCCAGCCAGCATCTACTGCGGCCCTCGAAGCACCTACTTCACCACCCAGTAGCTTAGCGAGCTCCCTGATTAGCTCAAGGCCCTTAGGTCCAGCACCCCTACCTCCGGACACTATGATCTTAGCAGACTTAAGGTCAACCTTCCTCATCTCCCTCCTGATCTCTAGGACCTCGACGGGGTTTAGGGAGCCCTCATCAAGCTCTATCGACCAGTCCACTACCCTGCCCGATCTAGTCCCGTCTCTCGGGGGTATGGGGAACAGACCCGGCCTTACAGTAGCCATCTGAGGTCTGTGCTGCGGCGTCACTATAGCGGCCATTATCTCCCCACCGAACGTAGGCCTTATCTGGTACAGGATGTTTTCGTAGACGCGTCCTGTCGAAGGGTCGGTCCAGCTCCCTATATCTACGTCTGTACAGTCCGCAGTAATCCCTGTTCTCAGCTTAGCGGCTACACGCGGGGCTAGCTCCCGACCCACCACGGTTGCTGAGAAGAGCACTACCTCGGGTGAAATAGCGCTCAGAACATGTGCCACAGCCTTTGTGTATGGCAATAGCTTGTAGGTTCCTAGCCTCGGGTCGTCGACGACGTGCACCTCATCCGCACCTCTATAGATCAACTCATCAGCCAGCTTCCTCACTTCGTGGCCTACAACTAGGGCGCCAACGCCCATCCCTCCCTTTGCGGCTAACTCCCTTGCCTTACCTACTAGCTCTAGGGAGTGGTCCGCAACCTTCCCGTCGTACACCTCCACATACACAAGTATGGTCTTAGGCACAGCCATCACCTACCTAAGGTTATACCGTCCTTTCTGAGCTCGTCAAGGAGCTTCTCAACTAGGACATCTGCGTCCGCATCGGCAAATATCTTGCCCTTCCTTTTAATCTCTATCCTCCACATCCTGACTACCCTAGTGGGGGACCCTGCTAGGCCGACTAGTGAGGTGTTCACTCCAACGTCATCAGCACTCCACACAGTTATCTGCTTCCTCCTAGCTGCTAGGACATCCCTCAGTGTAGGTATCCTAGGCTGGTAGCTGGTTCCAGCTATGCTTAGGACTGCGGGTAGCCTCACTCTCAGCTTCATGTAGCCCCCCTCAATAAGTCTCTTGACCACCGCGTAGCCCCCACTAACGTCGGTGACTATATCGACATACGAGACACTCGGGATACCTAACCACTCACCTACCTCCGGACCTATGTGACCGGTGTTACTGTCGGATGACTCTATACCGCAGAGCACTAGGTCCACCCCACCCAGCTTCTGTTCGATCCTCCTCACACCTGCCGAGAGAGCGTACGAAGTTGCTAGGGTGTCGGATCCGGCCAGCCTCGGATCGCTTAGGAGTATGAACTCGTCGACGCCCATCGCGAGGATCTCCCTTAAGGCGTCCGCTGCCTGCGGAGGGGCCATTGACAGACCAACGACCCTACCGCCGTACTTCTCCCTCAGTTGCAGGGCCGCCTCAACGGCGTACTTATCGTACGGGTTAGCAACAAGCTTCGCAACACCTCTATCTATAGTCCCATCAGGCTTGAACCTAACTGCTGCCTTAGGATCTACTACAGGCTTTACCAGCACCACTATATTCAGCGGCACTCCACACACCTTGCTACCGGGACAGGCTACTTTCTCCTACCGGACACGAAGTCCCTGCCTAGGACCTCCCTAGCAACTATCAACCTCATGATGTCTAGGGAGCCTTCAGCCCAGTCGTAGCTCTTCACTGCCTTGAGCGAGAGCGCTACAGGGTTCTCCTCGGTATAGCCGTAAGCCCCGAACCACCTGAGGGCATCGTCTATAGCTGCCTTCGCAGTCTGCACAGCGAATAGCTTCGCCGACGCCACTATCTTAGTGACTTCGAATCTACCTATCTTACCTTCCTGCTCCATCTTGAGCGCCCAGAGTGCCTTGTATGCTAGCGCGTGAGCTGCTTCAAGCCTAGCCCAGTTATCGGCAAGCTGGAACTGGATACCTTGGAAGCTGGCGATGGGCTCGCCGAAGGCCTTCCTCTGCTTAGCGTACTCCGCGGCCAGCTCTATAGCTCTCTTACCCCCAACCGCGCAAGCAAGCGCTATGTAAGCCCTAGCATGGTCGAACCCCTCCATAGCTATGTAGAAGCCCCTGCCCTCATCCCCTATCCTGTACCTCTCTGGAACCCTCACCTCGTTAAGTACGAAACTGCCGAAGGACCACCCCTTCCTCCCGAACTCCTTCTCTAAGCGCACCGAGATCCTCGGATCCGTCAGCGGGACAAAGAAGAACGTCATCCCCCTATGCAACTTGCTCTTATCCGTATACGTTAGTGTTACGTGACCACCACCGTACTCAAACCACTTCCCCCTCTCCCTAGCCTCCCTAACCCCGGAGATGTACGCCTTCTCCCCGTTCACAACGTACCCGTCACCTTCTTTTCTAGCTGTGGTGGACATCCCGACAAGATCCGAGCCGGCTCCAGGCTCCGTCGTCGCAATACCTACCCAGAGATCGCCCCTCGCAGCCTTAGATATCACCTCATCGCGGAACTCCTCACTCCCATACTTGTAGGCTATGTAGCCCCAGGAGGTGTGAACTAAGTAGGCAACAGCTAGGGAGAACGTTATGTCGGCCCTAACGATCTCCTCAAGTATCACCCCAGCAGTCACAGGGTCTAGCCCGAGACCGCCGTACTTCTCCGGGAACGGCACACCGAAGAGGCCGAGCCTAGACATCTCCCTCACTATCTCGGGATGTATCTCCTGCTTCTCCTCGAACTCTATGACCTTAGGGGCTATGTACTTCTCAGCGAACTCCCTCACGGTAGCTCTTATGTCTTCTTGGTCCTTAGTCAGCTCGAAATCTACCGGCAAGTACTTCACCAGCTCTACCTAGTAGGAACAAAAAATATCCTTCTAACCTCTCCACCTAGGCTTCCTCTTCTCCAGGAAGGCTGAGATACCTTCCTTAGCGTCCTCGCTACCCACAGACGAGAGGAACATGAACCTCTCGATCTCAAGGCCCGGGGCTAGGTAGGACCTGAGGGACCTGTTGATCACGGCCTTAGCTACCGATACCGCCGTAGGGCTCTTCTCAGCGAGCTTCCTAGCTATCCCCATAGCCTCCTCTAAGAGCTTCTCCGGGGGCACAACCCTGTTGACTATCCCGAGCTTGAGTGCCTCCTCAGCAGAGAAAGGCTCCCCAAGCATCACCAGTTCCCTAGTCTTCGACGGGCCTACTAAGGCCAGGAGCTTCTGGGTAGCTCCCCAGCCTGGGACGATCCCGAGGTTCACCTCGGTAGAGCCGAAGAAAGCGTTCGACGATGCTACAACGAGGTCGCAGGCCAGCACCAACTCGAAGCCTCCCCCGAGTGCGTAGCCGTGTACCGCCGCTATTACAGGTTTACTCATGTTCCCTATGAACTCGAAGACCTCGCGGCCGAGGTCTATGAACTCCCTCACCTCACGCGGGCTCTTAGTGAACTCCGTGACGTCGGCTCCGGCGCAGAAGCTCCTGCCGGCACCTACGAGCACTACGGCCCTCACTTCCTGGTCTTTCTCAGCTTCCTCTAAGGCCTTTAGGAGGTCTGCCAATACCTCCCGGTTTAAGGCGTTTAATTTCTCGGGTCTGTTAAGGGTGATCGTCGCGATGAAGTCTTTCTTCTCGTAGAGTACGTACTTAAGCTCCATCGGCCACCACCTACTTGTAGGTATAGAAGCCCCTGCCTGTCTTACGACCTAAGTACCCAGCAGCTACTAGCCTCCTGAGGAGTGGGGGCGGGTGGTAGGCTGAGCTACCGATCTCCTTGTAGAGTATCTCAGCTATGCCGAGCAGCACGTCGAGACCTATGAAGTCGGCGAGCTCTAGCGGGCCCATAGGCCAGTTATAACCTAGCTTCATGGCTGTATCGATATCGCGCGCCGAGGCAACTCCCTGCTCGTAGAGTCTTATAGCCTCTAAGATCGACGCTACCCCCACCCTGTTAGCTATGAAGCCTGGGGCGTCCCTACTGACGACTGGCACCTTACCCAACTTCTCGGCTAGGGACTTCACGGTCTCAACCGTCTCGTCTGATGTTAGGAAGCCCCGAACTACCTCAACTAACTTCATAACTGGGGGAGGATTGAAGAAGTGCATCCCGACAACCCTCTCAGGCCTCCTCGTCACAGCAGCAAGCGCTGTTATGCTGAGGGTGGACGTGTTGCTAGCTAAGATGGCGTGCGGAGGGGCATGCGAGTCAACTTCAGTGAAGACCTTCCTCTTGACTTCGAGGTCCTCGAACACCGCCTCAATTACTAGGTCAGCGTCCTTGACGGCCTCCGGCAAGCTCGTAGCCGTCTTAATCCTGGAGAAGGCCTCCTGAGCCTGCTCCTCGGTTAGCCTACCTCTCTCAACAGCTTTCTTAAGGCCGAACGGGCCGCTCCAGATGTTTTCGAGTCCCCTCCTCAGAACCTCCTCGGAGACGTCGACTGCCACCACACTGAAACCTGCCTGAGCAAACACCTGGGCGATGCCTGAACCCATCGTTCCGAAACCAACTACCGCTACACGCCGAACTTCAACCAAGTTTGGGCCCAGTGAATTCTTTCGTCCAGGACAATATATAGCACATGAATCCTACCCAGATCCCCCTCCTACTCTAAAGCTCTGACTGCGGAAAGCAGCCGATGTCTACAGCTTGAATTCCTTTCCCACCTTGCTTACCACTTTATTTACTGCTTCCTCTACCATGATCCTAGATCTCCTCCTCACTTCCTCGGTCATGTTCGTGCCTTGGGAATCAATGGCAACTATGAGAGGGCCCAGCTCCCTGACTTTGAGGATCCAGAGGGCCTCTGGGACCCCGAGATCTAACCACTCAACTCCCAGGACCTCCTCCACAGCTTCAGCCCCAAGCGCTCCACAGCCTCCTGGAAAGATAGCGTAGGCAGCTCTGTACCTACGGCATGCTTCGGCTGTCCTCGGACCCATCCCTCCCTTACCTATGATCAGCTTAACGCCTGTTCTAGCTATGAACTCGTACTCGTAGCGCTCCATCCTCTCGCTTGTTGTAGGGCCTATCGATACGCATACCCATTTTCCTCCACGTTTCACCATTACTGGACCTGCGTGAAGCACTGCCAGTCCTCGAAGGTCGACAGGTAGGGGTACTCCCTCCACTAGGAACCTTCTATGGGCAGCATCCCTAGCCGTGACAACTATACCGTCAACGTAGAGTACATCTCCTGCTCTAAGCCTCAGTACATCTCCCTCTACTAGGGGTAGCTTAACCACCGTTTTTCCCAAGCTTAACACCCCCATGGCTGAGGACACTAGCGGAGAGATCTTTCTCTATTCTTAGGTGGCCCCTCCTCATAGCCCAGCAGCTAGTGCTGACTCCCACAGCCAACGTAGCTGGATGCCTCCCAGAGTACTCTACGTGTACGGCTAGAGCCGTCACCTTACCGCCAAGGCCCTGCGGACCTATCCCGAGCGCGTTGATAGCTCTCTCCAGCTCCTCCTCGAGCGAAGCTATCTTGGGGTTAGGGCTCCTAGAACCGAGGGGCCTGAGGAGAGCTCTCTTTGAGAGGAGGGCAGCTATCTCGGCAGTAGGGCCTATACCGACCCCGACGACGAGGGGTGGGCAAGCTGGGGGCCCGTACTCGGAGACCGTCTCCAGTACGTACCTCACGACCCCCTCCAAGCCCTGGGCGGGGTCTAGAACCCTAGCAGAGCCAGGCCTACTCGAACCACCGCCAGCTAGGTAGAGAAAGACATCAGCGTGGTTCACTCCCCGCACCACGCCTAGATCCACCCACGGCAGGTTCGGCCCCACATTATCACCCGTATTCACACCGCTGACTGGATCAACCACGTTCGGCCTCAGAAAGCCGGCCTCAGTAGCTCTAGCCACAGCCTCCGGAACTGCGTCAAGGAGGTCCACGGTGTAGGGGAAGCTATCGCCAACCCTAATGAAGAACTCCAGCACACCTGTATCCTGGCAGAGCGGGACCCTCCTCCTAGACGATACCTCGAGGTTCCTAAACATAGCCTCATAGACCAGCCCAGCAAAACCATGCTCCTCGACCTTAGACGCCCTCACGAGGTACTCCAGAACGTCATCAGGGAGCCTAACCGAGACAATAGACACAAAGTCCAGCAGTAAGCGGGTCAGTAAGTCCCGAGCCGCCAACATACCTCAACCGCATAAAGCTAGCTGAAGCCGTAAATAAGTACCGACTTCCTCACCCCAAAGGGTTGGACCCCGCCACGGAGAGGTCGTTGACGGCTGGCTGAGTCCATCCTCTAGGGTGGGGAGAAGCTCAGGTCATTTAGTTTCTGTGGAGAAAAGACCCGCGGTTCCCTCCTTTCATTCTCCCTCATCGAGGGCGTCCAGAGGGTTTCCAGAAGATTTTCTGGGTAGGAGGTTATAAGCTTGCTGGGAGAGCTGGGGGCGTTGAGCGTATTGGGAGTACGCAGAGTTTCATAAACGTGGTGAAGCCCGGAGCGGGGCACGGTGTAAAGCGTTTAGCTCTAGTTGGCTGGCGGCTCCTGCCTTAAGATGTGAAACCTCCAGTGAGAAGTGATGGTGTGGGTTGCTGTAGCTAAATATTTGAGGGTTGGATGTTGTTATGTATTGTGGGGCGGGTGATTCGATTCCTTGTCTCCTAGAGATGTGGCTATGATGGTTGTGGAGGTGCTTAAAGGGCTTGCTAGCGAGAGGGGGCTACCCGTTGTTGCGGAGGTTAGCGAGGGTGGTGCTAGCATCAAGCTTTCTCTCGGCGGTCTCTCAGGCTTAGTTGAGGTGTCATGTGGTGGTTCACCGAATGTAATCCACCGGGTACACGAAGCTGTGTCTAGGTTGTTAGCTGACTTCGGGGTGGCTCTCCGGGTTGGGTGCTGTAGTAGCTTAGGGAGTGGTGACGAGCTGAGGTTCGATGCTAAGGTAGTGGTAGCTGAGCCGTTGAAGAGCTATCTAGTGGATTACCTCAAAGCGTCCTGTTTCCTCGTAGGCGATGATGAGTGGGTGCGTGGAATACCTCTCAAAGAGATTGCGAGGTTGGTGGAGTCAGTCTACACTGCGATCCGAGAAGAGTCTTGGCTTGCTCGCTATACTGCGGAGATCGAGCAGCAGGTGCAGGAATTCACCGACGACCTAGCTAGTAGCGGTCATAGCCCCACATTTCTTCAGAAGCTCCACGAGGCTCTTGGTGGGGTGGGCACTGCCCCACTAAGCCATGAACTGGTCTACACTCAGGTAGCCCTGGTCCTGATCTTAGCTGCTGCTCTCTGCGAGCGTGCTAAGCCGGGCTTCCTAGCTTGTGAGTTAGGCAGGCACGGACATAACCTCCGAAGGCTGTGGACCGCCCTCGAAGACATATCCAGAGCCGCCGACCTACCTCTAGTGGGGACTGCGGCAAGCATCCTCAAGGTGTTGCCCGCCAACGCTTCAGAGTCGGCTGTTAGGCTACTAGAGCTCGGCTCGCGCCTTGCGAAGAGCACCCACCTGCTAGCGAGGGACATGGTAGGGAGGATCTATGCTAGGGTGATAGGGGGGTTAGCCACGCGGAAGGGGCTCGCAACCTACTTTACTGAAGCACCCGCCTCATACCTCCTCTCATACCTAGCAGTAGCAGACCTCCTAGAGCTAGACTCGAGGAACCCTACCGAGGCACCCAACCGACCCTTCGAGGACCTTGCTAAGCGTGTGTGTAGTGTTAAGGTAGGGGATCTAGCATGCGGGAGCGGTACGTTACTCATAGCTACCTACAGCACATTTCTCAGGGTCATGGCGGGCATAGCTCTCTACCGTAAACTTGAGGAGGTAGACCTCCGCGACCTAGGTAGGAGGGTAGCTGAGTCAGGTCTCTGCTGTGTAGACGCAGTTGACCTGACGTCGAGGATAGCCTCCGCAAACATAGCCCTCGCGAGCCCTAGTGATCTACCGAGGGTAGCAACCTTCACGATACCCCTTGGGGAGAGGGAGGGGGCTATCTACCTAGGAAGCCTCGAGCTGGTTCAGGACATTCGTGACCGACCTGTCCTACCTAAAGTCGCAGCTAGCCTACCCGATCTCTTCGACCTAGTGATAATGAACCCCCCGTTCACGCGGGCTACCGGGAGAGGTAGGAGGCTTTGGCGTGAGGAGAGAGGTTTCCTTGGGTTCGTAGGGGACGAGAGGGTTAGGAGTGAACTAATAGGTCGGCTGAGGAGGTTACGTGACTACGTTAGGAGGTCCCTCCTCGTTGAGGCCCTCAGCGTTAGGCAGGAGCTACCGCGGTGGGCGGTAGATATGTTGGAAGGGAGGGAGGAGGACCTTGACCAGTACTTGGGTATAGGGCTAGCAGGTATGGGCCTCCTCTTCCTGTACCTAGCCTACCGGCGTGTGAAGCCTGGCGGGGTCATAGCCTTCGTACTCCCCAGGAACCTGCTCTCCGGCGTCTCCTGGTTTCTTGCCCGCACACTACTCGCATCAAGGTTCCACCTTAGGTACGTGGTAGTAAGTAGTGACAGTGAAGGGGGATACAACTTCTCGGACGGTGCTCACCTGAGTGAGGTGCTTGTAGTAGCAAGGAGGGTCGAGCAGCACTCTGACGATGAGGGCACGGTCTTCGTGAACCTGCTGAGAAAGCCTAGGACCGCTGTAGAGGCACTGGATCTTGCTGTGAGGCTCTCCAGTGGGGAGTACTCCGAGCTCTCAGCTGGCTGTGTCACTCGAGTGATTGGGAGGCGGGAGCTGATGGAGAACATAGACAACTGGAACAGGTTTGTTGCCCTACCCGAACCCGGGCTTGTTGACCTAGCCCTGGAGCTCTTAGGTAGTGGAACAATCCGTATAGGGGGCTCCGTACTAGAGGTTCCTGTGACCAGACTAAGGGACATAGTCAGTACGATAGGGGTGAACTCCCCGCAGTTCCATGAAAGCTTCTCAGTAGTGTCTGGGCAGACTCGCTATCCATCTATTTACGGAGGTCGGGAACATGTTAGGTCAGCTATGTACGTAGAGCCTAACGCGTACCTAGAACCTAAGAGCAGGGCGGGTGAGAGGCTTTTCGAGAGGTACTCAGGTAGGGTACTGCTACCGGATAGGATATGGTGGGATACAGCACACTACATAGCACACCTATCAGCACGCCCCGTGCTCTCCAACGTGTTTTACGTAGCGAGGCTGAGGGAAGTCGAAGACGCCCCAACCGAGACCCTTGAGAAGGTGATTGTCTTCTGGCTGAACACCACGTGGGGTATACTGAGCATCCTCACGAATAGGCAGGAAACGAGGGGGAGGTGGACTAGGCTGAAGATAGGGCAGTGGAGGCTCCTACCAGTGCTGAATGTAGCCGCCCTCAACCACACGACACTACACGAAATAGCCAAAGCCTTCGACCAACTAGTAGAAGCTTCGAAGAAAGCTACAATAAGGAGGTTACCGGACCAGTTCGACCCCGAGGATCCGGACCCTCTGAGGGTTGAGATAGATGTGAAGTTCCTCACCGCTATAGACCCCTCCCTCAGGCCAGACCACCTGAAGAACTCTCTCCTAGACCTCTACGCGAAGCTAGGGAGAGCCATGCGAATCTGGATCGGTCCCTACTCTAGGACACGATACAGGCCTAGCTAGCTTAGGGGGTTCAGCTCTTATATAGGTTCGTATGGTTTTATGGTCATTGCCTCATATTCCTTCCCCCGCATCGCTCCTTGGGTCTGCATCTGCCTTGGGGGCGTTCGGGGCCGCCCCGGGGACCCCACATCTTGGGTGACTCCTGGAGCCCTCAGAGCATCACAGGGCAGCCCACCACTCCGGGGATATGCCTTCAAAGATTAAAATCTTTTCTAACCATGTAGTGATAATAGCAGAGGAGCAGCATCAAACCATATAAACCCATATGAAACCTGAAACAGCTGCGAAAGGCGTATATAGTCGAAGAATCCTAAAGCGCGAGTTTCCGGTGCTCATCGCTCCCCACATTCTCGTACTTGGGCGTAGCCTCCCCTGCTCTATTCTGGGGGTGTTCAGCTGTAAGCTTTTTAACGTCTCTTATCCTTTAGGGCTGAGCTCCTAACGGTGGTGGCGTAGCTGGTATGAGAGTCTCGCGAAAAGCTGTAGCTTTACTGGCAGCGGTTGCTGGCGTGGTGCTGTTCGTAGGTTTTTCGAGGTACTTCCTCGGTGTAGACCTAGGAACATCTCTGGAGTACTTGAGGGGGTTACCTGCTGTGGTGGTTGTTTTAGCTGTGGTGGCTAGGTCTGCCTGCCCTGCTCTACACTCTACTCAGTTGTTTCTTGTTCTACGCTTGTTAGGTGTGCGCCTAGGGTTTAAGAGGGTTCTCCTAGGTGTTTACAGCACCTTAGCGCTGGAGTATTTAGTACCTATCGGCGGGGCTACTGAGGTAGGCCGAGTAGCGATACTGGTGAGTGAGGGTGTCCCTCCAGCTAGGGCTGTTGAATCGGTTTTCCTCCATAGGCTGCTCCACTCCTTTTCTGCCGCAGTGGAGCTCGCCCTACTCCTTCTAGTAGGGATAAGCGGGGGTGTGATGTGGGTGCTGACCGCAGCCGTCATTGCCGTTAACGTCCTCAATCTAGCGGTCCTAGCGTCTTCACGCTCGCAGAAGATTAGGAAGCTGTTCTCAGGTGTCCTACCGAAACTCGGAGTTTTCCCCGAGTACCCGATACATGTGAAGTCGCCTAAGCTCACATACATAGCTATGGCTGCCCTCGCCGTAGGGCTGGAGAAGGCAGCATCTATATTGAGCGGCTACCTAATACTCAGATGCTTTGAGCCCTCTGCTGGGCTCGCCGATTCTATGCTCCTCTTCGACCTCCTGCTAGTGATCTTCTGGTTACTACCTATAGTAACCCCCGCAGGGGTAGGGCAGGTGGAGGCAGCCCAGCTGACCACCTCAGTAGTAGTAGGTCTTGAAAAGAACGCTGTATTCGCGGCAGTGGTCCTATACAGGATTGTGACGACTCTGTCGATACTACCGCAACTCCTAGCAGGCTTCTTCATGTATGGTGCTAGCAGGCTCGGGGAAGTGATCTCGAAAGCCAGGGTCTAGGGAATCAGGGAAAGAGACTCCTCCCTGTAGATCTCACCAGCTCCCGAAAGGTGGATGTATCTTTATGTAGCTCCTTTCCAGCGCCATGTTCATGTACTTCCTAGGTCTCTCTATGAACTCCCTTATCTCGTGCTCCAGCTCACCCCGCGGTAGCTTCCTCCTAGCTAGTCCCAGCTCCAAAGCCTTCTCCGCTACAGCAACAGCTTCATGTACGTAGGCCTCCGCCTCGTCCATTCTAGGTACTATATACTCTTCGTGGATGCCCTTCCCCTCAGCATATCTGGCTAGTGCCTGTGCCGCAGCCATGAACATCTCGTCAACCATTTTCCTAGCTCCAACAGTCAGTACTCCCCGGAACACTGCTGGGAACCCTAAGCTGTTGTTTACTTGGTTCGGGAAGTCGCCCCTACCTGTCGCCACTACCCTAGCACCCGCTTCCTTAGCCTCCCAGGGCCATATCTCGGGGATCGGGTTGGCCTCCGCGAAGACTATGGGGTCCTTGTTCATCTCAGCTACCCACTCCTTCTTTATAACTCCGGGGCCGGGCCTTGAGGCCGCTATAACTACGTCCGCACCCCTCATAGCCTCCCCAATACCTCCCCTAACCTCCGGCTGGGTCTCTACAGCTATTCTGTACTTCCACGGGTTATCGTTTCTCATCTGCTCGATGTCCTCCCTTTCTGGGTGGATAACCCCCTTCGAGTCCACGACTACTATGTTCCTCGGGTTAGCGCCAGCTATCTTAAGGTACTTGTAGAGTGCTATGTTAGCTGCCCCAGCACCTACGAGGGCTATCCTAACCTGCTCAATCCTCTTGCCGACTACCTTGAGGGCGTTAATCAGAGCTGCTATGTTGACTAGGGCAGTACCCTGCTGGTCGTCATGCCAGACGGGTATGTCGAGGACCTCCTGCAGCTTCTCGAGTATGTAGAAGCACTTAGGGGACTCTATATCCTCTAGGTTAATAGCCCCGAAGCTAGGCTCCAACGCCTTAACGATGTAGATGAACCTATCTGGATCCCTCTCCCTCAGCACGATTGGGACAGCATCAACACCACCCAAGAACTTAAACAGCAGAGCCTTACCCTCCATAACCGGTAAACCCGCAGCAGGACCTATATCACCAAGGCCTAGTACACGCGTTCCATCACTAACTACCGCAGCTGAGTTCCACCTCCATGTATACTCAAACGAGAGATCCTCACCTCCCTCCTTAATCTTCCTACAGGGCTCAGCGACACCCGGGGTATACCATACAGAGAAGTCGTCGAGCCCAGTAACCGGAACCTTAGGGACGATCTCAATCTTGCCTCCGTACTTTAGGTGGAGTTCCCTCGACACTGAGAACCAATCGATCTTTTTATCCCCACCCACGAACGTCCCCGAGTATGTGTGGGTAGGCAGACATATTTGTTTTAGGGTGACGCTTTGTTAATCTTCGGTGCATTAGGGCCATAAAATTCGTTATATTTAATGACAATCCACTACCCCGAAAATGATTGAAGGGATTAGATGCAACCACGATTATCTGCTGTTGAGAACCTACTAGTGGGAGACTTTAATGAGCTTCATAAAAAGAACTATTAGCTAAGGCACTTCGTGATACATAAGAAATCGAGGGTATTAAGAGACTCACAGTCCCTAGGCATAAGTGAGTTCCCTCAGGGCGATGTCTTATCGTTCTATCTCATCAAATGATGTTTATGTGCGTGCCTAAGGTGGTTGTGAAATAATTCGTTGGGCGATAAAAGGTATATAAACTCCTATACCGCAGGCAAAGTGAAGGTGTAAAATAGTGAGCAACAAGAGGTTAATTCTGGCATCAACATCGTTCTTGATCGTTCTACTGGTTGTAGTATCGTGTGTTTATGCTTTAACGCTTACTCCTCTCCAAGAACAGGGAGAGCGGGCAGTTCCCTCATTAGAGGGAGCTCTCATGCCGGGCCCGGTAGGTGAGAGCCCAGTAAGTGAAAATCTATCTGATGAGGGGGACTTCCAGTGTACTGCTGTACTAGTTGGGAAGAATGCGTCAGTAGATGGTTCCGTGCTTGTAGCTCATAACGAGGATGATTCGGGTAAGGTTGTTGATCTGCTGTTTGTCAATCCACGAAACACCCCGTTTAGGCTGTACGGATACTACGCAACTAGGTTGACTAACGGTACGTGGGTCTATAGGGAGCTTGATACAGCGCTAGTTGTTCCAGTGCCTAAGGAAACACACGCATTCTGGGGGGCTATAATGCCTGGCATAGCGTTCAGTGGTAGGTTCGTTAATGAGCACGGTGTAATGATCCTCAGTAACAGCGGGGGAGCATCACGCGAAGATAAGCCAGAGCTTGTTAATGGTGGTATTAGGGATTTACTTAGGCTTCTAGTCATACAGCAAGCAAGAACAGCTAGGGAGGCTGCGGAGCTGATAGGAAGATACGTCGAGACATATGGCTACGGTGCTCCAGCGAGGAATTACATCGTAGCCGACCCGAATGAGATATGGGTAGTGAACGTAGTTTACGGCAAGCACTGGGTAGCTCAGAGAGTGCCCGACGACGCAGTTGTGGTGATACCTAACTACCTAGTCATACATGAGGTCAACCTCTCCGACACCAAGAATTTCATGGGATCTAAAGACCTTATAGAGTACGCGATTAAGAGGGGGTGGTACGACCCGGCACGCGATGGGGTGTTCGATTTCGCTAAAGCATATGGTGACCCCGCAAACCAGGCATCAACCGGCAACATCTACAGGCACCAAACAGCACTTTACTACATCACTGGGAAGGTGTACCCTACTACGAACCTACCCTTCGCGGTTAAGCCGAAAACAAAGCTCGCGCCACAGGACTTGATGGCAATCTTGCGGCAGGTGAACCATGTAGCTGTGGACCAAGTAAAGTATGCTGCCTCACTACCCGGGAGCTTCCACCGAAACCTGCCGATAAGACCTATAGCTCCATGGCATAATCAGGACTCATGGGTTGTACAGCTGAGGAGCTGGCTACCGCCTATAATAGGTGTCGTGACGTGGAGAGCTCCAAACATGGTTGATGAGAACGCGTACGTGCCGATATATCTTGGAATGATATATTCAGACTTCCCTGCACCATACAAGTTCGCTGATCCGAGCAAGATAGATCTGAACTCAGCTTACTGGACCTTCAGACTGTTCAGCAACTTAGTAGATCTAGACTATCAGAACAGGATGAGTACGGTCAGTAAATATATCGCGGCCGTTGAGGCGGAGCTATTTAAGATGCAACCGTACGTCGAGGAACAAGCACTTAAAATCTACAGGGAACTTGGGGAGGAGTACGCAGGTAAGTACCTAGCTTCATATACGTGTGGAGTGTTGATGAAGGTATATACAGACGTCCTTGAGATGATACGTGCTTGGCAGAGCGGAGGGTAATAACCTTAAAAGTTTTTTATTTTGATGGCGTTATTTCTCAAACCACTTAGGTAAACCCAGCTACCGCGATAGTTGGTACCTTACGAAATTTAAGGTTCGGTAGTACCTGTTAGTTGGTGTCTTAGGTTATGGAGGTTCTGAGGGGGGTGTTCCTCGCGAGAGGTGAGGTGTCGAACATCTATATAGTTAGAGTAGCGGGAGGCTACGTATCCGTGGATGCAGGCACCCCGAACGACTACGATAGGGTGCTAGCGTATCTTAGGTCGGCTGGGATCGAGCCGTCCGATATTAAGGTCATAGTTGTGACCCACTCTCATTGGGACCACGCCGGCGGTCTTAGGAAGTTGAAGGATTTAACTGGGGCTGAGGTAGCTGCCCACAAGGAGGAGGTCCCGTATCTGAGGGGTAGCGCCGAACCTTCTAGGAGAAGGTTCGAACCTGTGGATGTGGATATAGTGCTAGGCGACGGTGACGATGTCTTCGGCTTGAAGGTCATACATACCCCCGGTCACACACCAGGGAGTATATGCTTGCTTGACACTAACCGGAGAGCTATCTTCGTCGGCGACCTTGTTTACGAGGAGCAGGGGAGGCTCTACGAAATGCATCACCACTACTCGAAAGATCCGCAAATGAATAGAGCATCCATAGCTAGGCTAGTCAGCTACGACTTCGACAACATAATGCCGAGCCACGGGAACCCGATAGTAGGTAAAGGCAAGGAAGTCCTGAAGCAGCTAGTCTCGGAGCTGAGGATCTAGGAATTAAACCTCCCTACTTACGGCTTTATGATAGAGAAGGATGAGAGAAAGTGAAACGGTGTTCTCTTTGACTGGGGAGAGATAGTGGGTTATTTCTTTAGGTAGTTGTATGCTAGTAGAGCGTGGAGGGCTGTCCCCCTCCACAGCGCGTCCTCGTCGACGTTGAATTTGGGGTGGTGGTGTGGGTATACTATACCCTTGTTCTCGTTTCTGACGCCTAAGGAGATGAAGGCCCCGGGCACTTTTTGAAGGTAGAACGAGAAGTCCTCAGCGCCCATACTCATAGTAGCTTCAGCAGTGGGGCCTATCTTGGAGGCCACGCTCAGGACGAAGTCGGCTAGCTCAGGTGTGTTTACGACTGGTGGGTACGTGATTTCCCCTACCTCTAGGGTACCTTCACACTCCCATGCTGCTGCGTAATGCTTTACTACCTGCTCTATCCTAGCTAGGATCTTATCCCTCAGGGCCATGTCAAACGTCCTGAGAGTCCCATATATCTCTACCTGATCTGGTATGACGTTGCTTGCTTTACTTGCCTCGAATCTCGGTGTAGAGACAACGACAGGGGAGAACGGGTCTACGTTCCTAGTTACCACCTTCTGAATCGCGTTATATATGTCTACGGCTGGTGCTGTGGGGTCATTAGTTAGCTCTGGGTGTGCGGCATGGCCTCCCCTACCCTTTATCCTGATCACGAACGACGTAGACGAGGCGTTCATGGGGCCCCGCCTAGTAGCTATAACGCCTGATTGGAGCTCCGACCAGACGTGTATCCCGAAGATGGCGTTGACGTCGTCTACAGCCCCCTCTTCCACAACAAGCTTCGCACCAGCGTTCTTCTCCTCGGCAGGCTGGAAGATCAGCTTAACTGTTCCAGAGAGGCTGTCCTTGATCTCAGCTAACACCTTTGCTGCCCCCAGCAACATAGCAACGTGCGCGTCATGTCCACAAGCATGCATCTTCCCGGGAACCTTAGACCTGTATGGGACATCGTTCTCCTCTTGAATCGGGAGGGCATCCATATCAGCCCTAAGTGCTACTACCTTACCTTCCCTAGCCTTGAGGATCCCAACTACACCTGTCTTAGCTACCCGGACTACCTCAAAACCAGCAGATCTCAGCTCCTCCTCCACAAGCTTCGAGGTTCTGACCTCCTCGAAGGCTAGCTCGGGGTAGGAGTGGATATCCCTTCTGATGCGGATCACATAGTCGCTGAGAGCTTTAGACAGATCAACGATTCTTAGCTCTACAGGATCCAACACGGCTATATACCGAGTATAACACCTCCACAAAGTAAAAAGCACGCGCCACACCAGCGAGGCAGAGTAGGAGCTTGACCCTCAAAGCGAGTTTATATCGGCCCAAAACATACTCTATACGGGTGATGATATTGAAGTGCCCGTTCTGCGGTTATGAAGGGAGCTTCGAGGTTCTCAAGAAGTGGAAGTTCAGGTTCTACGATGTGAAGAGAGCTAAGTGCCCTAAGTGCGGTGGGACATTTAACCACTATTCCGGCATTTCCCCAACCGGGAAGCATTCAGAGTTCTATATCAGGGTTAAGCCTAGGCCGAAATAACTCACCTAAAATAGTGGTCGGCTATCTCAGTCTTGTAGGGCTGTCATGTAGGGAACCTCGGTCTGAACATGTTGTTTGAATTCAACTACGGGTTTATATGACCCTCGGAGTGGACAGCCGTCGTGAAACTGCTTTGGTTTTCATGTAGGTTTGTTAAGGTTTGGTGCTGTCATCACGTTGTTGAGCTGCCCTGTGAGGGGGTGGAGAACCTTCTGCGGGCTCTCCCCGAGGGTGGCCTTAAGGAGCTGCTCAAGATGTGGGGTCTCTGGGGTGGCCCCGAACGCCCCTAAGGCAGATGCAGACCCAAGGAGCGATGCGGGGGAACGAAGATGATGCGATGACATGAGAGCTGAACCCCTGTTGACATGTCCTAGTCATAACTCTTTTCTTTTTATACCTTTAGGTCGAACTTGTGTGTGGTGAAGCCATTGGGTATGAGGCTAGGTATCTACGGCTTCGGAGCCATCGGTAGGATGGCAGCAACTTTAGCTCTTGAGAGGGGCTACGACCTCACAGCTGTCGTCGATATAGATAAGAGAATAGTTGGTAAAGACGTTGGGGAGCTCCTAGGCGTTGGAAGCTTGGGCGTTAAGGTGACCCCAGATGTTGAGGAGCTTGCAGATGCTGATGTGGTCTTCCACGCTACAGGGTCCTACCTAGACAGGGTCTTCGACCAGATAGTGTCTGTGCTGAGGATGGGGGTCAGCGTAGTCTCCACCTGCGAGACCCTGTCATACCCCTACTACAGGTATCCTGTGCTAGCCCTCAAGCTAGATGAGGTAGCTAAGACATACGGAACGGTAGTTATAGGGACTGGGATAAACCCCGGCTTCCTCTTCGATACTCTAGTGGCGGTCGTTGCAGCCTCCACACCATATGTGAGGAGGATAAGGGCCGTCAGGAGCTTGGATGCTGCGAAGAGGCGCGAGCCATTTAGGAAGAAGATAGGTGTGGGTGAGGACCCCAAGGTAGTTGAAGAGAAGCTGGCGAGGGGTGAGATAACTGGTCATGTAGGGTATGCTGAGTCAGTGTATCTAGTAGCCCATGCGGGAGACCTCAACCTAACTAAAGTTGTTGAGTGGCAGGGCGTTGTACCGGCTGAGTCGGATGTCGAGTCTAGCGGTATAAAGGTCGAGAAGGGCAGGAACAGAGGTATCAGGGGCTACGGAGCTGGGTTCGTGGGTAGCAGGGAGGTGATAAGGGTGGAGTTCGAGGCTTACGTTGGGGCGCCAGAGTACGAGGAGGTGGAGGTCGAGAGCAAGGACTTCACGATTAAGTGGAGGAGTACTGGGACCCCAGGCGATATGGGCACTGTATCCGTAGCGCTTAACGTCGCTGAGAAGGTTCCGTATATGATCCCAGGACTTAGGCTGATGACGGATCTACTGCCGTTCAAGATAGTGTTTGTTCGGGACTAGGAATGATAGATCTCTCACGGATCGACGGCAAGGCTGAGGAGCTAGCGAGGAGCTTGGAACAGAAGTACTTGGAGAGGGCTAGAAAGAGCAGGGATCTCTTCGAGAAGTCTAGGAAGCTAATGCCTGGCGGGGTCACATACGCCATCAGGTACTTCAAGCCGTACCCCCTCTTTATATCTAGGGCCGAGGGCACTAGGGTCTGGGACGTAGACGGCAACGAATACGTAGACTACTGGATGGGGCACGGAACGCACATACTGGGCCATGCCCCTAGGTTCGTACTGGAAGCTGTAGCCGATGCGATGAGGGGAGGTACACACCTGGGCTACGAGAACCCCTACGCGGTAGAATACGCTGAGTTGCTCACCAAGGTCGTGCCCGGGCTTGAATCGCTGAGGTTCGCCAATAGCGGTACTGAGGCTAACATGTATGTTGCGAGGCTCGCTAGGGCCTACACTAAGAGGAAGTACATCGTTAAGGTTGAGGGAGGCTGGCACGGAGGTTACGACATTCTCCACACAGCCGTGTCCCCACCATTCGTAGGGCCGGAGTCTGCCGGTCTGCCGGAGGAGCTCACGAAGTACACTGTGGCGGTGCCGTACAACGATGTTGAATCCCTGGAGGAAGCCCTAAGGAAGTACCCGGTAGCCTCAGTCATAGTGGAGCCCGTCCTCGGGGCTGGTGGTTGTATAGAGCCTCTCGGTAGCTACCTGAAGGAGCTGCGTGAGCTTACATACCGGTACGGCTCTCTACTCGTCTTCGACGAGGTAATAACGGGGTTTAGGCTAGCGCCTGGAGGTGGGCAGGAGTTCTTCGGCGTTAAGGCAGATCTGGTGGTTCTTGGTAAGGTAGTAGGCGGAGGATTTGCTGGTGCCGGGGCTTTCGGTGGGAGCTCTGAAATAATGGAGTTGCTGGACCACCTAAAGTACCCTGATCCGAGGTCTAGGTCGTTCCACGGGGGCACGTTCGTCGGGAACCCAGTGAACATGATCGCAGGGTACACCCTAGTTAAGCACCTCCACGAGAATAGGTCCCTATATGAGAGGGCAAACAGCTTGTGGGCCGAACTCAGGAGGGCTGTGGACAGGGTCTGCGAGGAGTTCGGTAGGGTGTGCTGGACCACCGGTGCTGGGACAATGACCGGGGTTCACTTCACGAGGGTTAGACCTAGGAACGCTAGGGAAGTCTACGAACTCAGGTGGGGCAGGCATGTAGAGCACGTGTATCATCTCTACTCTAGGCTTAATGGCGTTCTATACCTCAGCGAGAAACTCGTGCATCTACTACCCTCTCTGGTCCACTCCAAGGAGGAGGTAGACCTCTTCGCGGAGGTGCTCACTAACTTCCTCACAGAAGTAGCCAGAGGTTAGAAGATCTCGGTACTGGAGCACTACGGGGCTTTTCCTTCGTACTCTACGTACCCCTGAATAGTGCTGATCGTAGCTGAGACTCTGACCTCTACCTTACCGCCCAGTAACTCGAGAAGCTTCCTGCGCGTTTCTTCCGCTAGCTCCTTCGGTATTCTCCCATATGTGTCGGAGCTTACCCCAGCGACTCGGCTGTATGGTACCACCACATCAAGCCTCAGCGATAGGGAACCCTTCCGTAGCTTGTAGTCAAGTTCCTCAACATAGAACCCCCTCTTAAAGCATGTCTCAGCTACCGCAGCAACTACTTTCATAGCCTCAGGAGGGTCGAAACTCAGAGCTATGCGGGGTCTAGTAGGAATAGGAAGTAGAGCTGAGGGTACTGCCCCACCCTCAGAGACAAGCTCGATCCTCCTGACTTGCTGCCCTTTCTCAGATAGTACCTTCACTGCTGCTAGCACGATGCTTAGTGGGTAGCGCGGCTGTCCCGCCCAAGAAGCCCTAATCACGGCCCTCCCCTCCTCGACGCTTATGGACGTAGATGCTATGGGGAGACCGAGTGCTCTAACCGCTTCAGTCAGTTCTTTATCTAGGTCTTTCGGTACCTCCCTAGGTGGGGCCGGAGTAGGTGCCTCGACGGGAGGTCTAAGCTTCACGCCCTCCTCGATAGACTTGACTAGGTCTGGGTACCTCGAGGAAAGCTCCTCAGGCGGTATCTCGTAGACTGTGACCTTACCCCCACTCAAGCTTAAGCGAGCTAGGAGCTCCTTGAAGGAGGCTGTGCCCGAGGACTCTAACTCCCCGACCTTGGAGTAGGCTGCAACAACGGTTCCCCGATATACGAGTAGACTCCCATCAACGTCGCCAGCTGCTACTCGAGCTAGGCAAATCCTCCCGCGGCAGAGATCCCCGAGAACCTCTAGGAGGCTCTCAGCAGGCAACACATCCTTTGATAGAATCAGCTTACCTCTCCTGAGGGCTAGGAGCCTCAGTGACACCTCGTCAACAGCCCTGCTCACACTGTCTAGGACGTTTCCAGCCAGCGCTAGCACCAGATATGTGCTACTTAAGAAACAATTAAACTCTTCAGTACCTTCTTGTTATAACTGAAAGCCCTGCCCTGAAGGAGGGGGAAGGAGGTCGGGTTCTATGTTGAGCTCGGGCGTTCAAGGTCTTGGCTACTCAGGTAGTACCTCAGGGACATCCTCAGTATTCGGGAAACTGGGGCCTTCACGCCGAGCTTTCTAGCTAGTGCTACAGAGGTTCTGAGGAGCTCCTCCTCACTCACTTTTCTACTGCCGAGTTCCCTGTAGGCAAGCGCTACGAGGGTCTCAACGATGGACCACGGATAGAAGATCCAAACCCATCTGTCTAGCTTGTCCGCGAAGTAGTCGGGGATTACCACAGAGCTAGGCTTCAGGTGTAGGACGGCTGACCGCACTTCAGCGGGTCTAAGCTTAAGCAGCTCCTTGACCGCAACATCGAGGGTCTTCCCGGTGTCTGCTACTTCATCAACTACTAACACTCTCTTCCCTTCGATCTTACCTTGGGGGAGTTGCTCTACGACGGGAACTGAGTACACCTCCTCCGCTATACCCCAGTGCTTAACCCTGAGCGCGTAGAAGGAATCCACGTTCAGTATGTCGCTCACCACGAGTGCGGGGACCACTCCGCCCCTCATGATGGAAACTATGACATCCGGTCTGTAGCCGGAGTCGGCGACCTCCTTGGCCAGCCTATAACAGAGCTTTATTGCCTCGCCCCACGTTACGTACTTTACCTCTACCACACCGACCCCGTTGAAAGCTGTAGCCGTGCTCAATTAAATTCGTTAGCGGATTCCTACCGGTGCTACGAGCATATTTATTTTGGTTGAGTTAAAATGTTCTCGGTGAAGAAAGTGGTTGACGTAGCTAGGTTTGTTGAGAACGCGATAAAGGAGATAAGGGATAGTTGCGGAGGAGCTGGGTGCGTGCTAGCAGCAGTTAGCGGGGGTGTGGACAGCGTAACGTCAGCAGTTCTAGCCAGGAAGGCTCTGGGGGATGTAGTCAGGACGGTCTTCATAGATACCGGGTTTATGAGGATGCGAGAAGGTGAGAAGGTGAGGAGGTTGCTAGCCGGTCTTCTCGATGTTGAGCTAGTTGACAGATCTCAGCAGTTCTACAGCTCCTTACTAGGACTGGAGGATGCCGAGCAGAAGAGACTCGTCTTTAGAGATACCTTCTATAAAGTTCTGGGGGAGCTAGTCAGCTCCTACGGTTGCGACTACCTAGTTCAGGGCACAATAAAGGCCGACGTAGTCGAGACGGTTGGCGGGGTTAAGACGCAGCATAACGTCCTGAGCGAGGAGCTTCAGAGGAACTACGGCGTTAAGGTGGTCGAACCCCTCAGAGAGCTGTACAAAAACGAGGTTAGGGAGGTCGCTAGGTATCTAGGGATACCTAACGAGATCGTTGCGAGGCAGCCGTTTCCAGGTCCGGGGCTGCTAGTGAGGACTGTAGGTAGGTTCACTCTCGAAAAACTGGAGGTGGTCCGCAGAGCAACGGAGGTTGTTGAAGCCCTTTTAAGGGATGTTGGGGCGAGTCAGTACTTCGCGGCAGCGTGGGAGTTAGAGCTAGGTGCTGAGAGGGAGGTCTGTCTACAACATAGAAGGTGTGTCAGGGTGCAGCTTCTCAGGGTGATGGCAACTGGTGTTAGGGATGGCCGGAGAGTGTACAGACCTGTTGCCCTACTGAGGGAGAGCCCGGATCTTAGCCCCAGCGAGCTCACAGAGCTAGCTGATAGGGCCGGTGTATCTAGGTTTACCCTCTTAGTGTCTGAGGGCGGTAGCGGTAGGTACTTCGTCTCCGTGAGGGCTGTGAGAACCGAGGACTTCATGACAGCAGACGTTGTTCTCCCACCTAGGGGTCTACTTGAGGAGGTAGCCCGCAGATTGCTTGAGATAGAAGGTGTCGCCGCAGTAGGCTTCGACATAACCCCGAAACCTCCAGCAACCATAGAGTACGAGTGAAGCCTTCGACTACTGTTTTTCGGCTTTCTGAAGGTTTATTTGGTTGTGTTGCTGGGCATTATAGGTCATGGTTGGTAATTTAGTTGTTTCGGTTAGGGCTCTGCGGTGTTCTGGGTGATTAAGTGCTCGAAGCGAGGTCTTGGGGTCAGCCTTGAGAGCCTGAGGTAGGAACATGCTCAAGGAGCGGTGCGGGGAAATAAAGCTTATATGGATATGAACCTATTATGAGAGCTGAGCTCTCAGTGCTATGTTTAAGGTTCTGTTGGTTTATGCTGTCGGTGTTGTTTAGCTTAGCAACCTTTCGAGATCATAGCTTTCTTCTAGTCCTGAAAAGTGAGGGGGAGGTTAGAGTTAAATCTCTAGCGGCTTTGGCTATAGGGGGAGAATGCGGGTACTAGTTCTCGGTGTTGGGAGGGTAGGCTCACTCATAGTTCGAGAGCTCAGTAGGTCGTTCGAGGTGACTGCGGTGGATCTAGATAGAAGAAGGCTTGAAGCCCTAGGAAGGGAGGTGGCTACTTTGTCTATGGATGTAAGTAATGAAGATAAACTCGTCGAGGCGATGAGGGGCCACGAACTCGTAGTTAATGCCCTCCCAGGTAGTCTGGGATTCCGCGTGCTTAGGGCATGTGTGAGGGGGCGGAGGGACCTCGTCGACGTGTCTTTCATGCCTGAGGATCCGCTCACCATGAAGGAGGCGGTGCTCGATGCTGGGATCACAGCAATAGTTGATGCGGGTTTTGCTCCGGGGCTCAGCAACATGTTGGTCGGTAGGTCTCTAGCAGACCTCGGGAACTTGGACTCGGTAGAGATAAACGTGGGCGGGTTGCCTAAGGTCCCCAGACCACCTCTCTATCATATGGTCCTGTTCTCGCCGATGGACCTCATAGACGAGTACCTCAGGCCGGCTAGGGTGGTTAAAGGTGGTCGACTGGTCTATCTAGATCCTCTCAGCGTAATCGAGAGGGTGAGGGTCCTAGGGTTCGAGCTCGAGAGGTTCCCGACTGACGGCTTGAGGACCATGCTGAGCACTGTAAATGCTTATGACATGGTGGAGTACACCCTCAGGTGGCCAGGTCACCTAGAGAGGATGAGGGTGCTTAAGGAGCTAGGCTTCTTCAGTAGGGACCGCCTAGAGAGTACTGTCCAGGCCATAGCTCCCCACATGACTTACGAGGGTGTGGACATGTCCTTGATGGAGGTCATCACTAGATCCGCTAAAATGGAGGTCAGGTACTTACTCTACGATGAGGCGGTAGGCGGGGACATGTCGATGGCTAGGGTAACCGGTTATACAGCTACGTATGTAACACACCTGCTAGCTGAAGGGAAGATAGAGAAGGGTCTGATACCGCCGGAACATCTCGGAGCTAAGCGAGATGCCTTCGACTACATCGTGGGGAACCTCAGATCGAGGGGGATTAAAATAGAGCGAATTGCTTCTTCCTAGTGCTGTTCAATCTCCACACGCCATTTGGGGACCGGCTCCCCGCAGTGGGGGGATCCAGCAAAAGCGGTTTCATGGCGATGTAGCGGTTAACCTTTCTTGTTCTTGGCGAGGCGAGACGAGCTTCTCCTACTTTGACCTGGATAGAACTTGACGTCCACGTGGTACACCAACTCGGAGCTATCTCTTGCTGTCCTTATGATCCTCCTCCGGATCCTGTGGAGCTCTAAGACCGTTACCCTCGGGTTGACGTCTATGGTGACTTCTACGACCGACAGTGAGCCAAACCTCCTCACAACCACGTTCCTGACCCTAGCTTTCTCGGAGTCGAGCTCCGATAGTTTGGTGAGTAGGTACGACTCTAGGTTAGGAACCCTGTTCGAGCCTGTGATCGCCTTTACGTTGTCCTTGAGTACCTCCAGGAGACTGTGGACTACGAACGTCATGAGCATGAAGGTGAAGAAGAGCTCCGCAGCGTAGCTACCGGTAGCCGTGGTTGCTACTATTCCAGCGGAAGCCATAGTAGATGCCGCTAAGTCTATTAAGGCGTGTGTTGAGTCGAAGTTCAGTAGTTCCACCCTGTACTTAAGGTAGTTTCTTCTTTGGACTAGAAACATCGTGCCCGTTATAGCGGCTCCCGTAATCGTAGCTACTAGGGGTACGTAGCCTACGTAGGACGGAGCCCCGCTCCCAGCTACAGACCTCAGGTAGTCAAGAAAGAAGTAGCCGTAGGCAGTCAGCACAGCGACGGTGCCTAAGCTTATAGCCACCCCCTCCAGCATTAGGAGGGACCACGGGAACCTCCTGCCTATCCTACTGGCTAGGTGTAGTACTAGGAGTAGGACACCCTCTAGTATGGTGTCCACGACCCAGTGAAGTAGGTCCGTCATCAGTATGAGACCACCGCTCACTGAGAACACGACAGCGTCGACCACCGTCCCAGCTAGCGAAAGAAGGAAGGAGATCAGCAGAGCTCTGAAAGCACCTTCAAGCCTCAGCCTGAGGCTTTTAGTGCTTCTAGCACCCAAGTTAACCACCTACAGCAGGGTTACCGGAACAGCTCTAAGGCAGCTCCTAGGTAATTACGCAGAGAACACTTATATCGTTGTTGGCTAACACGTAAAAGCACATGCATAGGCTCACGGCTTGAAGATGTAGAAGGAATCGATAGTAAAAAGATATATCCTTTCAGTAGCCGCTAGTATCTCCTCAGCCTTGGGTTGAAGTATATCTCAAGTCCCCTACCTATCATCATGACGGACATGACGGTTACGGCAATCATCAGTCCGGGGGGTAGGAACCACCACCACAGCCCCAGTATCGGGGCGTTCTTAACCATCGCGAAGTTCAGTATTGTGCCCCAGCTCTTTACTGTGGGGTCTCCTAATCCTAGGAAGCTGAGGGTAGCTTCCGTGAGCATAGCGTTACCTGTCCTGACAACTATCTCGACGAGTATTATTGGTGCTATGTTTGGGAGTATGTGTTTGAGTATTATTCTACGCGACGAAGCGCCTAAGGCTATAGTAGCCTCTATGTACGGTCTCTCCTTAAGTGAGAGGGTTGCCGATCTAGTGAGTCTCGCTACCGGAGGCCAGGACGTCAAAGCTATGGCTAGGATGACTGAGTAGTACATCGGCAATCTCCCAGTCCTGATGATTATGGCTGCTAGGAATATTGAGAACAGTAGTGACGGTATGGACAGCCATATGTCGGTGATCCTCATGAGGACCTCGTCTACTGCTCTACCGTAGTAACCGGCTGTCACACCTATTAGGGTGCCTAATGTAGTGGCTGTTGCAGCGGCTATGAACCCTATTAAGAGGGAAGCCCTTGTACCGTAGATGAGTTCACTAAATATGTCCTGGCCTATGTCGTTGGTTCCTAGCAGATGTTTTGAGCTTGGAGGTTCGTAGGGTCTGCCGACCCTTGCGAAGGGGTTGTAAGGCGCTATGTAGTCCGCGAACACTGCGATGAACACGATAACGGCCAGTATTCCCAGCCCCACAACGGCGGCCTTATCCCTCCTAAACACGCTCCAGAACTCGCTTAGTTTGTGTCGCCAGCCGTAGGCGTACACGGAGCTCATCTATACCTCACCCTCGGATCTAGGTAGGCGTACAACAGGTCTATAACGAAGTTGACCACGATAACGCTCATCGTTAGGATGACTACAGCACCCTGAAGTAGCCAGAAGTCTCTGTTGAATATTGCCTCATAGACCAACCTACCGGTTCCCGGGTAGGAGAACACTGTTTCAGTCTGTATCGCACCGTCGATTATGAAGGCATACCTCATCCCCAGCACAGTCACGATCGGGAGCATGGCGTTCCTAGCTACGTACCTCCTCTTGACATACTTTTCTGGCAGACCCTTAGCTACGGCAGTCGTTACGAAGTCCTCTCCGAGGATGTCGACGACGACGTTCCTAACGTATATGAGCTCGGAGAGGAACCCTCTGAACGTCATCACAAAGAAGGGTAGGGCGTAGTGCCAGAGGTAGTCCGAGATCCAGTCCCAAGTAAGTGAGAACGACTTACCCGGCGTCACAGCCCCGAAGATCGGTGTGATCCTCAGCATCACCGAGAAAACGAATAGGAATATTATGGCTAGCCAGAAGTACGGAGTGGACCTAATGAACATCGACACGCTCATGAATACTGAGTCGAGCTTAGTGCCCCTTCTCCATCCTATCTCGAGCCCCACAATATAGGCTAGGTAGTTGGATAGGGTTATTGACGGGATGAGCAGGGCCAGAGTATATGGGAACTTCTGCATTATTATGTCAAACACAGGCGCCTTGTAGTGAAGGGAGTAGCCTAGGTCCCCTCTGAAGAGGTTCGCGATGTAGTTTATGTACTGCTCGTGAAGGGGTTTGTCTAGACCGAAGGCGGCCTTAAGAGCAGCTATGGTGGCAGGCGATATTCGGGGGTCGTTAGCTAGTTCTGCTAGGGGGTCCCCAGTCATCCTAGCGAGCACGAAGACTATCGTTACTACGACTATGAAAGTGATAAAAGAGGTGTAAATCCTCCTAACTAAAAAAGCCTTCAACCGTAATCCCCTACTTCCTCCTCAACACTAGGACGGCAACAGCGGCGACGACAACCACCAAGACTACAGCAGCTACTGCCAGCGTGTAGTCAGGCCCTCCTACTGGGGTTGTAGCTGTCGGCAATGTTGTTGTAGGTTTCTGTGTTGTTGGTGTAGGGGTTGGCGTTGTCGTGGGGGTCGGGGTTGTGGTTGGGCTCGTTGTTGTTGGTTTCGTTGTTGCTGGGGTTGTTGGTGATGGTGTTGTCGTTGTAGGTTTAGGTGTCGTTACAGGTGTTGGGCACAAGCTGCTCTTCAGGGATAATCTCAGCATGTTAACCCTGTTATCGAGGGTATCTGAGGGCGTTATGAACCAGTTGTCGAACTTATCGATGCGGTAAGGTGTTGGGAACGCCTGGTAGTAGAGGTTTATCACCGGGGCTTCTAGCGCTAAGATCTCCTGGATCTTCCAGGCAAGCTCCTTGCGGTATGTCTCGTTGAAGCTACTTCTCAGATCCTCTAACATCTTGTCAACCTCTGGGTTGCAGTACTTTGCCCAGTTGCCCGAGCCTCCTGGTGGGCAGTGGAACCTGCTGTAGAGCCAGCTGATGTCAGCACTCCAGCCGCTGCCGAGTAGCCAGGTCATGACCTTCCCCTGCTGTATCATCGGCCAGAGAGTTGCCCACTCGTAGTAGTAGACCTCAGCCTTGATGCCTCCTCCTGGGATCTTAGCTAGGAATTCCTTGAGTAGCTCTGCGACGCGGGCTCTCACTGGGTCGTAGCCTGGTGTTGGTGAGTATATTTCTATAACTACTGGCTCTCCCTTAGGTCCGTCCCTCCAGCCATCACCGTTCTTATCTGTGAACCCTATCTCATCCAGGATCTGAGCAGCTTTCTTCGGATCGTAGTAGGCAAGCTTCTCAACATTAGGATTATACCAAGGCGCACAGTAGCCGAAGGGTCCGACAACGCCGGGGCTACCCACCATGCCGTAGCCTAACAGGACGTCATCTACTAAGGTCTTCCTATCTACTGCGTATGACAGTGCTAGCCTGAACTTCGATATGTTCAGAGGCCATACAGTAGTCAGGAGCCCCCAGTGACGGAAGGATTCTGAGAGCCTTGCCTGGATCTTGATGTTGGGGTATGTCTCAAGGGTTTTAGCTACTGCCGGGTCAACACCCCATAAGAACGCATCTACCTCACCGTTCTGTATTGCTAGAACAGCTACGTTAGCGTCCGTGATTATCACTAGCACTAGTTCGTCGATGCAGGGTCTCCCCATCCAGTAGTCCTTGTTAGCCACGAAGCGCACATATTGCCCTGGGACATGCTCAACGAACTTGAAGGGTCCGCTGCCGACTAGCTCCTCGGGTTTCGGCTGGTATTTAGCTAGCTGGTCGCCGTAGGTCTGTAGGAGTGGTTCCCATATGTGCTTAGGCATGATATTCATTACTGGTAGGGCGTTCAGCACGAAGCCGGCGTCAGGCTTCTTGAAGTATATTTTTACTGTGTATTTGTCTACTGCTTCGGCTCTATCTACTGATGTGAAGTAGCCGTGGTAGTAGGGCCACGTCCTATTTGCTAGGACGTTTATAGTGAATGCCACGTCTTCAGCTGTCAGCTCCACACCATCATGGAACTTAATACCATCCCTAATCCTCATAGTAAGAACCTTATAGTCCCCACTATACTCCAAAGAAGTAGCAACCTCCCATGTGGGAGTTCCATTGATGTTTCTGAGGGGCCTATCGTATATCATAGCAAGAGGTATCAGGTCCCAATCTGTACCAGCAACCCACCAGTTTAGGGTCGTAACAGCACTCGGCATAGCTAGCTTAAGGGTACCCCCGTAGCAGCCACACGGCTTTAGGTACTTATCGTAAGTATTCGCAGTAATGGCTGAAGCTGCCTTGGTCGGTAAGCCCCATATCGGGTATACAACACTGAACACTACTAACAACAATACCAAGGCAGGGAGTATAAGGTCTACCCTCAAAGATCGCATAGTTACTCCCAGTATGCGTTAACCATAGGTATTTAAGCATTGAACGCGTTTGAGAGCAGCGTGGTGAAAACTTTCAAGGCGTGGCCGATCGAGATAATGACTATGTGCTGAAGGGATTGTTGAAGATCTACGATAAGAGTTGCTCTCCGCCTTGGGGGCGAAGGTTTCTTCTAGGGCGGCTTCTCTTCGTGGTCTACGACTGCTCTCCCTCGCGTCTTGGTGCTTAGGGGAGACCACGGCATATCTTGATATGGAGCTCATAAAGTTTTTCACCCTATTCTCCCTTTAAGGGCAGGGCTTTCAGTTGTGAGGTATTATTTCCTCGAGTACTTAAGTCTTGGGTTAACTCTCTCCTCTATTGCTACTCCTAGTAGTGTGAACCCTGCCCCTAGGAGAGCTATCGCGAGTCCTGGTACGAACACCCATAGCCAGAGCCCTTGGTGTAGGGCGTGACCTACTTGAGCTCTCCTCAGTATTTGTCCCCAGCTCTTAGCGATGGGATCCCCTAACCCTAGGAAGCTCAGACCGGCCTCGGTGAGGATTGCCGAGGTAGCGCTTAGGACTACGTTAGCTATTACTAAAGGTACTACATGAGGGAGTATATGCTTAAACATTATCCTGAAGCTTCCAGCACCGGCAGCCTTCGCGGCCTCGACGTAGGCTCTTTCTCTTAGGCTGAGCACCTGTGACCTGACGATCCTGGTGAACCCAGGCCACCCGAATATCGCGAGGACTAGGATTATGTTGTTCAGGCTGGATCCTAAGTAAGCTGCTAGGATGATTATTAGGGGTAGAGATGGGAGCGCCAACATTATGTCAACTGCCCCCACTATCAGCTCATCCACGTATCCACCTAGATAGCCAGCAACTACCCCGAGAATAGTGCCTAGGATTGATGACAGTATCGGTACTGTGAGACCGACGTATAGACTGATCCTACTGCCGTAGATGAACTCGCTGAATATGTCCTGGCCTATGTCGTTGGTTCCCAGGAGGAACTTCTCATTGGGCGGTGTGTACGGTGGTCCCACAAGTTCGTATGGATTGTACGGGGCTATCCTATCTGCGAGGAGGGCTATTAGGGCAAACGACATTATTATGGTGAACCCTATGAGCCCCATCTTATTCTCTACTAGTATATAACGTAGATCCCTAAGTATTGATGCCATCAGCTACCCCCTTCTAACATACCTGATTCTGGGGTCTACGACCGCGTACATTAGATCCGCAGCGAAGTTTGCCGCTATCACTGTTATAGACAGCATGAAGAAGGCCGCGTTCATGACTGGGTAGTCCTTGAACATTATGGACTCATATATCAGGTACCCTACTCCAGGATAGGAGAACACGGTCTCGGTTATAACGGATCCTCCCACCATGTGTCCGAGCCTTATAGCGAGCATCGTCAGCGGGGGGAGCAGGGCGTTCCTCATCGCATGCTTCATGATGGTCCTCTCAGGTAACCCCTTCGCCCTAGCAACAAACATGAAGTCCTCCTCCAGGATGTCTACCATGGAGTTCCTGGTGACCAGCGTATACGATGCGTAGGCGGTCAAAGTGACGGCGAGGACCGGTAGAGTTAGGTGCCAGAGGACATCGGCTACATACTCTAGGAAGCTGCCGTAGTTAGCCCCAGGGGTGAGTGCGTGGGCTATAGGGAAGAGCCTCAGTTGGTACCCGAATATATACTGAAACATTAGGGCGAGCCAGTAGTAGGGGATAGCATAAACCACTATTGCCGACATCGTCACAGCTATATCATATCTCGTCCCGCGTTTCCACCCAGCGAGGATACCCATTAGAATGCCGAAGGCAGGGACCGTTATCGAGGTCACTCCCTGTAATAGCAGGGTCCAGGGAAGCCTCTCCATGACTAGCTCGTAGACCGTCCTCGGATAGTACTTGTAGCTGTACCCCCACTGCCCTGTGAAGAGGCTCTGTATGTACGCTATGAACTGCTCGTGGAGAGGTCGGTCGAGCTTCCAAAGGCTTACTAGTATCTTAACTGTCTCCGGCGGGAGATTGTACTCATTAGCAAGTATAGAGGCAGGGTTCCCGGGCATCGCCCTCGGTAGGATGAAGTTGAGGACGATTATTATGAAGAAAACAGCAATCATTCTTACAGCTCTACTAAGTAAAAAATATCTTAACATCAGGTTAACCCCTTACCTCCTTCTCATAGCTAGGAAAGCTACTATGGCTACCAGCACGATAATGAGGGCGGCAACCGCTACCACCGTCTCCGTTGGTATACCTCCCGGCGCAGGCTGCGTAGCTGTCACAGTTCCCATAGTAACCTGTGTCTGCGTCATTATCACGGTCGTACCACCAACTACCTGGGTTACCTCCCTGACCTGGGTTACTGGCACTGTTTGAACTACCTGGGTTACGACGGTAACTACCTGCGGACCTTTCGGCGATAGGTTCAATACCGAGATCTTCGAGGTGGGACCCTCGCTCTCTACCCACCCAACGAGCTTATCGGTTCTATAAGCTACGAGGGAGGTCTTCATGTAGAGAGGCAGGACTGGTAGGTCCCTAGCAATTATTTCCTGAATCTTCCACACTATCTCACGCCTCTTCTCGGGGTCTAAAGTCTTCCTCTGCTGCTCCAGTAGTTGATCCATCTCTGGGTTCCTGTACCTGAACCAGTTCCTCCCAGCGTACGTCCCGATCGGAGGTGCCTGCGAACTGTGGAACCTCTCGTATATGTAGTAATCTATCTCCGTCGTCATGGACATGCCCATACCCATGAAGCCTATGTCGAAGTTTCCGTTACCTTCCCTCTCGTCTACCGTACCGAGGGCCTGAGCCTCGATTTTAGCTTCAATACCTATCTTGCTCAGCCAACCGGCTAGGAGCTCGGCCGACCTCTCGAACTCGGCCCTACCAGATATGGTCAGAATGCTGAAGCTGAGCTTTGTCCCGTTAGGTGTCTCCCTAATACCGTCCTTATCTCGGTCTATGAACCCGAGTTTGTCCAGTATCTCCTTTGCCTTTGTGAGGTTCTGCTTTCTGTATGTGACGCTCGGGTTGTACCAGACGCCGAAGAGCGGTTGCAACCACCCGTCGGCTGCCGGGTAGCCATAGCCCAGTAGGACGGTGTTAACTATAGACTGCTTGTCTACGGCATAGGCTATAGCCTCCCTAAATTCCCTTATAGAGAATGGATATTTATCGAGGTTGAAGCCGATCCACCTTATGGATGCTGTGTATGTGAGCTCAACTACCCTTATGTTCGGATCCTTAAGTAGCGTTGGGACAAGCTCCGGAGATACTGTCACCGCGGTCATAGCGTCTATGTTTCCTGCTAGTAGATCCAGCATTAGGGCGTCAGTACTCTTATACAGCACTATAACTATCTTGTTGACCTTGGGCTTTCCTAGATAGTACTTGTCGTTCACTGCGAGCTCTATGGAGACCCCGGGTGTGTACTTAACGAACTTGAATGGGCCGTTACCTACAGGGTTCTCAGTGTTCTTAAATGTCAGTGGGTCTACCTTAGACCATATGTGCCTAGGTAGGGGGCGTATCAAGGAACCTATGTAGAACAGTGCTGGAGCATACGGCTCTTTAAGTTTAAACTCCACAGTCCTTGCATCGACAGCTTTAACGTATTCTACGTAGTTCCTCAGACCCCACTTATCCAGCTTATCGGAGTAGTTAGATGCCAGCACCAGGTTGAAGGTGAACTCAACGTCCTGAGCTGTGACAGGTGTGCCGTCATGCCAGTATGCGTTGGGCCTGAGCTTAAACGTTATTATGAGGTTCTTCTCATCGACTTTGTAGGACTCGGCGAGCCAGGGGATGTAGGTTCCATTAGCAGATATGTAGATCAAGGTATCGTAGAGCATCCCCCACACGTAACCAGCTGCTGAGAAGAGGCTTGTGAATGGGTTGAAGCTGTCGATCTCATCAGGCATCCCGATCTTTAAGACCACCTCTTGAGCCACTAAGACATTTGAATAGGGCACTACGAGGCTTAATCCTACGATTGCTATAACTAGAGCTATCGGAATGTGTTGCCTATGAAGCCGTAACATTGCCGAAACCTCGGTTAGTTACTGCTTTAGAAGTTTTTAAGAGGTGAGGTAAGTAACAGAGTTGATTGGGCTATTATTTTTAACCTTAGATGCTTACAGTTGAAAGCATCATCCCTTCAGGGCAGGGAGAGGGTCAGCTACATCATATAGAGTTGTCACACTCGCAGAGCTGTGAGGATCCCGACGAGGTTATAGGTAGCTGCTGAGCCCTGAGCGGAGCTCTGACAAGCAAAAAGGGTTTGAGGCATATCTCAGATAACATGGTCTCGCGTAATATGGACTGGGGCTTGATAGAGTATATTAGCTTCGAATGGCTGTACCTATACTTGGGATGTGTATGAGTAGGCGGAAGGATGAGGAGGATCCTTTTGAGAGGATAAACAGGCTGTTCCGGGAGATGTTTGAGGAGTTCGATGAGGAGATCAGGAGGTTGATGAGGGAGATGGAGAGGGTTCCCGAATTCGGTGCCGATAGGTTTAGGTCTCTAGCCGGTAAACCTTACGTCTGGGGCTTTGAGATAACCATAGGCCCGGACGGCGTACCGAGGATCAAGGAATTCGGGAACATCAAGAGGGTGGGTAGGGTACCGAAGATAACTGAGGAGGTTGAGCCGATGATAGATGTAATTGATGAGAAGGACAAGGTTAGGATAGTTGCCGAGCTTCCGGGTGTTGAGAAGGACAAGATAAGCCTCAAGGCGTCCGGCCTCAAGCTAATAATTAGGGCCAGTAACCACAAGAAGTACTACAAGGAGGTGGACTTACCGGCTGAGGTAGACATATCGACAGCTAAGGCTACCTACAGAAACGGTGTGCTGGAGGTAGAGGTAAGGAAGAAGGGGGAGGTAAGGGAGGAGGAAAAGGAGATTAAGGTCGAGTAGTTTTAACCGGTTTTAGCCGATGTCAGAGGGTCCTCTAGTCTAGGACCTAAGCGTTTTTCTGTTCTGTGCTAGCGTAGAGCTCTAGCGGTATGGACCTAGAGGCTCTAGTGCTATACAGGCTTGCCGGGAGGATTGAGCTACTTTACGCCCTGAAGTCTGTGTCCTCAGGTAGCTTAAGCTATCGGGAGGCATCGGAGAGGTACGGCGTTAGCCAAGGAGTCCTCGAGAGGGCCCTACGAGATGTGTGCGAGGTCCGCCTCCAAGCGTGCTTGAGGGTTCTGCCCTCGGTTATCGACTTAGTCCTAGTGTCAGTGCCTCCCATAGCTGTGGGGACTACCTGCAAGCTATGCGGAGTCGTGGTGCTGAACATAGTTCTACACATAAAGAGAAAGCACAGAGACCTACTGAACTACTACACGAACGTGCTGGAGAAAGAGGTTTCCGAGTCCCTCGGGAGGACGTACGCGGAGCTCCGAAGACCTTAGGCAGCTCTCGGTTCTGGCCTCTCCCCACCTGAAGGGCGGGGCTTTCTGCTGTAAGTCCCTCGAAGTGGTAGGTCAAGAGCTCTTCAGTTCAATGCAACAGGTTGTTCTCTCTAGGGCGGGTTTCGGAAGAATAGAGAATATACGTCGCTTCTTCTAAGCTCTAGTAGAGGTAGGGATTTCCTAGCTTGGTAAACGTAGTCCACATCTATGTCGAACTCTACATACCTCTCTCCAAGCCCTAGGTCAAGCAAGACCGTCCCGAAGGGGTCGACAACCATGCTCCTACCAGTGAACCTAGAGCTGTACTGATCCGCTACTACGACGTAGTATGTGTTCTCGCTGGCTCTCGCCCTAGCGAGGAATCTGAGGGTCTCCTCCTTCATCGGGCCGCCGTACCAGGCCGAAGGGACTAGAACGACCTCAGCACCCTGAAGTCCGTAGTACCTGAAGAGCTCTGGGAATCTGAGATCGAAGCATATTGCGACAGCTAGCTTGGAGCCCCCTACCTCGAAAATACTGCTGGGCCTCTCCCCCGGAACCATGTAGTCAGACTCACGAGCACCTAGAGCATCGAATAGATGGAGCTTCCTGTAGACAGCTAACACCTCCTCCCTGGGAGACACAACGACAGCAGTGTTGTAAACCTTCGGATAGGTAGCTCGCTCGAGCAGGGATACTAGCACATGTGTAGAGTTCTCCCTCGCAAACCTCTCGAACCCCGAGACGAAGGGACCGTCGACAGCCTCAGACGCCTCGTACACCTCGACCGGGTTACGGCCGGCTATGTCCAGCATCGAGTACTCAGGGAGGACAACGATGTCCGCCTCAACCTTCCTAGCTAGTGTGAGGATCTTCTCTACGTTCTTGAGCTTATCTCCGGTAGACCCGAACTGCAGTATTCCGACCCTGAGGACCCTACCCAACGAACCCCCAGAAAGTATCAGCTAAGCTATTAATAGGGCTGTTTCATAATTGATGTTTAGGGGTTGAGTTTATAAGTTCTGTTTCTGTCTACTTCTCAGAGTCCGCCTAGGCTATGGGAGCCCTGCTCCGAGCTTGGGCTGTTTAACCTAGATGGGAGCCGTGCCGTTGGGCTCAACAGCCACACATGAACCCACGGGGATCCCCAAGTCCCTGTGGGCGAGGTGGAGGTCCCTAGATGCGATGAATATAAGCAGATGAGGATGAGCATCTAGGGACAAACGGTTAAAACAAAAAACTAAAAGAAGTTTCAACGCCCTAGCACTTATCTACTTATAGAGGATGTTCCTGTACTCCTCCAGGACCTCGAGCTCCTCCTTAGGTGTGCGGGTTGCGAGGCTCACCACTAAGGCTATGGCACTGTTCGCTGCCAGGCCTATCAGCCCGGCGATCGCGGCATGATAGGTCACCGGCATCCCGAAGTACTTCCCTGTCTGAACAGTAAACAGCGCTACGAGGATAGACCCTACGGCAAACCCTGAGACAGCCCCGTACTTGTTGATGATCTTCTTCTTGGGTATAATCATCTGCAGTGTTACCGGCAGTAGCTGAAGTCCTCCTGCGACAGCTATGGATGTTATATCGAATATCAGGCCTGGCTTCAGGATCGCGAAGTACCAGCCTACCAACATCCACACGAACATTAGCACCCTGCTAACTAGGACGTACTCGCTCTCAGACTTCCCAGGCCTCACATACCTCTGATATATGTCCCTAGTTAGGAGGAGGGATGTAGCACCTAGGAACGAGTCTAAGGTCGACATCGCCGCGGCAGCGGCCCCCGCCAGCAGGAAGCCAGCGACTGCCGGGTGGAGGAATTTAACTATCATAATGGCCATAACAGCATCGGAGCTACCGTACTGCTTAGTTAGGGCAGATATGAATCCCTTGTCGAGAACTCCCGGCATGCCAACTGCGTTGACTACAGCTGCGGCTAGCCCGACCATCGCTGCCGGGATGTAGTACGAGGAGAGGTATATTGCTGTACCCACAGCAGAGGCCTTCAGCGACTGCTCGTCCCTAGCAGCATAATACTTTATCCATAGATGCGGCAACAGCATTAAGCCGGGGGCGTAGATCATTAGCGCCCCTAGCATCATCAGCGGGTCCCAGTTCATAGTGAGAAGCTTGGGGTTTATCTGCCTAAGCTGGTCCATCACCTCGGGTATACCTCCGGGCGCTAACCTACCTAGGATCAGAACACCCGCTAGGAATATCCCAACGTACATCCAGACCCCCTGCAGGACGTCTGTCCAGTAAGCAGCTCTCAGACCGCCTAGTACCATGTAGATAGTTGTCACAACCATCAGGATCAGGGACCCCCAGGCATACGGGATGACTCCGTTACTGCCTATGTCCATGATCAGGCCGAGACCGACCGCTTGGATGACTATGTAAGCTATGACGAAGACAGCCATCACCGCAGCGACGAGGACCCTAAGTAGCTCGCTCCTATAGAAGTCGGCTAGGGCGTCTGCTGGTGATATGTGGCCCCTAGCCTTGCCTAGCTTCATCAGCCTCACTCCTGCGATGTACATGAACACCGCGGCTAAGACGGTCCAAGCGGATGACGCTACCCAGAATGTTATCCCTGTTGTAGCGAAGGTAGCTACGCTCGTGAGGAAGGCGAAGGCGCTGTGGTATGTAGCAGCTGTAGCGAGGAACGTAACTATGATGCCTGCCCTCCTGCTCAGTACGTAGAAGTCCTCCATGCTCCTCTTCATTACTCTCCCAGCGAGGAAGCCGACTAGGATAACTAGGGCGCAGTACACGAAGATTATTGTGGTCGTTATTTGCCAGACCTCCATCTCAACCACCCATTAAGTCGTAAGCAGCGTACGCTATGAACGCCAGCAGAGCCACGATCCACCATACCAGGGAGTATGCGTAGGCACTGCTCAGACCCCACAGGGACGGGGCAGGGCTGTTGACGAAGTAGACGCCGAAAGCAGCTGCCCACAGCAATATGACGATGGCGATGAAGAGAGATTCATGCTTCCCTCTAGGTTTGGAGGTGGCTGTCTGTGTCAAGGTGCACTCACATATTATGTGAGGGTATGTGGGTATTTATGTTTTGTGGTTTATGGACTGCTGTAGCTCTACTGACTTATTAGTGTTATGGGTAGTATCCTTTGGTGAGGTCCTGTGGTTAGGAGGATAGACCTTAATACGGACGCGGGAGAGTCTTTTGGGAGGTGGACCCTCGTAGATGAGTCACAGCTCTTCCGCTACGTAACCTCAGCTAACATAGCTTGCGGGTTCCATGCTGGTGACCCGGTCAGCATATGGAGGTCGGTTAGGGTAGCTAAGTCTTTGGGGGTAGCTATCGGTGCACACCCAGGATTCCCGGACCTTATGGGCTTCGGCAGGAGGGAGATGTTTGTAAGCGTGGAGGAGCTTAAGTCCTACACAGTATACCAGCTTGGAGCCCTCGACGCGTTCCTGAGGGTTGAGGGGATGAAGATGCAGCACGTGAAGGCCCACGGCGCGCTCTACAATATGGCGTGGGTCAGGGAGGATTACGCGAGGGCTTTAGCGGAGGCAGTGCACGCGTACGGATCCGACCTCATAGTTGTGGCACCGTACGGCTCAGCTATGGCTAAGGTAGCAGAGGAGTTAGGTCTTAAGGTAGCCTTTGAGGCCTTCATAGACAGGGGGTACACCTCGGACGGTAGGCTCGCCCCCAGAGGGGCTCCCGGGGCCCTGATAACGGACATGAATAAGATCATGGAGAGGGTGATCTCCGTAGTCGATAAAGGCATGGTCGTGTCAGTAGATGGGAAGCCCATAGAGATCAGGGCCCACACCCTCTGTATACACGGGGACAGCCCCAACGCCGTCGAGATAGCTAGGACGGTCAGCCAGAAGCTGAGAGAGTTTGGTGTGGAGGTAGCACCGATAGCTAGGGTCATATAGATATGTCAGTAAAGGAGGTAAGGGTAGTAAGGAGCGGCGGGTACGTAGTACACGTCGATGTGTGCACTGAGGTAAGCATGGAGTGCGTCAAGGAGGTTCACAAGCTCTACTACGCAACTAGGAAAGAGCTCGGCGGGCTGGTTGAGGAGGTAGTCCCAGGGGTCTCATCCATGGCGGTATATTACGATCCTAGGCTGGTCAGCTCAGAGCAGGTGGAGTCGAAGATCCGGGACCTGTGGCTGTGGGCAAGGGGCTTGGAGCTGAAGGATCTCTACAGACCTAGGAAGTTTACCGTACCGGCTGCGTACGGAGGGGACTTCGGTCCTGATCTACAGTCCGTCGCTAGCTGGGCTAAGCTAACTGAGGAGGAGGTCGTGAGGATCCACACATCGAGGGCCTACACCGTAATAACGCTAGGGTTCACCCCCGGCTTCATCTATCTAGGGGAGGTCGACCCAGCAATAGCTGCCCCAAGGCTTGAGACGCCTAGAGTGAGGATACCTAGGGGATCTGTCGGGATCGCGGGCAGGATGACAGGGGTCTACGGACTTGAGAGCCCTGGCGGGTGGAGGCTCATAGGTCGGACCCCCCTAACGATGTTTGACCCTAGGAGGGACCCCCCAATACCGATATCGCCGGGGGATCAGGTGGAGTTCAGGGCGATAAAACCTGAGGATTTCGAGAAGCTTGCTGGGGTGTTCATAGGTGACTACGCGGCGTAGCCTGCAAGTAGTTTTAGCTGCTGGGTTCGTTACGGTACAGGACCTAGGCAGGAAGGGGTTCAGGTCGCTCGGAGTGCCCGTCTCCGGTGCTCTCGACAGGCTGTCGGCCGTATACGCCAACGCCTTAGTAGGTAACGAGCCGGCATCACCAGTAATAGAGGTATTCGGCTCGCTAGCGGTGAGGTTCGGAGGGGATGCTGTAGTAGCTGTGACCGGGGGCTACCCCAGGGTTTTCCTAGACGATGTCGAGGTGAGACCCTGGAACCCTATCTACTGCAGGCAGGGAAGCGTGCTTAGAGTCGTTCCGAGCGGGGTAGGTTACGCCCACTACGTGGCGGTCGCGGGGGGCGTAGCCTGCGATAGGGTTCTTGGGAGTGCCTCCACGTATGTGAGGGGGAGCATGGGGTGCCTCGGTAGGACACTTAAGTACGGGGATGTCCTGGAGATAGGGCCAGCTGACGTAGCAGATACCTGGAGCAGGGTCTCAGATTTAAAGCCTCCTCAGCAACTCGTAGAGCTCCACTCAAGTGTAGGTAGGGACGTACTAACGCTCAGAGCGACGGAGGGCATTCACTCGAGCCTGTTGAGGGACATAGAGACCCTGTTTAGAGGTGAGTATACGGTGGCAGCTGAGAGCGATAGGATGGGCTACAGGCTTGAAGGGGAGGCACTGGAATCAGCTAGGGGATTAGGGCGTCTACCGTCAACACCTACTGACAGAGGGTACGTTCAGGTACCTCCTGATGGGAAGCCTATAGTGCTTATGTCCGATGCCCAAACAACCGGGGGTTATGCTGTGGCTCTCCATGTAATCCCGCCCGACGTTGACCTACTAGCCCAGATGAGTCCGGGGCGGAGAGTGAGGTTCAAGTTAGTAAGCGTAGAGGAGGCGGAGCAGGAGGTCAGGAAGTACCTAGATGAACTAGAGAAGCCTAAGCTCGCTCGAGAAGAGCTCGAGTACTGGGGTTAGATCGAAAAGAGAGGCTGTTTTCGCGTCATCGAACCTCTTAGCGTTTCACTTTCTCGTCCAAACCTGGCGGTCGGCAACACCTCTCGAGGACCACGACTACATCGCTAGCTATACCGCTAGTAGCCCTCAAGCCTGCGATTATCGAGCCGCAGCATGCCTTAACTTTCTGCTCTACCACCTCAACCACGGAACCCAGATACTCCTCGAGGTACTCCACTAGGAGCTGCCTGAGGATGTCCTTGTTTTCCGCGTACACCGAGCCGGTGAAACCCACCCTCACCCTACCGGTACCGAGCCGCCTAACGGCTGCAGCAACCTGCCGGGCGAACTCCCTCATCTCCAGCTCGACCACTCTTTTCGCGGCAGCATCGCCCTCCCTGTAGGACCCCATCACTAGGCCGGCTAGTGACGCTACAGCTACTTTAGGATTCTCAGAGCGATACACGTAGCTGAGGACGTCGGCAGAGGATCTGAATCCCCTGCTTCCGATGACCTTCGAGGCGAGGCTCGAGCATCCCCGCAGACCTTCAAAGCACTCTAGTACCTCCCTGAGAGCCCTGACACCGAGTCTGAACGCGCTTCCTTCATCACCTAGAAGGTGCCCCCACCCACCGACCCTCACTACGGCAGGGCCGGAAACACCGTAGACACAGCTTCCAGTTCCGAGGATCCCGACTACACCGTCACCTAGCAGGAAGACTGAGGCATGTGCCGCAACTACGTCCTCGAACACCAGTACCCGACTAGGTGGGCAGCCGAGTCTTCTAGCTACGACTCTCCCTAGTGCTTCAGCTGAGTCCCTGTCTACTATGCCAGCAGCTGAGACCGCTACAAGGTCGAGCTGGGAAGGCTCTAACCCTGCACTACTCAGGGAGCTCAGGGCTGTGGTGGCTACGACCTCCCCGGCACGCTCTAGCCCGACTACCGAAGGGTTTGCCGGGCCGCCTACAGCGAAGGAGCATCTTCCAGATGCTGATTCGAAGGTCACGGCCTCGGTCTTAGTAGCGCCAGCGTCGACCCCGACTAGGGCGATGCTCCGGGTACGGTCGAGGGTCATAGAATGCCTACGCCTCGGGTCTGACGTAGGCTTTAGCGTACCACGGTACTTTCCTAGCTACTACGCCGAATACCTCCTTAACCATTCGCTCTGAGGTTATTGGCGGGCTGTACTCCCCAGCAGTCTGCACCTTCCAGCTCAGGTGGATGCTCTCACCCTTAGCGTACCTAGCTATTGAGGTCATCTTACCTAGGACAGGCTCTAACTCCTTCATGAGCTTCCTGTTGTTAAGTGTCTCACGTAGCCCTCTAACTACCTCCAACACCTCATCAGCATTCTCTTTGGTCACAGTATCCTCGTTGAGATCCATGAAGCTGGCCTTGTTGAAGTCCACGAACCTCCTGAGCCAGTGCCTAGCAGTCTTATTAGCGAGGTAGTCCACGGCGTTCGCTAGGCTCCTCTCAGGGTCGTAGCCTCCGCTTAGCGCATCTGCTATGGTGTATAGCGGTATCTTAGATGCCTCGTACTGGTTCATTGGATTGGACGCATAGCCGGAGACGAACCCCTTGATGTTCTCCGGCCTATTCTTGATGGGCCCCATGTGCAGCCTAGTAAGCCCGTTAACTATGAAGTAGTCGTTGACTGGGTAGTTATCCCATATAAACGGCTTGCGGCCAAGCAACTTGCTCACAGACTCTAGGTCGTCCTCGCTGATTCGATATGACGCCACCCACATACCTGTCCAAACTATCCTCACTACAGGGTCGACAGCCATACCAAGTTCCCTCATGTAGTCGTCCTTAAGACCGTAATAGAAAGTTGGGCAGAGGATCAAGGACCTAGGTTCGAGCTCCTTAAGCACCGAGTTAGTGACGTGTGCCTGTGCTTCAGCAAGCGTCCTGAAGCCCTTCCCCCTTAGAACCGGGGGTATGTCGTCTAGGAAGAGAGCTATGTCTGAGACCCCTACCTCCATCACCCACTCGAACTTCCTTAATAGCGTACCTAGGTCGTCCTTGGACGAGTAGTCCATGTCGAGGCCCGGACTCAGCGCGAAGACCACCCTCACCCCGTACCTAGACGCGGAGTCTAGCAGCATAGCTAAGTTGTCGGCGAAACCTGTATCGTATGGGAGCCTCCACCAGTCCCTATGGAGCTTGTCCCACTTCGGTGCGTAAATGTACGTATCCAGGCCTACCCTACCCATGAACTCCATGAGGTTTATCCTATCAACCCAGTCCCATGCCTGACCGTAGAACCCCTCTACGATACCGTACATGTTTGTCACCGGCAGCATGTTGGGGATAGGCTATTATATTGAAAAGCCATGAAAAACCCTGTGTACTTCCCATCAGAGGAACCTGAGGACGCTGAAGTACTTTTCTATGTAGCTACTATTACGCTCCTTCCCCCCAGGGACGTTGACGCTGGTCCAGACCTCCGGCTCGAAGCCCTGCTCCATAAGTATTTCCGCAGCCCTAGCGTTCACTAGGTGCACTATGAAGGAGTTCACTATGGTCGATACTGGGAACACCCTCACCCTCTGGGACAGTTCATATGCGGCATCGCCGTCAGGTACCTTGTTATCGATGACTATGTCCACTACCTCATATAGCTTCTTGGTTGCTGGGTTATCCGGCACAAGCTTCCTCGAGTACTCGAGGGAAGTCACTCCCACGGTCTTAACACCTCGCGACCTAAGCTCTAGGGCCATCTCCACTGGCCCTGAGTTCTTCCCCGAGTTACTCACGATTATGGCAACAGAGTTCGGCACGATCCTCAGGGAGCTCACTATTGCCTTAGAGTATCCGGGAAGCCTCTCTAGGGCGCTAGCCCTCAGAGCTGACGGTATGCCAAGCATCGAGAGATCCACAATTGGGTAGACCCTGACCAGCTCTCCAGCTCTGAATGACGCCTCAAGTGCTACGAGCATTGAGTGCCCCGTACCAAAGACGTACTCGAGACCTCCGAGCTTCATGGCCTCCGCCACTAGCCGAGCGGCTCTCTCTATACTCTCACCGCTCTCGCTCACGACCCGATGAAAGAGCTCTGAGGCTAACTTACTGAGATAGCTCAGCGTACCGGAGGTACCCATACCTAACGCCAAGACTATTCCCCTAAGGTAAATTAGAATTGCTTCGTTACGTAATTCCTGCCTCAGCACCTGCGCTTAATGGAGGCTAGGACGACGTTGTGGATTAAGGGTCTGACCAACCTTATGGCATCGTTGGCCCTAGTCGGATGGACCCTGTTTGTGAAGAATATAACAGCTAGCGAGTCCTGAGGTGACATCAGGATCGATGTCCCAGTAAACCCTGTGTGACCAAACATTATCGAGTGTCTGTAATCTACTAGGGTACCAGGGAGGCGGTCAGGTCCGTAGACCTGCCAGCCTAGGCCGTAGCAGACGCTAGAGCAGGCCCAAGCCCTCATGAAGGTGGATGAGGTCGCCGGGGAGATCAGGACGTCGCTGTCCCCCCCATAGGAGCTAATGAGCTCGGAGACTATCTTGGCGGCGTCAAGCACGGTCGTGAAGAGCCCTGCGTGGCCGGACACCCCACCCATAGCGAAGGCGTTCTCGTCGTGGACCTCACCAACGATCGTGCCCCCACGCCAGTCCACTACCTCTGTAGCAGCTATCTCGCTCTTGCTGAATCCCGACTTCAGAGGGTTGAACGAGGTCCTCGTAAGCTTTAGTGGGGACGCAACCAGCTTCTCGAAGAGTTTGTCGATCCTCTCCCCGGACACCTTCTCGGCTATGTAAGTCAGCACGATGTAGTTGATATCGCTGTACACTACATCTGTCCCGGGCTCGTAGGCGGGGAAGGACTTGAGAGCCTCCGCGAAGACTTCGTCTCTACTTCTGCAGGTCTTGTAGAAGGGTAGCCATGCCGGGAGACCTGAGGTGTGGGATAAGAGCATCCAGAGCTCAACCTTCTCCTTAGCTTGGTTAGGACCTGCTGCGGTCAGCCTGAAATCCGGGGCTAGGTCGACCACCTTCTGCCTAAGACTGAGCAGGCCCTCCTCCACTAGCTTAGCGTACAGAACTGATGTAACTAAGGATTTAGTCACTGACGCTACGTCGAATAGGTAGTCGGCTCCGAGAGGTCTCCTACTCGGAACTACCTCAGCGAAGCCCGATGCCCTCCTCAGAACAACGCAGCCATCCTTCAGGACGAGCAGGTCGTAGCCAGGGTAGGCGGACCCGACGTATTTCTCGGCTACGAGCTCTGCCCGGACTAGTTTTGCCTTACTCAGCCCAACCTCCTCAGGGTCGCACTCCCTGAGCATATCCCGGATCCCCCGAAACACCTAGTCTACCCAGCTACCTAACACTTAAATCACGCTACCAGCTAACGGAGTCTCTGTACTCATCACGTACGTAGGCGACCTCTCCACCGATAACTGTGGCAGCGACCTTCAGCTTCCCGTCGAGGACCACTAGATCTGCCCTCCTCCCCGGAAGTAGTGAGCCCACCTCAGAACTCAGCCCGAGGGACATAGCCGGGGCTGTCGAGGTCATGTAGAGAGCCTCCCTCACGCTGTACCCCAATGAGATGACGTTCGCTAAGGCCCTGTCCATCGTCAGGGTGCTCCCAGCGAGCACTCCCTGGCCAGCGACTCTAGCTACCCCACCGGAGACCTCTACCTCCACCTCTCCCAGCCTGTAGGTGCCGTCAGGCATGCCGGTCGCTGCTATCGAGTCCGTTACCAGAACAATCCTGCGATGGGTAGCGTAGCTTATAGTGAAGTCAACGACCTCCGGCGCGACGTGGATGAAGTCAGCTATTATCTCTAAGTACACGCTGTCCGACCGGAGGAGAGCTAGTGCCGCTCCCGGACTTCTGTGGTGGAACCCGCTCATGGCGTTGTAGAGATGTGTTGCCTTGGAGGCACCTACCGTGATCGCCTCAACCGTCTTAGAGTAGCTCGCGTTAGTGTGACCAACCTGGACCACTATCCCCCTAGAGGCAGCGTACCTCACTAAGTCCAGACCACCTGGGATTTCGGGGGCTAGAGTTACCGACCTCAGAAGACCGCCCGAGGCCGCGATGAGCTCCTCCAGCTCCTCGGTGCTTGCTGGTCTAGCGTAACTAGGGTTCTGTGCTCCAGCCTTCTCCGGGTTTATGTAAGGCCCCTCTAAGTGTATGCCAACGATCCTAGCTCCAGCAGGGGACTTAGAGGCGGCATAGATATTCCTGCAGAACGAGACTAGGAGATCCCTCGGTAGGGTATAGGACGTAGGAACAAACGACGTGACACCGAACATGGGGAGCTTCCTAGACAGGAGCTCCACATCGCTAACCCCAGCCGCACTCAGATCAACACCTAGAGCTCCATGCATGTGCGTATCCACAAACCCTGGACCAACAGTAAACCCCTCCAGCAAGACCTCGTCCAACCCCTCGCGGTTCCTATATGGCTCCTCACCAACCTCAGCGACCCTACCTTCAACGATAGAAACGTAGCCTCTTGCGATGTCCCTATATGGAGTAACCACCCTCGCACCTCTTAAGACCACACCCTTAGACATACACTCGGTCACCAAGTAGGGTAGCTCTTCCCCTTTTTATTACAGCTGATTATTGCAGCTGAAAGCCATGCCCTGAAGGACAGAGAGGAAGTTCCTAGAAGCGGTATAATGAAGACGATATGATGGGGTTTGGGTTTTCACGGCAGTGTTAGTAGGGAGATATGAAGTCGTCCGGTCTCGGAGGTTCTGGAGGTAGTCCTTTCCTAGTTCTTATGGCTTTCACTATAGCTGGCAGTAGCTGTTCTGGGACTGGTGACCACCTGCTGAACTCGGTACCCCAGAACGCCCTCCCTGCTGTAGCGCTCCTCAGTTCGCTAGCTAGATCCATGGACTCGGCTACCGGTATCTCTGCGACGATTCTAGTAGATGTGGGCGTTGTGTATACCACGTCCAGCACCCTCCCCCTCTTACGGGATATGACGCTGACAACAGGACTCACTAAGTCGGCAGGTAGCCTGACGTCCAGCTTCTGCAGAGGCTCTAGGAGGGTTGGTTTAGCTAGTAGCATCCCAGCGTATATCGGGTTCCTTGTTGCTGGATATAGCTGTGCGGGGCCCCTATGGGCAGGGTCCTCGTGGATGACAGCATCGTGGAGGACTACCTTGATTCCCCTCACAGGCTCCATGGCCAGCGGCCCCTCCTTCATCGCGAGCCTGAAGCCCTGAATTATCGTGTCCTTCACCTCCCTCAGATACTGGACACCGGCCGTCCTATCTACGAAAACATTTATGTTCTCATCGATCGCCCAAATTCTTCTAGCCTCGTCATAGTCCCAGCTGGCTTGATCCCTCAAGATCTTAGCCCTCTCCCTGGAGTCCATGTCCTCAGTAATGACCCCTTGCTGGATGAGCCTGATGGTTTCCTCATTGAGTGGCTCCACACTTATGTAGAGCCTGTTGTGCTTATTGGGGGACTTACCTTCAAGTACCTGTGAGGCCGCTCTGCATGTCTCTCTATATACGACTATAGGCGGCGAGGTATCGACATCGATTCCGTAGTTCTCCTTGAGGAAGGTGAGAGCTATCTCAAGGTGGAGAGGACCCATACCGGAGATAAGGTACTCTCCAGTCTCCTCGTTGATCTTCACCACTATGTTGGGATCCTCAATGCTTAGCTTCCTCAGAGCCTCCACTAGCTTCGGAAGCTCGGCAGTTTTCTTCGGCTCTATAGCCATGGTTACGACAGGTTCGGAGACATATCTCATTCTCTCAAACGGTGCTACGTTGTCCTTGTAGGCGATACCTACTACTGTCTCACCAGATCTTGCTGCGTCGAGACCTAATGAAGCAGCTATGTTTCCCGCAGTTATTTCGTTCACTACTTCCCGTATCGGACCCATGTAGAGGCTGACTTGGAGCACCCTCTGCTTGGTCTTACCCATTAAGAGCCAGACCTCCTCACCTGCTCTGAGGGTTCCCGAGAACACCCTCCCTGTTGCGACGAGCCCTGCGTGCGGGTCTACCCTCATGTCGTTTACGAAGTAGACTAGGGGGCCTGATGGGTCGGCCCTCAACATAGCCTTACCTACTTCGCTATCTATATCGCCCCTCCATACCTTAGGTATCCTATAGCTCTGAGCTTCCCTAGGGTTGGGGACGAACTTAACGGCTGCGTCTAGAAGGGCCTCATGCAGTGGGGAGGCCTTGGCTAGCTCCTCAACACCTTCCTTACCTTTCTCATAGGCAGTAACTATGTCACTGAACTTTATTCCCTTCTTTTGAGCTATAGGTATTGTAATGCCCCACTTGTCCCTAGCGGCACCGAAGATCACAGTACCCTTAGCAGGGTCGAAAGCCCATTTCTCCCTAAACTCAGGCTCTGCGTACTCAGCTAGCAGGGAGTTCATGGTCTTTATTATTTCGACAAATCTCTGCTGCACTTCCTGCGCTGTGAATTTAAGCTCCTTTATGAGTCTATCCACCTTGTTTACGAAGAGCAGGGGTCTGACACGCTCCTCGAGTGCTTGCCTGAGGACGGTCTCAGTCTGAGTCATCACGCCCTCGACAGCGTCCACCACAACTATTGCCCCGTCAAGCACCCTGAGGGATCTCGTGACCTTACCGCTGAAGTCTACGTGCCCGGGAGTGTCAATTAAGTTCACGACGTAGGGTCTCCCTCCGTACTCGTGGTAGAGGCTTATGTTAGCAGCCTTAACTGTGATCCCCCTCTTCTGCTCTACGTCAAGGTAGTCAAGGGCCAGGGCCTCACCAGCCACTTTCATTGATATTATCCCCGAAGCCGCTAGTAGGAGATCGGATGTCGTAGTCTTTCCGTGGTCGACGTGAGCTATTATACCTATGTTCCTTACCTGCTCTATGTTCTTCATTATCTCCTGAATCTGCTCCACAGTCTTATATCTAGGCATACCCCACTCCAGACATAGAGCTCTACGAGCCACCTTATAAGCTCGTCACCCAACGGAAGCTGAGCAAAGCACTTCCAGTCTAAGAAAGCTTATTTTACCTACAGCCAGAACTACTTGGTGTAAATCAATGCCCATAAAAGTAAAGATAAACTTGGACCTCTGCATCGCGGACGGAGTTTGCTACGCCCTATGTCCACAAGTGTTCGAAGCAGGTCCCGACGGTAAGTCCCAGATAGTGAAGGAGTTCAGGGGTAAAGCCCCTAACGAGGGGACAATACCGGACAACCTTAAGGACTGCGCGGAGCAGGCAAGAGTAGCCTGCCCAGTCGGAGCCATATCATTCGAGTGAGTTAGAAACCCCTTCTATGCCCCCTATAAGACAGTTTTTACGTTTGAAGGTCCCCAGGGAAACCTTAGTGCCTAGAGGCTTACTAACTTTCAGCAACTTTCGGGTCTACACCGACCACCTGCCGGGTTACTACACCTAATTGTACCTCGTCGTCGAGAACTATTTGGGCTGGGAGAACTTGAAGCAGTAAGCCGCGACCTCTCTTCTAAATAAATATGTCTACCTATTTGAGAAGTAGGGAGTGACTTGAAGTACAGGGTCTGCGTAGCTGATGTCTTTAGTGCTGCTCACAGTATCAGGTCCCACAGCGGTGTCGGTAGGTACATACACGGACATGACTTCAGGGTGAGGGTCTGCGCCCGCACTGAAGTGCTCGGTGTAGGGAACATAGCGGTGGACTTGAAGACGCTGGAGGAAGCTCTCAGGGACGTTACTGGGAGACTTGACCATAAGTACCTAAATGAGGAACTTGGGGTGGAGGACCTCTCCGCTGAGTACCTAGCCGAACACATACTCTCCGAGGTCAGGAGGAGGTTCCGGAACGTGTTCCTCGTCGAGGTCTGCAGTAACGAGGGTAGGTACTGCGTGGAGGTATCTGAATGAGGGTTTCAGAGGTCTTCGTGTCGGTACAGGGCGAGGGTCCCAGCATAGGGAGGCCGGCTGTTTTTCTGAGGCTCTCGCAGTGCAACCTCAACTGTGTGTGGTGTGATACGAAGTACTCCTGGTACGGTGGGGTAGAGAAGGATGTTGACGATGTGGTGGACGGTATTTTGAGGCTCCTAGACACCTACAGCAGGGTAGACCTACTAGTGGTGACTGGGGGCGAGCCACTGCTACAGAGGGATGAACTGGAGCTACTTGTAAGGGCGTTGAAGGGTGTTAGGAAGCTGGAGGTTGAAGTCGAGACTAACTGCACAGTAGATCCCGGTAACCTGGTGGATGTAGTGGACAGGTTCATAGTATCACCTAAGCTGGAGCACTCAGGGGTGCCTGAGGAGCTGAGGAGGTGTGCGGAAGGCTTCAGGGGCTTCTCTAGGAGGTATCAAGGTAAGATATACCTAAAGTTCGTTGTTGAGTCAGCTGAGGATCTAAGTGAGGTCGACGAGATCATAGACTTCTTCGGTGCTGAGCCGTCCTCGGTGTACCTCATGCCGCAGGCATCGAGTATGGAGGAACTAACTAGGAAGCTCAGGCTAGTGGTAGATCTAGCCATCCGAAGAGGGTTTAGGGTCTCGGATAGGCTTCAGATAGTGGGGGGCTTCCGCTAGTCTCCCCCGCTTGAAGGTAGGGCGTTTGATGTGGTTAGCTAGTTGGGATTGGAAAACAGCGAATTTTTACTTCTACCGCCACCTTCTGCTGGGACTATGTCAGAGGCTTTGAGGAGGTACTTACCTCTACCGGATATTGTGGTAAACCGTAGCGAGGAGCTGTTTAGGGAGGTTACTAACAGGACTGTGACGAAGGGGCTTCTAGGTGAGGTTGCGGGGGCACTTACATCAGCTTCCACACCGATAGCTATATTGTTCATGATAGTTCTGCTAGCTATAGCGGCTCTATTCTTTGCTGGTGTGTGGTATGGGAAGGAGTTAGTGGGGACGGCAAGGCAGTACGTTCTGAGGAGGGTTGTCGCCGGGTCGCCCGTCGGTGAGCTAGTTGAGTACATCTACCCGGGGATTAAGCTGGTCCTGAGGAGGTACTACCTGAAGATCAGGGACGCAGTTGGGTGCAGGAGGTGCACCCCGAGGGAGATCGTGACCAAGTGCGGTAGGGTTGAGTACGAGGAGTTCGCCAAGTTATACGAGGACGTCGTCTACGGGTCTAAGGAGCTGACCCCCGAAAAAAGGAAGCTAGTGGTGTCGTTGGGTGATTCCGTCTAGGACTCTAAGCCTCGCAGTCCTCGGGCTTTGGCTTGTTTTCCTCTCAACCATGCAGATACCTATCATCCAGTTTATTGAGGGTGATCCACCGTCAATATATAACACCGGCGATGGGGGGATGACCGAGCTGATATCTGCCCTAACAATCTACAGGAAAGTGAAGGTCGTTGAGGATCTTAGGGATGTGTGGGTCTACAGCCCCGAATCCGCGGTCCTCGTACTGGCTGGGCTGAGCAAGCCCCTGACGGATTTGGAGGTTGAGTCACTGATTAAGTGGGTTGGGGACGGCGGCCATCTAGTGATTCTCGATGAGTATACCACCCCAACGTCTCTGCTGTGGAGGCTCGGACTATCTATGGGCGGGACGTTTCATGACATCGTCCAGGGCTCGTGCCGTTTGGGGGCTCGAGAGCTTAAGGTGCTCTTCGATGTCTATAGGGAGGTAATAGGCGGGGAAACTGTATGCTCGGTTGGGAACACTTCAGTAGCTGCCTCTAAGGTCCTCGGGGAAGGTAAGGTCACGGTAATAGGGGACTCCAGCATCTTCATAAACGAGGTGATGAGGTCTACCTACAGACAGTCCCAGATGTCATTCGCTCTCGACTTACTGGATAGGGACACAGTACTCTTCTATGAGGGAGGAAGGGAGTTCAAGGCACTTCCGTTCTCACCTAAATTCGTAGTTTTAATCCCTTACTACGTCCTGAAGTTCGTAGCATACCTGACGTACACGGGGACTCCCTACGACATCGTCAAGGTCGTCGTGGGGACCTCCATACTACTAGCTATCGTGTCGCCCAGACCTCACCTAAGGGCAAGAAGGTTTTTCGGAGGGCGGAGAAGACAGGGTTCGGTAGTCGATGTTAAAAAGACTTTCAACGACTTTGTGGCGGTATGGATCGAGTGGGTGGGTAAGCATGGGAGAGAGAATAGAGGAGCCCTCTCGAGTGGTAGGGAAGGTAGTTGAAGCTATAGAGAGCAAGGTCATAGGAAAGAGGAGGGAGATAGAGCTAATACTGGCAGCACTTCTGTCTGAAGGGCACGTACTTCTCGAGGGTGTCCCGGGAGTAGCTAAGACCCTCCTAGCGAAAACAATAGCCAGTGCACTAGGTCTGGAGTTCAAGAGAATCCAGGCCACGCCCGACATGTTGCCGTCCGATATAATCGGGGTCATGATCTACAACCCGAAGACAGCTGAGTTCAGCTTTAGGAAAGGCCCTATATTCACCAATATACTCCTAGTCGACGAGATAAACAGGGCACCCCCAAAGACCCAGTCAGCTCTACTCGAAGCTATGCAGGAGAGGCAGGTCACAGTAGAGGGAGTTACGCACAGACTTCCAAGACCTTTCCTAGTCCTAGCTACGATGAACCCCATTGAGGTCGAGGGTACTTTCCCTCTGTCTGAGGCTCAGATAGATAGGTTCTTAGCTAGGGTCGAGATAGGCTACCCAACGGTGAGCGAGACGGTCGCAATTCTCGATAGATACTACGACATAGTCTCAGAGCCGCTTAAGCCGGTTTTAACACCTGGGGACGTCGAGGCGATGGTCGAAGCAACTAAGGGGGTGACTGTAGATCAGAACATCAAGAAGTACATAGCGGCGATAGTCCAGACGACGAGGGAGCACCCTATGGTGAGGTTGGGAGCCTCACCACGAGGAGCTATAGCGATGTACCTGCTCTCGAAGGGGATCGCAGTTGTGAGGGGCAGGGACTACGTCACCCCAGACGACGTTAAGTACGTGGCCTACCCGGCCTTATCGCACAGGATCATACTTAAGAGCGAGGCAAGGATATCAGGTATTAAGGTCTGGGACGTAGTGAGCGACGTACTTGAAAAGGTGGAGGTTCCCTGAGGTTCACCCTTCGAGGCTTCTCCGCGGTAGCTGCTACCATCGCACTACTTCTCTACGGGATTAAAAGTGAGGACATCTATGCTGTAGTGGCCTCCTTCTCTCTGCTACTACTCATCTACTACGACTACCACCAGGCGGCGCGAGCCTCAGACCATGTGGAGGAGCTCTCGGTTTCCCGGGACGTCCCGAAGATAGTGTCCGAACTAGAGGAGTTCGAAGTAAACGTGATCGCCGAGAACTCGAGTAGGGCAGACGTTCCTTATATCACCATCGAGGACAGCGTCCCGGAGTACATCAGGATCCACCGAAAGCCCGTTGCCTCGATGGTGCTTCCAAGGGGAGAGGTCGCAGGCTTCTCATATAGGGTAAAACCATTCCTACCCGGGAGCCACACTTTATATGGCCTCATAGTCCGCGTGGGTGGGCCCCTCGGCTTCTTCGTTGTTGAGAGGGAGCTGCAGTGTCCGACCTCCTTTACTGTCCTACCATACTCGGGAGGGGTCACTCTGCGGCTCAAGAGCTTCGATCGGCTGTGGGGTCTGATAATTCCTGGTAGATCCGCGGGGGGCATGTACGATATAGCTGATCTCCGCGAGTACAGTCCGGGCGATGACTATAGGAAGATTGTTTGGAAAGCGCTCGCCCGGAGCGGTAAGCTCTACGTTAGGGAGGATTTCGGCGAGGTGACTACGAGGATATTGCTCATGCTGGACGTGAGGGTTCCTGACTGGGGTGTTGGTACTCCACCGAATACCCTAGCGTCCGTAGAGTTCAGGGTGCTGAGATCGGTAGTTGAGACCCTCGCTAGGTACGGTGTGCCGGTAGATATAGCGGTATGCTGTAGTGCCACTACTAAAGTAGTTAGGAACGCTACAGAGGACATTGAGAGGTCCCTCGCAGACGTCTTTTCGTATGTAACGCCGTTCTGCGGGTGCTCCTCACCTATGACGGTGTTCTTGGGAGCGCCGTCGTACCTGGGTAGGTTAGTGGAGGACTACTCGGTTGCCTTATTGGTTGCTAACCCCATATCAGTAGCTAGTGAGAATCCTGCCAGGTTCCTCGAGCTGGCCCGCACCTTCGGGAGGAGGCTCAAAGTCGCTGTACCTAAGTTCGAGTATGAGGACTACGTAGATAGGGAGGACCTAGTTAGGTTCTACAGCATGATGACGTCTCTAGTTGAGAGAGCTGGTGGTAGCGTCGAGATTCTGGAGGAGAACCTATCGATACGCGCTGTGAGGGAACAGTGAGATGGACTTAGCCGAGGTCCTCATATATGTAGCAGCAGTCGCACTATCGTCGCTGCTAACTTACATATCTGGGGTGGATATCGTTTCCCTGGTAGCAGCTGTCCTAACAACGTACTACGCGTCTATCGGTAGCAGCATGGCGGTGGTTTCAGCCCTCACCGTGGTAGCTATCTCACTAATTAGGATAGCCGTTGCGAGACCATTAAGGAGTAGGAGAGCCTTGGTAGCGAAGCTAAGGTATCTAGCAACAGTAACGGCTGTCGTATCTGCTTCCGTACCAGTAGCCTACATAGCCGCTGGGGCGGCAGTACATCTTCAGCCGGCAGATCCCTGGCCGCTCGCGGTCCTCATCGCGGCCTCCCTATACGTCCTAATCTACGGTTCAGTATCCCCCACAACACTTTACATGGTTTCAGCAAGTGTTTGGGGAGCCCTTAGCCTAGAACACGTAGAGGAGCTCCTCTACAGGTTAGGGGTCTTACTCGGCGCCCTAGCAATGCTGGCCAACGTAGCAGCTCACGGTGTTCTCGGACTCATACTGATGCTTATCTACGTAGCATCTCTGTTTGCGACTATGAAAACAAAAACACTACTGCACAGGGTAATAGCATCAGTCATTATGGGGATAGCAGTAGCAGTGACATACGTGTATGGCTACGCCTGAGCTCCCGTTTTAAGCCTGACCCCGAAAGCGTGGGTTAGATATCTCCATGACGACTCTTTAACTCGGCTTCTCGCACTCCTTCTCCGATATTTCTCTGAACACCCCTAACGCGCTACTTAACAGGACTATCCCAGACGTCAGCGAGAGGAGTGAAGAGACGTACCTACCTAGGTTAGCTAGGTAAACCGTTATGAGGAAGAAGACTATTGAGGAGATGAGGAGCATGAAGGAGATGGCGCGGGCGTACTTCACTGGTCTCACCTGGGTACTAGAATTTCTCCCCACAACCACACTTAGACTCCTCCTCATCGTCCCTCAAACCCCTCGGTGAAGGTGGGACCGTCGCTACTCTAGGTACGGTTGGGGTAGTCTCTATCACTGGTTTAGCCCAGTTACCGAAGTACGTCCAAGCAAGTGCGAGGACTCCCCCTCCTATGTTGCTTATAGCCATCGATAGCCATATCCCCACAGGGCCCATTCCTAGGCCGAGGGCAAGTACGTAGCCTAACGCTATCCTGAGGATCCACAGCCTGATAAAAGCTATCGCTGACGGTACGTACGTATGCCCCGATCCTCTCCCTACCGCGAACCCTATGAAGAACACCGCGAAGAACGGTGCTGTTAGGGCGAAGTACTCTATGAACCTAGTTGCCTCGCTGAGTACCTCAGCGCTTGAGGTGAATATCGAAGCTATTGGGTACCTAAACATGTACACGAAGACCGCGCTTACAGCAGTGACAACACCCACGAACGCGGAGGAAAGGAGGGCGGATCTTCTGGCCTTGCTGTAGAGTTGGGCACCTATCAGTTGCCCAACGACTATGGCTGTTGACTGGGAGAACCCGAACATAGTCGCGTCAGCTATGTCCATGACGGTGAAGCCTATCGAGTACGCTGCGGCGACCACTGTGCCGAAAGTGTTTACGAGCCTGAGTTGCGTCATGAATGCCAGCGAGTTGCTCATTTGCATAACAGCTAGGGGCAGGGCTATCTTAAATGACTTGAGGATCCACTGCTTGTCCGGCTTCACGATCGCGAGCTTTATCCCTCTGAAGCCGCTCACGAACATCTTGACTGCGGCTGAGGCTACTAAGACCCTTGAAACGACCGTGGCGATGGCTGCCCCGGCGACCCCCATGGCTGGGAAGCCGAACCATCCGAATATCATGATCGGGTCTAGCACTACGTTTAGAAGTGCTCCAGCAACGTTTAAGTAGGTGGGGGTTCTAGTGTCACCTATAGCCTGCAGGACTGTCGTGAACGCGTTACCTATGTAAGTGAAGAATATGTCCAGCAGCATTATGTTCGAGTAGCTGAGAACGTCCTTGTAGAGCTCGGGTGGCACTGTGGTGACGTAGGTGAAGATGTAGGGTCTGAGGACGTAATAGATTAGGCATACTACCAGCGCGAGCGATAGGTTAAAGGTCAGGAGCTTCGAGGCGGTCTTACTAGCCTCCTCATACCTTTCAGCCCCAATGAACTGGGAGATGAGAGCTAGGTTCGCCGTAGACAACGACATTGCTATGGCATAGAAAAACATTAGTGTAGGCCATACCTGCCTCGGTACGGCTAGGGCCCCCTCATAGAGCCTGCTGAGCCACAGGGAGTCCACGATGTTATATGAAATGTTAACTATCTGGGCAACCACTAGCGGGGCGGCCAGCCATATGACCACCCTAAGCGGATCACCATTAACTATCCTCTCCCTATACTTCTCAGCTACGTGACCTCCAGCTCTAGGCATGCGCTGGTACCTCCTCCTAGGCCGCTCTAACAGTTCCTCAACGACATATAAGCACGTTAAGGACGCGCTCACCTAATGCTGCTCAACATCCCTAGCACACATTCAGCCCGGGCCCCTGTAGATCCTGTCAACGACCTCAAATCTCTTTATCATACCAGAGAACAGCCTGTCCACATCCTTCTCCAAGACGTAGTAACCGTGAGGAGAATACTCCAGCACCTCACAGCTCCAATCAGAAGTCATCAGCAACTCGGGCACAACAACCTTAGCTACGTAGGTATCGACCATAGCACCCCGACTTAAACTAACAACATAAACCTTTTCACCGATCTGTGCTGAGATAACGGAGCAGGACGTAAGCCTCCTAACAGCCACCCTAAACCCCAACTCCTTCAAACGGTTAGCTATGGTGTCAGCAACATCCAAAGCCCTACCCCAAAATAGGGTCATCGATGACATATATAGCTTAGCTCATCGGGAGATCGAGAAGTCCGCAACTGAAAAAACTGGCAGAGAACCAGGAGGGTTGTGGACACCTGAAAGCGGGTAGTCCTTGTTTGTTGCTAGTAGCTGAGTTTCCTGCTCTGCAGAGAGTTGATTATGGTGTTCGTTATCTGTCTGTCCACCTCCCTAGCGAGTTCTGTGGTCAGCATCTTCTGCGGGTTGCCTATAGCCTGCTCGACTGTCGGGTCGTAGGGTAGTAAATAAACAGGGAGGTTCAATTCCTTAACTGCTTGAAGCATCTTACCTATGTTCCTGTCTGGGGCCATGTTGACTACTACCCCACTAACGTTCGGGCCAATCAGGTCGACGAGCTTTATGGCTGACCTTAGGGATAACACTGACGGTGTTGTAACGACTAAAGCACTGAATCTCCTAATGTTCGTTATGAGCTCGAGCAACTCATCGCTCATCCCGGGAGGTGTATCGACTATGAGTACGTCTACTCCCGGCCAGCGAGTTATTGAGATTATCTCACGTATAGCTGATGATATGTTCTCGCCTCTCAGGGCAGCAGGTCTGTCAGCAGTAAAGAAGACGGGGCTCATGAACTTAACCCCGGAGACTTCGGGAGGTACTACACCCTTCTCCTCTACAGGCCTCACCGAGCTTAGGTCGACACCGAGGGCTATGTGTGCTGTAGGGTTCGTTACATCGATGTCGAGTAACCCGACACCGACACCTTTCCTACTTAGAACAAGTGACGTTGTTACAGATAGCAGTGTCTTGCCGACACCCCCCTTATTACTTGTGAACACAACAACCTTCCCTACTCCGCCGAGCCTCTCCGACAACACGCTCAGCCTAGGATCCGGCTGGCGCCTCAAAGCTCGACACCCACTATACTCAATCCCCTACCCCTAACGATTGTGAAGTCCGGAGACCCACACCTCGGGCACTTAACGTAGGCGAACACAGCCTCAGGAAGGAAGTGTATCGACTCCCGAACCGCCTCAGGTAGGGCTAGGTCCTTAAGCCTCCACACATAGCCACACGCGTTGCACTCGAACACCACTTCCTCCGTCACTAGCTCGAGGGATTCGACCTCGATCCCAACAGACCTCATCGTCTCAGATAGTGCGAACTCGAAGATCTCCCTATCTATCGCCTGGAGCTCACCTAAGGCTACGACGAGCCGCCTGATCTTCTTCACCCCCGCGTCCTTAGCGTACCTAGATACGGACATCGTGACGGCCTCAGCAAGAGCCCACTCGTGCACTCGCACCCCCGAACAAGCTGGGAACGCAGGCATATAAGCGGAGAGATATAGACGCGCAACAACGGAACAGCCAGCTCCAACCATCTAGGGATACGCCCTTAGTTGCTAAGCCTGTCAGCGAGTGTGGGCTGTTTTAGTCTTCATAATTATTTATAGCATTCGCATTCATTGGTGTTTAAGATCTCTCAGCACTGTTAGGTGTGCTGATGCTGTGTATAGTCCATCAAGAATATTTATAAGCTCCTTACCTTACAAACTCATTGGTGCCTCCGAGCTCCCGAGACCTGCAGGGCTTTGAGCCCTAGGCGACTAGCGGGGAGCCACTGCGGTGAGCGGGCTCGGGGAGACCGTTGAGAGGCAGATGGTGGGGAGCCATGAAATCGCTAAACATGAATGGCAATGAACCACTATCTGCTGAGAAACGGCCCCAAGAACAGCTTTCAGGTGGACAAGCTGGGATTCGTAAACCTGGGGTTCGGGCTCTACCTTAAATTGGACCTAGGAATATAGTGTTGGTGATGAGTGTCTCGACCACTACTTAGCGGTGCTGAGGCGGTGGCTGCCTGATGCGGGTTCCCTACTCTTTCTTCAGGAAGGGTCAGAGGGAGTCTATCGAGGCTCTAAGGTCGAATTTGGGGAAGTATCTCGCCCTTAGAGCTCCTACCGGTTACGGGAAAACCCTAGTTGCGTTGATGGCTCATGCTGGGAGCGGTAGGGTCCTCTACGCCGTTAGGACGAGAAATGAGATAGCTCCGGTGGTCAGGGAGGCTAGGAGGGTTGGTGCCTCCTTTACTGTGGTGTTCAGTGGGAGGAGAATGTGTCCCCTCGTAAGGGGGGCTGAGGTACCTGCGGAGGACTTCTGGTTGAACTGCAGGCTCCTGAGGGTCAAGGGTATGTGTCCGTACTACCACAATCTGAGGTCCGTCAGCTACAGGGAGCTGGCTGAGCTGCTGTCTGCTTCCACCGAGAACGATCCTCATAGGTTAGCCTCCCTAGTAGTCCAGGAGACGTCGGCCTGCCCCTTCTTTGCTCTAGCGGGGTTATCTGGGCACGTGAACTTCACTGTGGCTACATACCCTTACCTATTTAATGAGAACGTCTACACCATAGCGTTTCAGGAGGTCGGTCTCGACGAGTTCTACGTGGTAGTTGACGAAGCTCACACCCTAGTATCTCCTCAGTCGGTCCTATCTGATGCCCTCGACTTAGGCTCCCTGAGGGCGTGCGCTAGGGAACTCTCACAGGAGGGTTACAGCAAGTTGTCTGCTGAGCTGAGACCTATTGAGGAGGTGATGCTTAAGGCCAGGTCGCGGAGGCTCACGAGGGTGAGTAAGGAGGAGCTCGGAATCAACCGGGAGCTACTCGATGAGCTGGAGGAGGCCCTCAGCGAGATGAGGCTCTCAGCGCTCTCGGCGCTAGAGGAGCTAGGGGCTGAAGTATTCATTAAGACAGCATCATCGGTAAGCAAGGTCGTCAGGTTCCTGGATCTAGCGGTTAGGGAATACTTCTCCCTATATACACAGCTACTCCTCGACGAACCGAGGTTGCACGCTCTTCCCCTAGGCTACGAGCCCGTGAAGGTGAGGCTTGCCGTAGCTAAGGGAGTCCTGATGATGTCCGGCACCCTCCCACCTAAGGAGCTCCTAGATAGGATAGTAGGTAGGGAGACCGTGTACATAGATGTGGAGAAGGAGTACGGGAACGTGTTCCCACGTGAGAACGTATTCTACGCTGTGTACACACCCCTAACCACGAGTTACACGTACAGATCTACCCGGATGTTCATGGACTACGCTAAGCTTGTTAGTGCTGTGTTTGAGAGTGTTGGTAGGGCTGTCCTAGCTGTTTACCCGAGTTACGAGGTCATGGAGGAGGTAGTGACCTACCTAAGTAGGTCTGAAGGAGTCTACATAGAGAACGAACAGACCAGAATAGGTGATGTGGAGAGGTTTCTGAGGGAAAGACCACATACCTTAGTAAACGCCGTAGCCGGCGGGAAGATCGTGGAGGGTGTGGAGTTCAGGGACGAGTCCGGTGTGTCCCTAATAGAGGCTGTAGTTGTATGCGGGGTGCCGTATCCGTACCCAGACGATTACTTCGAAGACTTCAAGTCGGCGATAAGGAAGGAAGTGGGGGAATACGCCGACGACATCGCTACAGATGTGCAGGCAGCTATTAGGGTAGCTCAGGCTTGCGGTAGAGCTATCAGATCCGAGGCGGATAGGGCGTACATAGTCCTAGCTGATAGGAGGTACCTAAAGAAAAGCTTGAGAACCGTGTTAGGTGTTAAGTATGACGCTGTTTTCACTGAGACCGGAAGCCTCCTCGCTAGCCTGAAAAAGTTCTTCGGTACGTATTGACCTGAGGGTACTGTACACTAGGTACGTGAGGGCGAGGGGTATTAGCGAGGAGATGGGTAACGTAGCACCTATGTACAGCAACCCGCTCAACGTAGCGAACTCTTGAGGATCCCACGTGAAGCCCTCGAGGTACCCACCTAAGGAGCTTGAGGCCTCGGTAAAGGTGAGTGCCAGAGCTACCGCAGTCGCGGACACAGCTAGGATATCCGCCATACCTAGCCCACACTTTAGGACAGCAACCTTCTCCTCGATGTACACTACTAGTAGGGCGACTACCGAGAGCACCACCCCTAAGGCTAGGTACTCCGCGGAGCGGGTCAGCATGGACTCCCCGAGAAAGTAGAGACTGGCCAGGCCGGTGCCTGACTGAGCTACAGTAGCGGCAACAGTTACCCTAGACATCTTAGCAGTTACCACCACGGCAAACCCGGCAGTAACTGCTAGGAATGAAGCTACTGGAGCGGAGAAGAAGCTTATAAACGCCATCAAGCACAGTAGGACAGTTATGAGCCTCAAGTAGGGCTCGGAGCTTCTTCTAAACACCCTACTCTGAGCATCTTCTCGGGGGGTTGTCAAGAGTTACCACATCCTTCGTACTGACTTTCCTAGGGTTGCTTATAAGGTGTGTTGGAGGGTCTATAAGCACCCTCGAGGTTGTGCTTATGTGGTGCTTAACATATAAGTAGACGTTATCCAATAGACTTTGGTCCTAAATGATGAGTGCCTTAGCAGGCTTCGACAAGGTAGTTGTAGTTAATTTCGGAGGTCAGTATACGCATCTCATAGCTAGAAGGGTTAGGGAGCTTAGCGTCTATAGTGAGATCGTAAACTATGCGGAGTTTTCCCGCGACCTCGTCGATAGGTTGAAGCCTAAGGCGATAATACTTTCTGGGGGGCCTAGCAGTATATATGCTGAGGGTGCTCCGAAGGTAGGTAGCTGGGTGCTTGAGTTAGGCTTACCGGTGCTGGGGATATGTTACGGCCATCAGCTGATAGCATCCATAGTGGGTGGTAGGGTTGAGAGGGGGCTTGGGGAGTACGGTAAGACAGAGATAGAGGTGGTATCGCGGGATCCTCTTTTTGAGGGCTGGAACAGCCGAGAATTTGTGTGGATGAGTCATGGCGACTACGTAGCTGAGCTCCCTGAAGATAGGGCTGTAGTGCTGGCGAGATCCGTTGAGACAGGGTACATAGCCGCGTTTAGGCTTAAGGATAGACCCGTCTACGGCGTGCAGTTTCATCCGGAGGTCGCTCACACACCGAAGGGTAGGAGATTGCTAGAGAACTTCGTATCTGGGATAGGAGGAGCTCAGAAGAACTGGGTTTGGGGGAACATAGTGGATATGATAGTAGAGGACCTGAAAAGGACGGTGCCTCCAGGGGAGAAGGTGTTGTGCGCCGTCAGTGGAGGTATAGACTCGACAGTAACGGCACTCCTACTCAAGAGGGCTGTAGGAGATAGGTTAGTGACGGTATTTGTAAACCATGGGCTTTTGAGGGAAGGGGAGGCTGAGGCTGTTTTAAGCATGCTGAGGAACTTAGGGCTAGACCCCGTATACATGGATGCTTCAAAAGAGTTTCTCGGGTTGTTGAAGGGTGTGAAGGACTGTGAGGAGAAAAGAAAAGTTATAGGGGAGCTCTTTGCGAGGATATTTAGGGATGTAGCTGATGGAGATAGAGCCATAAAGTGGCTTGCCCAAGGAACCACATACCCGGACGTTATCGAGAGCGGTTTTGCCCTAGGGGCCGACAGGATCAAGAGCCACCATAATGTAGCAGGTCTACCTGAGTGGCTTGGACTTAAGGTTGTTGAGCCGTTGAGGTATCTCTACAAGGACGAGGTTAGGAGGATAGCTACGGTTCTAGGAGTACCAGAGGAGTGGGCCCGCAGACACCCATTTCCAGGGCCAGGTCTAGCCGTGAGGGTGGTCGGAGAGGTGACTGAGGAGAAGCTGGCGATCGCGAGGAGGGCCTCTAAGATAGTTGAGGAGGAGCTCACGAAAGCCGGGCTCCACAGTAAGGTCTGGCAGGCGTTCGCGGTTGTTGGCGATGATAGGTGGGTAGGTGTCAAGGGCGATAAAAGAGTTCTCGGTTATGTGGTGACCGTAAGGATTGTGGAAAGCGAGGATGGTATGACGGCTGACTGGAGTAGGGTACCTCACGAGGTACTGGAGAAGATTGCCAGTAGGATAACGAGGGAAATACCGGGGGTGACTATGGTGACCTACGCCATAACATCAAAACCCCCGTCAACGATAGAGCCTTGCTGACCAGTAAACAGAAATATTCTGTTGAGGGTCCTAACTTCTTGTGGTTTCTGAGGGACGGATTGTTCTGTCATCTTGTTTGTTTCGGTGTTCGCGATTTTAGTATCTGAGTTTTCTTAGGGCTGTGAGGTAGGCTGATGCTACCAACCTATCTGAATTCATGGATCTTCCTCTACCACAGGATTTTGGAGAGATCTCGATGGCTAGGCGGGGGCACTGCGGTGAAGCTCCCAGTAATGGAGGTGGTGGGTGGGGAGCTTGAGATATGCATGAAAAGAGATGGATTGCCTACCGAGGAACAATAGCAACCTCTCTTAGCACTTCTTAATCACGCCTTCGAAGAACGCTTTAGCTGTAAATATTCCCCGGTTCAACTTCTTTTGTGGGGTAAGCGTTGATTCCTAGGTACGTGATAGACGAGATAAAGAAGAGGATTGCTGGCGACATAGTTTTCAGCGAGAACCCTGGTCAGGCAGTTAGGAAGTGGAGGACAGCTTTCGGGCTCAGCCAGGTAGAGCTCGCTAGGTACCTAGGGGTCGCTTCAAGCGTCATCAGCGACTACGAGAAGAGCAGGAGGAAGCCAGGCATGAAGTTCGTTAGGGCGTTTATTGAGTCCCTGATAAAGCACGACGAGCTTACCGGTTACTCGGTCGTTAAGAACTTAGCTCAGAGTATGGGCATCCTAATAGCTGGGGTGATAGACCTCAGGGAGTTCAGCCGTCCGATAAGATTAGATGACCTTGTCATCGCGGTCGAAGGCTACATAGCTAACTCCAGGTTCGTGCTCTTACCTATCTACGGCTACACCGTGCTCAACAGCTATGAAGCTATCGAGGGTTTGCGAGGTAATGAGTTCTGGAGCATTATGGGTCTAACAAGCGTTAGAGCTCTGATATTTACGGCAGTAAGTAGCGGGAGATCTCCGATGGTAGCTATACGTGTAGCACCTACGAAGCCTGCTGCTGTAGTTATACACGCCCCAAGAGCCGTGGACATCCTGGCTATAAGGCTTGCAGATAAAGAGATGATACCGCTAATAGTCTCAACCTACCCAACGATCGACGACCTAGTTAAATCGCTCAGGGTCAAGCTACCACAGGACAAACACCCCCCCGATACAAATGCTACCAAAGTATAGGCACACCACCCGACATACATCATTGTTTTGGTGTCGTTCCTCAGCTATTACTACGAAGCTAAATGCTCCACCCTGGAGAACAGCGAGCTACAGCTGGAAGCTTCGCTTTTTAGGGCGGAGTAAAGCTTATAAGCAGAGCTCTTACTTGGAGTAAGGGTCCACGGGTGCCGCTTTTAGCGCTGGGTGTGCTGGTTGGGGGTGTAGTACTTCTGTATACAGCATACCTGGCTTTTTCTGTCCTGAGGTATCCGAGAGGTGCTGGAAATGCTGTGGAGATACATGAGTTCATAAAGGAGGGTGCGGGAGCGTACCTAAGGGGGCAGTACGGTGTTATTCTAATTATAGTGACTGTCTTAGCTATAGCTGTTCTAGTGGCTAATCTGGCGGCTGGAAGACCTGCTCCTTGGAGGTCCCCCCTGATGTTTATAGTGGGGGCGCTATCTTCGATGGCGGCTGGGTACTTCGGCATGTACGTAGCTACCAACGCTAATGTCAGGACATTGAACGCAGCCGCCACTAAGGGTCTGCGAGAGGCCTTCGCGGTGGCATTCAGGGGAGGTCTCGTGATGGGGCTTACCGTAGCTGGGCTAGGGACTTTCGCAATATCTTCGTTATCATTAGTCTTCGGGCCCTCGGATGAGGTTATCCGGGACCTAATATACTACGCATTCGGCGCGTCCACAGTAGCCCTATTCGCTAGGGTTGGGGGCGGTATCTACACTAAGGCCGCTGACATAGGTGCTGACCTAGTGGGGAAGGTCGAGGTCGGGATCCCGGAGGATGACCCCAGAAACCCCGGCGTCATAGCCGATAATGTAGGTGATAATGTAGGGGACGTCGCTGGGATGGGTGCCGACCTCTTCGAGTCCTACGTTGAGGCGATAATATCAACCATGGTCATAGCCCTAGCACTCGGATCCTCACAGCTGCAGAATCTTGTCCTGCCTGTGCTAGTATCGGCTGCGGGACTCATAGCGTCCGCTGCCTCGGCCGGTATAGCCCTCCTGGGGAGGATCAGAGACCCGGCACAGACCCTGACGCTATCGAGCATCGCGTCGGCAGTGATAGTGGCCATAATCAGCTACTTCATCTCGACAAGCCTACTGGGCCCGCAAATAGGCCTTAGGGCCTGGGCTGTCGTCGCAGTCGGGCTCACCGCAGGGATAGTTGTGGGCTTTACCAGCGATTACTTCACGAGGAAGGGGCTCCCTCCAACAAGGAAGGTCGCTGAGATGTCCCAGATGGGTCCAGCCCTAACCATACTTTCAGGTATGTCGTACGGGTTCATGAGCGTCATTATACCTGCTGTAGGTATAGCTATAGCAGCAATAGTCTCCTACTACATGCTGGCTGACGTCGGTGGTTTCTGGTACGGCATCTACGGCGTATCCCTCTCAGCTGTCGGCATGCTCTCACTAACAGGGTTCGTCGTTGGTGCGGATGCCTACGGCCCTATAACGGACAACGCTGCCGGCCTAGCTGAGCAAGCAGGCTACAGCGAGGACGTCAGGGCCGTGGCCGACTCTCTGGACTCAGCAGGCAACACTATGAAGTCAGTATCTAAGGGGTACGCCATAGGCTCAGCCGCGCTTACAGCGCTAGCCCTACTAGCAGCTTATGTTAGTGCTCTGCCTAGAGCGGATATGGAGCAGCTCAGCCTCCTCAACCCCCATATCATCGCCGGCATGTTCATAGGAATGGCGGTACCATCTCTCTTCACGTCCATAGTCATAGGGGCCGTCAGCGACTCAGCCTTCGAGCTAATAGCTGAGATAAGAAGGCAACTAAGGGAGAAACCCGGGATATTGGAGTTCAAGGAGAAGCCCGATTACGGTAGGGCCGTAGACGTTGTCACTAAGTACGCAATAAAGAGGCTGATCACCCCTGGCCTCATCGCAATAGCCGTCCCGATCATAGTGGGGGTGACCCTAGGACCCTACGCCCTTGCCGGGACCTTAGCCGGGGCCATTATCTCTGGGCTACTCCTAGGGTTATTCCAGGGTAACGTAGGTAACACCTGGGACAACGCCAAGAAGTTCATCGAGGAAGGTCACTTCGGCGGGAAGGGTAGTGAGGCCCATAAGGCAGCTGTTATAGGTGATACCGTCGGTGACCCACTCAAAGACGCCGCCGGGCCGTCCCTAAACATACTGATAAAGCTTATGAGCGTGGTAGCAATAACACTAGCACCCGTACTTGCCGCGATCTAGCTCTTAGACGCACTAAACGTCTTTTTATTGCCCCGCAAGCCCTTTCGGGTCGAATGGACTTTGTTTTAGGTTGACACATCATCATGTAGAGGACAAAATTCCAGCGCCCATAATGCTTGCCGCTGACACATCGGTGGGCTTATTTTATATTAGATGCTTAGAGGTGCATTGGAATGAGGTACTACCTAATAAAGGAGTCCTCGGAGATACCGCTAAAATCGTGGAGGACTAGACCTAGGTTTGAGAAGGCCCTTTCAAGGACATTGGAGTATGTTCTCCAGAAGTTGGGGGCTAACTTCAGGCTGAGCTACTCTGAGGGGGTGTTCTTTCTTGAGGTCGACAGAGACGTTTCAAATGTTCTGACTAAGGCTTTCGGCATACATGACGTATGCGAGGTCATACCACATAGGTTCTCCTCTCTAGATGATATTGCCGCTAAGGCTGAGGAGCTGTTCAGGGACGTTGTAGCAGGTAAGAAGTTCGCGGTTAGGGTGAAGAGACATGGCGACCACCGGTTCACATCGCTAGATGTTGCTAGGGCAGTAGGTTCTAAGCTCCTACCTCACTCCGCCGGGGTTGACCTCGAGGCCCCCGATACCGAGGTGAGGATAGAAGTGAGGGGTGAATATGCGTACTATGTGCTGAGGTGTTGGAGGGGTCTAGGGGGACTCCCGGTGGGTACTGAGGGTAAGGCACTGGTCCTATTCTCAGGGGGTTTCGACTCAACGCTAGCGTCTTTCCTAGCAGCTAAGAGGGGTGCTGGTGTAGACTTCCTCCACTTCTATATGGGCTCAAGTGAGTCCACTCTAGCAGCCATAGAAGTGATGAAGAGGCTCTCAGAGTTCCTAGCCCCACACGAGCCAGTAGCTATCTTCGTCAACCTTGCCCCAGTTCTCGCCGAGATCAGGGCTAAGGTTGAGGACAGAATAAGGCAGGTAGTGCTCAGAGTCATCATGCATGAAATCGGACAGGAAATAGCTGAGAGGTACGGCTATGACGCGGTGGTAACCGGGGAATCTGTTGGACAAGCATCTTCCCAGACCCTTAAGAACCTGAAAGTCGTGGACTACCTAGTTAGGGCAAGGGCAGCCCTCCTCAGACCTCTCGCAGGCCTAGACAAGGAGGAGATAGTTAGTAAGATAAGGGAACTAGGGCTCTACGACACCGTAGTGAGAGTCGAGGAAGTGTGCAGGTTATCTGAGGGACCAGTGGAGACCAAAGCTAGGATCGACGAGGTAGAGGAGGCTACTACCTACATCAGTAGGGACGTAGTTGAAGGTGTTATAGCAAGCGCCAAGATCTATAAGGTCGATGATGTAGTCCCCGAGGCTGTACTCAAGGAGCTCGGAGCTGACGTCGAGGTCGATGAGGTCCCAGAAGGCTGGGTGTTAGTAGACATGAGAGATAAGAGCAAGTACATGAAGGACCATATCCCCGGCGCTATCCACATATCTGAGCTTGGGGAGAGGGTAGATAGGCCTATAGTTCTCTACTGCGAGTTCGGCTCTGCAAGTCTGCTAGCAGCTATGGAGCTGAGGAAGTCAGGCCTAGAAGCCTACAGCCTCAGAGGCGGGTTCGCTGGCTACAGGAGAAGATCGAGGAGATTGACTGCTCTAGACCTCTAGATCCAGGCTCTCCCCAGTCCTAGGTACGTAAACATCGTACCTCTCCCTAATAGCTTCAGCTAAGGTAGCATACGACTTCCCCGTTGTGTGCACTATCAGCACTGCCTTGAGACCAACAAACGAGTCGATCACCTTAAGCAGACCGCTGAACCCTGTATGACTTGAGAAGTCGTACCACTCTACTCTAGCTCTTACAGGACCTAGATCCTCGAGGGCCCCGCCCTCCAATATTCTCCTCCCAGGTGTTAGGGGGGCTTGATAGGACACTAAGAAGATCGCGTTCTTAGGGTCGCCGTAGAGCTTCTTCAAGTAGTAGAGGGCTGGACCTCCCTTAAGCATACCTGCCGATGCTACGACTACATTACCCTCACCCTTAACAATCTTCTTCCTTTCGCTAGCAGACCTCACTTCCCTGAACTCCTTCACAGCTCTCAGCAACGTCTCGTACTTGTTGATGTACTCTGGGTAGCTTATCAGTATGTTATTTATTGTCCGCACCATACCGTCGTAAAACACCTCACCCCCGCTGAACCTTTCGTAGAGTAGCGACAGTATCTCCTGAGCCCTACCCAAGCTGAAGCACGGAACTAATACGTTACCACCGGCGCTAACAACCTCCTCAACAGCCCTAATGAAATCCTCTTCTACAGCATCCCTACTGGGGTGGTCAACATCTGCGTATGTTCCCTCAATTACCACTACATCCGCTTTCACTCCGCTGGCGTCGTACCCTCTCACTAACCTCGTGTCAATAGTGTTGAGATCCCCTGTGTACGCTATCCTAGCTGAGCCGAAGTCAATGATATATGCCTGGCTACCGGGTATGTGCCCAGCATTAATGCTCTCGATCGTAACCCCTCCAATCTCAGCCTTATCTCCTGTCTCAAGGTACCTTATGTTCTCGACTGCTCTCAGCCAATCACTCTCGTCGAATGGGAGGTAGTAGCCGGATATCTTGATAAAGTCCTTTATGAGCACCTCAGAGACGGCCTTTGTCAGCCTATTCATAACTAGCGGTGGACGCGCCTCAGACGAGTAGAGATAGGGAACAGCACCTACGTGATCTAAGTGTGCGTGAGTAACGACTATGGCGTCCAGCTCTGAAGGCCTGACATGTTCCGGGAGCTGAGGTAGGTCGTCCTCGGAGAAGTTAACCCCGTAGTCCATCAACACCTTCCTACCCTCCGAAGAGAGCACAACAGCTGCCCTGCCGACCTCAATCCCTCCTCCAAGTACCTTTATCGACGCTTTTACCATCTTCTTTCCTGCTTTTATTTCCTGACGGGGTATTAAGCACGGGTGTCGCAGCTGCTACCTATTAACATAAAGGAGATGAAGAGAATGCTGAAAAGGTACGGTATCGAGGTCCAAGAACTTCCCGAGGTTAGATCAGTCGTTCTCTCTGCTGAGGGCTATGAGATAGTTGTTAAGGACCCTCAAGTCGCCGTATTAAACGTAGGTCAACAGAAGGTCATACAGATAATCTGCTCAGGGCTAGAGAGAAGGGAGAAAGAGCGTAAGCCGCAGGTCGAGATATCCGAGGAGGACATAAACTTCGTCATGGAACAGACCGGTGCCAGTCGCGAGGAGGTCCTAGAAGCTCTCAGCAAGTCCGGAGGAGATATAGCTAAGGCAATCCTGATGCTCCAAGAAAGAAAAGCTAGCATAGAGTCAAGAACATGAGGCCGTTTGCCCTAGACACCCATCACTAGTTCATGTTCGTCGCGTCTAAGAACTCCCACCTCCCACATGGACCTAAAGACCTCGCTAGATTGTGAGCGGGGCTATCGAGTCCAGCAACACGGACCCATACACCTTCAACCCACCTAGGCCCGGGGCAATGCCCCCACTACCTAGGCAGACCCTGAGAACATAGAAGAGACCGTGGCTTATAAACCTAACCTCCAACAATCAACCTCGAAACAGCCCGCCGTGGGGACCCCGACTAGTGTGATGAGAATCCGGGTCTGAGAGGTGACGAGCGCGCTCTTCTCTGAGGATCAGAGCTCGAGTCCTAGACTCACCAATCGTTTTCGGCGGACTCATCATCCCTAGAACTGAGCACTAGCTAACTAATATTTTCCTAGAAAGCAAGCATCGTTGCCTACAAAGGGCCCAGCTTCGGTGAGCACGTTTTAGGTAGAACTAGCTATTAGATCCTAGTGCGTAACCTACTGGTGGAGGTCTATGTGCTGGGGTGTGCTTGGGAAGCTGGTTGAGATCAGCGGTGTGGAGGGTGAGGTGGATATAGGGGGAGCTAGAGTTCGGGCACTAGTTGCTACTGAGGATGTGAAGCCGGGCGATGTAGTCCTCGTTCACGCTGGGGTGGTTCTCGAGAAGTTGGACCGCGAGGATGTGATGGCAAACCTAGCTGTCTACTACGACCTGATGAAGTACCACTATGTCTTCAACGGCATACCGGAGGGCGAAGCCGAGAAGAAGGCTGCTGAGGATCTCACCCGCCTTGCTCGAGAGCTGGGGGTAGACCCGGAGGAACTAGCCGGCGCCCTGAGTGAAGGTCAGGGAGCTGTGTACCCACAGCCTACATACCCTGAGGGTGTTCCTCCCAATGCCTTCCACATGGAATACGCGGTTCAGCTAGCTGAGACCGACTACCTTCAGGTCATGCATTACACTAACTACATGAAGGTCTGCGAGAGGGCATTCATGGAGATGCTTTCGAGCGCGGGAATAGGTTACAGCAAGCTGATACATGAGTACGGTATCTTCATACCGACCATCGAGGTTAAAGCGGAGGTGAAGTCCCCGTGCAGACTCGACAATAAGCTGAAGGTCTACGTCTGGATAGAGGAAGTAGGGAAGAAGCACCTAAGGTACAGGTGCCTAGTATATAACACCGCGACAAACCGCCTAGCAGCAGACGTATCCCACGTCGCAGTCTGCACGGACACGGCAATATCTTCCAGTCATGAAATCCCTGCCGAGGTGAGGGAAGTACTCGAGAAGTTAGTTGCCCAAAGGCCATTGCCACAGAATAAACAAGGTGTGAATCAGTAACCTCACGAGTTTCAGCTTCGTATATGTTAACGGCCAAAGGTCCTGCCCTGAGGGGCGGGATGAGGTTGAGAATATCCGCGAGTAAGATCTCTACTAAAGCAGGTCTCATCTTTTAAGGAAACAAATAGCTTACTCCCTTTCGGTGTGGTACTTGGAGACAGTAGTTAAGGAGCAAAGTCGCCACGACCACGAACGCGCTCTCATCATCGATAGGGTGCTGGTGATTGAGAGATCTACCGGTAACATAGTTAAGGTTCTGGGTGAGAGGCTAGGACTAGATGAATACTTAGCAAAGGGAGTGACGTTAGCAGCCGCTGTTCTATCATCAGTTGGAGAGAACGTTGGGGCGAGGCTAGTGAGCTTCGAGGTAAGGTACTCCTCAAAGCTAGTCTCCGTCGAAGTCGACGGCAAGAACCTGAGAGTAGAGATATCATCGACCTAAGCAAGCCAAGATAGCAACCACTCTACTGCCTCGACGAGGTTCGCGCGGACCCTTCATGAAACCCCCACCTAGGTGGATGCCCGGTTTTCATGATAGTTCAAAGCTTTCAGTTTATTAAACTTCTACAGCTGTTAGTCCTTGGATGACCATCCTCATCATTCTAGGTTTTCAGGAACTTATCAGGGGACTTCCTCATAGTCCACCGTTTCTCAGTAGATGGTGGTTCATTACCTTTCATCTCCACCGCTTTCAGGCTCCCCAGCTATTTTTCTCCATAGTTCCAGTACGTAGCCGGGCTGCATAGACCCCTTAACCAGCCTATATGTTCTTGTTCCATCGCTTAGCCTCTCAGGTACTAGCAGCACCACTTTTTTGCTGTACCTAGGTATGAACTTGTGTAAGAAGTCCTGGAGGAAGGTGACGTAGAGCACGTTAACGCCTGAGTCAAGTAGTGCTGATACAACGTTTTCAGCTACTATAGATGCCTCAACGTGGTTTGTTGAGGCGAAGCTCTCGTCCATTAGCACGTAGTCTCCTCTCCTAAGGCTTTCCACTAGTGTTCTGAACCTCTTTACCTCCTCCTCAAACTTTCCGTAGGAGAACGCTCTCTCTTCCTCCCTCAAGAAATGTGTGAGCACAGTACCAGCTGATGGGATTACGAACCTCTCTGCAGGTACGGGCAGACCTGCTCTAGCAATCAATATTGCTTGACCAACACTCTTCAGGAAGGTTGTCTTCCCGCCTTTGTTAACGCCGGTGATTATAGCTGCGAAGGAGCCTTCAACATCTATATAGAGGCTGCTGGGCACGGGCTTCCTCGTAGATGACACCGCTAGGGATAGTGGGTAGAGGTTCTCAAAGAAGAACTTCCTTGGATCCACCTCCGGGTACGTCCTAGGAATCCCAAGCTTGTCGAGGAAGTTGCTAAGGTTTATAGCGCCAACATAGAACGATATTTGCTTTGCTAAGTCCCTAAAGAAGCTCATGAACTTTTCAAAGGAGTTTAGAAGAGTTGTTGCTATCCTTGATAACACCCAGTTCCTTATATCCCCTAAGATCCTAGCACCATCTTCATCCCTGAGGTCAAGCCTGTAAGTATACCTCCTCTCTAGGGGCAGTAACCTACCTATGATAGAGCCCCCATCTTCGGGTAGTAGGAGGGTTGGGTTAACCAGGCTGTTCAGAGATCCTACCCCGACAGAGAATTCTACACCGCTTCCAAATCTGAGCATCTCGCTTATCTCCCTAGCCCTAGCTATGAACTCCTCATCAATGTTTGATGTGAGGGACCTCACTAAGCCCTTGAAGGCGCTCGATGAGAACTTTGCGTTGCTCACAACGTTCAACAGCTTCTCTAAGTAATCAGCAAGGATCCTGATACCCTTAGAGACCTCGTAGACTACAAGTGATGGGTTGTCAAGCCTGAATATGAACACCTCTCTGTATGCTGTCTCGTAACCTTCTTTGGCTATTTGGTACATCCTCAGCACAACATCGCTGTACTCAAGGGCGTCTCTAACAGCTTCCTGCCTGTACCTAATAACCTCCTCTGAGCACTCCCTAGACAGCAGAACCTCAAGCCATGTCTCAGCAACGAGTCTATCTCCACCTGACGCAATACCCACTACCTTGTCTAGCTCTAGATCTGCCCTCACATCCTCTGCGATACCTACCCTCTGCGCAGGGCCAAGCTTTAGTAGGTCGAACTCTATCATCTTATCCTCTCCTCAGGTCTCTGTACAGGAGCCCATACCTAGACGCTATCCTAACAGCCATGTACTCTGATGGTGGTGGCCCTGGGAGTATCCTGTGGGAGGGCTTCGTCGGGTCCTCCGGGGATGGTTGCGCAACTAGGCTTACCACGAAGTCCAGCGATGCTACACCAGGTATAAATGTTACGAATATGCTGTAGCTCCTCCTTCTATTGAGCTCCTCAAGAAACATCTTCGCTAGCTGATAGCCTTCATCAGATGTTGTGGTAGCGAAGAGCTCGTTCGCTATAACAAGTGTTGAGCTATCAGCCTTACGCATTATGTTCACAGCCCTTACAATATCCTGCTCTAGCCTGCTCAAACTCTCCCTAGGATCCTCTCTAGCAGGATAAGCCGTCATAATCGTCGAGAAGAACGGTATCTCAGCACTTCCAGCAGGTACCGGTACCCCAAGCTTTGCTAGGTACGCTACCTGGCCAAAGGACGTAGCAAAAGTTGTCTTTCCACCACCATTCATTCCTGTAACTACGAATATCCTCTTGTAACCATCCGCAAATATATCGTTCGGTACTACTACCCTACCCTTCACAGCTAGGAGAATATTGTGGAAGCCCCTAACGTCTATCCTTCCATCAGCTGTGAACCTCGGTATGGCGAAGCTGTAGCCCTGGCTCTTTAAGCTCTCCATAAACTTTACGTACAGTAAGTAAAACCTAACTTCCCTAACAAACGTTGCCACAGTACCGTCAACGATCTTCGGGAACTCCTCATAGAACCTCTTCATAACCTCATACTCGTTTCTAAAGAACTTGAAGGCGCCTTCAAGTATAGCTGCGTGGATGTGACTTAAGTTGCTACCTACAGGGATATATATGACCTCCCTTACCTCACCACCTCTAAACCTGGCGAACAGGTCCTCAATAATCTTCGTCAGGTCCTCACCTTCATCAAACCTCCAAACATGTATCCTGTCACCAGCTACCCTAACTCTAATCCTGATCCTGTTCCTCGCCCTCTCAGCCTCCACAGCTTTCTCCTTCATAGCTCTGAAGTGCTGGCTCTGGATGATGCCCTCAACGTAGCTCAGGAAGCCCCTGAGACCCTCAGACTCTACACCAAGTGACGATATCTCGCTGTAGAACATCTCCAAAGCATCTATGTAGGTTAGCGCAGCATCTAAGTGAAGACCTAGCTTATGAGGTTCGTAAGCCTCTTTCTCCATCTCTAAATAGTTGATAGCTTCCCTAACCTTCTCAACAAACCGCTTAACAGCCACGTAAACATCCTCTCGCATCAGATCGCGAAATACGTTAAGCCTGTAAACCGCCGCATCAACGTTGACGAGAGGCTCTAGAAACAGGTTCCACAAGAGCTCATCCCTCTCTCTACCAAGAATCTCACTAACAAGCTCCCGAATCCTTAAATCATACAGCACCTGCTCATCAGCCTTAACGCCCCTAGAACCAAGGATGCTCTCATATCTCAACGTGCTCCATCACCGAGCCACATCATATCATCTGCACAGTATGACGCCAAAACGCTTTAAAGCTTTTCTTGATTCCAGCCCCCATCCCGCTCGGGGCCTCATCTGCCTTGGGGGCGCTCGGGGCCACCCCAGAGACCCCACATCTCGAGCTCCCAGATTCGAAATGCTTACGTCGCATGGCTTGATTTACTGAAGTATGTTGAACTTTACTTAGCTTGCTTATATATGGAGGTGGCTTAGTATATGGTCCGGGAGTTGAAGTGAGTGTGCAGAGGCTGTCCCTGCTGAGGATCCCTGCCAATAAGTACTTCATCAACATAATCCCGGAGAGATGTAAAGAATGTGGCTTATGCATATCCGTTTGCCCTACGAAGGTCTTGGGTAGGGGCAGTGAGAGGAACTCGAGGGGTTTCAGGTACGTAGTGGCTGTCAACCCTGAGAAGTGCATCGGCTGTAGGAACTGTGAGTACAACTGCCCGGACTTCGCGATATTTGTTGAGGTTGGTGCAAGATGAGGGTGGAGTACATAACCGGTAACACGGCGATAGCTGAGGCATCTATAGTAGCCGGCCTGAAGTTCTATGCTGGCTACCCGATAACACCTTCGTCGGACATATTTGAGTATCTCGCTAGGGAGCTACCTAAGCATGGAGGGCACGTCATACAGTTCGAGGACGAGATAGCCTCCATAAACGCTGTTATAGGTGCTTCCTGGGCATGCGCGAAGGCCATGACTGCTACTAGCGGTCCAGGGTTTTCCCTCATGTTGGAGGCGCTCAGCTTAGCTGTTATGACCGAGACACCGCTGGTGATAGCTTACGTTATGAGGACGGGGCCCTCCACAGGTGTCCCGACTAGGGCAGGGCAGTTCGACATTCTTCAGGCCACATATGGGTTCCATGGAGGGCTGACTATTCCAGTCCTCGCAGCGTCCACTCCGCAGGAAGCGTACGACCTGACTGTGAAGGCCTTCAACATATCGGAGATGTTGAGGACTCCAGTGGTTCTTCTTTCGGATGCTACAGTAGCTCATACATACGGTAAGGTAGTTATGAGGGAGCGTGGGGAGCTTGAGATAGTTGAGAGGGTAAAGCCGTCCGTTCCTCCTGAGCGGTACAGACCGTACGAGCCGGTGAAGGGGCATGTGCCAGCTATGGCGTGTTTCGGTGACGGATATAATGTCATCGTTGAGTCACTGACGCATGATGAGAGGGGCTACTACGCCCCAAGGACAGACGTTCAGAGGAAGCTCATGTGGAGACTTCACAGAAAGATAGCTGATAGCGCCCCAGAGTTATTCGATTACTCCGCTACCGGCCTAGACGGCTGCGAATACGCGTTCATCTCGTACGGTTCGACAGCGCTCTCGGCCCAGGTAGCAGCAAAGATGCTCAGAGAGAGGGGTCATCGCGTCGGGCTCCTGAAGCTCAAGACATTGTATCCGATCTACGAGGAGGGTATAAGGAAGCTAGTCAGCTCAGCTAGGAAGATCTTCGTAATCGAGAACAACGTGGGTCTCTACTATAGGGAGCTGAGGGGCGTCCTAAGAGATAAGGAGGTAGTGAGTGTACCCATAATAGATATAGATTTGCCTCAGCCGCAGGAGATATTAGAGGTGGTGAAGCAATGGCTGTAGCACACCCCTTAGACGGGTATCTGAGGACAGATAGAATACCGACTATGTGGTGCCCGGGCTGTGGTCTCGGTATAGTCCTAGGGACCCTCCTGAGGGCTGTAGATAGGAGGATAAGGGAGGGGTCTCTGAGGAGGGAGAACGTAGGGTTCGCTGGGGGCATAGGCTGTACAGCTAGGATGACGCTCTACCCGCTATTCGACTCCGCACATGTAATCCATGGGAGGGCCATACCCTTCGCCCTAGCCGTGAAGGTAGTGAAGCCGGAGATGAAGATGATCGTCGTTGGGGGCGATGGAGATATCGCGGCAATCGGAGGTAACCACATACTCCACGCTATAAGACGTAACGCCGACCTCATGGTGGTGATGGTCAACAACATGATATACGGGATGACCGGTGGGCAGCAGGCCCCTACAACCCCGAAGGGTCTTTACACCACCACAACACCCTATGGGAACCCCGAGAGGGCGATAAACATGGTCAAGCTAGCAGAGGCTCTTGGGGCAAACTACGTTGCTCGAGGCTCGGTCACCCATCCGCAGCTCCTCGAGCAATTCTTCTATAGAGCTCTCGGTAAGCGAGGTCTTGCGTTTGTTGAGGTGATATCCACGTGTCCCGAGCTATTCGGGAGGCATATAGGGTTCAGGAGCCCGACAGATCTCTATATGGAGATAAGGAAGAGGGTCATAGTCAAGGCCAAACCCTCGGTAGAGGAAAGTGACTACAGCTGGGAGAAGGGGTTCGTTATCGGTGAGTTCTTAGAGAGGGACGAGCCAGGCTTCGTTGACACTATATACGAGTACTTAAATAAGATACAGAGAGGTGGGAGCAGATGAGGATGGAGATTCTGATCGCAGGTAGAGGAGGTCAGGGGATACTACTGTTAGGCCACATCCTCGGGAGAGCTATAGCTAAGCACACGAATCTCTACATACTAGGTAGTGAGGTTTACGCAGCTGAAACACGAGGCGGCGACTCGAGGGTCGACCTAGTAGTGGCCGATAAAGAGGAAGAAGCCGACTACATCAAGGTCATGAAGGCAGACATAGCGATATTCATGCACCAGCTACAACTAGACGCATACAAGGACCTAGTCAGAGAAGGCGCTACCGTGTTCATAGATAGGTCGAACGCCACGAACATCCCGCAGAAGGGATGGAACGTCTACTTAGAGCCCTACACCGACATAGCTGAGAAAGAAGTAGGGAACATTAGGGTAGCTAACATGGTCGCCTTAGGGCACCTAGTGAAAGTAACTTCCATAGTCCCCCCGGAGGCGGTTGAGGACACCATAAGGGAGGTCGTCGCTAAGGAGTGGGTGGACATAAATATAAAGGCATTCCGCTACTACCTCTCGAAGCCGTCGTAAAACTGTTTTGAGTTTCATTTGAGTTTCATATGGGTTTTATAAGGGTTGGTGCTGCCATCATGTTGTTGAGCTGCCCTGTGAGGGGGTGGAGAACCTTCTGCGGGCTCTCCCCGAGGGTGGCCTTAAGGAGCTGCCCAAGATGTTGGGTCTTCGGGGTGGTCCCGAACGCCCCCAAGCCCGATGAAGCCCCGAGCAGGATGCGGGGGAAGGAAGATGAGGCGATGACATAAACTCACATAAGAGCTGAACCCCGTAGCATAAGGGAGGGAATCTGTCGAGAGTGCGGAATGTCCGTAGAAGCATCCTAGGTTGATACGGTTTTTAACTAACTTCCACAATAAGCAGTAGGTGCTAAACGTGCTTAATAGGTCGGTCGCCGCGCTAGCGGTTTCAGTCCTGTTACTAGCGTCGGTTCCGGTCCCGACCGCAGGGAGCAGGGGCGACTTCTTCTACATCTTCGGGGCTTCCACATGCCCCTACTGTAGGGCTCTAGACCAATTCTTTACCCAGTCATACCCAGGCAAGAGCTACTTCTGCAAGGTAGACCTCGACACTAAATGCTCCCAGAATTTCAACACCGTTGTCAGCCTCCTAGCTACGAAGGGGGTTCCCAGGGAAGAGCTCGGGTACGTACCTATGACCCTAGTAGTCAGGGACTGGAAGTACGTCTTGGCTGTCGTTATAGGGGCTGTAACCAACACGAAGTTCTGGGATAACATAACTTCGAGGGTTCCACAGGAGAAAACACTGGTTTACATACCCGAGCAGTCCGCACTTAAGGCGTATGAAGTGACGATGAGCTTTGACGAGCAGCAGAACATTGTCTCAAGGTATTTAGTCCTACCTCAAGGTTCTTCAAGTCCATTTAGCGAGTACGTATTGATTCCCATACTCTTGATTGGGGCTGGCGTTGCTGTAATAGCTTACGCCCTACTGGGGAGAAGAAGGTGAGGAAAGCCCCCCTACTGCTAGTAGCCCTAGCAGTAGCGGCGGTTCTAGCCTCCCAGCTATCAGTCGGTGAGGACGGGACCCCAGTTTTCTACAGAGGTAGAGAAGTTGGTTGTGCGGAGCATCTCGCCGGGCTGGCCTCCGAGCTAGCTGGGGATCTGGGTAGGGGAGTAATCTACATTTTCGGTATCAGGGGGTGCCCTGACTGTGCTGAGATGGAGAATTACCTAAAGGAAGTTGCCGGGCTTGACGTCATGGTCTACGTAGACGTAATCCAGTATAGGAACTACTACGAGAAGCTCACCTCGGTGTTGGCTGGCTACGTCGATAGTAGCTACATCTCCGAGGTTCCGATAGTCCTAGTAGTAAAGGACGGGGTCCCAGTGGTGGTCCACGTAGGCGTTTACCGCAACGACACGTACTGGATCCAGGTAATCTCCGGGAACTACCAGGGTACCTGCGTCCCTACCCCCAGAGAACATCCCAGTACAACTCTTGCTGGTGCTTTATTTGGGGCAGTAGCGGCTGGACTAGCAACTGCTTTCAGCCCATGCATCCTCTACCTATACATGGCGCTACTCCTCTCATACTCAACAACCTCGAAGTCCCTACGTGATCTCCTATTCTTCGTAGCCGGACTAGGCTCCGGATACCTCGCGATCGTGTTCGGACTGTCCAGCATCCTGAGTATAGTGAGACCGTACTCGTGGGTTCTATTCATCGGTTTCGGGGCGTACATGGTAGCACACTCAAGAGGTTTACTAGGGTGCCTAGTCGGCGGTAGATCATGCCGAGACTTGGGCTACCAGAGAGCGTCGACATCTGCGGCAGCAAGTTCCTTTCCACTCATCCTCGGGGTACTCGCCTCAGTGAGTGCGGTACCGTGCGGTGCCGGTTACTTCGTCCTGCTTCAGTCAGCGGTGGGTGGTGGCTCTACTGCTGAGATGTTACTGGTCCTGATGGCGTATATCGGGTCATTTCTAGCTCCTTATGTAGTCGCATCAATACTTTCGTCTAGGATTGTGAGGACCCTAGAAAAGATCTCAGGGAAAATAGCTCTCGTAGAGCTAGCTGGGGGGCTAGCCCTAATATCTATAGGTATGTACCTCGCGCTACGGAGGGTGTGAACTTACTTTCAGTGATGCCTGTGGAGCGGGTCGTGAGGAGGCGGTAGGTTCCCGGTTTTGCTTGAGAACAGGCTTTGCTCAGGTAGCCGAAGATAGTAGCAGAGTTCAATGCTCTATGAATGTAATTTTATAAACTCAGTTACCTAGAGTCGTTGGTGAAAGTAATAAAGCTCTTAGTGCACGTACTCCTATCCTCGGCCCTATCATCTTGGCTAATGAGAGCCCTCCAGCTCGGAGACGGCGTGACGTTGCTGAACATCTCATACGTGACATCGCTGAGCTTAAACTGGCTAATGGACTACCTAGGACATAGAGGGGGTAGTAGAACACCGCTAACGCATGAACCGTTCAACGCGTCAATTCTCTCAGTCGGCGTAGCTGTTGCTGTCGGTTTCCTGTTTCTATATAACCCTGCGTGCATGCTGGCAACTATCGTATCGTCTGGGGTGTGCTACACAACCCACCTACTGCTAGACCTACTTTCGGGAGGTATCTACATTAGGGAGGGCGACAACTACAGGAGGGTTCGCCTTGCCAGGCAAAGTAGGTCAGTATATGACCAGTTGAACGCGCTCGTACTCTCTATAAGCTTGTTACTCACAGCGTTCTTCCTGATCTCCTCCCCGCCCTAGGGGGCTTTCGGCTGTAATTTGCTGGTGGCTTACCCAGCTACCTAGAGGCGCTTCCTTAGAATAGCCTCGTAGTACGCTCCTTCTTGCTTCACAGCAACTACTTCGTAACCGTTATTTGAGGCTATAATCCTCAGCATTCCTAGAGGTAGATCCTCCTTTGATGCTATCACGAGGAGCTCTAGGTCTTCGCCACCTCTAACTACTCTAAGGAACCTCACGATCGGATTATCTGAGCATGAGCTTGACGCTCCCCTGAGGTCCAGGGTCTTCATAGCCAGTACACCGGTCTCTTAGCTTGACAGTATTTAGTTTTCTGCTGTGGTGTGCGGAATTACTATGCTGGAGGCCCCACTACGGCTGGGTTCCTACTCAACCTCAGGATTAGGAAGCTGATTACAATCAGCAGCACAGCTAAAACCGCAGGTATGGTGATCAGCAGCAGGGGGTGCTCACCTACACCGAAGCATATCGGTATGAACATTATTATAACACAGCCCCCACCCGAGAAGCTAATACCTCGATTCAGTATCGTAGTTCCTAGGGTAGGTAATAACGCAGCAACGAAAGCTAGGGCAAACCCTAGAAGGACTATTGCGAGACCCACCTTGAAGAGATTCAACCGGGCGCCCACCTCCAGTAAGAGAAAATTATATAGGTAACTACCACGGCGGCAAATAATGCTGTGGCGAGCAGTATGAGGGTCTTAGTGATCCTTTCGCTTGTGCCGAAGACTATCGGTACAGGTCCTATTATTATGACACCACCGCCCTCAACCTTCCTCCCACCCCTCTCTGAGGAATCTGACTCCTTAAGCACTGAGAACATCATTATAAGCATACCCGCTAACACAAGCAAGAACGAGATGGTCAGCAGCAGGGTGAGCATTCAGACCTCCCCACAACAATTCTGGGTTAAGACTCTAAAAACTTTTCCAGCCCCCTACCCTAAGGGGTTTAGGCATCATAGGGCTTTATATGGTTTTATGTAGGGTTCTCGCCCTCAGCCTCACCACTCTCGGCACTTTTTTCACTTGTTAGAGCCCCATGGTTGGCTTCGCCCTCTCAGGGTGACCCCGACCCGCAGTTCAGCACCTACATACTTACTAGGGCCATCGTTGTGGGAAATCCCGCATCATGAAACCCGAAACAGCACATCACGGCGCCACGAACTCGGAGGGGCTTTGCTTAAACCACACACTTACTTCTTCGCGAACTCGTCGAGGGTTCTACTAGCACTTCTCCTTACAGTTTTCCATGACATCCTAACGCATTTTGGAAGTCCAGCAGATCTAACCCTATTTAGCCAGTCGATTGTTCGTGGGTCCGCCGGGTACCCACTCCCGATCTCGCCGTAGGTACGTGAGAGGGTCCTGATGTGGGAGTCCCTCATGGTCTTAGCCACTATCGACGCTGCCGACACCTCCACGAAGTCCCTGTCCGCGTTAGGCCTCATAATCACCTCAGCTTCGGGGAAATACCTCCTGCATACAGCCTCCACTAACTTCTCTCTACCAGCTATTTCGTCGACTGCTACCCTCGCTGGGATGAGTCCCCTCGACCTCAGATGCTTCATGGACCTCTCTATGGCTTTGACCTCTAGGTCGTTTATGTTCTCCCTATCTATATCCTCGGGGGTTATCCTGCTGACTACGATGGCTTCAGAGCACTCTATTATCTTGAGGAGGAGGTCGTACCTCCTAGACCTACTCAAGAGCTTGCTGTCCCTCACACCAGCTTCAGCTAGCTCTACTCTGCAGTCGCTAGCTACTGCGACAGCTGCTACGAAGAGATCCCCGACTAACGAGCCCCTACCGGCCTCATCTACCCCTACCATAACCCTTCTTGAGCTCATCAACGCACCACCTCAGCTTATTGAACTGCAACTGCTTCCTAGACTCTGAGGAGTAGAACGATTCTAAGACAGTGTAATTAGGTCTCACAATCTCTCTCCTCAAGATGTTGAGGTACTCACCTATGAGGGTTCCCTGCGGCTCAAGATGGGAATCGACAACGTAGTACCCGCTCATCGTGTATCCATGGAGGTGGACGCAATCAACTGCTTCAAGTACCTTTGGCGGCGCCTCACTCAAGACATCAGACAGGGACATAGGCTTCCTGTAAAGGCGGCTATATCTCTCAACCGCGTGCGGTACGTCTAGACAGACCAGTACCCCACGGTCAAGGTAGTTCACGACCTGCTCCAATCCCCCGCAGCAGTAGCCCCTAGTAGTCTCGACATAGAGAGGGATCCCTAACTCACCGGTGACCCCCGCTATGGCTGAGATAGACTTCAAGCCTGCCGAGATACACACATCGGCATTGTCGGAGCACACAGCCTGATCTGTCGTGGCGTGAACCACTACGTACTTGATGCCGAGACCGCGCACCTCCCGCAAGCACCTCAGAACGTAGTTGAGGGACATCTCCCTAATCGTGTCGATAGGTGACGCTATGTACACCTCACGCCACGGTAGGTGAACACCCATCTCAAGTCCCGAATCAACAAGCTGTTTAAGAGGGCCTAGCTCAGAGGGCCTCACCGACCCGCATAGCGGGTAATCTAGGCTTAACTCGAAGCCGTCGAACCCGCCCTCAACAACCTCCCTCACTAGGGAGCTCCTCCTGAAGTCCCTATACCAGAGAGTTAGGAAGACCTTCATCTCCCCTGCTCACCCAAAGCCTCCTTTGAGAGGAGGTTGTTGATGATGGTTAGGGGATCCTCGAGTGAGGTAGCCAGCCTCAGGTACCGCTCCTTCTCGGTTATTAACTGCTTGGACATCTCCTCGGACATCTCCTCGAGTTCCCGGAGGGATCTAGCCCTCCTAAGAGGGAAGCCCCAGTCCTCCACACACCTGTTCACCGGTAGGTCCAGGGGGGTGTACGTTATCGCCGGGGTCCCCATCAGCGCTGCCTCCCGTGCCATCGAGGCCCCACCGGAGACTACCAGCCTCGAGTAGTAAGTCAGGGACGGCCCGCTGAACCCCTTCTCTAAAACCACCACACCCTCCCTCCTCAAAACCGCGTGCTTCGAGTAGCGGGGTAGCAGGACCACGTCATAGCCAAGACCTACTAATACGTCAAGAACCCTATCGGGCGGTATCAGGCTGAGTGAGCGGTAGTAGGTAGCCATCTCCTCAGCAGGTCTAAACACTACGTAACCCCACGGCTTGAGACCGAGTGCTCTGACATCGTTCTCGCTCGGCTTCAGCCTCTTAATCCACCCGACCTCGTCAACCCCCCTATAGGTCAGTACCTTAGTGAACCTCTCGCTAACGTAGGCTAGGACTTCGCTCTTCGGAATGCACTCAGAGAAGACCACGACGTCTGCTAGGGGTAGCGATAGCCTACTCGGTATGACAGAGTGCGGGGAATCTGTTAGAGCTATGTAACGTATCCCAGCACCGAACGCAACACGGGCTGCGGACGGGTTGGGGTAGGCAATGAGGAACTTAGGTGAGAAGCTCCGCACCGTGTTGACTAGTGCCGACATCCTCACGGCATCCTCGAAGACCTTGGAGTAGGAATCTCCCTCAGAGTACTTACCAACAGCTAAGTATTCCAGACCTAGGTACTCCAAGACCCTACACGTAAACTCGTACTCTCGGCATGTAACCAAAACGTCGAAGCCGGATGCTAGCAGCTCCCTAGCTAGGACCCCGAGGAGCACACCCTGCTTCGACGTGAGGGCATCTACCCAAACCCTATCAACCCTACCCAAACCTCTCGACCTCCACTAAGTTTTCCTAGGCAGTTATTAGTGAATTAACTCCTCCCACGATTTCGGTGCCCGCTCTAGGAGGGTACTAAGCGAGACCAACCCAGGAGGTCTGAGATTATTTGAGACTAAAACGATGTCTTCTGGTTGCAGGTCGGTAGCTGATGTATAGCCAGCTACCTCTTCCTCATCATTTTCAACATTGAGAGCTCGTTAAAGCTTGTGCTTGCTTGGGACCTCCACTGGTAGACCCAACCAGCTGTTACCAGTCTCGCAGGGGCGGACACCTCCAAGATCCCGCTCTCCCTAGGGGTTTGGGTAGCTATGTATGTGGCAACAGCGGTCACAGCGGCCGCTATTTTCTCTTTAACCGAAATTGCGGTAGTGGGAGGCCCTGCTCGTGCTACCGCTTCAGGTGCGGCCTCGGTGACTGGAGGTGCGGGAAGTGCTGAGGGCGCTGCTGCCTCCACCTTCCCGGGGGGTGGAACCTTTCTCATCTCTGAGAATTTAGTGGTAGCACGAATAGATATTACTGTAATGCCGATTATTATGAAGGACAGTATATATGAGTATATCACTGCTATAGTGTCTAGCGCACCCATAGCAGCCTCCAAGATTATAAGTGCTAGAATTTAAAAGCTTCTTAGGTTGTAACCCTACCAGATCTTCGAGGCCCTCGCTAACCGCCAGCGAGGGGCTGAGCAGTCAGAGCATCAAAAACGTTTATGAAGCACGTAGATAGATGCGCTGGTCGTCAGCTGGGTTGTAGTGCTAGGGGCAACCCCTCGCTTCTGGGGTCGGACACGAATTGGGCTAGCTGCTTGGATCTCCTTACTGCTGCCGCATGTACTAGACCTGTAGGTCCGTAGTCCTCTGCGATCTCTACTGTGAGACCAGCCACTTGAGGGGCTCTAAGCCTTGACTCCACAACGACCCTTTTAGTCGTACCGGAAGTCTCAGTAAATATGAACCTCGGGGCATCTAGGGCTTTGGGGAGGCTCATCCCGTAGGCGAAGATGTTCTCAAATATCCTAGCATGTATTTGAGGTCTCCAGTCACCCCCAGCACAGCCAATTACATATCTCTCGTCACCACGCTCAACAGCAAGTATTGAGAGGGTATGAAGAGGCCTCTTCCGCGGTGCGGGGCTGTTAGGTAGCCCAGCCCTCTTCGCGAACCCGAATCCCCTGTTCTGAATTGGGAACCCTAGGGCCACTAGCCCAGAGCCGAACGGGTGGAAGAGGCTCTGTATGAACCCTACTAGTGACTCCCCATCGTAGACAGTGAAGAACGTTGTATCCCCACCTCCCGGAGAAGTGTGTTGGGGGCTCTGCCTGCTTAGGAGGAGCTGCTTGGCCTTACTATAGCTCACAAACTCTGAGACGTTTATGTCAACATATTCTGGGTCTCCTAGGAACGTATCTCTGAACCCGTAAGTCACCTCCACAACCTCCGACCATCTCTCGATCCGCGAGGGCTCGTCGAATGGTATCCGGTTAAGCCCCAGCTCATACACAGCTGACAGCATCTGAAGTGTTGTAACGCCCTGCGTGTTAGGAGGTAGCTCATATACTGCCATGCCCTCTAGGTCCAGCCTCAGCGGCTTCACCTCAAGGCCCTCATGGTCCATGAGGTCGTCCAACCCTATCTCCACCCCCTGATCCTGGAGCTCAGCTACGAGTTGCTCGGCGAGTTTGCCGTAATAGAACTCATCCCACCCCCTCGTAGCTAGGATCCTTAAGGTCCTAGCCATCTCCTTGTTAACTATGTACGCACCTGGCTCGATGCCCCTGAAGTACTTCACCCACCTATAACCTGAGAGCTCCCCCTCGACCTGCTTAGACGCCCTAGATAGGTAGTAGCCTGCGTAGAAACCGTTGTATGCGAGTGACTCGGCAGGTCGTAACAGCTTCTCCAACGGCATGGAGCACAGTTCCTCACTGAGGAACCCCCAAAGATATGCTAGCCCTGGGATAGTGACGGTTAGCGGGCCCCTCTTCGGGGCTAACCTGAGGTAATCATCAGCCTTGAATCCAGATGGAGCTCTACCGCTCGACATGTACGCTAGGACATCGTCACCGTAGAAGGACAGCATGAACCCGTCTCCCCCAAGGCCACCAGTCTGCGGAAGGACCACCGAGAGGACAGCGCTCGCCGCGATAGCCGCGTCAAACGCGTTTCCCCCTTCCTCCAGAACCTCGAGAGCCGCCTTCGAGGCTAAGTAGGAATCTGAAGCCACTCCCTTAGAGCCAAAAACTGACTTAACCACTGGCACTAGCAGCACCATGTAGTTACGTAGTAAGCCAATATAACTAAACCCGGGATCTGCCTCAGGTTCTGCCCTCATCAAGCAATCAGCTCAATGGAGATGCTTCATGCTAGAACCCTACAGCTACCATAAAGAACTGTCTAGCGAATTTAATTAGATCTAAAACTACCAAGCTGGGGGTGGAAATCTACGAGTAAGTTACTGAGTCTCGTCCTAGAGCTCCTAGACGAAGTTGAGACTTTCGAGCAAAGAAGTGTTGCTGTAATCCCCGAGACTTACTTACCTCTCTTTTCTGAGCTCTTGGAGCAGTTCGATATAGTACTTTCTCTCCACCCTGAGAGCATTAGCTCAACACCTTCATCAGGTAGATGGCGCCTGATTAAGCTACTAGCTAAAACATTCGAAGAGCCCATAATCCAGCTACCTAGTAGCACCCTCGAATACTACGATGAGGTAGCTAGGAGCGTAGTTTCCTACATGAGCCCGATAGCTACGCGATCCGTAGTGATTGTTTCGGGGACCCGCGACTATACTGCCGTGACGGCGTATGAGGTGCTGAAGCTGATGGAGAGCTTAAAGACGTTCCCTCACACCCACTTAATCCTAGACCTAGATTTCGGTAGCTTGGGTAAGATTGACAAGATAAACATGGCGTCGCTCGTCGGCCGCTTGATGTCGTCCAACCGCTTCTCGATAATTCCATTCTCTATTAGCAAGGTAATGGGGTACTCAACCAAGTTAGGTCAATCCGACTACGTTGAGAGGTGTCTTGCGAGAGTCCTATCTAGGTTCTTTAGGGACCCGATCGCCGGTGCGTATATCCCTGTGTGCCTGAGTCTAGAGCCCGCGTCGGTATTTAGAGATGCTGCTTCAGCTGTTGACCTAGCATTCTACGCGTATACAGGGCTACACAGGGCTCCCCTCAATAACGCGGTGTTCGGAACGGTAAGGGTTTGGAAGGGTATGAAGGAGCGGTTGGGTACCCTAGGAGAGGTCGCTGGGGGTAGGTTGACCTTGGAGTACCTAGAGGACGATAGGATCGAGGTGGAAGCGCTGGTTAGGTACGGAATATTAAGTGTCCTCACCGAGGGTGTTGAGATTATACGTGAGGTCGCTCATACAGGAGAAGCCGTCGTCATCGCGACTAGGCTCGCACGTCTTCAGGACAGGATGGTTGGTGTGTAGACATGTATAGGGAAGCCCTAATTAGGAAGTCCGCGGTACTAGGCATATACCTAGCCTACTTCCTGGTGTTGATTTGGGTAATACCTCTGCAGGAGTACCCGGAGCTCATGGTTCTCTCGGCTCTTTCCGCAGCCGTGGTGTTTGTCACTGGCGACAGATATCCGGGTACTGCGGTAACACTTTTAATGTTGCTGTCGGCAGCGTACCTAGGTAGGGTCTATACAGCAGACATTATAAGGTACTCCCTGCCCTACGCCAAGGTAGCTGTGATCTCCCTTCTCTCTGTACTGGTTATCCCGGCATACCTCGTAATGTCATCGACAGATAGGCTTGTTGAGGCGCTCATCGGGGGCGCTTACGTAGCAGCCTTCATGATGTCAGTGGTCGGGCCGAGATCCCTAGCTATTTCCCTTTCTCTGTTCGCGTCGCTTTCTGTCGTCACGATGGATTACGTGCTAGCAGCATCTATGAGTGTGTCGTACTCTGTATTCTACTTGACGACCACGTACGTATCTAAGTTTTCCGTGACTGACCTCAGTAAGCTGGCGGCAGTACCGATGGAGTTCTTGGGGATAGAGAGGGAGTACCTAGGTGATTGGGCGCTGATCAGGCTGATCCTATCTCTCGCACTGTTCGCTTTCGGTCTCCTACTCAGTAGTTTCGCTGAGGGAAGGATAAGGAGAGCTTACTTCGATACCCTAGGGGGGAGGGTTGTGAGAACCGTCGCATTGGAGCTGGTTGCGAGGGTAGCTGTAGCTGCTTCGATAGCCATAGTTCTAGCTGTCCCGTTTAGTTCTAGCTTAGCTGATGTGTTAGCTACAGCCTTGTCCGCGATCGCGGTGGTAGGTGCTTTAAGCTCTACTAGAAGCTACTTAGATCTAGCTAGGCGGACTCACGAATTGATTGCTGAGTGCCACGAGCATTTAGAGTCCCTAAACTACAGAGCCAAGATATCTGAGGGCGTTCTAGAGCATCTCCAGGGCAGTGCATTGAGCTCGCTTAAAGACCTTGAGAAGAGCCTAACGGATGTTAGGAGCGCTCTCTCCAACTACAGCAGTACCGAGCGTCTGGGGGTTGTAGGTTACTCCAGTATAGCTAGGGCCTGCTGGAGGCTTCGGGAGCTAAATAGGGAGCTGGACAGCAGACTCCTCAACCTTATCTCGGAGCTGGGTGGCAGTATCAGGGACTTGTTCAGAATCAGCACACCAGAGGCTCGGGAGCCGCTTGCCCTCCTCCTAGCTGAGTTGGAGACTGTGCAGCGGGAGCCAGAAAGGATGGGAGTCCTTCTCGACTTAATACCGAAGGTTGCTCAATCTCTCAGGAAGTACTGCGGTGCGCTCCGTGAGATGTTGTTGAAGACCTTACCGGATTCATACAGGGAGATATTTGGGATGGAGCTCTCGTTCAGGGAGACCCCGGAATGCTCTGAGAACAGTCTCAGAGATCTGCACACATACCAAAACTACGTACTAGCAGTTCTCATAGGTATGGACAGGCAACTAGATTCCGTAGTAAATAGACTTGGTGAACTAGCAGGTGACGCACGCAGGATGGGTAGAGTACTTGAAGCTTATGGGGCTAGGGGGCACCAGCTCGCGAAGCTCCTTGAGGTCTACTGGGAAAGCTTCTCTCAAGCTCGCCTAGTGATCTCTCTAGAGCTACCTGAAAAGATCCTGCGTACTCTAGAGATGAAGAGAACATCCATGTTAAAGATAGCCACCCTACTTGGGAGGCTCATCGCAGTAGATCTTAAGGAGAGCTACATAAGTCAGGCTGCCTCCGAGTTTATGAAGCCCCTGGAAGAGTCCTTGAAGGAGCTAGCGTCTCCTGAGGTACCTCTCACAGACTCGATCACTATACTTGAGAACATACTCAGGAACGTGCTGGGCGTGGCGTGGGCGCTCTCGGGTATGTACACCATAGTAGAGAACCTCCAGCTACTTAGAACAGTCCAGCCGCTCGTATCGGACTACATTAGGGACGGGATCAAGCATGGCTATAAGTTCGAAGAAGTGTTCCCGTTGAGGGATGACCTACGCCAGCTCTGGCTCCTCCTATACGGTTCGGGTGGTTGAGATGCTCTGTAGGGATAGCCAAACAATGACTCTATGCGAGCTAGAGTTCGCGGATACCTACGTAGTCGTACGCCTTAGGAAAGTGGAGGAGGAAAGGAAGTATAGGATCGAGCTCGGCTCAGTACCTGAGATGGTCTTCGACGAGACAATAGGTAGGCTAACGATATCCCTCCGAGACGGTGTACTGGAGATAATACCGCAAGGCGGTGAGGATCTAGACTCGGTTTCAAGGATCTTAGCTGTGGTCGCTGCCTTGAGGGACATATCCGTGCTTGACAGGGTGGTAGCGCTACTAGAAGTGTTTGGTGATATTGCTTCGGGGGTAATCGAGCTGATCGCATCGCTCCAGGAGGTCGACGCTAGAGGGGGTATCGACTGGACTAAGATATCTAAGGTAGCCGAAAGAGTAGGTGAGACCGTTAACGCTCTCGCGAGTAAGGTGCCAAGTTTTCATGGGGAAAGCGTCAGGTTACTGATGGGCTCAGTTGGGAACAGATACGTTAAGGAGGTTCTTCGAAACGCTAGGGTCGTGCTCGCACATGCGTACGATGCCTCTAGATCCGGCTTGGCGGAGGCTGTCCCGGGCACATGCCCTGAGGTACTACTAGACCTCGTCCTGCTCTACGTATTCGCATCCGCGGTATCCTCTAAGAAGATCCCTATATCGGAGAGAGGTACTAAGTCCCTCAGCGAAGCGTCTGCGGCGGCTCTAGCAAGGTATGCTAAGGTGTTCGGAGTCCGAGAAAACCATGTAGCTAAAGTCAGGGAGCTCATGCTTAGTACTACTAATGTGAGGGAATTCACTGCCGGGGTTATGAGCGTACTGCGGGAGAGCCTCGCCGGGAGGTCAGCCGAGAAGCAGGTCATCTAAGTGGATGATGCATCTCTTACTTACCTTGCCCCCGAAGACCTCAACCCCCTCAAGCTCCAGGAGCCTACGCTTAAGCTCTCTGCTGGGCTTACCCCCTAGAGTGTAGCCGCCTAAATCTCCCGAGGCCGATACGACCCTATGGCATGGAACTACCACGGGGTTGCTGTTGTACTTCAGCATACGGGCTACGGCACGAGGGGATGTTTTAAGTACCTTAGCTAGGGAACTATATGTAGTCACATAGCCCGGAGGTATTGTTTGAAGTAAAATATAGAGCAGCTCTTTCTTTCCGGTCAAGCCTTATCCGGATCCAGCCTTCTTGGACTTGACGACTATGACTCCCTTCTCCTCGTCTCTCTCTATTATGTATTCCTCTCCCCATCTCTCAACCATGGACTTAGGTATGTAGAGGTTCAGCGGGAGTGTGTAGTACTCGTACGTGTAGGTCTTACCCCGAACGCTCTTCCTCCCGGAAATCTTCCTTACCTTAACTTCTCTCCTTCTAACCGACATTCTCTACCCTGTGACCATAGATCTAACAGTATTTAAGCTTTTCGTCAAGTCCTTCAGAAGCCTGAGCTTGTCCCTCGGGCTCAGGACGGTCTCTGAGTCCTGCTCGTAGCTCTTGCCGAATCTTAGGGCTAGCTCGGCCTTACCCAGCTCGTACCCTAGGTAGGCAGCGTGCTCCGGCGTTAAGTCGAACCTTCTCACCACGGCTCTAGCTAAGGAAATGGCTTCCCTCCCTAAGAACCTGGCGAGAGGCTTTCCACTAACCTTACCCACCACATCAACAACTAGATGCTCATCGGCATGGTTGACGTATATCCTAACGTAGTACTTGGGGTCAGCTACGTGCTCGAGGGTCCCCACTTCTAGAGCGGGGGCTTCTACCGGGGGTATGGTGCTGGGATCCAGCCGCTTGCCCTTAACTACTAGGAGGTCGGCACCGTATGGGGAGTCCTTCGGTGGGGATCTCCTCACGTAGGCTGAGTAAGCCATGCATCTAGCTATAGCATGCTCCTCTATGGCTCCGAAAGCCTTGCTACTTTCTTCAGTGGCTAGCACTAGAGAGGCGCCTAGCTCGAGGGCTGTGGTAACGAGTAGGACCACCATCCCGTGGCTATCTGCGTCAACCATTTCGTATGCGTTAGCTGTGCTAAAAAGGTGTGGGTAGCTCAGGCTCTTCCTCGACTGGTAGAATCTGACTATGGACTCGGCGAAGCCCACCCCGGGCGGCCTGATCAGGGGGTCTACGATGACTTTACGTATCCCTACCTCTGCTAACCTAGAGGTAGCTACCGTTAGGCTGGTCAGGGCGTCCTCGGGGCTATCTACAGTGTTGGGTATTGCAACAACACCCTTGTCGCTACTGATTAGGTGGGCAACCGTGTCGACGTCATTGCTTGTTACGTTGAGGACTAGATCTACTGACTCAGCTACGTCCCTAGTGAGGTCTCCAACCCTCGGGAGGTCTACCCCCACGATCCCAGAACCTAGGGCGTCCTTAGCTCTAGAGGCCAGCTCAGCGATGAGCCCCGGCTCGCACCTCCTCGAGCAGCCCACGACAACACCGTCGAACCCTGCCTCAGTAGCCCTCAACAACTTCTCATCGAACCTGCGGCGATCCGACGCAGAGATCTCAACTACTAGCAGGAGTGGTGGGGGGTCTGCAAACACCTCCCGGCCTCCGAGGGTGAAGGAAGCCTTCTTTGATGACACTATAGATCCGAACCTTCTCGTGAAGTCAGCTGAGAAGACCTCCTTAAGCAGGTCGTCTGCAGGAACTTCCCTACTCAGCTCCAAGCCCCTCTCAAGGAGCTCTAGAGCTAGCGGTATGTCACCAGCGTACTTCGGCCCCTTGTAGACCTTGCAACCGGTTGCCTCCTCTACCACCTTGGCAGACCCCGCGACAAGGCCCGGCACCAGCACCACATCATAGTCACACCTACCGAGCCTCCCCCTCAACTCGACCGCGAGATCCTCGCAACTAGCGAGCTGAGCAACGACAGCACCAGAAACAAACACATCCACATCATACCTCCCCCTCAAAGACCTAGCAATCTCCGAAACCATACCCTGAGCAGACCGCGTGGTAACCAGTAGCACCCTCCTCAAGTACCCTCACACACCAAGCAAAGTAGATCACCCAGCAAAAAACCACCTAACAGAAAACCGAACACCGCAGACAGGAACCTACCCCAATCATAGGCAAGAACCTGAGAGCACCGTAATCACAAAAATAAAATAGGTACAGAACCTAAGAACACAGAAAGATGCGGGCCCGTAGCCCAGCCAGGATAGGGCGCCGGCCTTCGGAGCCGGAGGTCCCGGGTTCAAATCCCGGCGGGCCCGTCACCTCAAGGGAGCTGAAGGTTTTAACCCATAATTTCATGGCCCTCCTCCGCAATCATGAAATGCTGCGGAACATAACCTATTATCAGGCCCTGTAGCTTGGTGTCTAAGCTACGGTATGAGAGGGGCTGTTTCGCGGTCGATGTTTAGGGGTTGGACCTACAGGGCTCCGCTACTCTATTCTCTGATGGTGATGTGCTTCCGGGGGTGCGTGCCGCTCACCTCAGTGCCCTGTGAGCCCCACTCTCGAGGTGGCTGTGCTACCTATGAAGAGGCGAGTGGGGGAAAGCCTCTAGGTTCTATGAGGATGTGTATCTAGGAACTCTAAGTTATGTAGGTTATGCTACTTTAGCTGCCCTCCCGATAAGTACCGATAAGTAGTCCAAGAACGGCCCCTACTGCCAGGGCTACGGCAGCTATAAGCCCTGTTGTAGCTACCTCTGGCTGTACCACCGTTACCGTGGCGGTACCCCACACTACGACAGCCCCCGAGGTGTTAACTACTACGGAGAGTATGACCCAGCTCAGGGATCCCCATCCGGCTAGGTAGACGCACCTACCGTCGGAGGCGGCCTTACCCCAGCGTTCGAGTGCTCCGCTCAGGCATAGCCTACCGAGCTGCTCCAAGTTCCCGTCGAAGATGTAGAGAGCTGATGTGGAGGTGTTACCGCACAGCGCGTTAGCACCTACGTATACCCGGCCACCGACGTAGAGTAGCTTAGGGGCCCACCAGTAGTAGGAGAACTCCCTAACTACTACCTCGTTCCCGTATGGGTCGTACTTAGCGATAAACCCACCCCCACTGATGTATGCGTAGCCGTACTCGTCGAAGCCTACGGCGTAGGCCAGCCACCTACTCCTGTTGCTAACGGCCTTCACCAGGTTAAGGTCCTGGTCTAGTATCTCCACCCTAAACCTGTAGTCAGCCTCGTGACCCACTACCCACAGGTACCCGGTAACCGGGTTCACGGCTACCTGCATAGCCTCATCGCTCAGTGGTGAGGGATCGGATACGTAGACCTTAACCCGCACTAGGTTGGCTCCGTCCACGGACCACTTCTCAACCCTCCACCTACTGTAGCCGCCCTCGACGAACTCGTAGCCAACCAGGTAGAGGTACCCGTTGCTAATGGCTACGGAGTTAACTTCCCCGGGGACGTACTCGGGCTCCACCACGCGGTTAAGTAGGTTTAGCCCTAGATCAAAGACAGCTACGGACCACCTCCCGTAGGCTACGTATAGCAGTCCCCCAGCTATAGCGCAGTCAGCTGAGTACGCGTAGAACGTTAGGTTATCCGCGCCCCAGGCCCTAACTAGGGATCCGTCAAACTTAGACCTAACCTCAACCCTTAGGTAGCCGCCGTTGTTAGTATCCTGGGCACCGACGACGTAGAGGTAGTCCCCAGACTCACATACAGCGTAGGCTACGTCATCCCAGTCCGACGGGTTGCTGCGAATGTGCCAGGCTAGTACAGCTCCTGGGCTCTGACCCTCCGCGGTGTAGGCCACTCCTACGGATAACGCTAGGAGGGCTAGGGCTGCGGCTAGGGCTGAGGTACCTGTACCCACAGCCCTACCCAAGTACCACACCACGTAGTGGTGCAAGTCCAAGACTTAAAATAACGGGGACCTAGGCCTTCCTGACCCCCTCGATAACCTCCCTAGCTACTGCTGTGAGTACTATACCCCTACCGAACCTGAACTCAATCGGCTCCACGGCCTCCGGCGGCTGCAGTGTTTCCAGCTCAACTACGTTCTCTACCCAGAGTTCGTGGAGTCTCCACATGCACTCAGCCTCCTCACCCTCAGCCTCCCTAACCCTTAGGCCCATCTCCTTGGAGTTCCCGATCGTTATAGCTGCGCTGTGCTGCTTAAAGCTCACTAACCTCTCAGCTACCTCCCTGGCCCTCTCTGGCTCACCCCTCATCATCCTACTGGCCAGCACCTTAGCACAGAGCTCTGCGTTATGCTCTACAGCCCTCTTGTAGTCGCCGAGCTCTATAACTGGGAGCCTCTCCAGTATCGCGTTAACTACGTCCCTACTGATCTCCCCACGGCTTAGGAGGTTCAGGATCTCGAGGATCGACTGGAGCGGTACATAGCGCTCGGTCCTGGGGTCATAGATAACAGGGTCTACGGGGCCTAGCTCAGCTACCGGTAGCATGACGATCTCGTCACCAGCTAGTGCTAGTAGGGTTGCGGCACTTTTAGCGTACCTAGGTACGAAGACAACGAGCCTCTCCCTAGCTAGACCCTGTAGGTAAGTTGCGAGGAGATAGGCCTCGTTAATATCACCACCCTCACTGAAGAGGACTATGCCTAGCCTATCCACGGGGCTAAACCCCCTGAGGACAGCGTACACGGAGTCCACAGCCCTGGCATTGATGTACCTACTAGTACCGAAGAGTATGGGGACAACTGTAAGCCCGGAGACCTCCTCCAACCTATCGAGGACCTTAAGCCCCTCCTCAACGAAGACCCTGAACGCATGGACCGAAGCTACTACGGAGTCGACTAGCACAGTAAGTACACCCACACCCAACCCAAGTCCTATGGGTAGCCTTTTAAGTATCGCGAAAGCCTGGAACACACTAGCTCTATGTAGCGTGCGGACGCAAAGACCTCCGGGAAGCTGAGAACCTACCCGAAGATCTCTCAGGGTTAAAACGTTGAAGAAATTTACCGCGCGGTATGCATATTGAGGCGGTACTACCAGGTTGGCGTAGTGGACTCCGTAGCCTTGGTATATCCATACTAGATCCCGGTACTTACCAGTAAAGCCGTTTGTCCCTAGATGCTCATCCTCATCTGCTTATATTTATCGCATCTAGTGACTCCCACCTAGCCCACACCTCCGAGCGATCAATGCGGGTTCATGGGCGACCGTAGAGCCCAACGACACGGGGCTCCATCTAGGTTAAACCCGCCCAAGCTCGGAGCATCGCTCCCATCACCTAGGCAGACCCTGAAAAGTAAACAAAAACAGAACTCATAAACTCAACTAGCCCCCGGCACTAGTAGAGAAGTAGAGACAGCGGACTCATGTACTAGGTATGTTGTGTGATTAGACCGAGTGGTGCTGACTGGGTTCAGCTCTTATGTGAGTTTGTGCTGTTTTATGTCATCGCCTCATCTCCCTTCCCCCGCATCGCTCCTTGGGTTTGCACTCGCCTCAGGGGCGTTCGGGGCCACCCCGGGGACCCCACATCTTGTGTGCCTCTTGGAGCCGCCCTCAGAGCATCACAGGGCAACCCACCACTTCGGGGACATGCTTTCAAAGATTAAAATCTTTTCTAACCACGTAGTGATAGTAGCAGAGGGGAAGCATCAAACCATATAAACCTGAAACAGCTGCGAAAGGCTCCTCGCCATTCATGGCGAGGGTTCTGCACTCACTGGGGCTTCCCCTCATCTATCGGGAGCCCCCACGGGTGCGGCATCACGGCTCAGACCCCGCCGCCAGCCCGGGGAGGTATGGGCTCCTCACCTGCTAGGCTCGCCCACACCCAACTCCAGTACATGTATTGGAGCAAAGACCTATAAGCCTTCTACACCTTCCCGCCCTGAAGGGCGAGGCTTCCAGTTATGTGATCGTACCACCGGTTCTTTTCGACTCTGCTACTGGTAGCTCTTATGTTTTCCTTCCTTATCAACTCGGATCAGGTATCTACGGAGAGCTTGTTAAGGGCTTCATCTAAGCACCTCATTGAACACGCGCTCAAACTCTTTGTAAGCTTCGTCGGTGTAGAGTACTACTAGGACTTTCCTAAGCCTTCTGTAGTTGTAGTTTCTGAGTGTTTCAGCCATGATTGAGGCTGCCCTGGTAAGTGGGTATCCAAACACGCCTGTAGATATTGCTGGTAGTGCTATCGATTCCAAGCCTAGCTCCTCGGCTTTAGCTAGACTGTTCCTAACGGCTGACGCCAGCTTAGCGTCTCCCTCTGGGTCCCCGTAGAGGGGTCCTACAGCGTGTATCACATACTTAGCCCTGAGCTTGCCGGCGCTAGTTACAGCTACTCCGCCCACCGGTACCGGACCGTACCTCCTAATCCACTCTCTACTCTCTAGCTGAATCACCTCACCACCCTTCCTCACAATTGCTCTAGCTACCCCACCACCGTGCTCAAGGTACTGGTTAGCTGCGTTAACTATTGCGTCAGCCTCGACATCCGTTATATCGCCCCGAAGTAGGACTACCTCGACATCACCAGCCCTGTAGACCTTCATAGATAGCACCAACTACCTAACCTACGGTAGCAGTAATATCTCCTCCCCCAGCCACGGCCGAAGCCTGCTCCTTAGGGCTTAGAGAGGCTTGCCACAAGCTTCAAGTATGCCTCCCCGAAGGCTCTGAGCACCTTACCCACATAGGCGAGCTTCCCCGCGAGCTCCACGATGTTCTCTATAGTGCCTCTACTGGCTGATAGCGGTAGGGTTGCTAGATAAGCCACGACATAGACAGCTCCAGCCAGCAGTAGCTCTATTAGGGGGCCGGCTCTGACTGCGGAGGACGCTATGAAAGCTGCGGCACACCCAGATAGTGCCGGAGCAGCCGCTTTGAGGCTATCCCTCAGCGCGATATTCAGCGAGAACACCTTCCTAGCTATGACGTAGGTGGCTACCGAGGATGCTGCACCCCCAGCCGCGTACGCTAAGGCAGCCCCGAGGGCACCGCACGCCGGCACTAGGAGTAGTGCGGAGATTATGGCGGAGACAGACCCTATCACACCTATGATGCCGTTCCACTTAGTTGACCCAACTACCACGAAGAAGCTGCCGAGGACTCCCCCAGTTAGGGCGGCTCCGAGGGCCGTGCCCAGCGCGTAGGCTAGACCGTAAGTTGGGGCGTCCATGTACTCGGGGCCATAAAGTAGGTTAACTAGAGGCCGCAGTACCGAGAGATAGCCCAGCACCACCGCTGTGAGTATGTAGGAGGAGTAAGTACTGACCTGGGCTGTCTTCCTCTTAAGTTCCGCACCGTTGTTTATGAGTATGGGGAGTGATGTGAGGGCAGCCGTAGAGATAGATGAGGCTACGGCGTTAACCGGTGTGAGGGCTGCTACCCCGACGTTGTAGTTACTTATGTCGTAGTTAGAGGCATAGCGAGCTAGGACAGTACTCACAGTAGGCCCAACTACGAGGCCTACTATACTGGCTAGGTATATCGGTAGAGCCAGAGACATCATCTCCTTCAGTGAGCCCCCTGAGAACGTAGGTTTCCTAAAGAGCTTCACGAACAGCATGAAGTACGCGAGACCCAGCAAAGCGTAGGCTACGGAATAAGATACTACAGCCCCGTAGACCCCGAACCCTGCGAGTATTAGGGCTATGGCTAGGGGGCCCCTCAGCAGGTACTGAGCTACTGTGATGAAGCCCGCTGCTCGGTACATACCTAAACCTGTGAGCGCCGAGCTAGCGCAGCCTAGGAGGGCCACCGACAGAACGTACAAAGAGAGCGAGCGGATGCAGCCAGCTAAGTAGGGCCTCGCCAGCACATTAGCGAAGAGATCTGCGCAGACGTAGACCACGAGGGAGCCGGCAGCGCTCAGACCCAGCTTAACTACGGCACCCGTCCAGACGTAGACCCTCCTTCCCTCGCCAGGGATTGAAGCGTATCTAGCTATAATGCTTCCCAGACCCAGATCCAGTAGGCTGGCTACTAGCGTAGGGTACGTGAGGGACACACCTATCAGCCCATAGCTCTCCGGGCCTAAGAGCCGGGCAGTGATGACGCTGAAGACGACGCCGAGGAGATAGGCAATCATCTGACTAGCACTCAATGCTAGAGTCCCTGAAGCCATCCTCACCTCAATGTCGCCATCCACCGCAGGCACCTCCACGCCCGGAGCCAGCTACTCAGCTACCTAAAGAAAAGCAAGCAGAAACTAAAAAGGAGATTCACTAGCTATCGATATTCCCAGATAGGAAGTTCTCGACCGCGAGGTCAGCCAGTATCAGGCCAGCTCCTACGGCGTTATCTCCCCACGATACGGTCTCTGTTCTCCTGGTTTCAGGGTTGTAGACTTCCGCGCTGTACCACGTTAACCTCAGGGTCGAGCCCTCAAGTAGCTTCTCAGCAAGCGCCTGATTAAGGTCTAGAGTACCGTCCTCTAAGTCCGCCTGGAGCACTAGGGCTAGCACACCACTCACGTGCGGTGTAGCCATAGAGGTTCCTCCGAGGTAGTAGTACTGCCCTGGGACGCCCTCGGCCCAATATGGTGGGTGGGCTGCCCCATAGGGGGTGTAGGGCCCGACGATCCAGCTTCCCGGTGCTAGTACGTCTAGATCCTGGCCGGGCAATGCCCTACTACTGAAGGTAGTGACGTACACTTTCCCATCAAGCTCTTCAGGGACATCAGCATACCTCCACCAACCATTCGCACTCCACTCACCTACCCAGCCGGCGGCCCCTACAGATATCACCGGCTCGTATGCCCCCGGATAGCTCATCCCTCCATCTCCTTGATTACCTGCCGCGGCAACTATGAACACCCCCAGGCTTATGGCGTAGTCTATAGCCCCCTTCATCAGAGGTGAGAGGCGTGGGGCGCCCAAGCTCATCGAGATTATCACCGGGTTGATGACGCCGGCGGGGGGCAGGATGTTCCCACCGCTCTTCTTCTCCTCCTTAAAGAGGTTCGCTATGTAGTAGATCCCCGCGGCGACGTCAGTTGAGAAGCCCTGCCCCTTATTGCCTAAGACCTTCACAGGGATTATCCTGGCCCCGGGGGCGACTCCGTCGACCGTGTAGCTGCTGAAGACTCTGAAGCCTATTATCGTGCTCACTACGTGCATCCCGTGCCCGTCGGTGTCCGCCTCCCACGCGTTCTTGTTGAGGACCTCCTGGGTCTGCCAGTACGCGGTGGCCATAGCCCCCAAGAAAGCCGCGCCGAACTCGGTGGCTACCTTATCCTCCGGGAAGTAGTCCCTCCACTGAGGCTCTAGACCTGTATCAAGCACAGCTATGTACACGCCGGAACCGTCCAGCTGATACTCCTCGTGGACTTTCGGTACGTTGATCATATCTAGGTTCCAGGTGAGTACGGAGCCATGTAGACTGCAGTTAGACGGTAGCTTCTCACTAAGCGCTTCAACTGCTACAGCCTCACCGGCAGACACTCCAGGTATCGACCTAAGCTTCCGGGCAACATCCACCGAGACATAGGCAGCGAACCCCCGCAGCTCCGGAAACACGTAGACTACCCTACCGTAAGCCCTAGCTAAATCTAGGGCCTTACTAAACGCTTCATCGCTTCCCGCGACAACCTCGACCAACACCCTGCTGTCCGGGCCCTTAGATGCGTATATAGATGTAGATAGAGTGGGCAGGAAGATCAGTACCGCGAAACCTAGGACTAGAAGCCTAGTGACCCTACCCATACGACACACTCAGGAGTATATAGCGAATGGAAAATTAAGGTTTCTGCTGCTCCTAGGAGGTCCATTACATCAAATCGTATTGAAGTTATCGCTAGCACCTCAGCCAAAACATGTTTAAGCTAATTAACTTATCCGGGCTTTGTCTTGTGGTGGGTTTCAGAATGCTCAAGCTTGAGGGGGTGTTCGTACCTCATGTAACGCCTTTCAAGGATAGTGATGAGGTTGATGTCGCGGCTCTGAGGGACTTAGTAGGGTTCTTCTTGGAGTCCGGCCTCCACGGGCTCGTGCCCTTAGGTAGCAACGGTGAGTTCCCTAACCTGAGCTTCGAGGAGAGGTTAGAGGTACTCAAGGTGGTAGTTGACGAGGTTAATGGGAAAGTACCTGTGGTGGCTGGGGCAGGTGCTCCCGCTACTGCGGAGGTCATTAGGTTTGCTAGGGTAGCAACAGACCTAGGTGTTGACGGATTCCTCGTGGCGCCTCCATTCTACTACACGCCGAGCGACCGGGAGGTGTTCGACTATTACTCCATGATAGCTAGCAAGGTGGACTCGCCTATACTGCTCTACTCGATCCCGAAGTTCGTAGGCTACCACCTCAACCTCGACGTCGTTGAGAGGCTAGCTCTCGAACACTCTAACATTGTCGGAATAAAGGACTCGGGAGGCCTTATATCGAGATTTTCTGAGCTAGTCAGGAGGGTTGGTAAGAAAATTAAGATCCTTGCAGGTACGGGGGACATGATCCTGCCAGCCCTCGTCTTAGGGGCTCACGGAGCTATAGTTGCCGTAGCTAATGTAGCGCCGAGGCAGTGCGTAGAGCTATACGAGGCTTTCAGGAGCGGCAACCTAGAGAGAGCTAGGGAGCTGCAGGTAAACCTCAACTACCTAAACGAGGTCGTAGTCAAGAAGTACAACCAGTTGAGCGCTATAAAAGTAGCGATGAACCTGCTAGGACTGAAGGTAGGGAGGCCGCGGCACCCATACGCGCCACTAGGGGAGAAGGAGGCCAACGAGATCTCTAAGGTACTGAGAGAGCTAGGGCTAATGAAGAGTTAACCTCATCCCAGCACTGAAGGCAGGGCTTTTGAATACATCCAATTAACAGACCCGGATAACCTTTGCCTTGCATCGGTGCTGGGTGGACATCTAGGGGGCTGGGACTCATCTACAGGCCTAGCTCGGTAGCTATGCCCGATAAAGCGGCTAGCCCCAGGCTGAGGAACTCCTCGAGGGTGACTCCAAGCTTCTCAACTTCTCTGATCCGGTTTCTGTCAACTCCTCGGGCGAAGTCCTTGGACTTGAACTTCCTTAGGAGGGTGTCAGGTTTCACCTCGGCTATCTTCTTGTTCGGCATAACGAGGGCTGCGGCAACGATAAGGCCTGCTAGGTGGTCTGACGCCCTCAGGGCGTGGGAGAGTCTCATCGCTGTGTCGGAGTTGGGTTTATAGCCGTTGTGCTCGTTGTGGGAAGCTATAGCCTCTAGCGCATCCTCTGGAAGTACCCCAGCTAGTATCTGCAGAGCGCCCAGTCCATGCTTACTCATATCCCTCCCAACGTAGTCGTAGTCTATGTCGTGGAGGAGCCCGATAAGTTCCCACAGGTCCAGGTCCTCACCGAGCCGCTGTGCTAGGGCCCTCATGACGGCCCCGACAGCTAGACAGTGCTTAACCATCTTCTCATCCTTAAGGTACTTAAATAGGAGCTCGAGCGCTTCATCCCTTGAGATCACAATCCCACCAATATACCTAGCTGGAACTGGTTATAAGGTCTACGTGTACCCTCCCCTACTGCGGATGACCAATATCGCCAGTAAGATGGTGAGGAAGCCTATGGCGGCCGCTAGGTAGAGTATGCCGTACTCTGGCAGCATCCCCTTAGGTGTACTGGCCTGTCCTGTCCGAGGGGTCTGTTCCCCTACTCCAACGCCCCGGGGGACAATGACGTACTCGACGTAGACCCTGCTCACGTTATACCACTCAAAAACAGCTGTCTGCGTGTCGTTGAGAGAGACGTCGTGAGGGTATGGTGAGAGGGCCGCTGGTACCACAGAGCTCAGATTCATAGTTACACGGATCTCTGCTACCTCCCCGGAGTAGGAGAAGCCTAGGGACTTCCCTAGGTCCACTGCCTCGCTGACGTAGTTAATCCTGACGCAGGCAGGGGGCTGTGGTACGAGTACGGCTACAGATCTATTATCGATGGTGGCATACACACCCTCAGGGTAGGTACGGATTAGGGACAAGGGAGATCCCAGGGCAGGCACCTCAAAGTAGTGTTCACCCGAGCAGAAGTAAACCTCCACGAACAGGAACGACCCAGATACCTCAACTTTGATCCGCAAAGTATCCGCACCCATCGCGGTTGAGGATGCTAGGACGTAGGCAATTACGAGAGCAACGCCTACAGCTACTAGATATTCCCGGGACACGATCCCCCCGCTCACAACATAGAAGGAAAATTTAAGCGCTCTAAGCAGAAGCGAGATTCCGCGGGAGACCCGAGAGGAGTTCACAGGCACTCTATTACGGGAGTTCCCTTAGGTCGTGGCTGTTGCCGATACTGCTGTGACTATGAGGGCACCCCCGGCGATCTTCAGGGGTGTGAGGGGTTCCGAGAAAATGATGTATGAGAGTATTGTAGCTGTGAGAGGCTCTGTTGCGGACAATATAGTTGCTTTGCTCGCTCCCACAAATTTCATGCCTACCATGTAGAGGAAGTAGGCTATGGCCGTCACCACTACTGCTAGATACGCTGCTATAGCTAGGATCTCCTTACTCGTGGGGAGGTTGGGACCTCTCGTAATGGAGTGGAAGGTGTAGACCGGTAGGGAGGCCCAAGCGGCTGTCCCTATGGCCAGCACATCCGGGCCGGCACCACGTAGGAGCGCGGTCCTACTCGCAACTATGTAGAGAGCGAATAAGAAGGAAGATGCTGCTGCTAGGGCAAGCCCCATCGGGTCGTAACTTAAGTTCCCGAAGCTTACGAGGGCAGCGCCTACAACTGACAGCGCGAGCGCTATGTAAGTCCTAGCCGTCAAGGCCTCCCCTAAGAAGTACCTAGACAGGAAAGCCACTAGGACTGGGTAGGTATACAGGATTAAAGATGCTGTGGAGGCACCCACGTACTTGATAGCATAGTAGTAGGTGAGCTGAAAGGGTCCCATCACGGCAACACCTAGGACAGCCACTACAGCGTGGTTACCGAAGTTAGTTCTCCTCAGCACGGAGAGAGCTATGTACATGGGTATCATGAGTGCGAGCCTCAGCGACAGTATCCCCTCCGGTGTAGCCCCGAAGCCGTAGCTCAGCTTAGCACCGATCCCGGTGGTGCCCCACAAGCAAGCAGCTAAAATGACTAGAAGAGACCCCAACCTACCCTCCCCTAGCGAGACCCTCATTTACGACCTAGAGTTTAGTCCAGTAAGCCAATAAAACAGCACGGCACGTTCTATTCGCTGGAGGGGTGCACGTACTCTATGTGGTGCGGCGATCTGCCATTCAGCTTGCTAGACGTGACACTAGGTTGGAAACCTTTAGGTGTAGCCAGTAGAGATGATGAGAACTTTTTCTGCTAGCTAAAACTTAAATAATCGTTTGATTACTAGACAATCGGGTACTACATGAAAAAAGCCGCGGTGGTGGTAGCTCTAGTAGTGGTGGCTGTAGTCGCCTCAGCGCTTGTATATTACTATTACTTCACGCCGCCGGCTAGGAAGGTGCTCAGGGTCGGAACCAGCCCGGATTTCCCGCCCTTCGAATTCATCAACGAAACCACGAACCAGATAGTCGGTATAGACATAGACCTCGTAAAGGCTGTAGCTAGGAAACTCGGATATGATGTTGAGATAGTGTCGATAGACTTTGAGGGGCTGATACCCGCTCTTCAGGCAGGGCAGATAGACCTGATCGCCTCGGGGATGACAATAACAGAGGAGAGGGCTAAGGTCGTCGACTTCTCCGTACCGTACTGGAAGGCCGACCAAGCGCTCCTAGTAGCTGCGGGCAGCAGCTTTAGGCCCAAGGGCCTGGAGGATCTTGTCGGTAAGAGGGTTGGGGTGCAGACAGGTACGACAGCGCAGTTCCTGGTGGAGGACTTCATGAATAGGACAGGGGCTAAAATAGATGTTAAGACCTACACAAGCTACACTCTCGCAACTAAGGATCTAGAGGCAGGTAGGCTGGACGTCGTCATAGTCGACTCCCCCGTAGCCAGCACGCTCGCGAAGATGTACAGGGTGGAAGTATCTAGCATCGTTGAGACAGGGGAGCAGTACGGCTTCGCCGTGAAGAAGGGCAACACCGCACTACTAAACGCATTAAATCAAGCCCTCAACGAGGTACTTAAGAGCTCCGAGTGGGAGAACATCATCAGGAAGTACCTTGGCTGACCGCGATGGACTTCGTAGACCAGCTAGTGACGGCGATAGCAGTCATAGCTACGAGGGGGCTACCCAACACTATTTTTCTTTCCGCCTCCGCCTACGCGTTCGGACTGTGCCTAGGTCTTCTCTTCGCGTTTATTCAGGTCTTAGTCAAGGGGCCTGCCGGGAGAGCTGTAGACGCTGTGGTAACTGTGCTTAGGGGGATCCCCCCAGTCCTCCTCCTATTCATGATCTTCTACGGACTTCCAGCATTAGGGGTTAGGTTGAACAACGTGATATCAGCCATCATAGGGCTGGGCCTCATAAGTGGAGCCTACCAGTCGCAGGTTCTGAGGTCCTCTATAGAGGCTGTCTCCGCGAGGCAGCTGGAGGCTGCCCTCTCCATAGGGCTCGACAGTTGGGGGGCGTTCTCATCGATTATCTTCCCGCAGGCAATAAGGCTGTCCCTACCGGGACTCGTCAACGAGTTCACTATATTACTTAAGGACACTAGCTTAGCATACTCCATAGGTGTTGTCGAGATGTTTACCCAAGCTGTACACATAGCCCAGGCGAGGTTCGAGTACGTAGCACCTCTTTCAGCTGTCGCGATACTGTACCTAGTCACATGCTTCTCCATCTCGCAGTCGGTGAACGTATTGTACGGGAAGCTGAGGGTGCCTGGCTATGGGGTCTAGGCAGATCCTAGTAGTAGAGGATCTCCACAAGTACTTCGGGAAGCAGCATGTCCTTAAGGGAGTGAACCTGGGGGTGGATGAGGGTGAGACGCTGGTTATTTTAGGTCCTTCGGGCTCGGGTAAGTCGACCCTGCTGAGGTGCATAAATCTACTGGTCAGGCCGGACCGCGGGAGGATAATGTTCGATGGTGAGGAGATAACGTCGAAGAGTACTGACGTTAGGAGGGTTAGGGAGAGGATAGGCTTCGTCTTCCAGCAGTTCAACCTCTTCCTACACCTAACGGCGATAGAGAACGTAATGCTTGGTCTAGTTAAAGTCAAGAAACGTCCGAGGGAGGAAGCTAGGAAGATAGCTGAGGAGGCCCTTCTCTCCGTAGGTATTACGGAGGATCTGTGGAATAAGTACCCGGCCCAGCTAAGCGGAGGCCAGCAGCAGAGGGTAGCTATCGCTAGAGCCATCGCTATGGAGCCTAGGCTCCTGCTCTTCGACGAGCCGACTTCAGCCCTCGACCCAGAGCTGATAGGTGAGGTCCTCCGGGTGATGGAGAAGCTCGCACGAGAAGGGAGAACAATGATTGTGGTAACGCATGAGATAGGGTTCGCGCTGAAGGCAGCTAGTAGGGTGGCGTTCTTCGATGACGGTAGGATCGTTGAGGACGGCCCACCGAAGGAGGTGATACTTAACCCAAAGACGGAGCGGGCTAGGAGGTTCCTGAGTAACATAAGAGAGCTCCACAGGCTTGAATAGCCTTGAGCTTCCTCGAGGACATTCTGCTCCTTTTACGTAGCTACGGTCCCATGATGCTCGAAGCAATAAGCTTGACACTAGAACTAACAGCTACAGGGTTCACGATCGGGCTAGCCCTAGGCCTATTAACAGCGATCGGTAGAACCTACGGGCCGCTACCCCTCAGGACGGTCTTAGCAGCCTACATAGAGGCCATACGAGGAACCCCCATGCTCGTACAGCTGTTCTTCGTGTACTACGCTACACCATCCCTCGGCATAAGGCTGGATCCCCTTACAGCCAGCATCGTAGCCATAGGCCTGAACTCAGCGGCCTACCAGGCTGAGTACTTCAGGATGGCTTTCGGAGCCATCCAACGCGACCAGTGGGACGCAGCACTATCGATAGGACTCAGCAAGTGGGGGGCTATCCGAAGTGTGGTTGTACCTCAAGCAGTCAGAATAGTTATTCCAGCCTTAACCAATGAGGCCATATACCTCCTAAAGTACAGCTCCATAGCGTACTTCGTAACTGTTCCTGAGTTAGTCTACGTAAGCAAGGTCATCGGGGCGAGGACATTGCTCCACATCCAGATATACACAATATCAGCGGCATTCTACATAGCGGCGGCAACACTACTCCTAAAGCTGACTAGAACCGTTGAGAGCAAGGTAGCCGTACCCGGACTAGTTGTTAGAGGGAGGACCTGACCTCTCCCGGGTTTTCGGGGCGGGCTCTCAGTTATGAGCTGAGATTGAGGCGAAGAGCGGTTTATATCGCTTCGTTTTTATTGTGGTACTCCAAGAGCAGGGGGTGGTGTAGGTGCTCCCATCATTTCCCTATGTGGGTAAGTTGGTTAGGTTAGGGAGGATCGCCCCCGGAGGTAGGTCGGTAATATTTGCCTTCGATCACGGTGTTGAGCACGGGCCGCAGGACTTTCCGCCCGAGCACGTAGATCCTAAGGCCATAGTCTCTAAGGTCGTTGAGGCAGGTGTGGACGCCGTCATGATGCTCCCGGGGATGGCTAGGATAACGCACGATGTCTGGGCCGGTAGGGCCGCGCTCGTGGTGAAGGTCTCGAGTAGGACGAGCCTGCGCCCGGAGGAGATGAGGCTACTGCAGAGCGTCTTCGGCTTCGTAGAGGATGCTGTAGCGCTTGGTGCTGACGGTGTTGCCGCGACGGTGTACTGGGGCAGTCCCTTCGAGGACGATATGCTGAGGCTGTGGTTCAGTGTTAGGGAGGCTGCCGACAGGTACGGTCTGCCATGCCTGCAGCTGGCCTACCCGCGGGGTCCAGCGATCAAAGACATCTACGATGTTGAGGTCGTAAGGTACGGGGCCCGCGCAGCTGCGGAGAGCGGTGCTGATCTAATAAAGACCTACTACACCGGTAGTCGGGAGACATTCGCTGAAGTCGTCAAAGCAGCGTCGGGGGTGCCGGTACTGATGAGTGGGGGTCCGAAGGCTCCCACGGTGCTGGACTTCCTAAGGCAGGTGAGGTCCGTCGTGGATGCTGGAGGGAGGGGTGTCGTTGTGGGTAGGAACGTCTTCCAGCATCCCAACCCGAGGGGTGTAGTAAGGGCTGTGATGGCTGTGGTACATGAGGGCGCTGACCCTGAGGAGGCTGTTAGACTCGTTGATCAGGGGTAGCGTGCTTGGGTCGGGACGTTATCGACGTTGTCGCGGTCGGTCATGTACTGCTGGATCTGAGGTTCTTGGTTGACAGGTTTCCGGGGCCTGATGAGGAGGCAAGGATAGTTGATGAGAGTCGGGGTGTTGGGGGCTCAGCAGCTAACGTCTCCATATCGGTCAGGAGGCTGGGTCTGAGTTCGGCTATAGTAGCTAAGGTGGGGCTCGATAGCTTCGCTAGGTTAGCTGTCGACGAGCTCCTGAAGGAAGGCGTGGACATATCCGGTCTTAAGATATCTGCGGTGTCCCCGACCGGGTTCTCCGTTGTTGTCAGGGACTCGCAAGGTAGGATCGTAATATATGGGTTTAAAGGCGCCTCAGAAGGGCTGGAACCTGAAGACGTGGACGTGTCCCTAATTGAGAGGGCGAGGTTCGTCCATGTGGCTAGCTTAAGACCTGACACAACTCTACGCGTAGTCGAGCAAGCAAGTAGGCTAGGTAAGGTAGTTTCGTGGGATCCTGGAAGGGTCCTAGCAGCTATGGGGATCGAGAAGCTGAGCGGTGTAGTTAGGCATGTCACTACCGTACTAGCTAACCAGAGGGAGATCAGCCTCCTCACGGGAGTCGAGGACTACAGGGAGGCTGCCAGGAGAGTTAAGAGCTTAGGGCCGAGGGCGGTCATAGTCAAGAGGGGTTCGGAGGGGGCATACGCGGTGAGCGATGAGGGTGAGGTGGAAGTACCGGCCTTCCCACCACCTAGGGTAGTAGACACTACTGGGGCTGGGGACGCCTTCGCAGCTGGCTTGATAGCGTCCCTCGCACGTGGGTACAGCTTCAAGTACGCTCTCAGATACGCTTCCTTAGTAGCCGCTATCAAGGTTTCAAGGCTCGGATCCCACGCCACCCCAACGCATAGTGAGGTAGTGAAATATGCTGAGAGTCTCGGTCTATCATTATAATCTCTTCGGCTAGTTACGGAGTTCTCAGCTCGCTATTTCAGCGACGTTATTGTTAGGGCTAGTATGAACCCGATGACGAATGCCTTATGGACCCAGAACAGGAGCTCCACTTTGTCCTTGCTGACGTTACTGCTTTCTTTGATATAGCTGCTTACGGAGCTCAGAAGCTTCTGTACCTGGGCGTAGAACCACCCGCCGAGCCTGTCCGGTATTGACTCTAGTGCGTGTACTATGCCTGAGATCTCGCTCAGCGGGTATATACTTATACTCCCGCTCATTTTTCATACCATGTATATACTTTAGTGCTAAACTATATAAGCACTTATACTCAGCCTAGTAATATTTTTACTTACTTATACTTTTCCTGAAGGAAACTACATAGAAAGAGATATAATACTCTACGCGGAAATACCTTGGTGCTAGAATGGTTGGTCTAGCCGAGCTGAGTGAGGCGATATCTAAGCTAGTTGAGGGCGTTAAGGATTCTGTGGTCACTATAGTGACCGAGGTGCCCCACCCAGCCATGATCTTCGGAGAGAGACCGGTCACTGGGTACGGATCCGGCTTTGTCTTCTCACCGGGTTACGCCATAACGAACGCTCACGTGGTTAGGAGTGCTACGAAGATAGTGGTAATATATTCTGACGGGTCCCACGAGGAGGCTGAGGTGCTGGCAGTAGACCCCACTAAGGACCTAGCCCTAATAAGGATTGGGGGAGCTACTAAGCCTATAGCTATGGGTGACTCGGACTCGGTGAGGATTGGGGACCTCGTCCTAGCTATTGGGTCCCCCCTCGGGCTCCCAGGTCCCTCGGTGACTATGGGGGTGGTGAGTGCTCTGGGGAGGACCATAGCTGGGGAGGAGATAATACTTGAGGATCTGATACAAACCGATGCCGCCATTAATCCGGGGAACAGTGGCGGTCCCCTCGTAAATGCCCGGGGGGAGGCTGTGGGTGTTACCACAGCCATCGTACCGTACGCACAGGGGATAGGGTTCGCGATCCCCGTTAACACTGTGAAGAGGTTTCTGGATATGTTGAGGAGGTACGGGAGACCGATAAGGGCTTGGATAGGTGTCTACGTAGCTAACGTAAGTAGGACCGCCGCCAAGGTGATGAGCCTACCTGTGAGCGAGGGGGTAGTTGTAGTTAAGGTGGTTCCAGGTACCCCCGCCCACCGAGCTAGGATTAGGGAGGGTGACGTCATCATCAGGGCAGGCTCTAGGGAGGTCAGGAGGGTAAAGGATCTTAGGGAGGCTATCGAGGACAGCATAGATAGGGGCATCATAGAGCTCGAGGTCGTTAGAGGGGAGAGGAGGCTCTCGGTTCAGGTCCCCATAATAGTTCAAGAGCTGTGAGGAAGGTGGGCTTGGAGGACTCCCTTCTTCAGGTAGTTAGGTTAGATGATGTAGCGCTGAGGTACGGGATCAGCTGCGAGGTCTGCGGTAGCCAGGTAGCGATGGTGCTGGACGGTCTGGAGGTGAGGGTGATCGAAGAGGGAGGTAGCTACGTGGCAATAGTGCAGCTACCGCTACCGGGGATTACCTCGACGAATACTTGGAGAGGGAGTACCTGAGAAGGTACTGTCTTTTCCTCAACTTCGCTAGGGCCGGTATCTTAGCTGGTGCTAGGTACGAACTAAGGGAGGATATCCCGTCATTGGTAGCTAGAGTGGATCTCGGGAACCTAGGCAATGCCGTGAAGTTTGTTGAGACGTTAGCCCGGGTTTACGGTGAAGCAAGAAACAGGTGTTGAGCTCCATCTAGAGCCCGAAGATCTTAGTAACGTCCTTAGATGCGTAGCCCCAGGGCATTGACGGCGTGTTGTAGGCTCCGTGGGCCCTCCCATCTCTGTCTATGACTATTATACCCGCAGTGTCATCGCCAAACCTAGCTGTGAACTCTTTCATCACCTCTTCGGACGCCTCAGCGGGGTCTCTACCTCCACACATCCTCTCAACGGTTCTGAGGCTGAGGCTAAACATTATTATGTACTCGCCTATACCTGTTGCTGAGGCAGCACCGCAACTGGTGGCATAGAGTCCCGCCCCGTAAATCGGTGAGTCCCCAACGCGCCCAGGCATCTTCAGGAAGACCCCTCCAGTGCTCGTAGCAGCCGCTACTTCATGCTCGGAGTCCACGGCGACAGCCCCTACAGTGTCTCCGAGGCCGAAGAGCCTTAGCCAGAGCTGCTGCGACCTAGAGTAGAATCTCTGGGGAACCTCACCCGCCAAGATCTTCTGCTTAGCCTCCTCATACATTTTCCTAACCTTCTCCGATACGCCCGGGTGCCTCGGGAGTCCAAGCCTCTCCGCTAGGCGATCCGCAGCATCCCCGACCACTAGGACGTGGTCTGTGTTTTCGAGGATATACCTAGCCAGCACGACGGGGTTCCTGGGGTACTTCACGAACGCTACGGCACCCGCCCTACCGAGCTTACTGTATGCTACCCCAGCATCCATACTTACAGAGCCTGCGAGGTCCACCGTGCTACCAGTCCCCGCGTTCAGGACCCCGGAGTCCTCTAGGACCTTGACCGCCTCAACAACCATGTCCAGTGCCGACCCTGTCCTCGCAACCTTCATCCCCGCGTCCAGCGCTGCGGACATGACCTCGGATATAGCCTTCAAGGACTCGGGGTCTCTGGGCTTCCTGCCAGCCCCCGTGTGGATTGCTATAGCTGGAACAGGCACGGACTTCACCGTAGCTATTACTGGGCATAGGTTAAAGTATTGCATATAGGATCGTAAAATATCTCAGCTTCTATCACCCCGCGGCGTCGACCTTGCTATTATACCTTAAAGGTATAAATACGACCACCAGACTAACCACGCCATGTCTGGTATGATCGGTTTTGGCTGCCAGCGACTCATGAGCAACTTCGTGGGAAAAGAGTGGGATATATGGAGAAAGTTTTGACAAACCACTTTCTATGGATGGGAAAAGCGTGCCACTTCTACACCGAAGAAGTGGGAAAAGGGTGGGAGTTTCCCCGCCTAACACCTCTGGATTTTAAAAATTCGGCTTTGCTTAATCTAGGATTTCTGAAACCACGCAGAACCGATCCACCATGTGGTTCAGATCCTGCAATCAAGTGCAAAAGCGCCAGACACCACTGGGAGGCTGTTCTATTCCCCAAATTTGGGGATAAAAACGGGAGATCGGTTTATATTTGGTTTTAATAATGCTAGAGACTAGTCCCGGGGTTAAACCAAGCGGCACCTAACACTTCGCAGCCAAGGAATTGAGCAAAGCTGAATCTGAAAACCCTGCAGTCATACCTTATATTATAAGGTATAAACACACAATGGGGGGCTATAGAACCCGCGGAGGTTGCACACGTAGCATACACCAAATTTGGGAACAATGAAAAACCCCGCGGTCTCCATGAACCACGTGGAAAAAATGATCTCGCGGAAAGTGAGCTATCAAGTGCTTTTCCATAGTACACCAAATTTGGGGAAAACCACGAGCCCGGGCAATGCAACCACCGCAAAAACTCGCAGAACTCCTTTAACTGAAAATCAAGCAGCGCGTTTTGCTTATTTATGTCTTCTATGAAAAATCAAAATATATATTATATATTGTATTGTAAGGATTGTAAGGATTACTCCTCCGCTTGTCTCTGAAATTTTTAAGGTGTGTGTTTAGAGTCATCCTTACAATCGCCCCGTGGAAATTTCCACGTGTAAGGATGACTCTAGAAACCCTATAAATACTGGACAGATGCCAAATTTTCCATCTCTATCACATTTACCTCCTAATCTTAAGAAACATGAATTGGTTTTTATATCATAATCTTGATGTATAGTCATAACCTAAAAATAACTATTTTATTTTTATTGATCTTATTCTCCATAACGCAAGTGTTATAGCGACTGCTACAACGATTGCTGAAATGATAAAGATCTGTTGTGGTAGGCCGGGTGGTGTCTGCGGTATTTCTACGGCTTCTGTATGCTCTATCATCTCGACAGGTTTAGGTTCACCAGGTAGAGGTATGGCTGGTGGTGGAGGCTGTGCAACCAGTACCACGATATTCTGGTAAGGTAGATACTTCCTTATTAATGGGTCTAGAGCCTTCACGGAGTTGGCAACATCCTCTACCGCCTCATTGAAGCTTCTATTAGTTGCAATAGCTAACTCCTTAATACATGAAATGTTAAACTCTATATTGACTCCATAGAGCGATTCTCCCATGCTAACGAAGCAAGAGATCCTTTTCAGGTTCTCATAGAGATCTAGAGCGTCAAAGTACGAGGGTATTCCAAAACCCAGAGTCTCGATAACAACAACCTTATGACTCATAGCAATACCTGAGAGCTCCTCAGCAATCTTCTCAACATCAATGCCATTCTCTGTTACAACATCAATTCTGATCACTTTTCCTTCAAGGAACGTGACCAGCGCTTCACGAGCTCTCGATATATTGAGCATCTGCATGATCGCATTCATAATCTTATCGTTTGGCACATCTGAAGCATTCAAAATGTCGATAGTCTTTACAGTTCTATAACCATCAACAGTCATGGTAATATGTAGTTCTGAATAGAATGCTCTAGGGCCTATGAATTTACCAATTATTTCATTAACAAGTTCTGACGAGAACGTTACTGCATCCATGTTTGGTAACACTAAGAGCCAATAACCATTACCTAAATATGTGAGAGCAGATCTATTTATGGCAGCTATCACGAGGTTACCGTAGTCATATATAATGTATAAGTTATGTATAGTATATATTTGTACATTACTATCAGCTAACGCCATGGGAATGCTAGACACTATGACCAACATAAACATCATTATTAACGTCCCAACCCTCATCATAGTCAACACCCAGCTACAACATTACATATTGTAGCTCCGAATATATTGCGTATGGCCCGAGCAGAGACGTATATAGTTATTGGACATAAATATGCGAGTTCACCATTAACTATCGCAAGCGTGCAGTTTTCACCTCTTGATAAATGACCTAGGAGATATGCAGCAAGATCTCTACCACCAGGCATCACATGATAGTACAACGGTGAGCCACTATCACCACTAGCAGCAGTAATATTAGTTATTATAGCATCGAGAAGATCGCCGTAGGGATTTCTCTTAGCTATAACATACCCGCACGTAGTTCCAGTAGTTCTACCGGTCTTACACACACGTTCTCCTAAGTTTACATTACCCCAATCTACATATCCGTAAATAGATACAGTAGTATACGAGCTTTCTCCTGTTATGTTTATTATCCGTGCTTCCCCAGCTCACCCCTGTGTTTAAAGGTATAAATGCCGCATCAATATCACCAGATATGAGGTAGTATGCATTGGGTCCTACGAGGTAATCGGACCTTGTATAATTTGGTTGGTATATCGAGACCCACACCGGCAATAATAGACAGAAACAAAGCTTATAAATTTAACTCCTAGTCATCAACCATGAAACAGCCCCCTCACACAGGGCAGTTTCACGACAGCTTCGAGGGGGTGAGGGTTGAGAGCTATGGAGACCACCACATCGTGGTAGTTGAGGTCTGTGACGGTCTCTACGTTTCCACCTTAATTTCCTGCCCCGGCTCGACCTACTACTACGAGTTCGTAGTTGGGGACGAGAACCTCGTCATAGCTTTGGAGAAGGTTCCGTGCTTGGACAGAGCCCTGGAGGTTGTTAAGGGGGTTTATGAGTTCGTTGTGCCCCGCTAGACTGCTCACCCCACATCTTCACAGCCCTCAGGGCTCCTCGGGGTGATGTGTGGTAGCGGGGCCGTGGCTACATTCTTTAGTGAGCTAATAAGTCCTCCTAGCTATCAGCCATTTGTCCCTAGATGCTCAGCGGTTTATGTTTATTCGTCGCACCTAGGGACTTCCTCACCCACTCCCTCATAGGTAGCACAGCTACCTCCGGGGCGGGCTCACAGGGCGTTAGGGTGAGCGGCACGCACCCCTCCTGAGTTGTCCCACCTAGTTGGGGCACGCCCCTCATCTACACCAATAACGAAAACAGGGTCTATAAATCCTAACCCCTAAACACCAACTAAGAAACAGTCTCTAGGGTGCGGAGAGTGGATGGAAGTGAGGTGTTGGGGTACTGGATCGGGAGGTTACCTAGAGGGTGCCAGCTATGTATGGCTGGGGCTAAGTCGGTTCTCTTCGTTACCGGTCTGTGCTCTGAGGGATGCTACTACTGCCCTATATCCCCTCAGAGGAAGGGTAGGGACGTAATGTTCATTAATGAAGTGCCTGCCTCAGGTGTTAAGGACATCGTGGAGGAGGTAGCATCGTCGATGTCTGAGGGGGTTGGGGTAACTGGTGGGGAGCCCATGCTGGTCTTGGAGAGGGTGGTAGCCGCCGTAAGGGGGTTGAAGGAGTCGTTCGGCAACGGTTTCCACGTACATCTGTACACCTCCGGTGCTAAGGTTTCTAGGAACTCCTTGGAGAGGCTCGTCGATGCCGGGCTGGATGAGCTTAGGGTCCACGTAGTGTCGAAGCTCTCTCTAGAGGTCGTTAGGGCAGCGCTGGAGTTCCCTATTGACGTGGTCGTCGAGAACCCGGCAATACCGGGTAGTTTGGGGTGGTTGGTCGGGCTTGTCGCGGAGCTGAATAGGATGGGGGTCAGGTACGTAAATTTGAATGAGTTGGAGGTTAGCGAGTTGAATGCGGAGTCGCTAGCTATGAGGGGATTCAGGGTGTCGCGTGACGGTAGGTCGGTGGTGGGCTCTAAGGAGGTAGCGCTCGCCGTCCTCAAGCGAGTTGAGGAGGAGGGGCTGGGGATCTCAGTCCATTACTGCCCAGCTATCTACAAGGACGCACATCAGTACCCGAAGAGGCTTAATAGGAGGGCAGTAGCAACTAGGAGGGTGTTCGAGGAAGTGGGGGAAGGTCTAGTTAAGTGGGTCGAGCTAGGGCGCTCGGAGGTGGTGGAGAGGCTTTTTCTGGCCGATATGGCCGTCAGGCTCGGGGAGACCTACGCAGTACACCCAAAGATCGGCAGGGGGCTGGGGCGCGGTAAGGTGGTGGAGGCCCTCCCCCTTAGCCCTAGGAAGGTGCTGAACGAGTACGGGGTGGACGAGGCTTGATGAGGCTGGGAGTGAAGGACCTTAATAGGCTCCTCAAGTACTTTGCCGACCTAGGCTACACTATAGCCGAAGGCCCACACGCAGTCCTCCACGACGGATCCGAGATCGGGTCCTGGACGCTCCTCAAGGAATCACGCGTAGTCGGGGAGGTGATAGCCCACTACATAGACAGCCACTACTACGCCCTCATGAGGACCGAGGGAGCCTCAGACAACGAAGTTCTGGAGGCACTCCTACACGCCCACAGCGCAGGGCTCTGGAGGGTCCCAGTAGAGGACGTAGTACTGATAGCCTCCGAAGAACTACTCAGAGAGATAGTGAAATACGAGGATAGAATACCAACAAAAGAAGCTGAGGAAGCCCTAGCCCACTACGAGCCAAGAGCAGTAAAGATAATCGACAGGTTCCTCAGAAGACTACTGGAACAAGCAGAAGAGCAATAAAAACCCCGGTAAAAAATCAATAAGGGCCCGTGGCCCAGCCAGGATAGGGCGCCGGCCTGCGGAGCCGGAGGACCCGGGTTCAAGTCCCGGCGGGCCCGCCACACCACGAGCCCGGCCCCCTAAACACCTAGGCAAACCCTACAGAGCTGTTTCCCACGGTCCACGCCTCCGTGGTGAGGGTGTGAACTACTCGGTGATTTACTGGGTGAAATCATGCCTGCTAACCCCTGGTATAAGAGGGTGAATGCTAGTGCCCTCAGCTATGAAGCACGCAGCTCATTCTCGAGCGGGTCAAGAGGAAGCTCGGCTTCGAGAGGACTCTTAAAGCACTCGGAATCGCGAGAGGCTCCATATACAACTACTATATAGAAGTATCCCCGACGGGGTCGTTGAGAGGGCCCGCAATACCTGGGGGAACACGAGTTCAACGAGATGGTGCAGGGCCTCGATAGGCTCTAGGTCGTTGGCATTATACGGGGAGGTAACAGCGTGGACTACTCCCTTATACTAGAAGCCATAGCATTAATACTTGAGTAATAACCATAAGCTTTTTGTTGTCCTCTATCATGTGTGGTTGGTGAGCGGGTTTGAGTGTTAGGAGTCTCAGTACCAAGGATTTTGAGAGGGTTTCCCTTGATGAGGCTTTTAAGATGCTGGGTTCCGGGCCTAATGGGTTGAGTGAGGATGAGGCGAGAAGGAGGCTGAGTGTTTATGGGCCTAATGTTGTTGGAGAGAAGAAGGAGAGTCCTTTGCTAGGGTTTCTAAAGAGGTTTTGGGGGCCAATGCCTTGGCTTT